>JACCDR011306778.1_pt1 | contig 10922 bp, 9 predicted proteins | sample 7446431 | NCBI WGS metagenome assembly JACCDR01 (sample SAMN15323443, study PRJNA562643) | freshwater metagenome | isolation source: river surface water | place: USA:Blue River Watershed | collected 2017-08-17 | reverse complement strand
TCTGCACCAAGCAAAGTGAAAATATAACCAATATCAGCAAAACCAAGTGGAATGAAAAGGTCAGGATTTTTGATTCTGGCCTTTTTTATGGAAAAAGAAAAAGGCATTTGGGTGAGGTGTGTAGTAAAAAGGTAGATGCTAATCTTAATTATGGTACAAAAGTGTATGAAGCGGTTCACTTTACACTTCACTTTACACCTATAAAAAAAAGGCCTTATCCATGCAGAATAAGACCTTTTTTGTGCTCCCGAAGGGAGTCGAACCCCTATCATCAGAACCGGAATCTGACATTCTATCCATTGAACTACGGAAGCAATTAGGGTGCAAAAATAGTAATTTGAATGAGATATTTAAAAAATGTAGGTATATTTTTTTTAGAAATTTCCACAAAAGTCCTTTTTTAGCCTTTTCATAGTCTATCAGCCAAGCCAGAAGAAAAGCAAATACAAAGAAAATCATAAACAACACACCTGCCAAACAGGTTTACTCTATAACCAACAAACCATCCATGATTGCCTATTTGGAAAATGCCTCCAAAACCTATAAAACCGGTGACACAACCATCACAGCCCTGGAACCGACCAACCTTCAAATCCAAGAAGGCGAATTGCTGCTTATCATCGGACCGTCTGGTTCAGGAAAAACTACGCTGCTTTCGCTGCTGGGATGTGTCATTTATCCATCCTCCGGCAAAGTAGTCATTGATGGAGTTGACACGACGAACCTCAGCGACAGAGAAATGGCCGCTATTCGTCTGAAAATCATGGGCTTTGTGTTTCAAAATTTCAATCTGGTTACACCCCTGACCGCCGAAGACAACATACGAATACCCTTGCAACTACAGGGAATTCCAACCAAACAAGCCAATGAAGCCATAGACCGGGTTCTAGATATTGTGAAGATGGGCCATCGGCGGAAATCACTGCCCCGTCAACTTTCTGGAGGCGAACAACAACGCATTGCCATTGCCCGTGCCCTAGTCACCAATCCGAAAATGATGCTTTGCGACGAACCTACGGCATCTCTCGACCCTAAATCCGTAGATATTGTGATGCAAGAACTACGCCATCTGACCGACGAAGGCCGTGCCTTGGTGATTGTCACACACGATCAACGCCTCCGCCCCTTCGCCGACCGAATCATCGAAGTCAGTGACGGAAAAGCCAAAGAAGTACCCCTACAGCCTTCCAGTCAGACCCACTAGGAGGTGCAGATTAAAAATTGATTACTTACATTTATCCATCGTTTTTCTAACCAAACCATGAATCTGTACGTCTCAGAAGACAAACCTTTTTAATAACTTTTCACACGATAAGAATAGCTTGTCGTACGATCAGGAAGAAATTTTAACCCATTGAGCCATTTTTCAATAGTCTACACAAACGACGAAAAACCATTGTATGAAGAATTACTTTTTACTATTCACTGTCTGCCTGACTCTTACAATGGCCTGTGGCAGCAAGAAAGACCAGCCTCCTGTTCGGGCAGATTCTCTGGCCACCCTCCAACCCAACCACGTGACGGCTATCGGACGTATTGAGCCACTGGAAGAACTAACCACCCTGAGCACTGAAGTCAACGGCATTGTACAGAAAATACATGCCCCCGCTGGATCTGAAGTAAAAGCCAACGACCTCATTCTGGAACTGAAGCACGACGTAGAAAAGGCAGAATTGCAACTGGCAGAGGCCAAACTCCGTACCCAACAACAGGAAATTGTTGCCACACAAGCTGCCATAGGATCGGCTCAGGTGCAGATGAAAAATGAAAAAACTACCTATGAACGCATCCGCAATATCTACGACCAAGGAGCTGAAACCGGACAAAACCTAGACAATGCTCGTACCGCCTACGAAGCCCGTCAGAAGGAAATTGTCCGGCTAGAAGCTGCCACAGGTTCGGCACGAAGCAAGCTTGGAGAACTAGAAAGTGACATTCAGGTAAAACGTGCCCAACTCGACCAGTACCTCATCCGAGCTCCATCTGATGGCACAGTACTGACCATGGACGTTCGTCCGGGCTCACTGCTGTCACCGGGGACAGCCATTGGTGACTTTGCTCCTGCCGGGCCTATCACCGCTCTGTGTGAAGTAGATGAACTGTTTGCCCAGCAGGTACAGACAGGCATGTCTGCGGATATTCGTCAGCAAGGTACAACGCGTGTATTGGCCAAGGGTAAAGTAATCTATGCCGGACCTTCGCTGCGGAAAAAGTCATTGTTTGCCGACGAAGCCGGAAACCTGGAAGACAGACGGGTACGAGAAGTTCGTATTCTGCTGGAAAACGGCAAAGATCTGCTGCTCAACAGCCGTGTCGAATGTGTTATTTATCTAAAAAACAATTGATTGTCAAAAGGTTGAATAGCTTCGAGCCACAGAATCTATTCGGCCTACTCATTCCTTTCTGTAGTACGTATATCTGTAGAAGCAGTTTATTTCAGCGTTAGGATTTTTTTAACCATTGCACAATCAACCATTGAGCTATTTCCAATCGTACAACTTACATCACTTATGTTTCGTACTGCACTGAAATTCATCCTGTACGACAAAGCCAAGTCGTTTGGAGCCTTGTTTGGAATTATCATTTCTGTCTTCCTGATCGGGCAACAAATAGGCATTTTTACGTTTCTGACCAATGCCATGTCCAGGCTAGTAGAAAATACTTCTACTGGACTCTGGGTGGTAGACAATAAAACCAGCAACGTCAATGCCCTGACCCAAGTAGATATGCGTTTGGCCCGACAAATTGAGTCCATTCCAGGTGTATCCAAAGTTTATCCGATTGTGATAACAGGCGGAGCTGCCAAATTTGCCAACGGCACATCTGCAGGTGTGACCCTCATTGGTTTGCAGGCTCCAGCTTTCAAAGGCGGCCCACGCCGTTGGATAGCTGGTGGCTATCCAGACCTGCTCAGCGACGGAGCTGTATCGGTAGATAAGTTTGATGCCAAACTTCTGGGTGGAGCTACTATGGGAACGATGTTTGAAGTGGCAGGAAAGCAGGTTCGGGTAGCCGCACAAACGTCTGGCTTGCGTGGATTTGGAGCTTCGTATGTCTTTACCACCATCGAAAGGGCTCGTTTTCTGGGCAAGGTGCCGACCAACAAAGCCAGTGCCTTTCTGGTAGACTTACAAGCCGGAGCTGATACGCTGCGTGTCCGTGACCAGATCAATTCTACCTTGTACAATGTGCGGGCCTGGACATCCAAAGACTTTTCGGCTGTCACGAAAGAAACGGTTCTCAGTTCCAGCGGCATTGCCCTTTCTATCGGAACACTGGTAGTTTTTGCACTAATTTCCGGACTGGTAATCATTGGATTAACCTTATATTCTGCGGCCATGGATCGTTTGAAAGACTATGCTACCCTGAAAGCCATCGGAGCTACCAACAGCTATGTAACCCGCCTGATTATGATTCAGGCCCTGATCTTTGGCATCGTTGGATTTATAGTGGCGTATCTGCTGCTGGAAGCCTTCCGCAAAGGAATAGCCAATGCTGGAACAATATTTCAGTTTAGCATTCTGGTAAAAATTGGTCTGTTGGTGGTTACATTGGTCATTTCGTTGTTTGGAGCTGTATTTGCCATTCGTCGCATCCGGAAAATCGAACCAGCAGCAGTGTTCCGTGGGTAAACAAATAACTAGTCGGAGATTTAAAAAAACAGCATAAAAACCATGAAAAAATTCTTTTTTCTGCTCATAGTGTGGTCATATACAGATATACAGGCACAGGAGCTGCAGACATTGAGCTTGGCAGAAGCTGTGGCCTATGCCATTGCCCATGCGCCTGACTTTCAGAATGTGACCATAGACCAGCAGATTGCCCAGGCAAAAGTAACCCAGGCCAGAAGCCAACTATATCCAACCATCCATGCAACGCTTGACTATCGGCACAACATCCGTAGACAAACGTTTGTGTTTCCTGGCACCTTCGCCGGACTGCCCGCAGACCAGGTAGTACTGATCCAGCAAGGAGCCAAAAACCTAGGCACTGCAGCCTTGGATCTGACCATTCCTTTGCTAGATGCAGCCTCTCGTACAGATGTAAAAATAGCCCAACAACAAGACCGCATCGCCACCAACAACACTGCCACCAACCAGAGTAACCTACAACTGGCAGTATCGCAAGCCTATTATTCAGCTCTGCTGAATAGCAAAAAAATAGCCCAGACCCAACAAAATCTTCAGCGAACCGAACGTTTTTACCAAGACCAACAGGTTCGATACAACAACCAACGGCTGCTCAAAACTGACCTGAACCGGGCTTACCTAGATTACGCCAATGCTAAACTCACCTATGAACGTGCCCAGGACGACTATACCCTCAACCTGCAAAATCTCAAAAAGGTGATTGGCATGGAAGAAGATACACCTTTGCAACTCTCTGAAAACCTAGAAACAATCGAAACTTCTTCTGCCACCCTCATCGAAAGCAAGACAGAATCGGTCCTGGAACAACGAAGCACCTACAAAAACGAACTGCTCCAAAAGGAACTCCACGAGATTTTCCTATCCAAAACCCGGCTTCAGTACTTCCCGGTTCTTTCTGTCTATGGCTATGCAGCCGAACTAGGTCAGACCAATAGATTCGGGGATTTCTTTGGGACAAAACATGTGTGGTTTCCGTGGATATATGCGGGAGTTAAACTCACTGTTCCAATCTTTGATGGATTTCAGAAACGGGCTGTAGCACAGGAACAACGCCTGCAACTGGTCAAAAATGAAAATACCCTACACAGCCTGAGGCAAGCTATCCGCTATGAACTGGACAACACCGCCACCCAGCTTCGAAATTCCGTAAAAGCTGTAACTATTCAGAAGGAAAATGTCAAACTGGCTGAAGAAATCGTAGCCCAGACCAAAATCCGGTTCAACCAGCAACAGGCTACTAGTCAGGATGTGATGGATGCTGAAGCTACCTTACAAGACACACAGTTTAGCTACTTACAAGCCTTATACGACCTAGTAAATGCCCGCCTGAACTGGGAGCAGGCCAATGGAAAATGGTAAAAAAAGAATGGTTGATTAGGAAATGACTAAAAAACCATTCAATCATTCCCTAATCAACCATTATAATCTTGCAGGTATCTAGTCCATGCACAAGGCATGTATGTGCAGAAAGGAGTAAAAACCATTCATTCTATTTCCGCTTAAAGCTGTTTCGCAGTTTAATTTCGGTCAGCTTACGTTTGGTATCCAGCGGAAAGTCTCCTTTCATGATCCAGTCATAGAAGGCAGGTTCCTTGTCTAGCACCTCAGTAACGAGCTTGTCTTTGTGTTTACCAAAGTTGAATACTTCCAGTCCCTTGTCGTTCAGCACCATGCGTCCAGCCAGATCAACCAGTTTATGGGCTGTCAGTTCGTGGAGTCGTTGCATGTCATTGTGTACTGGGATGTATTCCTTCTCATTTTCATCTTTGATTGCCACGCCATCGTAGCGTTCAATCTGGGCACAGAGCACCTCGAATGTAGCCACAGTATCAGCTTCGGCACTGTGGGCATTGACCAACTCTTTCTGGCAGTAAAATTTGTAGGCCGCAGGCAAGCTACGGGGTTCCATCAAGTGGAAAATCTTTTGGGCATCAATAATTTTACGGCTATCGAGGTTAAAATCCAGTTCTACCCGTAAAAACTCTTCTACCAGCACCGGAATATCCAGTCGTAATACGTTAAAACCTGCCAGATCAGCTCCTTCAAAAAACCGAAAAATATCATGTGCCACATCCTTAAACAAAGGCTTATCCTTGACATCTTCGTCAGAAAAGCCGTGAAATACACTACTTTCAGGTGGAATCGGAATGCCGGGATTGAGTAGCCATGTCCGAATTTGCACTTCTCCGTTTTGTAAGGCTTTCAGAATACTAATTTCAATCAGCCGATCTTTTACTACATTGGTACCTGTTGTTTCTATGTCAAAAAAGGCTAGCGGCTTTTTGAGTTTCAGAGAATGCATGCGTGAGGAAATAAAGTTAAAATACTAGTTAAAGTGGTTCAATGACTGAATGGCCTAAGGGTTCTATGCAATTAACCAGCAGGCTATTTAACCATTAAACCGTATGACTTATGCGTGGATATGCAATATTTTCTCACTTAATTCTTTGAGATTCATCCCGTTGTATGTACCTGAACTCATCAGTAGCAGGTTGGTCTGATCCCAGTTCTGAGCCAGCAAAAAAGACTGAAGCTTTTCACTATCTGTAAATACTTGTAGATCAGGCCTGTTAAATGCTTCTTTGACCTCTGCTTCCGTAATGGGTTCTAGCCGTTTGTGTTGCAGCGTATGCGGATTAAAATAAGCAATAGCCACATCTGGTTCATGGAAAGTATCCCGGTATTCTTTCAGAAAGTTTTTGTTCAGGCTGCTAAAGGTATGCAATTCCATGCAAGCCACCAGTTTTCTATCTGGAAATTGTCGTTTAACAGCATGTGCCGTAGCTTCCAGCTTAGAGGGTGCATGGGCAAAATCTCGAAATAAGGCCGTTTGGGCATTTTGTCCCACTACCTCCAGTCGCCGGGCAGCTCCTTTAAATGTCTGAATAGCGTCATAGAACTGTTTATTATCTATACCTAGACGTTCCAGCACTGTTTTGGCGCCGCTGATATTGCGCATGTTATGCTCACCAAAAATGCCTATCGACACTTCTTTTCCCTCGGGGGTCAGTAAATACGTCGTTCCTTCTTTGACCACATGCGGATGTACTTCGTATTCCAGACGATGTACGTCTTCGCGTTCTTTGCGACAGATCACCGTAACCAAGTCATCACTTTTATCAAAGATCAGCGAACCAGCTTTGGGAGTTGCATCAGCAAAGAGTTCGAACTGCCGTACATACTCCTCAAACGAAGGGTACACGTTAATATGATCCCAAGCAATGCCGCTCATTAGCCCCACATGGTGGTGATAATATAAAAACTTGGGTTTGTGATGCAGCGGCGAAGCAAAGTATTCGTCGCCTTCCAGAATAATCACTGGGGCATTGTCGGTTAGCTTAACCATTGTCTCAAACCCTTCAATCTGAGCCCCTACTAGGTAGTCAAACACCCGACCTGCATGTTTCATCACATGCAGAATAATGGAAGTAATGGTTGTTTTACCATGACTGCCCACAATCACAACCCGCTGTTTGTCCAGAGACTGTTCGTAGATGTATTCAGGGTATGAGTAAATCCGGATACCCAGCGCACGGGCTTTGGCCAGTTCTGGATTATCTTCACGGGCGTGCATACCCAAAATCACAGCTTCGAGTCCGCTATGAATTTTTTCTGGAAACCAACCCTCCTGTGTAGGTAACAAGCCATATTTGAGCAAACGACTGCGGGAAGGATCCACAATCTCGTCATCAGAACCAGTCACCAATGTACCATTTAGGTGTAGAGCAATAGCCAAATTATGCATGGCTGCTCCACCAATCGAAATAAAATGTATGCGTTTTGCGTAATTTTCCATGCAGAACAAAAGTCAATCAGCCACAAAAATAGATAACTCGTCCAGAATTACCACATTTTACCCGTTAGTTATTTATAAATCATAATTTGGCAAGAAAATAAATATTCCGTGGATCAGAAATAAAAATTCTTAGATTTCCTATATTTGTAAAATTTCTCTAGGGCAAAACACTGCATAATGCCTCTGTTTGCTTTGGTTTTGCAGAAAACACAAAAGTTTTTAGTTGACGAATACGCCAGCTATACAGGTTGCAGACTGGCGAATTGAAAAAGCCATGTCGGGTTTTTACCATTCATTCTTTTAATCAAATTACAAAAAAATCTTCAATGATTAATCGAAGTTCCAATCTTGACGGCGTGAATTATGAAATTCGCGGACCTATTTACGAGCAGGCTGTAGCTTTAGAAAAAGCAGGCCATTCCATTATTAAACTCCATATTGGAAACCCTGCTCCTTTTGGCTTTGCCACTCCTGCCCATATTCAGCAGGCCCTGATTGATAATCTAACCAAAGCCCAGGGATATGCAGCCTCCAATGGTATTCAGGAAGCTCGTGAAACCGTTGCGAAACACTATATTCAACGAGGAATTTCGGGTATCAGTGAAGATACTGTTTTTATTGGCAATGGTGTCAGTGACCTGATTATGCTTAGCATGCAGGCCTTGCTTGAAAAAGGAGACGAAATTCTAGTTCCCATGCCAGACTATCCACTCTGGACCTCTACCGTACGACTCTGCGGAGGAAAAGCTGTGCATTATGTCTGTGACGAACAAGCCGACTGGTTTCCAGACCTAGATGACATCCGGCAGAAAATCACCCCCCGTACCCGTGGGCTGGTCATTATCAACCCCAACAATCCTACAGGTGCTGTCTATAGCCGTGAGATACTCGAAGGCATGCTTCAAATTGCCCGTGAACATAACCTGATTATCTTTTCTGACGAAATATATGACCGTATTCTCTATGATGGAGCCATACATACCTCTATTGCCACCCTGGCTGACGATGTATTATGCCTGACAATGAGCGGACTGACCAAAAACTACTTTGGTGCTGGTTTTCGAGCTGGATGGCTGGTACTAAGCGGAAAAACAGCCCAGGCCCAGAATTACATGGAAGGACTCATGCTACTCGCCACCATGCGTGTGTGTAGCAGTGTACCAGCCCAGTATTGCATCAAGCCCGCCCTGGAAGGATACCAGCACATAGATGACTATGTAAAGCCTTCCGGACGACTTTACCAGCAACGAAATGCAGCCGTAGAAGCCATCAACAGTATTCCAGGATTGAGTTGTGTCACTCCCAAAGGAGCCTTTTACTTGTTTGCCCGCATAGATACCCATGTCTGCCCAATCGAAAGTGACAAGCAGTTTGTCATGGATGTGCTGCGGCAGGAAAAAGTATTGATCGTACAGGGCACTGGGTTTAACCACCATACCTCTGATCACTTTCGGGTAGTATTTCTGCCAACCGTTGATCAACTGACCGAAGGCCTAGGACGTGTCAAGCGAATGGTAGAAAAAATAGCTTTATCAGAAAAAGTATAAGTTATCTCTTACACTACACCTATCAAGCCATTGCCTACCCGGCAATGGCTTTTTCTTTGTTGCACCTTCCTGTTAAACAAGGATCTTTATTTTTTGAAATCCGCCCCCCTAGTTCATCCTTTTTTTAAAATAAAATAGTATACCCATTGAGGTAGTACACTATTTTTAACTACTCAAGCCATCCGATTGTTTCACACATTGGGTACGCCAGAAAAACAAGTTATTCAATAGGCATTATCTTTGTTAAATATTTTTAACAAATAATTAAACAAACAATTTAAGATCAAGGATAACAAGTCTATATACATCACACACCATTCTATGGCATATTTCATGTTTCACAATATAATATACATTAATCAAACGCATATTTAGTCAATAAAAATAATAGACTAAAGCTTGACTATTTGTTTAATTTTTTGATATTTTTGTTAAACAAAATCTGAAAACTTTCTTAACCTCAAACTCGAAGCCCTATGACTGCACTAGAGTTCTCTTTTACGATCAACAAGGCCGCTAAATCCTTGAAGCCTTTTGCCTTACGTTTAACCAAAGATTCTGAAGATGCAAATGATCTTTTGCAGGAGACTTTGTTAAAAGCTTATATAAACCGTGAAAAGTTTTCAGAGGGCACCAATCTGAAGGCCTGGTTGTATACGATCATGAAAAATACGTTTATTACTAATTATCAGCGTATTGTGCGTAGAAATACGTTTATTGATACCACCAGCAACCTGCATTTCATCAATTCTTCTTCTACTACGACACAGAATCTGGCGTATTCCACGTTTGCACTGGAAGACATCAACCAGGCTCTGTCTGCCCTAGAAGACGTTTATAGAACACCCTTTGTCATGTATTTCCGGGGATTTAAATACCATGAGATTGCTGAAAAACTGCAAATTCCGATTGGTACAGTAAAGAATCGTATTCATATTGCCCGTAAAGATTTAAAAGAAAAACTGAAAACATACGCACACGCCTACTAAACCACAGGCTCTTGCTCACATACATACACCCAGGCTTATAGTCTGGGTGTTTTTTATCCCCATTCCCTTATTCGATTCCTTTTTTACATTCTACACACAACACTTGTATTCAGCCACTTACAATCCTATTTGTTATACTACAGCTCCTGTATCAGGCTTGGTAGCAGTATTTTCAAAACTTTCTGACTTCCGATGTGTTTACTACTCATACCCTGAACCCTTTAATATGACTCTTTGCTTTTTTGTGTGAATAGTCTGATATTGGGATTGATATTCGTTTTGTTTTTCTGACCACTACATGAAAAAAGTAATTGTTATTGGTGCAGGCTTTGCCGGAATTTCTGCGGCTACCTGCTTGGCTGATGCTGGATTTGAAGTGACTGTTCTTGAGAAAAATGCCTCTCCAGGAGGCAGAGCCCGTGTTTTTCAGGCAGAAGGCTATACCTTTGATATGGGCCCCAGCTGGTATTGGATGCCTGATGTGTTTGAGAATTATTTTAATCGTTTTGGCAAAAGTACCTCCGACTACTACCAACTCGTACGCCTTGACCCTTCATATGCAGTCATCTTCTCACCAGATCATGTAGTCAATCTACCCGCTGGTGTAGAAAATATTACCCGGTTATTTGAACACATCGAACCAGGGAGTGGGGAAAAGCTACAACAATTTCTCCAGCAGGCATCTTATAAGTATAATGTAGGTATGAAAAAATTTGTCTGGAAACCAAGCCAGCGGATTTCTGAATTTTTAAGTTTTCAGCTACTGACCGATGTGATGCGGCTAGACGTACTTCAGTCCTTCTACACACACATCCGTAAATACTTTCACCATGAGCAGATTCTGAAGATCATGGAATTTCCGATTCTGTTTCTAGGAGCCATACCACAGAATACCCCCGCCATGTACAGCCTGATGAACTATGCCGAAATCAGCATGGGC
>JACCDR011548269.1_pt1 | contig 10925 bp, 19 predicted proteins | sample 7446431 | NCBI WGS metagenome assembly JACCDR01 (sample SAMN15323443, study PRJNA562643) | freshwater metagenome | isolation source: river surface water | place: USA:Blue River Watershed | collected 2017-08-17 | reverse complement strand
GCCGGATGCAAGCAGCGACCTCGCCCGAGCCATCCTTCAGCTCGGCCCACTGCTCCGCGGTGGCCGCGGCCTTGATGCGCGCCTTTGTCGATGCGTCGGGCCGGTACTCGCGGACCTTGCCGCCGATGACGACGTGCAGCGCGACGTCGTAGCCGCGGTCTTTCCGGTGGTGGCGCTGCTCGCTGATAACGACCGCTTCACCTTCGCTCAGCTCCAGATCGGCGCCCGCGGCAAGGAAGCCAAAGCGGCGGGTGCTGCTCGTGTCGTCCAGGCGGAGGCCGGCGGCCTCGCCGGCCGGGATCTTGACCGCCCACCACTTACAGCGGCGGTCGAGGCGCTTTGCGATGAAGGAAACGGTGCTCATTTCGGCGTGCTCCTGTGGTTGGTGTGGCTATACTATGCGCTCCACGACCAACTGTCAACGGTGAACTGTGACGAATCGCAACAGATTTCAGCCCCATGATACCTACGCCGTGCTGAGCCGCTACGGGCACACCGGCGTCAGCCTCGCCCAATCCCTCGGCGTCAACCAGGCCACAGTGTCCCGCTGGGTGACCCGCGGCGTGCCGCTGGATCAGCTGAGCCGCGTGTGCGCGGTGCTCGGCTGCACCCCGGCGGAGCTGCGGCCGGAGTGCGTCGAGGTCGACGGCGTGTGGATGGTCCCGGCCGCGGCGATCCTCGCGGACGTGAGCCGGTCGGCGTGGCCGCGTCGGCAGCGGATCGTGCTGTGGTCAGATGAGATCGTGCTTCGGCATCAGCTCGGCGAGCCGATCGAATCGGTGCCGCTGGATAAGCTGGCAGGCTAGCCGGCCAACGACAGCCGCACCAGCTCGGCCTCCAGCGCGAGGCCGGGCGGGATCGCGTCGATCTGCAGCACGCGCGCCCACCGGCCATGCCGGCACACGCCGACGTAGGCCGGCGCTGCGGTGCAGTCGGACACCAGCCCGAGGCCGCCGGAGCGCTTAGCGGCCTCGACAGCGCGCAGCAGCGTCTGTATGGCACGGCCACGGGCGCCGGGCTGCGTGCGGTAGTGCAGCAGGTCTCCGGCAGTGCCGGGCGGCAGGTCCGCAGGCGTCAGGCCGCGGCTGTAGCGGGCGAGGATTCGTTCGAGGCGTGCGGTGTCGTCGGTCATGCTGTCACCTTATTGTGTCGTTCGCTGCGATTCGTGCCGCCACTTACTACTAAAGTAGGGTGTCCTTCAACCCATGCTCCGCTAGGTAGACCGTTCGGTTGTGCAAAATGCCCCCAAACCCGACTGAGCCGAGTCTGAGAGCCGTGCACGAGAGATGCCCCTGCTGAGGTGAGCCGCCCTGAAGTGCAATCAGCGTCCGTGATGCCGGCGCTGACAAGCGAGACTCTGACGGCCGCATCGGCCGCACCTTGACGCTGCTCTCGCTCCCTAGGCGCTCCGCAGTGCCGTTGTTCCGTGGCTGGCGAACCTGTCGCTGCCGTGGCGGTCAGTGCTTTGCGCTGTCGGCATGCCCCACAGCGGCGGGCGTTGGTCCTGGCTCCCGCGGGTCGATCATCCGGCCAGCGTATCTAGCCGCCCCGGACCTGCCTACGGTGCCACACCGCCGAGGCCGAGCGCATCGTCATTTCGTGCCAACGTGGAAGGTATCGCCATGCAATACCTGCGGTATCACTGCTAGGCATCGGATTTCGATACCGCGTCGACAGATTCCGATACCGAATCGTCATTTCGTGCCAAAGCAAAAGGGCCGCACTCGGCGGCCCCTCGGCACCACCGCCCGGCGGCACCGGCTACCCGATCGCGCCGTCCGCGCAAGCCCGCATCACCAGCGCCGACACGGCCCACCCGCCGCGGCGCATCCACACATCGGAGGCGTCCCATCCTTGCGTGCTGCTCATGCACCAGCGCAGGCCAGCCACGCGCGCGGCCTGCTCCCCGCGCCCGCTGGCGTCGTTGTCGGCGAAGACGCAGTCAACCTGGCGCCCCTCGGCGCGCGCCACACGCTCCAAGTTTCCGGCCGAGAAGCACACCACCACCTCCGCCGCTGGGCAGGCTGCAACCACGCTCAGGCCCGTGGCGTAGCCCTCGACATAGACCCGCGGCCGATCCCGCGGCCCGATCCGCAGCACGGCATCGGCCGCCACGCTGCCGCGGATCATGCGCTTCGTCCAGCTGTCGTCTTCGCGGTAGATGCGCTGGACGCCGCACAGCTGGCCGGTCTCCCTTGAGCGCATCGGCACGAGCAGGCACGGCACGTCCGGCGGGCAGATGCCCAGGTCCTCGGCGACGTCCGGCCGGGCCACGAGCCCGTGCGGGTGCGGCAGCTGCTTGGCGACTAGGTAATCGTGCTCGCACTGCTGCGCCGTGCGCATCAGCAGCGCGCACTCGTGCCGCCCACGCTCGCGGATCTGGCGTTCCCGGGTCTCGGCGAGCCGGCGGACCCGCTCGCGCTCTGCGCGCTCCGCAGGTGTCAGACTCGCAGAGGATCGTCCGCGGTCGCTCCACGTCACCCGCTCGCCCGTCTCCCAGTTCCAGGCCACCCCGTGGTCACCGTGCCACACCGCGGCCCCGTTGCGCTTCCCCGGGTGCGACAGCGTCGGCACCCGGCGGATTCGGCCGTCCGGCACGAGGTGCGACACGACGACGCCGGCCGAGTAGGCCAGCGCGATGAACTCGGCGCTCATGCAGCGGCCCGCCTGCGCGCGTATTCCATCATGCTCGCGCGGATCTTGCGCGCGGTCTTCGTGCTGCACTCGCCGACGCCGACCAGCGGCCAGACGTCGTCATTCCACTTCCACGGTGGCCACGCCCCGGTGAGCGACTTGTAGACCGCCGCGGCCTTCTTCCGGCCAGCTTCGTCGCCGGCGTAGTACGGCGATGACTTGACGTAGGACGCGACCTCGACATAGAGCGCGCGCTTGTCGCCTTCCCCGATGATGTCGAACTCGACCATGTTGGCCGGCGCGATCTCGACCGACGGTTTCGTCGGCGCGACGTAGCCGCAGCTCATGCACTGCTTCACGAACGGCGCCGCGCCGCAGGCCGGGCAGCCGCGCTCGACCTTTTCGTCGATCTCGCGGGCCGATGCGTCCAGCTTCTCGCCGTCGTCCAGGCTGCGCACACCGTGGTGATACAGGTCCTCGAAGTCGTGCGCGAACCGTAGCGCGTTGCCGGAGTGGTCCAACAACAGGCAATCGTCGATCCCCGGCGACTGGCGCAGGCCTCGGCCGACCATCTGCACCCAGCTGCTGAAGGACTTGCGCAACGGCCGCATGTCAATGACGCACGACACGTCCGGCACGTCGAACCCCTTGGCCAAGGCTTCCACGCTGATCAGGATGCGGATCGCGGAGTCGGCCCTGCGGTACTCCTGCAGGATCTTGTCCCGCTGCTCCGGCTTCGTCTTCTCGGTAAATGTCTCGGCCAACACGCCAGCATCCCGGAACTTCTGCGCCATCTCCTCGCATGTGCGGATGTCCGGGCAGAACATGATGGTCTTCCGATCCGACGCGCGGTCCTGCCATTCCTTCACGGCGTCCCCGGCAATCGTCAGTGCGGCTTTCCCGGCGCCTTCGGCCGTCCATTCCCCTGCGACCTTCGGCACTGCCGTCATGTCCGGGCGGTGCGCCGTCACCACGCGGAGCTTTTTCAGGATGCCGGTGTCCGTGAGGTTTTTCAGCGTCTCAGCGTTTACCACGTGGCTGAAAATCTTGCCGAGCCCCTTCGAGAACGGGGTAGCAGACAGGCCGATCACTGGCACTTCGCAGTTCGACACGTGCTCAGTCCACGAGCTGTATTGCGTGTGGCACTCGTCGATCACGATGACATCAACCATCGGCCACTGCCGACGGGCCAGCGTCTGCGTCGACGCGATCTGCAGCGGACGATGAGGGAATGACCGCCAGTGCTGCGCCTGGATTACGCCGTGGTCGTCCAACCCGTACTGGCTGGCGGTCTTGCTGGTCTGGTCGATCAGCGTGATCCGGTCGGCCACGAAAAGGGCGCGGCGACCCTTGGCCAGCGCTTCGGAGATGATCCGCATGGCCATGTAGGTCTTCCCGCTGCCGGTCGGCGCGGCCAGAATCTGCCGCTTGTGCCCGGCGGCCAGCCCTGCGCGCAGGGCGTCGTGTGCGTGCCGCTGAAACTCGCGCGGCTCGGGAAACGATCCGCTCATCGCGACAGGTCCTTTAGTCGGCGCTGCAACGACTTGTTCGCGCGGATCAGGTCGTTGCGGTCGGCCATCGCGCCTTGGTACTGTCGATCTTTCGCCTCCAGCTCGCGGCGCAGCTCGGCGATGATCTTGCGCGCCTCGGCGAGCGGTTCCTCGGCGTCGACGATGCGCCGCAGGTCGTCCAGCTCCTGCAAGGCCGCGGCGAAGTCGCCAGCGTCGAACATCGGGTGATCCGCGGGCGCACTGGCCGGCGCGGGCTGCGCAGCCGGCTCAGGGTCGCGCGGCTTCGGTGGATCGACCTGCCGAACAGCCTCCGGCAGGCTGATCTCGCCGTGCGCGACCTTGCGGGCGAGGTCCGGCGACTCGCGCGCGACCTTGTCGGCCATGCGCTGCGTTCGCTCGCTGGCGCCGGACTGCGCGGCGCGCTGGCCGACAGTCTGCAATGCGGCAACGTTGCCGGATTGGGCCTTGAATGTCGGATTGCCAACCGTCTGCGCCTTCGCCCAGTCCTGCGCCGCGGCTACGATGGCCGCCTGCTGCCCTGGGCTCAGGTGCCGGCGGTGCAGGTTGGCGCTGAGCACGTAGGCCACAGCGCTCGGGCCTGTGTACTCGACCAGCGTCGGCTCCACGCCAGCGATCTGGCAGGCGCGCCAGCGGTTGCCGCCGTCGAGGATCATCCCGCCGTGCGTCACGATCGGCTCGCGTAGACCGTGTGCGCGGATGTCGTCGGCCAGCCCCTGAAGCTCGGCGTCAGGCAAGCGCGGGAACAAGGTGCACAGTGGGTGCAGCTCCATCACTTCGCCCCCCGCGCGGCCCGGATCAGGTCGAGGATCACCGCCGACCGGCTGGTGCCATGGCTGTCCAGCCATGCGACCACGTCCGGCGGCATGCGGACGCACGCCACGATGGGGCGCAGATGATCGGGGACGCGCGGCTTACCCTTCGGCTTGCGGGCTTTCTGCTGCTGGCTCATGTGTGGGGACTCCGGTGTGTGGGGACGTCAAGCATAGTCGAAACTACTCGACACCGCAACCCCTTGCGCCACCGTTGACACTGTGCTACTGTGCGCATACCACAACCAGAGAGGCCCACATGAGCATCGACATCCGCAATCTCACCCCGGCGCAGCTTCGGCAGCTGAGCGAACAGGCCACGGCCGAGGCGGCTCGGTTGCGCAAGGCCGGCAGCGAGGAGCTTCGGCGTCGCCTCGAAGCCATTGCCGAAGCCGAGGGCTACGCCGTGCGCGTCCAGTTCGTCAGCCACCGGAAGCGGCGAGCCGAGTCCGGTGCGGACGTCGCCCGCCAGCTGGCCGCAGCGGGCCTGGAGCCCGGCGCGGCGGATGACCGCATCGACGCGGACGGCGAAGGCACCGAAGGGGGTGGGGCGTGATGGGTCGCGGACTCACCGGCGTGCTGGCGGCTGCGCTTGCGGCGACGATTGGCGACATCGGCGCGCAGATGGACCGCGCGGCGCGCGTCACTGATTATTGGGCCGGCATGCTTTCCGGGCGTCGCGGCGGCCGGCATCGCGTCGCCAGAGAACTGGCGGCAAAGGCGCGCATCGCGAAGCGCCGAGCAAAGCGCAAGGGTCTGCCGATCAAGCGAGCCGGGAAAGGCGGTGCGGCATGAGCGCGCACGACCCGGGGCCCTGGAGGCTCGGCCACTGCAACGCCGGCTTGAGATGCGTCTGGACAGTCGGCGAGCAGCCAAGGCGAGGAGGGCTTGGTTTGTCGAGCAATTGGATCGACTGCAATACGCCGGGGAACGCCCGCCTTGTTGCCGCCGCACCGGACCTTCTGGCCGCGCTGGAAGCCCTGCTGTCGGAGGTGACGGAGGAGCTCGGCTGGAAGTCTGAAGATCAGGCTCGCGCCGCAATCGCCAAGGCCCGCGGCGATGCTCCGGCCGCCAAGCCCGAGGCGGCCGACATCAACGGCCTCGACATCAAACTGATGCGGATCGCACAAGGCTGTGCGCGCGAATCCTGCAGCGCCGAATGGCTTGCGCCCCCGGCATGGGTGATGCAGGCGATGGAACAGGCCTACGCGATGGGGGCCGACCGCCGCAAGTCGTCAGAGCCCGCCGCCCAGCCCGAGGCGCCCGAGCGCACCGTGCGGGTGCGCATCGCCGTGGCGGTGGATGGCGATGGGAACTGGGCCGCTGCCGGCCTGCCGCCTGGCGCCCGTTACGTCGTGCACTGGGTCGAGGCCGATGTCCCGGTGCCGCACTGGACGGTGCCGGAGGCGCGGACGGCGCGCGGCGAGGTGACACCGTGATCGCGCACGTCGCCATCCGCCGCACGCGAGTCGTCGGCGACTGGCTCTACGCCCACGGCTGGGTGCTCGGCGCCCAGGTCGGCGCAGGCATGGCCACAAGCCGCAGCGATGCGATCCGCAAGGCGTGCGTCAAGGCGATGTCGGCCGGTTCGTTGGGCATCGCCTTGCCGGCCGTCCGCGACTACACCGCGGCCTTGGAGCTGCAGGGGACGGCCAGCCAATCATGGCCGTCGAACCGCCTGCACGTCCACGAAGACCCCGTGGCCGTGACCGTGGCCCTGCGTGCGGCGTCGCTGGAGCTGATGCGCGAGTGCATCCGGCGATATGGCGTGCCGGACCTCGGCAGGCTGCGAAGTCCGCCGCCGCGCGATGCCAAGTGGAACTTGGCGCAGCTCGTCGTTGATCGGCTCGGCGGGCCGGAGACGGTCGCCACGGTGATGCGCTGCGATGCGGCCCAGGTGGTTCGGTGGAGCCGCAAGGGCTGGCCGGAAGTGCGGATCAGCGCGCTGCGGCGCGAGTTGAAAGAGCTGGGGGCCTGACATGGCGAACAACAGCATGTTCCTCGTGCACGTGCCGACCGGGCTTGCCGTCAAGCTTGGCAAGCGGATGAGCTACGGCTGGTACACGGCTGGATTGGGCTGGAAAGTTGGGAGCCATGTCGCGCTGCTGTTCGCGGAGCTTGAAAAAATCCACTACGGCGACGGGAGTCAGGACGACTTCGCGGTTGCGCTCGAAGACGTCGAAGGTGCTACTCTTGCGACTGGCAAATGGAATTACGGGCCGAAGCGCGATGACGGACTGGTGCAGCTTGTCATGAACATGGAATCAGGGAGCATCAAATGAAATCGACAGTAGCTTTTTGGACATTGGTGGCCGCATCGCTTGGCGCATCCGCTTTTGGCGATGCTCGGCTTGCCGTTGAAATCGGCGCGATTGCGCTGGCAGTGGCGGGGCTGTCGCCGGAAGAGGCCAATGAAGCTAACCGGCTTCGTGAAAAGCTTCGGCGCGTTCGCACTTGGATTGAAAGCACATGCCCGGGAGGCTCAGCGGAAGAAGCGTTCCGGGATTGACAAATCGGACAAGCCGGCGAGTGTCCGCAACAACCCCGGCAGCGCAGGCACTGGTGCAACCGCGTCGCGGCGGGGACATAGGGCCCCGAGCCTCACTGGTGTGACTGTGCAACCCCATCAACGCAAGGAAGGCGACGCAATGACCCCGTTCGGCGCACTGATGCACGACAGCCCCTTCAGCCGCAGCAAGACCCGCAAGGCGCCCCGCGAGCGCAAGCCTCGGCAGGACCGCGAGCACGCCGAGGCGGTCGCGCTGATGAAGGCGGTAAAGCTGCACGAGGCCCGCTGGCCGGCGCTGCGGTGGCTGTTCGCGGTGCCGAACGGCGGCGCGCGGAACAAGATCGTCGCGGCGAAGCTCAAAGCCGAGGGCGTGAAGCCCGGTGTGCCTGACTACATCTGGCCGCAGCGGTCCGCGCCATACATCGGCCTCGCGCTGGAGTTGAAGGCCAAAGTCGGGCGCGTGGATCCGGCGCAACGCGAGTGGCTGGCGGGCCTTGAGGCGCAGGGCTGGCGATGCGTTGTGGCCTACGGCTGGGAAGAGGCCTTGGCCGCGATCCGCGAGTATTGCGAGGGGCTGCCGGGATGAGCTTTGGCATCAGATACCCGGTGGGCGCCAGAGCGTTCTGGAGCTACGGCAGGCTCTACAAGCCCGGCGAGCTGATCCACATCGGGCTCAAAGCGGCGGCACCGCTTCTCGAAGCCGGCCTGATCACGACCCCCTCGGCCGACGACCTTCGGCAGCAGGTCGTCAGACTTGTCTCGGAGCGAGAGATTCACTTTGCGCTTTTGCTGCTGGACGAGGCAGAACGCTATTACCCTGGCGCATTCGGGGCTGAGCGCAAATCGCTTGACCGAGTCGTGATCGCGGATCGGCGGAAGGAGTTTCGACAGGCGCTGGCCGACGGAGACTGGCCGGGGGCGCGCTTTTGCCTGCAGGACCTGCGGGATCTGTGCGCCGAGCGTGGCGAGTCATGCGCAGACGAGCTCGCTGCCTATGCCGCGGCGTCGGCAGTCGTGTAGCATCGCGCACGTACCGCAGGGCGCTACCTGGGGCGTTCCCCGGCCGCAATGGCCGGGGCTTTTTCGGAGGGACGAATGAGCATCATCGACATAATCGGCAACTGGTGGCGCGGCCTGCGCAACAGCGAAGCCGGGGCGGTCACCGCGGCGCGCTCGCTGTACAACCTGCTGCAGACCGCGCCAAAGCTCGCTGAAGCGCTGTTGGACCTGCTGCCGGCCATCATCACCGAGATCCGGCGCCTTGAACAGGCGATGCCGGAAGCCGGCAGCGGACGGCGCAAGCTGGTGGAGTTCGTGTCGTGGCTCGAACACGAGCACGGACAGGCGCTTCAGCGATACGCCAGCGTCACGGACATCTACGTAGCCGCCCGCGCGCTTGCTTCGCTGGTGGTGCAGGTGCTGAACGCTACCGGAATGTTTCGGAGCGATCGCGTATGACTCCCGCCGCGGAATCCGTGACAGGTCCGGTGGTGGCCGCCGGCCCTGGGATCGTGGGAGCGCTCGTGCTGATGTTCGGATTCCGGTCGCCCGAGGCGCTCATCGTTGCGGCCGTGGTGATCGGCGGCGGTCTCGGGGCCTACTCCGGCGCGACATTCCAGATGCTGCGCGACCTCGGCAACAAGGCGCCGACCGGCCTCGACTGGATCCGGCTGGCATTGCGCATCACCGCGTCATGGGCCTTCGCGGCCTGCGTGACACTCGCGCTGTCGGCAGTTGCCGGGTCGATCGAATCGGTGCCTGATGTCGCGGCCCATCCGTTCGTGCTGGTCGCTGTGGCCGCGCTTCTGGCCGCAGTCGCCCCGCTTGCTGTGCCGGCGCTACAGCTGGCAGCGGCCAAGAAGGTCAAGGAACACGCAAGTCCGGAGCCGAAGCCATGAGCAACCCCCTCGACCCGCGCTCAGAGCGCAACCTCACCGGAGTTCACCCCGACTTGGTGCGCGTCATCCGCGAAGCCCACGCCGCCACGGTGGGCCGCTCCGACGGCCTGTCGTTCATCGTGATCGAGGGGCTGCGCACCAAGGCGCGCCAGGCCGAACTCGTGGCCGCCGGTGCCTCGCGCACGATGGACGGGCGGCACCTGACCGGGCACGCGGTCGACATCATGGCGACCGTCCGCGGCAAGGGCCGATGGGACTGGCCGCTGTACGCGACCCTCGGCGGGCTTGTCAAGGCGGAGGCCGCCCGACTCGGCGTACCGATCGCGTGGGGCGGCGACTGGCCACGCCTGCGCGATGGGCCGCACTTCGAACTGAGCCGCAAGGCGTACCCGTGAATCCGAAGCGCAAGGAACTGACATGAAAATCACGCGAAGCTGGTCCGAACTCACCGGCGAACAGTCGGTCCTCCTCACCCTTGGCACCACAGGGCGTTCGCTTCCCGAAGCGATGACGGAAATACTGGAGCAGATCAAAAACCTCGCGCTTTGCGATGGCAATGACGTCTGGAAGGCGTTCAAGGCTTGGCGCGATGCCGATCGTGCCCCTTCCACCTTGTCGCAGCTCGAATCAGAGCGCGACGATGCGCTGAAGAAGGCCGCCGTGCTGCATGTGGAGCGCGAAGAGGCCAGAGCCGAGGTTGAGCGACTGCGCGCCGAGCTGGCCAAGCAAGGGGGTGCGGCAGCCCAGGCTGAAACCCATCCCGCGGTCGAGATTTCGGACGTCGCGGATTACATGATCGACCGCAGGGTTGCCGCTGTGGATCGGCTGGAGAAGGAGCACCGGCTCAGCCGAGACGAAGCAATCCGGCTGACGCTGGATGTCAGCGCCCTGATCGTTCGCGCCGTGGACAAGCAGGGCTGACGCCATGGCCCCGAAGCGCCTCGCGGGCTATGCCCTGCTCGCCGCGCCGTTCGTGCTGGTGTTCGCTCTGGACGCCAGCCGGTACGGCTTTGCTCCGGCACTCGCGAAGCTGGCGATCGTCGTCGCGCTGGTAGGCGCGATGCTGCTCGGCTGGAAGTGGGCCACCGAATGATCGACATCCGGCACGGAGACTGCCTCGAAGTGCTCGCGGAGGCCACCGAATGACCACCGATTCCCGCGATAAAAAAGGGTGGAAGGTGCTGCACGTCCCGACGCCAGAGACACGGCAGCAGGTCGAAGAGCTGTCAGGAATCGCAGGCTGGCGTCACGCTGAGATCGCCGAGCACATCGGCGTCAGTGAGAAGACGCTCCGCAAGCACTACAAGGCCGAGCTTCGGCGCGGAACGGTCGTGGCCGTGCAGCAGGTCGCGCAGTCGCTGTTCGACAAGGCGATGAGCGGCGACGTTACGGCGGCGATCTTCTTCCTCAAGCGCCGACATCCTGCCGTGTGGGGCGACAAGGCCGGCGAGGATGCGGACGACGCCCCGGCGCCGGTGCGCGTCGAGGTGAGCGTCGTAGACGCCCGCAAGCGTGCCGACGCTTAACGTCCCGCAAGCGCGGT
>JACCDR010671293.1_pt1 | contig 10925 bp, 10 predicted proteins | sample 7446431 | NCBI WGS metagenome assembly JACCDR01 (sample SAMN15323443, study PRJNA562643) | freshwater metagenome | isolation source: river surface water | place: USA:Blue River Watershed | collected 2017-08-17 | reverse complement strand
CTCGGAGAGCGGGTGCAAAGGCAGTCGTTCCTTTGCCCTAGTATTTAGGTGGTTAACGGCAAAGTAGTGTTGGGTGTCCCAACATGAAAATGAAACCACTCTAAGTGCACAACATTGATAGGACCTACATATAACTCACTTATTGGTGAGTTTTATGAATGTAGACAATGTGGGTGTTCCGTTTTTAAGGATGGCGAGAAAATAGAAACTCTCGAAAGTCTTCATAACAAATGTACAAAACTTCAAAACCAACTCTCTGAACATCAAAAAACAATAAGAACCCTGACAGAAAAGTTGGAAGCACTTTATTTTGCACCTGGAATGCCTGGATATTTGCAGGCTGAAAAAGATTTTCATGCAACAAAATGACGCGGTCGGTTGCAAAGGAGTACAAAGAGGAAGGTTCTGTGTCTCAAGGTTTCCTGTGATATCTGCGAGCATCAGGCAGCAAGACGGGGCCATCGTGGTCATCAATGACAATCGCTGTGAGGACCAAAAAAATCCGAATCTTGAGCAATCGGAACCAACAAGCGACTATCTTTCAACAACACGAAAAACCAAGTTTCCATGTGGACACCGCTGCAATACCTCATCTTTTGTGGAATGTCACATACCATCATTTGCACATCCGTGTCGTTCGTATCCCGCATGAACTCTTTGAGGTCGTCGAGCTGGGTTTGCAAAAGACATCGTGTCGCAATCTGTTCCATGAAAACATGTGTAGGAACCGTGCCCATTGTTTTGAGACTTGCTAGAAACGATGGTGATACATCCGTTCCATCACATATGTTGAGTCTCTTCAGCGCTTTGGGAGAAAAGTTGGCCCACGCCGTCGACCCATACGTTTTGAATGTGTCGGTAAACGTGTTTTGCATGAGATACATCGGTTTGTATTGGTAACCACAACTCTTTCAACGATGACATTGCATCAATTGGAATGTACGTTTCATCCGTAGGCAACGAATCGTTCTGATGAAAAGCAAAACGTTCACACTTTGTCCAACATCCTGTTATTTGTTGCCCGTTCAAAGTCGTCAATGAGTTTCTGAACAAAGATACCGCTACGAGATTCGTAAGGTTGCTCATCGACAAAGGCAAGCTCCTCAAACGGTTCTGGTGCAAGGAAAGGCGCCGTAACATGTTCAGGTTGCCTATTTCATCGGGAAGATGTTCTATGCGGTTGAAATGCAAGGAGAGGTAAGTTAGATTAGTCATGGTCGAGAGACTTTGGCTTGGCAAGTTCTCAAGAAGGTTGTTATGAAGACTCAGACGGTTCAGATTCGCGATGGCGTTACATGAGGAAGAGAGCAAGGCTTCCAAACCATTATCATCCAACTCCGACTCACGTGCATCCAGCGTATGCAGCATTATCTATTTGTCTATTTCCAAAGTGTTTTATCACCATCCGAATGTGTTCGAAAAGTTGTTCGGGTGTATCGTGTCTCATAACATCATTCCCATCGTCTCTGTCATCCATTTTGAACCAAATCAACTTGCCATCCTTTATGATAGCCGTCTCGGCAAACGCCGGACCCACCAATGTTGGATGTGTTTGTATGCTCATCTTGACATCACCACAAGAACATGGCAATTCGAGTCTACAACCGTGTTCGTAAATGCTTGGTCCCACGGGTCCACTCGAAAAACTGTACGAAAGACCTTTCGAATCCAAGTGTTGCATGACAACACGCAGAGAATACGTGGAAGGTGGCGTAACAATCATGATTGCTTTTGGGTATCGTACATTTGCACACCTCCTTCAATAAGCCGGAGCTTCACAAAACGTATCATGGAAGACACAATCGCAGACGAGTTGCAGTGGTTCGATGCGGAAGATGCAGAGCTTCTTATTGGAGAACAGCTACAACACAAAGGACATTTGGAGTTTTTAGCGTTTCCACAAACCCAAGAGCATGTCTTTGTGGTACAATGTATCGGAGATTTCCTCGTTGGATTCTACATGGACAAACACGACAACGATACATATGCAAACATCATCTTGAAATCTAGCAATCCACCACATCTGTTCGATTCCATGAGAATCGAACCGGGACAGTTCAGGTATGCGGTGGAAGACAACCGTGTATTGTTTCTCAACACAAGACGTTTTGATATCGTGAGAATCGAATGCAAAGACGTAAAGTTTACGATACATCTCGTGTATGCCCGCATTCGCTCGTTTCTACAAACTTTTCCATTCGTTCCACTTCCATGCATACCCGACTATGACGATGACAACGAACACAATCGTCACTTGGGGCCTCTGTTGAAAACAAAGGAAGAATTCATCAAGGAGAGGGCACTCATCACAAAATCAAGATTATCCGTGTTTCGCAAAGAACTCATGGAACGCACGTGGCATCCTTCGAGATTCAGGAAATGGTGTTTGACACACGACGACGAGTTCTTTTTGTGTTCTTATTAGTCAAAATGACAAATGTTGTTGTTATGGTCATCGTGGCGTTGGTGGTAGCATTCGTTTCATTTGCGATTCTTTGGAGTTTCATGTATTCTACTACTGATACTACTACTACCACCCCAAAAACCTCTTTGAGTACCACGAGTACCACAAGTATCTCGAATACCACAGACGATACGCATCTCGTCGACCGACCCCGTCCATCCCTAGCACATGTCCATGGATTGGTAGCTGGAGGAAGCGACGATTTCTACCCAGGTGTCTCTAGTTCTTTTGGTGCTAAATGGTGATGGTATCCAAGCAAATCCAAACGTATATATTGTTGTCATTTGCCACTTCAACTCATTGTGTTTGCCATGATGACCACCAGAGGTTTTCTCAGTATCGTGTATGACGCAACCAACACGCATCGTGGGACATACTTTTGGCACAAACAGAGGTTCGAGAAGTTGTTGATGGAACGTCCCAATTTCGAGAAAACCAATTTCATGCCCGATGTCCCTGTGGAACTCATGTTACGTATCGCGGACATGGTTGCATCGGGGGAAGATTGTTGTATAGATGACATGGTGAAAACTCATCCGTTCTTTTTTCGTTGGGCGTGCGAGGAACGTAACTTGGTCATCAATCCACACCAAGTCATTTCATCGTGTATACAGTTCAAGATGATAGGTACCGACATCACATGCAATATTCCGAGGACATGGACACATGCCATTCGGAACCTGAAAAACGTCACGGTGGAAATCGATGCCAACGTCCAATACCTCGCATCGACACACGCATTTGCTCTGGTGGTCCTTCCGTGTTTCGACAGGTTGGAAACTCTTTGTGTCGAAGACAACGAAAGATACTGTAGCGTCAAGTTTGATGGCAAGGAAGCATTGGCAGAATGGAGGTCTCATGGATGTCCTGGGTTTCCTTGTGACTTCCATCTTCCGAACGTGTTCGAAGAGGTCATGAAATCAGCTCCACGTGCCATCGTCGGAATCGATATGTCAGACTCGTCCTGCAACATTCCATCTTGTGCATCGCTGGCCAACATGACTCGCCTGACATCTCTGACATTCTCCAAGAACCACATCATCAGAAACGTGTTCGAAATGGAAAGACTCATGAACGTCATCGGGACACACATGTCTCACCTGAAGAGTCTGAGATTGCCCGCTTTTGTTTCGAGTGGGTTCGGAGAAACCGCCAAAGAACCTCAAGTCTGGGCATGCGCATCTCATCTCACACATCTTCATTTGGATATCCGACGAGGTTCAAACACATCCCTTGCGTTTCTTACGCGTGTGGTCGATGGGTTCTCAAACATCATCCATTTGGTCCTTGATGGAGGACGCAAGACCATAGAGGAACAGTACGAAGCCCAACGCGCCACAAGAACCAAACACCACAAACTTCATGATGTCTTGGATTGTTTTTCGATTCGTACTCTGGGGACCGTGGAGACTCTGGACATCCGGAACATCGTGGGATGGTGTGCGACCAACGTCATGTACATCATGTCCAACAAGATGGCCAAGCTCAGGGTTCTCACGATGGACAACTGCACGAAACATTGTGTCCATTTCGTCACATCCTTTCCTCCGAGTCTCAAACACATCAATGGTATGTGTGCACAATCCGCAGAGGCCGTCCGAGACCTCTTGTGCTCTTTTCGCACCGACAAGCTTCCTGAGGACTTGTCCGTCAAGGTTTCCATTCAACCCGAAATCCCTCTCGTGTTGGATGTCGTGGGTAACGGAGCCAGCGCCGACTTGATGCATTCCATCACCAACAACGACCTTTTGGGCAACTGTGGCATCCAGCCCATGTTGGATATTCGGACTCCTGCCGTCTTCATGCATGACATAGACGTTCTCAATCCCCGCATGTGTCAGATGTCGAGATTCTGCATGGATTCGTTGTCTCAACTCGTGCGTTTCTTGCAATGGAGAACGATTAAGGGTGGAGAACCCATGACGCACATGGGTGGCATCGACATCAATCTGAACGGGATGCCTTTCATGGACGCCAACACCATATACACGTATCCATTTGTCCTCCCAGGACACAACGACAGAACCAAGTATCACGGCAGCATAGAAGACGAGTACGACGAACACAACGAAGATTTGTACATCATGGATGGTCGTACGTCCAACGTGGTCCAAGAGCTTTACATGTGGATGACTTCCTCATGCGAAGTTATTCGTACACGCCCGCACATCAAGGTCTTGTACTTGACACTGTGGAAGAACATCACATGGGAGAAAGAAGTGGTTCCTGTTATTCTGAAGATGATGTCGGACACCGATGGGGCTGCAGGATTGGAGCGCGTCCATCTGAGATGGCCCAACAAATCGGATTTCCGCATATGTTATCAACAGACCTTCGATGTCATCCTCGAAGACAAAGAAGAATACAGATTGAGGGAAGTTGAGGACCTGATTTGGTAACTGTATGATTTTTTTGACTTTAGTGAATAAAACCCTCGTCGTTATTCATGGCCACTCCTACGACAGCAATCTCCCTGCTGAATCTGAGCGAAAACGAGTATTTGAACGAAGTTGTGAATCTCACTGTCTTGGACCATGTCGTAGCTAGGTCTCTGGTCGCTACCTCGGACACATCGGGTCAACCACAGCTGTTACATATAGGTGCCACATCCAATTTGATTCTCGAATCCTATCAGGACACTGCATTTTACACGGCTCCATCACAGAGCATCAGGTACTTCACAACCAGCAACGGTTACCCGGACAAAGAGTATTTTACAGTGTCCGAAAGCAACGATGGTAAAGTCACGGATTTGTTCAGCAGAAGCAATGCCATCCGCATTCGGTCTGGACAATCAAACACTGTGTATGTTGGAAACACCGTGTATTACGAGGATAACGTTGCAAGTTTTTTTGATACCACAAAGAGTCTGTTCAAGCTGTTGGACCCAACGATGGTAGTGGGAGATTTGACGCTGACGGGAAACGTGTTGGGAACTGGATGGGCAGTCAACCAGATGCGTGTTTTGGGAAGCACGGTCATAGATGACCATCTTGTTCTTAGAGGAAACCTTTACAGTTGTAACATGCATGTGGTCAAAGATGTGCCTTCTGGAATCAATCAACAAGATGCCTTGAATCGTATCGGATTCGGACTCCAAATCAACAGCAACAACCAATTGGAAATCATTCGGGAAGCACGTTACACAGATGAAGCTTCCCCTGGTGGTTCCAAGTGCGTACGACGCAAAGTAGCTGTCTTCGGAAACGCTAATCTGACATCCGACGATACGAACAACATCGAATATTCGGAATTGGATTTGTTAGAGGGTGTTTCGGTATCTAACGTGGTGGGTTCGTTGTCGAATTATGGGTCGGGGTCACGCCTGTGGCCGTACACAAGCAACGGAAACATTCATTTCAGTCAGGGATACGTGGGAATCAACACGGATAATCCTTTGACAGAATTGCACGTCGACGGAACAATCACTACGAACGGTTTCTCTGCATCTAACGTGTCAGTCACTGGGACTATCAGTTGTCCCGATGTGGTCACCACTTCAGATAGTCGTTCGAAGACCAACATTAACAATCTAGCTCCTGAAACGTGTATGGACAACATCATGAAAATGAAGAGCGTGTCTTACAAGCCCATTGCCACAGACATCACCAAGTTTGGGTTCTTGGCACAAGACATTCAGAACATTCTACCAGAGATTGTGCGTGTGGCACCCAACGAGGCCCTTGACATTCCCGATTGCAAATATTTGGATATGACTTCTATCATTCCACTGTTGGTAGGTGGTATGCAACACCTGTACGGATTGATGTCACCGTCTGCTGTTTGAGGTGTTCTGTACCGTTAGAACAACCAGGTTATGAGCAGACAACTTTAGGCCATGCAATGTTTCATCCTTCACAGACACACGAGCGTAATCTTTAGGCACCTGAGAAAACATATCCCGCCCCACGAGATACATGAAAGACCTTGCACGGCTCAGCATCCACCGGGCACAACCACTCTGTGTGAGGTCAAACATAAACTCGATGTCACCATCATCACCATCGCCATCTACCATCAAATACTCAAACAAGAGGATAGCGTGCTGCAGACACTTGAGACAGAACTTGGGGAAAATGGTGCCGAGGTTCCTGTTGCGATTCTCCTCCAACATGAAAAAGAGCCCACACACATCCGACACACTCCATTCCGCCAAAGACTTTGAGTTTCCCATGAAAACACTCAATATGGTATCCAAATCGTCCAAGAGTCCAGAGATGTATCCTTCGGGGAACCGCTGCAAGTAATCCAACACCACACAGCATACATGTACGGAGCGCCATGGGCTCAGAGTATGCTCCAGGAACAAACGGAGGCTTTCGGATATGGTGGACAGGTGACCGTCAGATGGCAAATACCACTTTGTTAGCACGGAAGCGGCCACATCATGGGTCCAATACCTCCTCGTAAAGGATGCATGAGAACGGAAGATGGTAGCACCATAAGTGCGAAGGAAGTCTGCACTCAACCACTTTGTCGACAATTCATGGAACAAAGAGGAGTAAGAACGCAAGTTGTAAACGCCTGTAAAGTCTAGGCATGCGTAGCTGGCGTGATGAATGAACACACCCAAGAAACGGGCAAAAGAGTCCATCGCATCTGGATTACGGAGGAAGAAAGAACGCAACACGCGACCATCTCCACACAATAAGTCCTTGTAAAACACGAGGGCTATGTATGCTTCACGTGCTTCTTCTAAATCATCTTCTATTTCATTGGGTATGGTGGTCAGGCAACATGAGATGATTGGGTCCACTGCGGCACGAGGGTATGGGTTGTTATCCACACAGAACTCCAGCCACCGACCCTTGAAGGACAAAGGCAACGAAAACAAAGGAGTATCTTCCGCGGAGTCGCCCAAACACAGAAGCACGGCCAATCGTTCATGGCCTATGATATCACAGAGGACGTTCAGGTCGGTAGTGGGCTCGAACCCCTCAGCTCGAACCAGGTAATCCAAACAGCGATAGCGGGTCAGCACGTCCCGCTGGGTACGAAGACTCTCGTACAACGTATCGCCTGGCGTGCGCTTGCAAACATCCAAGAACCGCTCCCGTACAAACGAGCCGCTAGTGGGGTGTATGCTCGACAACATGATGTCGGTTCGCGACCATACGTCCTCCACAATGTAGGATATGCATTTGCCGAGAGCGCGACAACTGCTAAGTAACACCGCGTCCGATGCCATGCATGGGTTCTCCAACACCAAGCACAACACCTGATAATTGCTCCGTGGCTTGCGCGATAGGCTCATTGTGGGAATTGAAGAAAGATGAGACACGGGTGTAAGGACGTAATGGTTATATAGGATAATAGTACGAGTGGTGAATGTATATACTGTGGTGTTCGGGTTGGGTTGTAGTAGAGTTGTAGTAGTATCCCGGATTTCGAAACATACATACCAACTGAATGCCGTCTCCTCGTCGAAACGCTACGTTTCCTACTATGAGGTTTTCTCCCTCTTGATACGACACTCTTGCTCCTTCTTCCACCGACCAACACACAATTGCCCGACATCATGGAAACTTTGTGATACCACAATTTTACCGTTAGAACACATTCGGGTCGTAACGTGCCACAATGATTCTTGTGCTTCGAATGTCAGAAATTTGGTCAATAACAGGGAACAATTGCCACATGACTTCCGGAGTCACAGCGGTATCATATGTCCAGTTGTGTAACATGGAATCTATCGCTTGTTGACCATCGAATGCAAGTTTTAGAGTATACTTGATGTCATAAAATATGTGTTGGATGTCTCGGAAGAAAGCGCATGTATTCGAGCGATTCACACCTAGAAAAGACATTTCAAAATCCATGATGACAACCTTCAAACCTCCCTCCAATTGCAAACGAAACTCTTTGTTAGAGGATGCATCTTTGTAGGTCAATACTCTCTGTTTAGTGGGTTTCAACAAAACGTTATCAAGGTGAGTGTCAGAATGCAAGAATCCATGATTCACAAAAGCAAAATACAACGAACACAAAACTTGCTTCAAGCAGTTACGGAATGTGGAAACGTTTCCGCCATGGCCAAGCCAGTCGTAATGCCTCATAGACCCCATGCTCATGAAAGGCATAACAAGTACTGTCATCTCTGGGTCTTTTGTGTCACCAGAACAAACAAAGTCAGTCTGGCTATTGGTAGAATACCTGCGGAGAGAGTCTTTGCATGTCATCGCACATACAAACTTTATGAATCCAGGAATGTCTCTGAGTACCATAGCGATATCATACTCTTTCTTCAATGTTGCGGACTCACCTACCTTGACAACTACTTGGTCATGACCCCGTGCCACCCCATCGGAAATGAGAGCCTTGGCAATGGCACGTCTGGCATTTACATGCATTGCTAAAACATTTTTCAACCAAACACCTGTTTCATTCTTGTCTTTGCAAGGTATGAAATACTTTTGTGATGGGTTGCCACCATGGTTTGTGTCACTGTAGTAACGATACCGCACCGATGAGGTTCTTGGTGGTGCCAACATCATTTGTTATAAATGTTATATGACAATTTTGTAGCACGTTTCCATATGGTTCATCCTGCCACGTGAATTTCTTCGGGCCGAGTTCTTTTTTCACGTTATCTATGTTGACTTGGCTCTGCACCAGGAACCGTTTTTAGAAAGCTCACTTTGCCCGACATTATGGAAACAGGAAACTTTGTTGTGGTACAACATTTTTTACAATGCGATGGTCTGATTGTATCCATCATAAAACTTTCCGCATTTGCTGACTGCAAAATCGATGTTCAAACGGTCCCTTTGCAATGCCTTTTGACTTCGAATGTATAACCTTCGTTTCTGGAGAACCAACGAAACAAACACCATGTTCGTGGAACGTGATGTCCGTCGATACACTCGAGATGTTTTGTGTACTACACGAAACCCATGCCAACGAATAATTGGGTCAAGATACAAATCGAGAATGGCCGATTGCACGTTCGGACAATCTTCTGGTAGCTTTTCGCTCATACGTGCACAGAAAGTCAAACACATCACCACATGTCTACCATCCGAACATGCCCAATTCTCTAAGAAACACGAGATGTCTTCCAATGGATATTCTCCTTTCGCACGGTTTCCCGTCACGGTTCCCATGTAATCAAAATATACGACGTTGACGTTGCCCAACAGAGATTCGTTTGTGTCATTTATGGAACCCAGCCAATTTGCCAAAGTGACGCCATCGACCACATGCACACCACTCAAAACGTGTTGCGACATACGATGGGCGGTCACGACATCTCTCTCTACAACTGTAATCGAATCACAACATCTATGAAGAGAACGACATGTCTGCATCGTAGGACCATCCAACACGATTGCATGTATACCGTTCGTGGATGTCTTTGGTATAACATGTTTGGTCACCAAGTCGACCAATTGTCGGTTGTTCGAGTTTTTTACGTGATGTCCTCTCTTCTTGTCTTTGTACCGTGGAGACATGATGATGATGATGATAAACATTGTATCCATCGTTCAAAAGCCTTTCAATAAAGCCGTCAATTTGAATACTGTAAACCTCCCATGCCCGACAACAAACGAAGTACATTATAATTGATGGCCACCAAGGTCATGCTCGTATCTGCATCATCCAATACGGTTTCGACATTCAATACGGCATTATCTAGTCTGGACATGTTAAGAGTTCCAGAAGGTTGGATATCTTCCGGTTTGATTGCAAACGAGAAAACGTTGATTCCGTCTCCGATGGGTACACGTGTATGATGTTGCATGGGCTGGATAGTGTCGAAGTACAACGAATCCATGATTTCCGTGCGGTCGTGACCGTTCAACAACAGCTTTGCGTTTTTCATGGTGTTGAGCGTTCCATTCATGTATATCCCATAGTTGTCCGGACTGTTCACGCGAACATCGAAAATAGCACTTGCGATTCCGGTCGTGGGCCTACCAATCAATCTTCTCAACAGAACGTCCACCGGAGTAGACAACTCCTCCAGAGTCAAGAGCTCTCCAAGGATGATGACGTTATCCAGAATGGGAGCGTTGCCAGTGACGATAGCCGGCTTGATTTGGGAAAACCTTGTAGCAAGTTCTGCATTCAGGGACAAAGAGGGTTTCAAGAGTCCACTGCCCAAATCCACATCCAAAGTCGTATCTGCCACCGTATACTTTGCAAGGGCGAGTGCAAACCTTTTTGTGGCAATGGCTCTTGCAGCATCGGCATCGTAAGGATGGTACCACAAGAACTTGCCTCCCGCGTGTTTACCAAGTTTCAGACCCCATATGAGTTCCTTGACGGGATGGTTGAGTGTCAATGGAATATTGGTGGATTTGTGTGGTACGGCGAGAGTGGGAGGAATCTGTACCGTCTCAATCAACATCTCGTGTGCCAATTGTGCAAAGCGTCTCCTCTCCTCGGTATCCAAGCATATCATTTCGGTGTAAAGGATCGCATCGGTCATCTGGATAACAAGTTCCGGACCCACGGCATT
>JACCDR010047899.1_pt1 | contig 10925 bp, 13 predicted proteins | sample 7446431 | NCBI WGS metagenome assembly JACCDR01 (sample SAMN15323443, study PRJNA562643) | freshwater metagenome | isolation source: river surface water | place: USA:Blue River Watershed | collected 2017-08-17 | reverse complement strand
CGCGGACCTTGACGTTGTAGTCCACCACGCGTTTGACAGCGACCAAAACTTTCATGGCAAAAGCTCCAATTTTTAGAATTAAACAGATTGACGTTTACGTAAACGTAACATTGTAGAGATCAAAGCATGCTTTTCATCGAACGACCGTGCTTTTTTAGGGAAGTCCCTAGGTAAAACTTAAGCGGGATGGCGCAAAACCACTTCTTGTGGCGAATGCACCAGCACCACACCCGCCGCACGCAACGCGCTCAAGGCCGCAATATTGACACGGGAACGCGTCAAAGACTGACCATTGACGGGATCCTCCATCCAAAAATTAAGGTTAAAGCGCAAACCTTGAGGTGCGACTTCGCCCAGCAAAGCTTGAGGCGCGGGTTCAGACAGCACCCACTCCACCCCGAGTGCGGCTTGACTCAACAAGTTTTGAACGCGCGCCACATCGCTTTCCAACCCCACCCAAAACGTACAGGTTTGCAGCAAGTGGCGGCTTTCGAGCGACAGGTTTTCTACCCGCTGCGTCAGAAGCAACTCATTGGGCACCACCGATTCACTGCCGTTGCTGGCACGCACCAAGGTGTAGCGGGTTTTGATGTCGGTGACGCGACCTTCAAAGCCATCCACGCGCACAAAATCGCCAATCCGCAGCGAACGCTCTAGCAAGATGACAAAGCCACTCACATAGTTGGCGGCCAGCTTTTGCAAGCCAAAGCCAATCCCCACCCCCAGCGCACCGCCTAAGACAGACAGCGCTGTGAGGTCAAAACCCAACGAGGACAAGGCAAACAAAGTGCCGATGACCAGCAACAGCACGCGCATGGCATTGGCCGCCACTTTGCGCATGGACAAATCTTCAAATGCGCGGTTGAGCACACGCTGCTCCAGCGTAGCCGATAGCCAAAGAGCCAACACCAGCACCAAGCCAGAGGTGAACACCACTTCAAACACATGCGTCACACTGATGCGCGTTTTACCCAGCATGAATTGCCAACTGTCCAGCTCGGTCATCAAGGGCTCCCACAAGCCCGTGAACCACAACACAGCCAAACCCCAAGCCATCCAAGACACGACTTGTTCCAAGATACGTGCCCCACGCGAATTGGGGAACACCGCAGCCAACACACGCGCAATCAGGCGAATCAGCACCAGCGACACCAGCACGGGCAGTGCCAGTTTCAACAACGGCACACGCTGAAACTTCATCAAAGCTAGTTTCAGGCCCAGTGTCAGCACCAAAGCCAAAGCAGGAAATAACACCCCGTCCATCAGACGACGGCCAAACAAGATCGACGCCCGACCGGTGTACTGCCGTCCGAACGCCCAGCTCAAGCTCCAAGCCAAAGCCAAACACAGCGCCAAACCGGCAAGCTCTAATGCGATCGCTGGACTCTGCAAGTCCAGCAACCATTCTTGCAATTCATTCATGGATTAAATATCGGCTAACACGCGCACATGCGCTTCAACACTGCGACTGAGTGAACTCAAATCGTACCCGCCTTCTAGGCAAGACACGATGCGTCCCTTTGCATGACGCGCCGCAATGTCACGCAAGCGGTGGGTGATCCATGCATAGTCTTGCTCGGTCAAACCCATCTGGCCCATGTCATCTTCACGATGGGCATCAAAGCCCGCGCTGATGAAAATCATTTCGGGCTTGAATTCTTCTAAGCGAGGCACCCAATGCGTCTCGATCAAATCACGCACTTCCATGCCTTTGGTGTACGCTGGCACTGGAATATTGAGCATGTTGGACGCGGGATTCTCGGTCCCACTGTGCGGATAAAACGGGTGCTGAAAAAAGCTAACCATCAACACGCGGTCATCACCACTCAAGATGTCTTCTGTCCCGTTGCCGTGGTGCACATCAAAGTCCACCACCGCCACACGTTTCAAACCGTGGCGCTCTAGGGCGTACTTGGCCGCAATGGCAATGTTGTTGAAAAAGCAAAAGCCCCCCGCTTTGCTACGCTCTGCATGGTGGCCTGGTGGGCGAATGGCACAAAACGCATTGGCCAGCTCGCCAGCAATCACCGCATCTGTAGCGGCCACAGCCGCGCCAGCAGAAGCTAAGGCCGCTTTCCAGGTGTATCTGTTGATGTTGGTGTCTGCATCCAAGTGCCCATAAGCAGGGCCACCTGCGGCGATGTCTTCGACCAACTGGTCTGACAAACCGCGCAAAGACGCGATGTACATGCGGTCGTGGGCCAACTCGATGTCAGACAGGGGTGCTTCAGGTGCTTCGATGGGCGTGAGCCCCAAGTCCACACCACTGATGAGCAAGCGGTCTTGAATGGCGCTCAATCGCTCGGGGCACTCGGGGTGTCCCTCGCCCATCTCGTGCTTCATGCACAGGGGGTGCGTGTAATAACCTGTTTTGCTCATCTCGTCTGCCTCGGTTTTTCTTCAAGTCAGCTTACCATGTCGACCTAGCTTTTTCCCTTGCAAATACTGCGTGAAAACACATACATCCCCGTTTTATATGGCTTTGCAGACAAATCTTGCGTTACGTCAATTCACCGCCGCATTGTTGCTGCTGGCCACATTGACCGTGCATGCCTCTCACAAACCGCATGCGAAAGCACACAAGGCAGTGTCACACAAAGTTGTCACCCCAAAAGCCTCAACCCGTGGCCCCGCCTACGGTAAAACCACAGAAGCCATCGCACTCGCCGACGAGCTGGCCCAACAATACAAGCTGCCCCAAACATGGGTACGAGAACAAATCAGCAAAGCCCAGCACCTAAAGAGCGTGCCGAAAATGGTGTTACCACCCAGTGTGCCAACAACTAAAAATTGGCGCGCTTACCGTGAACGTTTCATTGAAAGCCGACGCATTGAGGCAGGCACACAGTTTTGGCAAACCCACGAAAGCGCCCTCACCCGCGCCGAGCAAACCTATGGCGTGCCCGCCGAAATGATTGTGGGCATCATCGGTGTGGAAACCTTCTATGGCCAAAACATGGGCAACTACCGCGTGCTCGATGCCTTGACCACGCTCACCCTCAACTTCCCAACGGCTCACCCGCGTGCCGCTGAGCGCCAAGCGTTTTTCAAATCAGAGTTGGGGCACTTCTTGGCACAAGCACATAGCCAAGGCAATGCCAGCGCCACGGGCAGCTTTGCGGGCGCCATGGGCTGGCCTCAGTTCATGCCGTCAAGCGTGGCGAAGTTTGCGGTGGACTTTGATGGCGATGGACGCATTGACCTGCGTAACAGCCCTGTGGATGCGATTGGCTCGGTGGCCAATTACTTCAAAGCCTTTGGCTGGCAAACCGGCATGCCCACACACTACCCCGTGGGCTTTGACGAAGCGCGTTTGGACAAACCCACCTTGCTTGCCCCCGACATCTTGCCCTCGTTCAGCGTGAGCAACTTCACCGCCAAAGGCGCAGTGCTGGATGAGCAGGCGCAAAAACACACGGGGCCATTGGCTTTGGTGGAGTTGTTCAATGGCGACGAGCCCCCCAGCTATGTGGCAGGTACCGAAAACTTTTATGTGGTGACGCGCTACAACTGGAGCAGCTACTACGCGCTGGCGGTGATTGAGCTGGGGCAAGCAGTGAAGGCGAATCGGGCGTTGGCCGTTGAGGCAAAGAAATAGTGGCACCTTAAACACCCACATTACTGTTTAAGTGGGGCTTGAATATTCTCTAGCGGCAATGAAATAAGGCCCTAAATTTCTAGTGGGGCTTAGCGATAGCGCCCCTAGACTGCTTGGATTTACCCACTGCGTGTCAAGTACCCTTGCTACTCAGTTGTCGGTTAAACCGACAACGTGTCTGATGGTCTAGACCATTAGTGTCTCAGTGAATATGCAGCTTTAGATTAGGCCAGATTGACATAGGGCAAATTGCCCTATATGATTAGTCAATCATGACCTATCTAAATTTAACTGAAACCCTCAATTCGCTTGGACTAAGCCAAGTTGCAGCGGCTCGACTGCTATCTGTCGATCCTCGGACCGTAAGACGCTGGGTCGAAAACCCTGCAGAAATTTCTGGACCTGCTGAACAAGCGCTTCGTGCTTGGCATCGACTGCACGAATACGGCCTACCTTGGTCTCCCGATGGTGTGGATTTAATTGAGAGCGACCCAGAACAAATTGCACTTCACCGTCTGCACACTCTGGAATTGGATACCGTACTCGAAAAAGTTAAGAAACGCGGTGGGCCAGCAGCTCCTTGGGTTGTGGACTTGAACAAGGGCAAGGCTATCTTGGGAAAGATTGAGGTGACTTTCTACAAGTTGCCATCAGGTGGCTTTACGCCGCAGTCCTACAAACGCGGGGATGACATCGAGCCTGATGTGGAACGGGATTGGTCTTTGATTGAGGATGCCTTCGCTTGTATTGCAAAAGCTATTGCATACGGGTGACAAACCATTTGTAGATGAGCAAATTGAAGGCCTATTTGCTTCACGCATGTGGGGCGACCGATCAACTGCTGAACATCATCTAAAACGTATTGCTAAAAATGAAACTCGCGCTGGAATCTTGCAACGTCTTGATTTGTAACTCCATTGGGGTGGTGGTTAAAAATCACCACCTCAAAAGGCTAAGTACTTCACCTAAAAAATCCGCAGCTCAGAAATTTAGAGCAGCGAGACCCATTTCGGACCTCAGCAAATACTTGTCGGTTTAACCGACATCTTTGCGCGAGCCACTGAGTCAAATAAAGCAAATTAATCGGTTTCTATCGGTAAGTAAATTTAGAGTTGCCTAAATTAGCTTTCACAATTTGCTCTGATAACAAGCTGAAATAATTGGATGTTTTTTTAGTTGGAAACAAAGTTTTGATACGACGATCCGCATCATCTACATGTATTTCAATCAGGTTCAACTGTTGAAGTAGCCTAATACGCTTAGCTAAAGTAGATGGACTAAGGGCAAGATTCTTAGCAAAACCTAAAGCTCGCATCATTGTTAGATTACTGCCTTTGAAATTTTCTAAGGCTAAGAGCTCAAGGAATTTTTCTGAAGCAGGATCGAGCCTTTGCAACAAAGTGTGCGAGGACTTGGCGATTAAGAAATCAAAGTATTGATGATGTGGCGCTGTCATAGTAAACCTACAAGTTGTAGGTGTACTGTAGGAAATTTTTGGCAGTTTGAAATCCGTTGCAATGCGTACGGTCATGCCCTTACAAAAATTATCGCTCTTCGTTTTTAAGAGACTTTTTAATCAACTCGGCCATCGTTTTCACACCAAGTTTTTCCATAATTCTCCCCTTGTGAACCTCAACAGTACGGGGACTAATTCCGAGCATATCGCCAATCTCACGATGCGTAAGACCACGCGAAATCACACCAAAAACCTCTTTTTCTCTTGGAGTCAATGTTTCTTGTAACAAATCAACCGAACGGCCATCCTCTTTTGCCTTCAACCTAGAGAATGCTTTTTCGAGTGCATTAAGCATTTGATCCATTACGACAGGCTTCTCTAGAAAATCCACAGCAGAATTAAGGAAAGCTGACCTCATCACAGCTACATCAGCAAAGGCTGTTAAGAATACGATTTCAACCGGTAGATTTTTTGCTTTTATTTTTTCTTGAAGAGTTAGACCATCCATCTCTCCCATTTTTAGATCTAAAACGAGACAGCAAGGCCGAGTTGGTGGTGCACTTAGAAAAGCGATTCCACTCGCATAAGTTCTGCAATCGAACCCCTTCAATCCAAGCATCAACGATATAGAGTCTCGAACCTCGAGATCATCATCAACGATGCATACCAATCTATCAACAGTCATAGCTATTCTTTTCCAGAGGGCAAAATGATTTCAAAACATTTGGACGGAAAATCAACATACCTTAGGACTCCACCGTTATTTTCAACCAGTGATTTACTTACAGATAGGCCTAATCCAAGCCCATCATTTTTTTGAGTGTAAAAAGGCCGGAAAACTTGCTCAACCATTTCCTCAGCCAACGGCTCACCTTCATCTTGAACTTGAATGCTTAACAGATGCCCGTCAATATCGGACACTTTGATTGTTACAAGCATCTCACTTTTTGATGCATCTATTGCATTCTTCAACAAATTTCCAATAGCAGTATTGATCTGCACTATATCTACCAGTAAAAAGTCATTACTGTGATCGTATGTTTTAACAACTGTTACGCCAGCGTTAAGAATTGTCGTTTGCAAACGCCCAACACAGTCATCAATAATTTTTGTAGCTGAAGCATGCTGCAAATTTGAAGCTCCACCAATGAAGTAGCTTCTCAACCCACGAACGATTTCACTAGCTCTGATCGTTTCGGACACCACTTTCTTCAAAACATCTTTTGCTTTTTGCAACTTCTCAGAATCATGATCTGCATCTGATAAGAGCATCATGGCTGACTCAGAATAAGCACTAAGCGCACTCATAGGTTGGTGCAGTTCATGAGCTAACGATCCAGCCAACTCTCCAGCGGCAATCAGTTGTAGGCTATCTCGCAAATTTTGCTCTGCTTGCATTCGTTCATCTACGACCATTCCAATGATTAACCCAGTGAGTGACAAGGTCAACATGACAATCTGTAGATCCATCAGCACTGACGGAGAAGCACCCAAACCACTTGTAGAAAAAACTAAAGGCAATTGAACTAATGCAGCAGCAAAAGTTGCTCCAGGAAGTGAATACGTAGCAGCCAACAAACTCAACAAAAAGAACAAAGTAAAGAAGTAATTCATCTGGCTTTCAATTGGCATGCTAAAGATATACCAAAGGCACCCTACCAGCATGGCTATCAAAAACCAGAACATGCCACTGGTAAACATCTCTACATACTGAGATTTTCTACGCTTGTTTGTCGCGACAAAAATCAAGGGTAAGACAACAAAGAACCCAAGTAGATCTCCGATAAAGAATCTGTGAACTGCCTCCCAAACACTTTCTTTGGGTATGCCCCCAATAAGTGATTGGGTAAATACATAAACAAAGGCAGTTGTTGCAGCACCAATCACGAGCACTGAACCTAACTTTAAAAGCTGATTTCTTTCGTGAATTTGTGGACGTTTTTTTAGGAGGTATCTAAAACTAAATGCAATGCTCGCATAGCAAGCTACTAGAACAGCATTGCCAAGCACTACAGCTGGTGTGAAAAACGAAATATCACGAACAAGCACATCCGAAAATCCAAGTGTGATGTACAACCAAGCCATCCATGCAGCACCAGCCCAATAGAGAAACAGAACATCTAACGCTGCCGGAGGATTCCAAGGCGTGATATTTAGGTCGCCTATTGGATGGATGTAGCTCAGCTTATCAACGGCAATTAGTACCAAACTGAAGAAAAGTGCTCTCGTAAATTTGTTCATGCATTCCAATCAGCTGCCTTAACGAAGGCTCACTGCAACATAGTATGCGATGACAACGATTGCAACAAACACTAAGAATCCAGCGACATCCCGGTAATAGATTCGCTTGTCGTCATCAGATGACTTTGGGAATGCTCCATCTTCTGATTTGCTTTTCATAGTCAAAGGCAGTTACTTCTAAGAATCAAGGCTCTGATCGCTAGGCATATCTGAAAAACGGCACAAGCACCAACCTGCCCAAATCACTGCGATGCCAATCCAAATAATAAAGATTGAGTCAGTCCAATTGTTTGTTGATGTGGCAACCAACAAGATTGCTAGTGCCCCACTCAGAATTAGTGAACGCCCCCAAGTACGAGCATCATCAATCGTTTCAACTTTAGGATTTTTCATGTTGCAAATCTATCGGACTTTGACTTACTTTGAAATTCGTTTTACACCGTACGGTGTTTACCGTACGACCGCTCAAAAAGTACGGGCTACCCCATACGTCAGTTAACGAATTACAAAACGGTAATTTTTTGTCTACGCTTGCATCATGAAAAACAGCAAGTTGACGCTTAATCAGAATCAGATTTGGGGCACTGTCTTAGTAGCGACCAGCCTACTGATATTTTTATCTTCGCTAGTCATTACCTTAGGCAACTCCATCTCTGATGGGACCTTGTGGGTTTGCGTGCCACTTCTGCTTTTCGGAACTGTATTGCTTGTAAACGGCGCAAGTGAGCAAGATGTAAACCTAAAGGAGACCCAGCAATGAACGTTAATATTTTGACGCAGGTAATTCGCCAGCGACGCTACCCTTCATCACCTTCTTCCAAAATTCACATGCGTGATGATGAATCACACAATGAGAAGCTCATCTACAAGGATGTGGCAGGTTTCATTATTTTTTTGGTAGTAGCTTTTTCATTTTTGATGATTGCAATGTTTAACTAGTACTGTTTACATTGACGGATTGATCTATTTGTTGCTCCGACTTTTCTTGACTCATGTGGGGCAGCCGAACAACTTCCGAACATCATCTAAAACGTATTGCTAAAAATGAAACTCGCACTGGAATCTTGCAACGTCTTGATTTGTAACTCCATTGGGGTGGTGGTTAAAAATCACCACCTCAAAAGGCTAAGTACTTCACCTAAGAAATCCGCAGTGCAGAAATTTAGAACTGCAGGACCCTTTTCGGCCCTGACATTTACTTGTCGGTTTAACCGACATCTTTGCGCGAGCCCCAACAAACTGTCGATAGCGGTCTAAGTTCGCCGCCCCTGCAACAGGTCAATGTTCATCTCAGCATTGAGATTTGATGCGTAGAACCTTTCAATCATCTCGACACTTGTACGGGCGTTCTTTGCCAACGTCAGCAAATCAATCTTGCCGCCATACAAGAGTCGGAAAGTCATAGCTGTATGCCGCAAGCTGTAGATAGTTCGAGTTTGCCCATTGGCAGCATTTGCCTCAACTCCAGCAAGGCTTTGGATATACATAAACTGCCAACCGTAAACAATCAGCAACCATTTCCTGTTCTCCAAGCTGGGCAAGAACAAGTAGTCATCTGGTCTGCCGTATCCGTCTGCTAACTGCTGAGCAAGCAACCGCTCATAAACAAAGACCGCAGGTTGAAGGGTAACAATGGGTTTGTCGTGCTTCTTTGTCTCTGGCAGGTTTAGTCTCAAGTAGATGTGCTTGCCGCGCACAACGGTGACATGTTTGTGTTTGATGAACTTGATATCGCTGGGTCGCATAAACCCGTTCACCATAAAGCGAATGAGCCAGTGTAAGTCTGCGTTGATTTGCCCGTACTTTTCGAGGATGTCATTGCTGCTGCGATATTTCTTGGAGAACTCGTCTGGCACTCGCTCCCCTACTCTCTGCCGTGCAAGGCGCACTAAGTCGCGATATTCAGTCAACGAGAAACTACCCCTTGGCTTGTCAGCGACTTTGATGACAGGGAACTTAGGAGTGCTCTTGATGATGTTGTTGCCGTGTGCGTGAGCAAACACTTTACGAATGGCGACCATATGTTGATGGACAGTCGTTGCACTTAAATCTCGATTGCTCATCTGCTCCATGAAATCGTTCAAATGCCTGTAGGTGATTTGCTCCATGCTCATAGCGCCAAAGTACGGCAGGATGCTGTTGTGCATTCGGTTCAAGAAAATAGGTATGTTGGCTGCAGCAAACTCGCCACGCTTTACCCTTGCTTGCAAACCAACAACAACTGCTGGAATCAGGTCGGAAAATCTAATTTTTCTATCTGTACGAATCTCAACCTTGTCCGCGTACAGCTCAGCAGTCTTGATGTGAAAGAACTGTTTAGCCTGACTGATAGCGGCTTGTTTGTTGGTGGTCTTGAGACTCTGGGTGTAGGTTTTGCCTTTGAGGTAACAACGCACCTGCCAATACCTACTTGCGTTGGTCAGAAAGATTCGTAGCTTCGAGGGGTAGTTGGCAATAGGTGTGACAGAAGCCAATATGGGCAACGTCCGATGCCGTGGCGGGAGGTAGTTGCTATCGTTACACGCATCCAACCCCAAAAAATCCTGCATAGCCACAGCGTAATTTCAGGTTTGCGGTTTGAGCAACCGAAATTTGTAGCTAACCTGATTGCTAACTTGAGCGCACGCTGGGGGAAGGCTTACGAACAGCCCAATGCGATTCCGTTATCCAGCCGTTGCTCTTGCGTGAAAAAAATAATGCTCGCACCAAAAATTTGCCCACTACGCATCCGACAAAAGTAGCTAACTCAAAAGTTAGCTACAAACCCCTGAATGTGCATGGACCACGAATGGAGCCAGAATAGGCAGAGTTGATAGCTATTCCCTGGAATCAAGGTCCTAAGGCGATTGACACGCTGGGGCTCACGGTTATCCACTTTTATGAAAGTTCAGACATGGTTTGTAACGCTATACGAGTGTTTTCAAACCGTAAAATAAATATTTGGTACGCTTTTACAACTGGAGCAGCTACTACGCGCTGGCGGTGATTGAGCTGGGTGAGGCAATTAAAGCCAACCGCGCTTTGACTGTTAGTCAGTCCAGCGCGCGTTAAACAGAAAACGCTCACTCTTTGGGCAGGCTAAGCTTGTCATGAATTTCACGCACCACCGCGTCTTCAATGACATCGGCTTTTGCGTCCCTACCTGGGGCTTGTCCGTGCGCTTCATGCCATTGACCATCGCTAGTGCGAGACCAACTGGACCAGCTTGCGCCCTGCCCTGACTGCATGCCTTTGCGCATGGCTTGAATTTGTTGCCACATCAACAGCACTTGTGGTTTTTGACCTGTTGCGAGCCAGCGCAAACAAGCAAACACCACATACAAAGCCAGCCAACACAAGACGCCAACCGCAAATAAAACGGCGAAGGCCATGCCAAACAGCGCAAGGATGAAACGGGTGAAAAATGCCATGGTTCGATATTACTCGTGCAAGGCTTGCGCCAACGCCCACTGCACATGTTCACGAACCATCTCGCTGCTATGCGCCAGATGCACATGCAGCGCCGCACGCAAAGCTGCATCGTCTGACTGACGCAGCGCATTACCTGCCGCCACAGCAAGGTTACGCAACCAGCGCACATGACCTATGCGGCGAATGGGGCTGCCTTCGGTGTAGCGCAAAAACTCTTCT
>JACCDR011198938.1_pt1 | contig 10928 bp, 11 predicted proteins | sample 7446431 | NCBI WGS metagenome assembly JACCDR01 (sample SAMN15323443, study PRJNA562643) | freshwater metagenome | isolation source: river surface water | place: USA:Blue River Watershed | collected 2017-08-17 | reverse complement strand
GCCACTTCGCTGCGGTGTGGGCCTGGTCCAGCGTCAGGCGGTGCAGGAAGTGCCCCGCCGCGGCGGAGAGGGCGCGGGTGTCGCGCACCTTGTAGCGGAACGGCCCCTCGTGCTCCTCGACGCGGTAGGGCCCGTGCTGGGCAATCACTCGCGCTCGGGCAGCGGACGTGAACGCAGCGTCGGACGGCTCCGGCTCCCCAAGCAGTCGCCGCGGGTCCGTGATGGCCCGCCCACCACGGGACGGCGCCGGCACCCGCTTCGGCTTCGCGCCCTTGTGGGGGATGACCCACCACTCGCCGGAGCCCACCTGGCGCTCGTAGGCCACGCCGGGGGTGCGCCGAGGCGCCTTGAGTAGCGCACGCAGGGACGCGCCGTGCGCGAGTAGCAGGTCGTAGGCGGTCATGCGCGCTCCTTGGTGTCGCCGGTCAGCAGCCCCGCGACGGGCCGCATCAGCGCCCGCGCGTCCGACGTGGTGAGGCCGGGGTAGCCGTCCGCGGCGTTGTCCGAGAGGTAGTCGGCGAACGCACGCAAGCCGGACCGTGCGCCCTCGAACCGCTGGCGCCCGAGGAAGTGCAGGGTGGTGTCGTTCTTGTGGTCGAAGGGGCCGCGCTTGTGCGGGTTCCTGCCACCCTCGAACGATTCGAGCACCGCGCGGCGCGGCTGGCCGTGGAAGAACACGCTGCGCCCGTCGAAACGGGAGGCGTGAATGGACACGGTGCCGGTCGTGGCGTCGACGTCCATGTCTCCGATGCGCCAGCCGGTCTTCGCCTCCAGCACGTCGTTCAGGCGGTCCGCCGGAGTCTCCTCGGGGCGGGCCATCCATCGGGGGTCGTGCTGGATGGACCCGGGCGCAGGGTCGTGCTTAACGATGGCCCGCTGCTTCTTGCGTGGCCCGCTGACCATCACGAGGTCGCCGCCGTCCTTCGGCTTGCGCCACACGGAGCCGTCCGCGCGCGTGCGCTCCTCGCCGGGCGTGTACGGCTTCGCCTTGGCCAGCGCCTCGATGGCGGCGCGGTGAGCGGCCAGCGCCTCGATGTGGGTCACGCGCGCTCCTTGGCCTCGGCCATCTCGCCGATGGTCCGCCGGATCAGGGTCGTCAGCTCGTCCACGGCAGGGCCCACGTCGCCGGGCGCGTGCTTCCCCACCCACTTTCGCGCCCACGTCCCGAGGCGCATCGAGAGCTCGGACAGCACGGGCAGCACCAGCTCCCGCGTCGTCGCCGCCCAGTCCAGCGCCTTGGCCGCGTCCACCTGCGTCCGGGCCGCGCTGGCGATGAGCTTCTGGCTGCGCTCGTGGATCTCGACCGTCGCGAGGTCCAGGTCCCCCTCCGTCGGGGCCAGCATGACGTCGAGCGCGTCCAGCATCGCCGCCGCCATGTCGGGCCCCGTGCCCCGGTCCTCGTCGCGCGCCTCGTCCTCGAGCTTCCCGATCCAGAGGCGGATCAGGTCCGGGCCGATGTCCTTCGCGATCCGGCGACGGGCCAGCCGCTCGGCCATCTCCTCGGTGGCGATGAGCGGCGTCCGGCGCACCACGGCCTCGGAGCGCGCCACCATCCCGCGCACGTCCATCAGGTCGGGGTCTTTCAGCGCCGCGGCGAACTCCGCGTCGGCGTCCGCGGCGAGCGCGTTGCGCCGGAGCCGCTGGGCCTGGGTGCGCCCGTGCGCATAGCACCGCGTCCCGCCGGCCTGCGGGGGCCGCTGGCAGGTGGAGCCGTCGAGGCGGCGCGCGCCGCACACGTCAGCCACGGGGTGCGCCCTCGAGCAGCAGGTCCCAGTCCCCGCGCGACCCGTGCCCCGAGGGCAGCGCCGCCCAGTGGGTGGTGAGCCGCATGGGCGTCCCGCACGTCGGGCACGGAACCACGAACCACTCCCGCGGAGGCCCGGGGAGGCGCACGTCGAGCACTACCCCCGTCCCGCCGTCGCCCCGCTCGGGACAGCCGGGGGAGGCGCACTCGTAGCCGTGCCAGGTCTCGCGGGAGGGGTCCGGCGCCGTCACGGCTGGCCCACCGGCGGCGCAGGGATGGGAGCGGGCGCCGGCACCACCACGGGGGTCACCCGGGGCGGAGGCGCGGGGTCGTTCAGAGGCGGGAACTGGAGCAGCATGTGGGCCCACATCGTCACGCCCAGGATCACCACCCCCGTCGCGCACACCGCCGTGAACGCGGCCCACGCGAGCGCGAAGGTGGGGCTGATGTGGTACGCCTCGCGCCCTGCGAACCGCCCCAGCACGCGCAGCGTCTTGTCGAGCGCCGGGTCCGGCGGGGGCGCGCGGTGGGTCTCGATGGCCTTCACGATCTCGCGCGCCGACTTCTCCTCCCGCGCGGCGAGCCCGTCCACCATCGCGGTGAGCACGGGGAGCAACTGGGCCACGGCGCGGAGCTGGTGCGTCACCGCCATCGGCCCGCTGTCCACCACCGTCTCCGCCATCGTCGCCGAGGTCGCCCCCTGCTTGCGCTGGAGGTCCTCCCGCAGCGCCTTCCACTTCGCTTCCTTGCGGCGCAGGGCTTCGGCGCGGCGCTCCAACTCCGCCTCGTCCATGTCCTCCGGCTCGACCGACGCGGGCTCCTCCGACACGAGGGAGTCCCGGCGCAGCGAGGCGTGGGGCGCCGAGGTGCCGAACAGGTCCGCGGCGGTGCGCACGGTCCCGGGCAGCGGCGTGAACGAGGGGGAGCCCCCCGTGAGGTCGTGGGGCTGCACCGACGGCCGCGCGTGCGGGGTCGGCGTGGGCCGCCGGATCCGGGTGTCGTCGAAGGGGTCGTCGTGCGCCATGCGGGACGCCATACCTCGGGCGTTTGCACCGCCCGCCCGCTGGCGTCCTCCGTCAGGCGCAAACACGGCGGGTAGGAGGGGCGCATGCCTACCGCAGACCCGTCCTCCCTGTCCCTCGACTGCCCCCACTGCCGCCGTCGCCTGTACAAGAAGCGCGCGGAGGAGTGGTGCGCGGAGACCCGGCTCCTCAAGCTCCTCGGGGGCCGCGTGTACCTGAAGTGCGACCAGTGCCGGGCGGACGTCCCGGTGCCGTGGCTGGAGGTCGTGCCCCCGGGTCGCACGCGCCGCGAGGTGCCCACGGCGGATCGGACGCTCGAGGTGAGACCGGGTTCGGCAGCCCCCGCCCCGCTCGTGGGCAGGGTCCGCGTAACCGGCTCCGGGGCCTGACGGCAGCGAGAGGCGCGGACCTTTGCACGTTGCGTGTCCCAGGTGGGGCGCGTATACGCGAGGGCAGCGGTCAGCGCGTGGCGCAGACGACCCGATCACCACCAGGAGTGGGCTCGGGTGTCCCTGTCGTCCCCCAACAAGGCCGCTCAAACGCGCTTCGTCCTCGACGGGACGGTGGCGCCGCTGGCCAAGGGCGCCGAGGGCTACCGGCCCCGCCGCGAGCTCGGCGGCTGGCTCGCCACCTACGGCAAGCGCCTCGAGGACGGCTCTATCGTTCCCACGGTGGATCGCGAGGGCCACAACTTCGAGAGCGCCCGCACGGTCGGGGGGATCGACTTCTCGGGCTACCTCGACCTCGCCAAGGGCACGCGGGGGCTGTGGAACGACACCCACCACTTCAACGCGCCCGCCGGGCAGAAGGTGTACGTCGGGGTCCCCACCGCGCTCGAGCACCACGACGGCGAGACCGACCTCTCCAAGGCGCACGGCAAGGTGGGGTGGTGGACCGAGGGCCACCTGTTCGACCGCGAGGATCCGCGGTCGTGGACGGACTTCACGTCCTACGTCCCGACCCCGCTCGACCTGGACCGCGCCGACTACTACTGGCGCGCCGCGAGCCTGCTGAAGGGCGTCCCGCGGGACCTCGGCCTGTCTGCCGAGGGGAAGATGCTGCTGTCCCCCTGCGGCCACCGGATCCTGTGGGCGGCGGTGACCGAATGCGCCGTCTGTGAGCTCCCGCAGAACCCCGACGCCACGGTGCACCCGCTGCGGCTCGCGGTGCCGCTCACGCGCGGGATGCTGGACGCGGACCCCTGCGAGACGTGCGCGTGCCCGCCCAACCTGCGGTGCCCGCCGCTCGCCAAGGCCGTCACGACGGGGACCACGGCGGCCATCACGCCCGAGGACCTCGAGGGCGCGCCCCGGGGCGGGAACGGCGCCGCCACGGGCAAGTCGGCGCGGGACGAACGAGACGAGCAACTCGTCGAGCGGCTGGTGCAGCAACTTGTCGCGCGGAACCCCTCGATGCCGGACATCGAGCGGAAGGCGCGGGCCTGGGCGCGGGCGTTGCTCGCGCAACAGCGGAAAGAGGCGGCGCAGCGGCGCCAGAACCAACGGAGCAGCCATGACTGACCAGGCCGCGGGCGCCGCGGACCAGATCGACGAGCTGGTGGACATCGGGAGCCGGCAACTGGCTGGCGACGAGGAGCGGTCGGTCCTCGTCAAGGCGTTCGCCGACTCGAACAAGATCCTCGGGAAGCTCGCCGACGGCATGTTCGACCTGCTCAAGGGCGGGAAGGGCAGCGACGACGAGGACGACGAGGACGAGGACGAGGACGACTCCGAGGACGACGACTCCGAGGAGTACGACGATGACGACGATGACGACGACGCGCCCGGGTTCCAGATGAACAAGGGCGGCGGCGGCGACAACCAGTACACGCTCTTCGGAGGGCACGATGCGGACGACGACGATCGCGCGGAGGGCCCGATGAGCAAGGGCCAGCCGCTGGAGTACGAGGACGGCATGAGCGGGATCCCCGAGGACTTCCTCGCGGACCTCGCCAAGGCCCAGGTCGCGATGCTCGACCAGCAGGCCGCGAACGACTCGCGGTTCGACGAGGTCCTGGAGCAGCTCGCGCAGCTCGCCAAGGCGCAGGTGCACCTCGCAAAGATGATCGAGCACCTCGGCGGCGTGCAGGTCGAGACGGCGCAGGAGCTCGTGAAGTCGCGGACCGCGTCGCCCGTCGCCGAGGCGCAGGCCGCCGCCCAGGGCGGCCCGGCCTTCCCCGCGTCCCGCGAGGCGCTGCCGCCCAAGGCCCCCATCGCCCAGCCGAAGCCGGTGATGCCGGCCGCGCTGCCGAAGCCGCCGTCGCCCTACCTCGCCGGGGTCGCCTCGGAGCGCGAGGAGAAGACGCTCCTGATGAAGGCCGTGCGCATGGGCGCCCTGTCGCCCGTCGCCGAGAACATGTACCGGACCGCGGGCGTCTTCTCGCAGGACGAGGCGGAGCACAACCAGATCGCGTCGTCCGTCGTGGCGTTCGCGTCCACCCAGCAGGGGGCCTGACCATGAGCGTCGCAGTCGAGACGACACAGAAGGACGTCGCGCTGAAGCGCCTCGAGAAGGCGGTGCAGGATCGCGAGCGGGCGCTGGCGCTGGCGCAGCAGGGCTACATCACGATGGCCAAGGCCGTCACCACGAGCAACATCGCGAACGTGGTGCCGCAGGATCTCGAGCGCGAGACCTACAACGCGCTGTGGGACATCCGCCACGCCAACGTGCTGATGGCGCTGAAGCTCATCCCCACGCAGAAGGCGACCCAGATCGTCCACGAGTTCTCCCGGCTCACGAGCTACGGGCAGACGCGGGGGATGGGCTTCGTCAACGAGACGAGCATCCCGCAGGCGTCGGACCCCGTGTTCCAGCGGCGGACCGTCAACATCAAGCTCCTCGCCGCGCTGGCCGAGGTGTTCCAGCTTGCGCAGATGGAGCAGACCATCTCCGTCGGCGGGCACAACGACGCCGTCGGCATCGCGAAGTGGACGGTGCTCCACGACTTCCTGTGGCGCACGAACCGCGCGTTCTACTACTCGGACACGCGCACCCAGCGCCTCGGCGAAGCTGGGTCGGCCTTCAAGGGCCTGATCCAGCAGATCGAGGAGGGCACCGACGGCACGGTGGACACCTCGATCTTCGGCAGCCACGTGATCGACATGGAGGGCCAGCCTCTCACGCCCACCACCCTGCGCCAGCGCCTGCTGCGCATCGTGAACTACTTCGGGGCGCCGACGTGCCTGATCACGTCCCCCGAGGTCCGTGCCGACTTCGAGGCGCGCCTCGACGCGGCGGGCCGCATCAGCCTGCCGGTGAACGGCAACCCGTTCGTGCTCGGGCAGCGCGTGGGCGGCTTCCGCATGGGCGACGTGGACCTCGCGTTCCACACCGACCTGCAGATGGGCCCGTACCACGGCCAGGGCCGCTACGTGGCCGTCGCGCAGAGCGGCGCCCCGGCCATCCCGACCGCGACCGGCACCAACAACGCCGTCGCGTCCGGCTCGAACGTGTCGAAGTTCGACGCCAACACGAAGGGCGCCGGTGACGTGTTCTACATGATCACCGAGGTGAAGAACGGCCAGGAGTCGCTCGGCCGCCGCGTGCCGTCCTCGGGCGTGTACACGGTCGTGGTCGGCGGCGAGGTCGCGTTCAGCCTGCAGGCGAGCGACCCCACGTCGGACAGCTTCCGCATCTACCGCGGCACCCGGACGAACGGCGTGACGCAGGCGAACACCGAGGCCGAGTTCGCGTTCGAGGTGGCCAACTCCACCGACGGCACCGCGGTCACGGCGTACGACCTGAACCGCAAGCGCCCCGGCCTGCACACGGCGATGTGCATGGACATCGCGAGCCCCGCGCACGACTACTTCAACCAGCTCCAGACCGGGCAGCTCACGAAGCAGATGTCGTCCGCGGAGCAGGCGGAGACGTTCGGCAACCAGAGCGAGAACATGGGCAACACCATCGCCCGCGCGCGCCTCGGGCCCGAGTACGGGACGATGGAGCTCGCCCCGTACGCGCTGCACGCCGCGCGCCCGGTGATGTTCACGGCGCAGGCCCCCGAGGTCCGCGCGCCGTCGAAGAACCTCGTGTTCATCAACATCGCGCCCACCGTCACGACCGTCTGAGGCCGTGAATGTGGCTGATCCTCAAAGTGCCGCAGAGCCGTGATCGCCTGCACTTGCCAGGCGGGCTCGCCGCAGACCCGCAGGACGTGATCGTCGGCGGCTCGCGGGTCGTGGGCTACCACGTCCCGGACCACGAGCCGTCGGCGCCGGTCCTGCGCAAGGTGCCGTGGCCGACGATGGCAGTGGTCGAGGACGAGGACGTGAGCGCGCCCCCGGCGGAAGTGCCGGCGGCGGCCCCGTCTCAGTCTCGCGCGAACGAGGAGCTGGCGCTGCGACAGGCGCTGTACCTCGACGCGCAGCGGCTGGGGTGGACCGCGCACGACCTTGACGGCACGTGGGACGGGACGGATTGGTCGGAGCCCGACGCGCGAGGCACCTACACGGGCCTCACGCTGCTCGAGATGCGGCAGACCCGCCCGCCGAAGGATTGGGCCGCGCTGGCCGCCGAAGGCCGGGCGCCGTGGGAGTCCCCCGACTGGGTGGACCCGGTGCCGGGCTGGGTGCCGCCCGCGTGGACCTCGCCCATCCCCCGCCCCAACGAGGAGGCCGCGGCGGCCGACATGGCCACCGAGACGTTCGACGGCCCGGCCGCCGACGACACCCCCACGGATGTGTTCGACACGCTCGACACGACCGGGGCGGTGGATCCCGACGCGCCGACCGTCATGCTCGCGGACCCGGTCCTGCTGGACGGGGTGCTGGGCAGCGCGGAGGGCGCAGACGACGCCGACCCCGTGTCGGTGGAGCCCGAGGGCGACGTGTGGGGCTACCCGGAGGAGCAGATCCCCCGGGCCCGCCGCGTCGTGACGGACGAGATCGCGAAGTACCCCGAGGGCAGCAACGTGCCCCGCGCGCGGATCAACGCCGCGCTGCGCAAAGCGGGCCTGAAGACGCTCACAGACGATCGTCAGGTCCAGTGGTTCCTGAACCTACCTGATACGGAGACCTGACCATGGCGGACCAGTCCACCGGGCCCTACATGGGCGACGCGAACTTCGCGTTCACCGAGGCGGAGCTCGCGACCATCGCCGAGAAGGACCCGTCCTTCTACAACGCGCTGCGGGCCAACGCGCTGCGCAACGCCTTCTACTTCCCGATCCCGCTGCAGCTCCAGACGGCCGTGGGCAACACCACGTCGACGGGGATCCAGGTCGTGATCCGGTTCCCGTGCCGCGTGTTCTACGCCGAGGTCGGCTGCGAGGCCGCCGCGGGGGGCTCGGCGACGGCCAAGGTCGAGGTGGCGCTCGCCGCCACGCCGACCTCGTTCACCACGCTCACCACCGGCGGCACCTCGGGGAACGTGGACATCAAGACCGCGGCGCCGATCCTGCAGGGCTCGAGGGTGGACGCGGCGAAGTCGTACCTGGCCGTGGGCGACATCGTGCGCCTGTCCATCACGGGCGCCTCGGGCGGCAACGTGACGGGCGGGTTCGGCATCCTGCACGCCGTCCGCGTCCCTTCCGCCACGAGCTGACGAGCGACGCGCGCAACCTGTGACGGAGGGAATCGATGGCGACGCCGCGGCACGCCAGCCTGGGCCTGACGGTGCCCGTGAGCGAAGTCCTCGACCCCTCGATCTGGCGGGCGGGCTACGCCTACAACGTGGCGCTGGGTCGCGGAGCGGCCCCGCCCGAGCTCGCCATCATCGACGGGCTACCCCAGGGCTGCGCGCCCTCGGTGGCCCCCTACGGCGGCATCAGCAGCGCGGCAGCGGACGCCGCGTGCAGCGCCGCCGACGAGCTGCCGGACGAGTCGATCCGCATGCACCTGCGGGCAGCCCTGTCGCTGCTCGAGACGCGGCTCCAGATCCCCCTCGGCACGGTCATCGTCAAGGGCATCCCCGTGGACGCGGGGCTCGTCCAGGGCGTGCATTACGACCGCGTCGCCGAGCGGCTCCCGTACAAGGCGAGCGACGTGGACAACTACTACCGGGTGGACCTGCCGCCCGGGGTGATCTCCGTCGAGCGCGTGCGCGTGTTCTGGCGCTCCCAGCTCGTGTGGGAGGTCACCGGCCCGGCGAACGCCGACACGTCGTCCATCCGGCTCGCGACCGGGCACACGCAGCTCCACCTGATGCCGCTCACCGGGACGCTGTTCGCGCTGTGGCCCATCACGGACCCGCCGCGGTTCTCGCTCTTGCAGCAGATCATGGCCACGCCGCGGCCGATGCCGGACGCCTGGAGCGTGGACTACACGCTCGGCCCCGTGACGGCAACGGGCCAGGTCGGGCACATCGAGTACATCCTCGCCCACTGGGCGCGCATGCAGGCGGCGCTCACGCTGCTCCCGCTGGCGAGCGCGGCCCGCACCCAGGGCGTGGCGGGGGCCTCCATCGGCATGGACGGCCTGTCGAAGTCGGTGCAGCTTGCGGGCGGCGGCATGTCGTCGATGTGGGTGAGCATCGAGCAGGCGTACCGGCAGGCGCTCGCGGAGATCAACCTCGACCGCCTCGCGGTCCAGAAGCGCGGGATCACGATCCGCGGCATGGGGTACTGACAATGTCGAAGCTGACGCCCCCGCCGGGCTACTTCCCTGCCGGCCACCACGGCGGGGCGAAGAACCACGAGGGGAAGTGGTGGTATCCGACGCGCTCGCACCACATGGCGCACTACAACCACGCGGACCACCAGGCGCGGCTGGACGAGCACTACCTACAGCGCGGACCGTACGGGCCGGACGCCCCGGAGAACGCGGAGGTGCGGGCGCGCGCCGCGGTGAAGCGCGCCGAGGCGAACGCCATCGACGCGAGCTATCCGACCATCGCCGAGCACACCCTCGCGCAGCAGCACGAGCACTTCGACGCGCACGTGGACGGGCCGCTGGCGGAGGCCACGAGCGCGTACATCGGCGCCGAACGCGCACACCGCGCCGCGTTCGATGCGCACGAACAGGCCGTCGAGGAGCGTGACGAGGCGGACCAGATCGACGAGGACGAGGAGCCGGACCGGTACGCGAGCGAGCAGGCGCGCACGGAGGCGCTCGTCTCGGCTGCCGCGGCTGCGCTCGAGCGGACGCTGGCGGCGCGCGACCACGCCGCCGACGTTCTCGAGGCCCAACAGCAGATCGCGGACCAGTTGGCCGGCGCCTTCGAGGACCACACGGGGTCGGAGTTGTACCTCTACACCCACAGCGGCAGCCACCGCAGCGACGAGGAGCCACTCGACACCGAGGCCGAGGACGCGGCGCGGTTCCTCACCGAGGCCCGCCGCATGAAGCAGGAGGCGCACGACCTGACGCGTGCCCAGGGCATCGACATGGACGCGCTCGTCAACCCGCCCGAGCCGGAAGAGCCGGAGGAGCCCGAGGAGGAGTGGGACGAGGACTCGGACGACCTCGAGGACGGCGAGGAGGACGGCGAGCCCCTGGCGAAGGGCGTGGCCGCGCTCGCCGAGCACCGCGGCGCCATCGAGGCCCTGGCCAAGGGCGCACTGCGCACGTTCGTGGGCGACATCGCCCGCCGCGCGACGATGAGCCGCGAGGCCCGGATGCAGGAGGACATGCGCAACCTCGGCACGGGGCTCAAGACGCTCCGCGACACGCTGCGCACCAAGGTGAAGAAGCTGCGCACGCCCAAGGCGCCGAAGCTGCCGAAGACCCCCACCCCGAAGGCCCCCGCGGCCCCTGGAGCCCCGATGCAGACGGACACGCTCGCCAAGTCGCAGGCCACGCTGCGCGCCCACGTCGAGGCGCTGGAGGCCCTGGCGAAGGGCAAGGTGCGGGCGCACGAGCGCCACTTGCGCAGCGGCAAGGTGGTGCAGGTCGGCGAGCACGACACGAGCCGCACGCCGACGTTTCGGGACCACAGCCGCACGTCGGACGTGGCGCAGGCCATCCACGCACACCTCGCGCGGCACGGACCGTCTCACGAGCGGGTCGTGCAAGGCCACGTGGCGCGCGAGCTCGGGCGGGCCATCAGCGGCCACGAGTACAGGTCGGGGCTGAACGAGATCGGCGAGCATGTGCACGTGCGCGCTCGCAAGGACGGGAACGGCCACACGCTGCAACTGCACCCCGCGCACCCCGACGAGAAGGCCCGCCGCGCCCGCGAGCGGGTCGAGGGGCCGAAGCGCCGGGAGGCCGCCGCCGCCAAGG
>JACCDR010936766.1_pt1 | contig 10928 bp, 8 predicted proteins | sample 7446431 | NCBI WGS metagenome assembly JACCDR01 (sample SAMN15323443, study PRJNA562643) | freshwater metagenome | isolation source: river surface water | place: USA:Blue River Watershed | collected 2017-08-17 | reverse complement strand
CCAAGACAGCCTAATAAAAGCAATAAAAACAAGATGCGAAAAATAACCTGCCACCAACATTGGCTTGTCGCTATGGCGGTTTGGGAATAGATTGAACGACAGAATTTTACATAAACTTTAGTACAGGTTTGGGCGGAGTTGCAGGAAAATCGCCACATCGCCAAGCCCTGCCCGTTGCAAGCTATATTATGCAGATAATACCCTCGCTGTTTCAAGCTTAACAACTTGTAACAACAAATCAAGTGCAGTCTTTGACCGCACCACCCGTACAAGCAAGAGCAAAGATTGGATACCTTACGCATGGCATGACTTATCAAATGGTGCTGGTTATAAACGAGTTATAGTCAGTCATGTTCCTAATATAGAACTAGAAATAGTAGCACAAAGTAAAAACAGTTTTACAAGATGAAATACTTATCCGAATTACCCTTGTGGTTTCTTAATCATCCAAAGAATGTAGGATGTACCGAGGACGAAATAAAAGAGATGGAGTCTTTTTATGGTTTTAAATTTCCTGAAGCATACTGTGAATATTTGGCTTTCATGGGGGAAACATCATACTATATGAATGTACATGCTTATACTTCTGGTTTAGCTTATTTGAACTATGAGTATATGAGAACCTATGCTAAGTGGGTACTAGATATGTATAATGAAGATTATGGTACTAAAACGGCTTTCGATGACAACTTTATTATCTTTGCCATGCATGATGAGAGTTTTCTTTTTATGAAAAGTAATGAAGGTGAAAACCCTCCCGTATATGTTTTTAATGCGGATGGTCCTGGTTCGGAAGTAAGAAGGTGTGATAATTCGTTCATAGAATGTATAATAGCTCATATTACCCGTAAAGATACATAGGCTATCTATTTCATTGAAAGGTCGTAGTCTTAATCAATAGCCTTGTTGTGAATTGATAATCAATGAGTTAGATTTTATTTATTACGTTCAAAGTTACTGAGAATTGAATATTTTTGCTGTGAAAAACAAAAATATTATACACAATATTCTCAGGCATTTTGAACAGAGCAAAAAAACAAATAAAACAGATAAATTCCTGATAATCAAAAGACAACAAGTCTATTGCCAAAAATTAGTATATTTGTACATTGTTCAAATTAAACTTGAAATACATATGATTATTGCCAACCCTATCTATGATGTGGTATTCAAAAAGTTAATGGAGAATGACAAAGTGGCTAAATTTTTTATTAGTACACTTTTAGAGCAGACAATTGAAACTATTGAGGTAAAACCACAAGAATTTACCTATACCAACGAACTTGCTGGTTTGGCAGTTTTTCGCCTTGATTTTATTGCCACCATCAAAACAGATACAGGCGAGTATAAAAAAGTTTTGATAGAAATTCAAAAAGCGAAAAATCCTATTGACTTAATGCGTTTTCGCAACTATTTGGCGGAACAGTACAAGAAAGAGGATAAGATAAACAACGAAAACGTAGTATTGCCTATTACTACTATCTATATTTTAGGTTTCAAATTGCCTGAAATAGAAACCCCTTGTATTAAAGTAGAAAGGAATTACAAAGATTTGATTAACAAAACTACCTTGCTTAAAAAAAGTGAATTTGTAGAAAAATTAACAAACGATAGTTTTATTGTGCAAGTTGAACGAATAACAGACCGTTATCAAACACGATTAGATAAATTATTAAGTGTGTTTGAACAACGCAACTTTACAGACGACAAAGAAATTACCAAAGACTTTGCTCACGAACCCGATATAGACGAGTTGAAAACAATGACAGATATATTGCACTATGTAGGCACAGACCCAAAAGAACGTAAGCAGATAGAAATAGAACAGGAGGCTTGGCGTACTGTAAATGCAATGTTTGAGGAGAAAGAACGGAAATATCAGAAAGAATTAGCCGAAAAAGACAAGATAATAGAGGAGTTAATGCGAAAACTCAACGAACAAAAATAAAAACGACATACAACATTATGTTTGCGAAAAGGCGGGCTAAGGTGCGTAATTTTGGCTTTTGTCCCCTCACTGTTCCAAGCACCCACAAAAAACGATTTTTGCACAAAAGTCAAACCACAGATAGCTTTATAGTTGAAAGTAAATTGTGTTTTTTATTTTACTAATAATCAATAAGTTAAAAAGCTATTATAGAAAGCCGAGCCGTAGCATTGCCACGGCTCTACGGGAGGGTTGATTCATCCTGCTATGCTTCTGTAGTACAAGGTAGAGCAGTTTTCGGAGCGGAAAACTTGTTTGGATGCCTCTACCAAACGACTCATATCAACAGCTTGGATTTTTTCGGCTTCTTGATTCACGCTTGCGACATTGCCTGCATTGGCCGCAAAAGCCAAATTCATGGCTCGGTTGAGTAGCTCTACTTCCGAAAACGCAAGGGTTGATTCTGCTTGGTTTTTTACTTTTTGTAACTCGGATTCTTCAATAGGATTGTTCACAAAATCGCTCAATAAAGCTTCGATGGCTGCTTCGCCTTCTTCTATGCTTACGCCTTTGTTGAGATTTCCTTGAATGACAATCAAACCGGGGTCTAACGAACCCGTTGGAAATGCCCCAATCGCATTGAACAGCTTATCTTCTTTAACCAACTTGTTGTACAAACGAGAGGATTTACTTCTGCCCAATATATCGGCGGCTAAATCAATGGCATAAAACTGCTCTTCGTGGCGAGCAGGACAATGATAGGCTTTGTAGAGGGCATCTAAAGGCACTTGTGCCTGTAGTTCGAGGTTACGGGCGTGGGTTTGTGGGGGCTCTTGTGGCAAGGCTCTTGGCGTAATTTTTCCTGCTGGAATAGGCTCAAACCATTTCTTGCAAAGCTGTTTTACTTGGGCTACTTGCACATCGCCAGCCACAACCAAAATGGCATTGTTGGGCAAATAATGTTTGTAAAAAAACGCCTTTACGTCGTCCATGGTGGCGTGTTCGATATGCGAAATATCTTTGCCGATGGTTGCCCATTTGTATGGATGCGTCGTGTAAGCCAAAGGGCGTAACTTGAGCCATACATCGCCGTAAGGCTGGTTGAGATAGCGTTGTTTGAACTCTTCTATTACTACTTTTTGTTGTACTTCTAGTACTTTGGGGTCAAATGACAAAGAGAGCATTCTATCCGATTCGAGCCAAAAAGCGGTTTCGAGGTTTGCACTAGGCAGCGTAATGTAATAGTTGGTTACATCGGGCGAGGTAAAGGCGTTGTTTTCGCCGCCTACCATTTGTAAAGGTTTATCGTAAGCAGGAATATGCTTTGAGCCACCAAACATCAAATGCTCAAACAAATGAGCAAAGCCTGTTTTCTGCTCGTCTTCATCTCTCGAACCTACATTGTAAACAATATTGACAGCCGCCAGGGGCGTAGAGTGGTCTTCGTGTACATATACCTGAAGTCCGTTATCTAAAATAAAATGCTCGTAGCTAATCATATTTTAATAAATGGCTGAATGTTTTTGGTATGAATAGAATTTAAACACCAAATATATACAAATCAGTTCGATTTGCATGACGTGTTGCTTGTGCCTATCTTGCTATAAAATTTAATAGACTGCTTATTTTTACTTAATATTTCGTTAATCTTCGTACAGAACGCATCAACGACAAATATGCAACTTTATGAAAAACTATCTCTTTATACTTCTTGTAGGATGTTTGCTTCCAACTTTTACGCAAGCTCAAGTGTTGACCGATACACAAGCCAGAACGCTCGTGCAAACGGGTTTAGAAAAAATGTACAGCTATGATTTTAAGGAATCTGCCGAAACTTTTGCCAAACTTAAAGCCAAATATCCGCATCATCCTGCCTATTATTTGCTGATGGCACTGCATACCGAATTACAGTATTTTCCGTTGAAAGACTATCCTGTTCAACAAAAAAACTATCTGGCGTATTTGAACCAAAGTCGAGCGTTGGCGGAGGAAATGCTCGAAAAAAATGAAGATGATACCGAAGCAAACTTTTTTGAATTGGCAGTTTTGGGCTATTTGGCGGCCTTCGATGCCGACAACCAAGATTTTATGAAAGCCGTTGGCGTTGCTAAAAAAGCCTATTCTTTTATGAAAAAAGCCTTGGTTTTAAACGAAAAGCAACCTGAGTTTCTCTATTCTTCGGGCATTTATAACTATTACCGTATCGAGTACCCCGAAACGCATTCGCTCATCAAGCCTTTTATGTTTTTCTTTGCCGATGGAAACAAAAAACTGGGCTTGCAACAACTAGATTTAGCCACGAAAAAGACGCTTTTTGTGAAACACGAAGCCTTGATTTATGCAGGCTATGTGTATATGAAATATGAATCAAATCCGCATAAAGCCCTGTATTACAATACTTTTTTGTATGAAAAATATCCCGAAAATTTATTATTCTCGATGCAAAGAGCCGATTTTCTTGTGGCAACGGGCAAGTATGCAGAAGGGGAAGAAATAGCTCAAAAATTGCTTAAACAAAAAGGGGTGATGTTTCAATGTGCTGGAACGATTTTCAAAGGATTGATTGCCGAAAAAGCCCATAAAGATGACAAAACCGCCGAAGCCTATTTGTTGAAAGGCGTAAAAATGCCTTATGATGAACGGTTTACCAAAGACTACCACGGGCTCGCCTACGTAGCACTGGCACGCATTGCCAAACGAGCAGGACAAGCCAGTAAAGTAAAAGAATATGCCAAAAAAGCCCTCAAAATGGCTGAATATAAATCGACTGTTGCCGAAGCAAAGGCTTTGCTTGACTAATTATTTGTACCTTTGTCGAAGTTATAGCCTCGACCATAGGCTACCTTTGTACATATAGCAGTTATGAGCATTATCAAACGACAAACCATTTTGGGTACTTTGTACTCATTGTTGGGTATATTTTTAGGGGCATTTACGCAAATTATCTTATTTGGTAATTTTTTCTCGGTATCCGAAAACGGACTTGTGCAGATTTTATCTCGTTGGGTAACAACCTTTGCTTATTTTATTTGCTTGGGTTTTCCGAGTGCAGGCATTCGCTATTTCCATTATTTTCGTGACCCCGAAAAAAAACATACGGGTTTTTTATTTGTAGGCTTGATGTACTTTCTGCTTGGAGCAGTTATTACCATCGTAGGCATCTATTTTTTTAAACCCAATATTGTGGCTTCGCAAGGAAAAGATAGCCAACTGTTTGTCGAATATTATTATTTACTGTACCCTTGCGTGCTGTTGTCGGGCTTATTTTTTCTGTTTGAAAACTACGCCAAAGGCTTGTACGATACGCTTGCGAGTACTTTTTTACAAAATATTTTACAAAGAATCGTCGTGTTTGTGGGGGCTGTATTGTACGCTTTTCAGTGGATTAGCTTTTTTCAGTTCTTGCTTATTTGGGCATCTGCGTTTGCGATTACGGCTGTGTTGATGTTGCTCAGTGCCATTAAATTAGGCGATTTCTCTATCAAGCCTGCTTCCTTTTTTTGGAATGCTCCTTTCAGAAATGAGTTTATTCGATATTCGCTTATCAGTATCGTGACGGGCGTTGCTTCGTTTATTATTGCAACCCTCGATTCGCTGATGGTATATGCACATTTGGGTTTAGGACAAACGGGTATTTATAACCTTTGTTTGTTTTTTGGTACGGTGATGACCATGTCTTATACCAGTAATTTAAAAGCTTCTACGGGCTTAGTCGTGGATTTTATGCACACGGGCGAGTTTGTAAAAATCAGAGAAATATTCAAGAAAAGTAGTGTCACACAATTTATTTTTGGCCTCAGTTTATTGATTCCTGTGGTAAGTTCGCTCGACGTGCTGTTTACGTTTTTAAAACCTGAGTACAGCCAAGGTAAATACGTGCTACTGATTATTGGCTTTGCCAGACTTTACGATATAAGTTCGGGTTTGAATTCGGTAATGCTCTCTTATTCAAAGTATTATAGACTAGATTCGTTCATTATTATTACCTTCGTAGGCTTGCTTTTTGGCTTAAATTATTACCTCATTCCTCGTTGGGGCATCAATGGGGCGGGCATTGCTACGCTCATTGCTATTGTGTATCTCAATACGGTTCGTAATACCATTATTTACTACAAATACAAAATCCAACCCTTTTCTTTTAAACACATTCAGTTGTTTGCTATTGGCTTGATATGTATGGCTATTGGTTATTTTTTACCAAATTTGACCGATAATTTTATTACAAGAACCATTTCTTTGGTCTATAAATCAGCCATTACGACAGGCTTGTTTATTGCAATCGTCTATTTTTTAGGTTTCTCTAAAGAAATCAATGGATTGATAGACAGTGTATTAGTTAAGGTTAAGAATATGTTTTTTCCTAAATAAATAGTGGCAAAAATGGCAAAGAGAATCCTACTATACGATACCAGTCCTTCGGCACATTTACTTGATTTTATAGATTTTATCTTGCAGTATTTTTGCCTTCATTCCTTCCCTGCAATAGAGATAGAGCTACTGTTGCATCCGCATATACTGGGACGTTTACCACAAGAAACCTTAGATAGCATTGTACCTTCGGGCATCAAAATACAAGTGGTAGAACCTGATTGGCGTGCCAAAATGGATGAATGTAAATCGTTGAAAGAAAGAACAATAATAGAAGAAGCCTATCTTACAAACTTGTTGTCGAAAAGGCATTTCGACCATGTTGTATTTTTGCAATTAGATTATTGTTATCAGTTACTTTTGGGGAAATGGGCTATGAAAGGGGAATTTAGAGGGAAAAAATTTAGTGGCATTCTCATAAGACCTTATACGAGAATCCCTTTTCGGTGGGACAAAAATACTTTACAGACAAAACTGATTCGTTGGGCAAAAAATAGATTCATGCTCTTGAACAAAGGATTGGTCAAGGTATTTTTATTCAACGATGCCAAAAGTGTAGCTATTTTTAATCGAAAACCTTTTATTTCGGCAACATTTGAGTACTTACCCGACCCTGTTGCCCTGCGAACTTTTCGCCTTATCGACATCCGACAAAAATACAAAATCGCTCCAGACAAACGCCTATTAGTGCAAGTTGGAGGAGTGCAAAAACGTAAAAATATTCTTACCATCATCGACGCAATCAATGCTTTAAGCCCTGAACAACAGGCTAGTACTTGCTTTTTGATAGCGGGCTATTGCGAAGATAAGGCATTTGAACAAAGCATTTTGGAACGCATAGCCAACAGTGCTGTGCAAATCATTTTTGATAATACTTTTATTGATAACGATTTGTTTGAGTCGGCTATTCAGCAAGCCGATTTGGTGTTTACGGTGTATCAAGATTTTTATTGGTCGAGCGGGATTGTGGGCAATGTAGCCAAGCATGGCACGGCTTTGCTGGCATCGAGTGAGGGCGTAATGGGCGATATTATTCGACAATATAACTTAGGACTAACGGTTAGCCCGAACGATGTAGAAGCGATGAGTCAGCAAATAGCCCATTTTTTACAACAACCCATTGCTCCCAAAACACCCAACTACGCCTTTTTGGAGGCACATCATTATTTAAAATTTGCCGACAAATTGATTCAAACAGCCCTAGCATACGCATGAAAAAACATAAGATATGCTTGTTACTTACGGCTTGTATTGCACCGCCACAAACAACCCAACGGTTGAATAGAAACAAAGCCGAAGAACGAGAAAATGATTATTATACAGCTTTGCAACAATGGTTGCCGATGGGCTATCCGATTGTTTTTTGCGAAAGCTCCTTGTTTCAGTCCGAACGCGTACAGGCGTTGGTTGCACAATATCCTACTCAAATAGAATATTTGAGTTTTATGACGCAAAAAAGTGTGTTAGGCAAAGGCAATGGCGAAGCCGAAATTTTGGAATACGCCTTTGAGCATTCTATCTTCCTTCAACAAACCGAATGGGTTGCCAAAGTCACAGGTCGTTTGTTTGTCCCAAACTTTCAACAAGTGATAGGAGAATTGCCTTCTGTAAATAATACTCAGGTAATCAGCGATTTGAATATTTATTTGAGCTATGCAGATACTCGTTTGGTGATTTTTAGGCCAAGCTTTTTCCCTTATTTCCAACACTTTTTTGAGCAAATCAACGAAAGCCAAGGCTTGTATTTTGAACATGCTTTTGTCAAAGCAATTCATCTTTGTTTAACAGAACACCTCAACGCATGGCGTATGTTTGCCGAAAAACCTATCATCGTGGGTATTTCTGGTACATCGAATGAGCTATATGGTTATCCGAATATTGCACAACGACTCAGAATCCGTTTAGCCCATGCCTTGAAAAAATACCTTATCAGTAAATAAGTGGGCAATATTGGGATTTATTATTCTTTCTTACCACTGTCTTATTTGAGCATTTGGGTAAAAAACAAAGCCTTTTACCCAAACGCTCTTGCAATGCCACATCTTAACTCAACTTATCAATATCAAAAGGCATTTTACGCACACGAATGCCTGTGGCTGCAAAAATGGCATTTGCCAAAGCTGGGGCAACGGGCGGAAGTCCCGGCTCGCCTACGCCTTTGATATTTTTGCCACCGCCAGCCGTCGCTGCCTCAGCCAAAATATGTACTTCTATTTGTGGCACTTCGTTGATGCGTAACACAGGATTGTCGTGGAAATTACTTTGCTCTACTTTGCCTTCGGCGAAAGTGATGCCGTTTTTGATGGCTGCCGTAATGCCCATTACTACCGCTCCTTCTACTTGTGCTTTCACGGTATCAGGATTTACGACAGTTCCTAAATCTATGACGGCATATACTTTATCAATTTTTACCGAATTGTTCGATACTTTGCTTACTTCTACCACGTGACCGCCCAAACCTGCAAAAAACTCCCATTGGGCTACGCCTCTTCCTTTGCCTTTTGGTAGAGGAGTATCCCATTTTGATACTTCTTTGAGTTTTTGTAACAAACGTTTGGTGTCAGATTCTTTTGTGAGCATTTCCAAACGGAAAGCCATGGGGTCTTTGCCAGCAGCCTGTGCCAATTCGTCGATAAAACATTCATGCGAAAACGCCAAAGTCGAACTCGTCACCGAACGCCACCAAAACATCGGAATATGAATATCGGCATACACAAAGAGGTTTTTCATGTTGGGGATTTCATAAGCCTGATGACTGATGCCTTCGGTCATGGTTCCGTCCAATTTGGTTTTGTCGTTATTCGGATTCAAAAACGACATAATCGTTGGCGAAATCACTTTATGCTGAAAAGCTACCAATTTTCCTTCTGCCGAAATGCCTCCTTTGAATGATGAAAACGTAGGCGGACGAAAGGGTCCTTGTTGGGTGTCGTCTTCTCTTGTCCAAATCATTTTTACAGGTTTTTTCAAGGCTTTTGCCAAATGAACGGCTTCAATGATAAAATCAATCGCCAATCTGCGTCCGAAACCTCCCCCACTAAAGGCGGTGTGGAGCGTCACGTCTTCTTCTTTTAAACCAAAATGTTTGGGTATATTACCCATCACATCAGAAGGCACTTGCGTGGAAGTCCAGATTTCTAAAGTATTATTTTCTTTCCAATGAGCCGTACAGTTCATGGCTTCCATCGGCGAATGCGATACAAATGGCGTTTCGTAAAAGGCTTCTATTTTTTTAGTTGATTCTCCAAAACTTTTATCAAAATCCCCTACATTGCTATCAATTACGCCTTCTTTTTTAGCTAATTCGTGCAACGATTCAGTATATGCTTTAGAATTAAAGTTGTCATTTCCTTGATAATCCCAGTTTACTTTTAGGGCTTTTCGTCCTTTGAGTGCTGCCCAATAGTTTTTGGCAATTACTGCTACGCCTGTGGCTTTATACACGCCAAATACCCGCTCGACTTCTAATACTTGCTCGACTCCTGCTATTTTCATGGTAGCGGTTTTGTCGAAATCTTTTAGTTTTGCTCCAAAAACAGGACAATGTGCTACCGAAGCATAGACCATATTGGGCAATTCGGCATCAATTCCAAAAACGGCTTTGCCTGATACTTTTAGAGGAACATCTTGGCGTTTAATGGATTTGCCTAAAATATTAAAATCTTTGGCATCTTTCAAGGTCGGATTTTTGGGTACTTCTAAGGTTGAAGCGGTTTCTGCCAATTCGCCATAAGTTAAGCTTTTGCCTGATGGTTTATGATAAACTTTTGCTTCTTTGGCATAACATTCCGAAACGGCTACATTCCATTGTTTGCTGGCAGCCGTGATAAGCATTTCACGAGCCGAAGCCCCTACTTTTCGTAAATCGTTGTAGCTTGAACGGACTGAAAAACTTCCGCCTGCAAACTGAGCTGGGCCAAATTGCTTTTCGCCACCAGTTTGTTGTACACTGTATTGTTCTGGCAAAAGCTCCAATTCCTCCGCAATCAAGGCAGGAATGGATTGAAAAGTCCCTTGTCCGATTTCGGGTTTGGAATTGAAAAGGGTTATTTTTCCCGATTTCTCAATGATAATATAAGGCGTAAGATTGAATGGTACGTTTGGTAAAGAGCTTGCCTGCAAGGTCTCTACTTTGGCATTTGCAGTTGAAATACCTAAAACAAATGCCGTTCCCGATAAACCTGCATATCGTAAAAAATCACGGCGATTGACGTTATTATTTGACATAAGAGTGATGATTAACGGGTTGCTTTAACGGTTTTGGTTTTACTTTTTTCTGATTTCAATTCATTGGCAGCCAAATGAATTGCCTTACGAATACGCACATAAGTGCCACAGCGACAGATATTTCCAGCCATATAATTATCAATATCTTCATCGCTTGGATTAGGATTTGATTTTAAAAGTGCCACCGCCGACATAATTTGCCCCGACTGACAATAGCCGCATTGCGGCACTTGTTCTTCAATCCAAGCCTTTTGTACTACGTGGTCGATATTGGCAGAAATACCTTCGATGGTAGTAATTTTGCTTGTAGCTTTTACCGACGAAATGGGCGTTTGACAAGAACGAATCGCCTGTCCGTCTAAATGAATCGTACAAGCCCCACAAAGTCCCATACCACAGCCAAACT
>JACCDR012378694.1_pt1 | contig 10929 bp, 15 predicted proteins | sample 7446431 | NCBI WGS metagenome assembly JACCDR01 (sample SAMN15323443, study PRJNA562643) | freshwater metagenome | isolation source: river surface water | place: USA:Blue River Watershed | collected 2017-08-17 | reverse complement strand
GCACTTACTAAACTTGTGTTTCTTGGTAGAAAGAAAAGCCTCAGGATTCTTTTTGTTGAACAGCGGTATTAGATTAATCCTGCTTATTGTATGGTTGAAAGGTATGCGGGCGGCGTACAGGCACGCCGCCACGTACTGAACAAGTATAGGCTCTCCTTCCTCATCATCTACTTCTTGCCGCGGATTGCGCCATGACAGCGCCAGCTCTCGCGGGTAGATAGCTTCCATAATCTTAAACAACCAAATCATACCCATGCATCTGCCCTCTCAAGGTACTTGTCCAGTATTTCAAAGTGCTCATTAGCGGACCCTCTTACACTTAGACAGGAATTCAGTGAGAACTTGATCAGGGATCTCGGTCTGTGTGCACTGCCAACCGTTCGCAATAAACGAATCGACCAATTCCTTTTCTCTCAGAGAACTAGCAGGCGGGCGGACAATTTTCCCGGGCACCTCAACGATTAGATTTCGATCAACAAGATATAGATACGGGGGTCTTCTAAATGCTTCGCGCGTTAGAACATAAACCTGCTCGGTCTTAGACATCGGTCTTATCTCCACGGACGTTTGCTAGATACTTAACAAAGACATCCTCAGGAATCTCGGTACTCTCTAATTTGTACCCACCCTTGCGAATGGCGGCGAACCACTCTGCTTCTGAAGACGCCGGATCGTAGGCGGGGTGGATGCTACGTGATCCACAATGAATGAGCTTATTTTTACGGAGGTAAATAAACTTGCTGCCACCATACGGAGAAGTGAGAACTACCACGGCGCGTGTGTTAGCCATAAAGTTTTCCACCCAACTTAGTTTTACAATAGGCCCGAAGTACCTGTTCCGGAACAGCTGTTTGATCATAAGTGAAGCCATTGTTCACTATCGCGTTAAGATACTCATCGGTCACGTACTTGCCTTTATCGAGCACTAGCGAAGTTCCAAGATACACTACCTTCTTTAATAGCGGGACATACATGGAGAGGGGGCATTGTTGTGACTTATTACGTAAACATTAATCATGGATCTGGGCACGGCGTATACCTCCACGTACGTTAGTCGTGCTAACATCTCATCTAGTTACGCGCCTTGGCCATACCGGCGCGTCTATCTAGTTATTCCGGCGAGCCACCCCAAGCTCGCCGGCTAATACTGCTCGGCTGCGTATGGGGTGAAGCAGCCGCTAGATAAACCATTATACCGTACCCTCAAGAACCTGTCAAGAGGGTACGATGAACTACTGCTAAACGTCTCGTACCTGTGATAGCTGAGGCACGAGCCGTGTCACATACTTAGCATGATTACCAGACAGTTTGTTCTTGCACAGACTGATCCCTCGCTCGTTAGAGTCTGGATCACTCGCGCCAATACCGATCATCAGGTCGGCCTGAGACGGGATGCCGACGTTCGAGAAGTCAACGTCGCCCATGTCTAAGAACATCTTGTTACGCGCTGAGTCGCCGGCCTGAGTGACTGAGACGCCGACGACGTTGTACTTCTTCAGGATGTTACGCATACCCGTAGCTGCCTCTTCTAGCTGCACAACACGGTTGCCCTTGGTTGGGGTGATGATGTTGCGTAGCTGGTCAAGCACCAGCCATTTCGGGCTGTATCGCTCTACAAGCGATTCGATCTGGCCGAGGCTACCCGGAGTAAGGCCGATGACTCGGACGTTCTGTAGGCCCCTATCGTTGGCCCTACGTTGGGCCTCGTCAGGGTCGTTCATGCAAGCGAACTTGTCCATGCTTGCCATGCAGTGAACAAAGCGCTGTGCGATACGTGAAGTCTTATCCTCGTTGATAAGGTACAGACCCGGCTGTCCTTGCATAGCAAAGCCAGAGGCAAGAGTAATCGAGTAGGCAGTCTTACCAATCTCAGACAATCCGAACAGGACAATCTGGTCACCGCCCTCTACGCCACCGTCCGTATACTCAGACAAGGACTTGGGGTACAGGGCTAGCAAGTTACCACGAGACAGTCGGTTGTTAGTTAGCTCACCGATGTTGATGCTGTCGATGAGTTCGATCTCACCCGAGTCTTCGAGATCGCCAAGGCTGCTCGCTTGAGACACTCTTCGGTACTCTTCGAGGAGCTTGTCGATCTTGTCTTGCGGATCACCGTTGGCAAGTGCTGTGGCGAGGGTGACGCGAGCTTCGTGGGATTTCGCGAGGAGGATGATGGCGGTGACGTTTGCTCCGCTCGTTTCTGTTGCAGCAGAACGATCAACAATCTCAGCAAAACGTTCGACGTGCTTTTCATTGGGCACACTCTCTGCGATTAGCGCTTTAAGTAGATCAGTCTGTACGTGGCCGACTGATGAGTCTCTTGCGTAGTAATCACGGATGAAGCCTAGTACATACTTCATCTCCTTAGAATACTTCGCAATATCTAAGTACTCAGAAATCAGGGAGAAATCTACACGACTAGATAGGCACGCTTTAATCAACTGATATTCCATTAACTCTCCTTATCGGTAGTGTGTAGCTACGAACTGTTCAAGATCTGCACGCTCCATATTCTTCAAGTCCCTAGACAGCGGGACTACTTTAAGCGGAAGTACGTGGTTGAATTCGAGACTATACAGGATGGCTTTCTTGGTAGCGTCCTTATCCAAGGACAAGTAGACAGGGCCTAGCGCACTCCGTCGAAGCTCGTCAACGACATCCCGATTGATGTGGGTGCCTTGCAACGACACCGCGTTGACGTAGGAGCTAGCGCGCATGGCTGAGAAGTAATCCTCTACGACCACTAGCGGCAGCTTAGAGTTGCGAAGGAACCACGCTAGGTTAGTATCCTGTTCATGAAAGCGAAACGTCATCGCCTTGGGGGTTTGTCCACCTTCCACATCTCGTACCACATAGCCACGTACACTACCGTCAAAGCGGCGCAACGCAAGGTAAACCCTGCTGCTTCCTTCAGGAGAGTAGTGGCAAGTGATTCCGATTTCATTTCGGTTAATCTCCTCGTCAGTAAAAAAGTACTTAGCTTTCAACAAGTTAGCCGTGCTAACAGGTAGAGGGTCTGGGTTGGTGACGAACACCCGCTGCCTGTGCCGCGCTGCCTTAGCCTGCCTGCTATTACCGGCGTTGAACACACCGCTGACTGCGCACGATACGCGGTGACAGATATAAATCAGTCTGCCTTTCACTCGCCTAGCAGAAAAGCTTCGATCTTTGGAGGAGCCACCGTTACAAAAAGGGCAAACAGAAACCTTAGCCTCCTCGCCCTCAGCCAAGGAAGCAGCAAGCTCAGCAAGATGTAGGTCGATGGAGGCGTTGGTCATGTGTTACTCCTTAGTGGACAGAGGCGGCAGAGTGGCCGGCCCTTATGAAGCCAGTGGGATGAGTGCAGACGAGTACAGGATCTACCCCGCCGTCGTCACTACGTGCCTCTACGAAGCAGCCGATTAGACGGACGATGCCGTCCAGTTGTCGCATAGTCTTGGCCATGTCAGCTCGGGCGTGCCTGATCTCTCCATCAAAAAGCTCCGCCTTATCACTGCCACCGCTGGACACCAGCACTGTACCGCGAATGGTGCCACGTCCGGAAGTACTAGTGTCCTCGATGAACTCCTCGAACTCGAACACAGCCTCGGTACCCATCTTAATACCCAGATCCTGCAGCGTCCGCTGCTCCTTCATAGAAGATCCGGGAGGTCGGGTAGAAGTGCTAGCAGGCGGCGCACCCCCGATCATATTCAGCTCAGCCGCGTCAATCGCGTCAGCGATTTGATCAGCCGGTGACTTATCGTTACTAGCAGCACCGGGGTTAGCACTACTAACATTGCCGCTATTGCCAGACGATCTGCTACGGGCAGTGGCGATGATACTCTTGAGTCGGTTGCGCCCCGGCTCAGGCGTCGAGTGGCGTGAGAAGCCTCTTGAGTAGGCGTCGTACCAGTCGTGTTCATTATAGGCACCTTCAGTATACACCCAAGTGTTCGAGTTGTTGTCCCAACGTTGCGTACGAAAGTTGTTGTTCACGGCCGGGACTTTGTACGTGAAGGGGATATTGGTACGAGTGTACTTCTCGAACTCGCCGTACTTGCTTCCGTCAAAGCGATACAGCATACGGGACTTGCACTCGTAGATGTTGCCGCCCTTCAGGGAAAGGTTGTTGCGAGAGGCACGCCAGTGAAGCATGCCCGGCTCTGACGCAAAGATCAGCCGATCGTTAGGCTGCTCAAGCAGTGCGAAGTGCAGGGGACGCTGGCCGTTAGTCCACATATTGATTGTCCGCGTCTCGCGTGAATCGTACCAGACGATTGCAGCAGCGCCGGTCAGGTTACCGAGAACTTCCTCGGCTGGCTTAATAGACAGCTGGAACATTAGCCAGTCAGAGTCCACATCAAACACATACTCTACACCCTCGTGAGTAACCTTGCGGTCCCACGTCGTGAGAGTACCGTTGTGAACACCAATAACCTGACTACCATCGGAGCGCGTATGGATAAACGGATGGGCGTTGACATCCTTATCCTTGGCTCCGTGGGTTGCAGCCCGGTGATGCCCTACGGTAGCGAAACACTTACCCGCGTCATGCGCGATGCCTGCCATCTGCGCACGTTCGAGTGCGGCGATACCATTAACTGCTGCCTTGTCGTAATAAATAGTCGCCTCTTTACTGGCCCGGTTACGGGGGAAGTGGACTTGGTACATACCCACAGCATCGGTGCCACGAAGGGTGCCAACGTGAAGGGCCTCAAGGAAGAAGTCACGCAGCTTATTCGTATCACCCATGTTGTTCGGGTTGGCAACGCCAAAGATTCCACACATCAGATCAATCTCCTAGACTATTAATTAGGGACCATCAAAATCGGCGATAGGGCGTACTGTCCGTTCCTGCAGTTGGCGGACTTGTTCGTTGATCCGCGCCTGCTGCTCAGTTGCTGCCATAGTAAACCAGTCCACCGGCGATCTGCTAGTTATGACGCTTGACGGCGCAGTAACAGTGCGTCGTGGCTGGACAGGGCTCTGCGCTAGAGTTACTTCACGGTCGTCGCGACGAATCGGAGCAGCCTGTGACGTGTAGCGTCTCACTTGGCTCGGGCTCTCGCTTGCTGCGGTAATCATGGTCGCCATCTTTTCTACGCGAGTAGCTGTAGCCTGTGGATTATAGTGGCTAATCACACTAGGGAATCGGGCGAACACGTAGGGCACAGCTTCATCAATAATAGACGGGTTAGTCAGTACGTCTACACCGCTGGGCTCTACGTCCATGCGCAGCCGCTCGTAAGCAAAACGCTTGAGCCGGGACAACGTTTCAATCCAGTTGAACACTACCGTTCGGTCCAGCACCAGAGGAAGGTGCCGGCACTCGATAGTGCCGTACTTGGCGAGTGAGTTCCAGTTCATGCCGTAATAACGGCCGGCTTCCGGCGGACCGCTGGACGGGTTGACCATCCAGTTAACGAAGTCCACAGGCACGGCGTCAATGTCGAACGAGTAGCCTGACTTACGTCGTTCGAATCCGCCAGCAAAGCTATCAGCCACCCGATAGAACAGATCCTCCATGCCGTAATACAGCAGGCCAGTAACCTGCGCCCCGTGCATCGTATCCATCGGAAGACCACACTCGTACGCTGTGTTGCGAGTGAAGTCCATGTGCACATGGATGGAAGTGCGGAAGCTGCTGACGTTACGGTCAGCTAGGCCATTGCGATCTGCCCGGTCGTAGAACGCGTTAATGCTGCGCACCATCTGGCCGGGAGACTGCGGTCCGTCGAAAATATATTCCCGCGAACCAGAACCACGCAGACTGCCATCGCTAGTCATCGTCCAGCCGGGGATATTACTGGCTGTAAATTCGCGAGGCAAGTTCTCGACCTCAATCTCTACCCCGAAGAACTGGTCAGGGATAGAGAACGATTGGTCTACTGTGTTGATTCGATTAACACGCACATCATAGAAGTGGTTCAGGGCCTCACGGGCAATGTACGGCAGGGCCATTGATCTCTCCAATGTACTTAAGATACTGCTTGTTAGCCAGCCTAACAGTGTTGCTATCGCCTTCACCGATCACGTTACGCTGGAAGGCTACGAGGTAGCGTGAACTACCGGGAGCAGCCATTGCTGGGGGCAGCAGAGCAAAGTCAGGGGTAATAGGCACCGCCTGCCGGCCCTCCGCTTCTTGGTACCTAGTTAGCGCTTCGTCAAAGGTGAGGTTGGGTGGATTGAACACGGCGTAGCACAGCTGAACGGAGCTACGCTCAAGCCACGGCTCGGAGAGCACAGGCTCAGAGGTACGCACGTCATTGCTAGGAATGCTTGCCAGCCGCTCATTGTTGAGCCCGCGCACGCCGCCTCCGCTAAGTGCTCGGCGGTACAGATAACTTACGCGAGCACCAACCCTGCGCCAACCAAGCTGCGGTACAGCGTAGGTGGACAGGTCATAGAACGGCTGGGCCTGAACGCCTGTGTATACCAGCAACGCGCTCCAGCGTGACGGTGACGCAACCTGCAGCGCGACGTCGCCGCCGCTGTTAATTACCTGAATGCGGGCCGGCTTGTTGGTATTGGGGTCGGTCACGTAGCACCCAGCGAAGTAACGATTGAGGTCGTCAAAAGTTACACCGGGCTCGGTGTTGAGACGCATCTTCATGCCTCCTTAATGGTGTAGCCTAGTTTGATTGGTACGTCAATTTCAGGGGTAGGTGGGGGCGGACTAGTTGTAACGGGGGTAGGGGGAGGGAGTGCCGGAAGATTTGCCGGAGCTGACGCCGCCCGCTCCAGCAAAGTACGAACCTCCGGAGTCAGGCCAGTGTTATTACTAGGGGCTAGCACCACGTGCGGCTTACCGTCCTCCTTCTTATGGAATACCACAGTCCGAGTATCGCCATCCACCTCCGTCAATAGCGCGTGCTTCCATTCAGGTAGTGTCTTGTTGTACTGCTTTTGGAGTCTAGCCATAGCAGAGAACCGATTACCGGAGTAGAAGAACCCATGCACCTCGTTGTTGGACGGAACTCCGATGAACTCGAACTTGACATCACGCTCGCGTTGAATCGTCAAAGAGAACTCCTCAGTTGATGTTGGATAGGGCTGTGCGGTAAGCGTCGAGAACGGTAGGACTCTCGATACCCGGTCGAGTATTCGCCTCAAGAAAGTAAACAGACAACTCTCTCCTTGCCACGATGAGATCAATAGCTGCGAAGTCCAAGCCAAGCCGAGCTGTCGCTTCTACTGCGTTGCGTACCACACGTTCACGCAGGATCGGGTCTTGGTCAAGGTCAACATCGTTGACAGCGAACACCCATCCGTTATTGTGATTACGAATAAGCAACTGATCGTTGTTAGCCGCAGCTAACTCAGACCGGCGCCGCTTTTGCTGGATGCAGATCGCTTGCCCGTTAACTACGTGCACCCTGTACTCCGCAACCTTGCGGATATACTTGGTGTAGAAATCCGCACGAACAAGCGGCTCGCCGCTGCGTACCACGGTGATACCACGTCCCTCGCTAAGGAAGTTACGACGGCACAGGATGATGTCGCTACCACTACGGACTACGTCCTCCATTCGGGTCCAAAAAGGTGGGGCCATGTCCGGCAGTAGAAATAACGCAGCAATCTTGTCTACGGCATTACGTACCGCCCGCGGATGATTAATGACACGTTGGCCGGGGCTCAGTTGATAGTCCTGTGCTACTCCCCAGTTAATGAGCGAGCGATGACGAGTACGTGCTGCACGATCAGGTGACACGCGGTACATATCAAGAGCGCGAGCCAGCTGACGTGCACCATTACTGGGCCGGTCAATCACAATAGCTGCCATGTCAAGCCGCCTTCTTAACTGCGACAGTAAGAATGCCGCCGTGCATGGCACGGTGAACTCGCTGCGCCCACTTGTTGGTTTCCGCCTCCTTACTCACGTAATCAATGAACGCCGCGGCCCACTTAGCTCGCAGCTTCTGGGATTCGATTTCACCAAACTGTTTATTATTGGTCTTAATGTACTTACACACAGAGAACAGTTCTTCCTTGTTAGCCAAGGCAAAACGAGAAACCATCAACGAGTAGAACACCTGCGTGCGGGCAAGTATCGAATCAGGCTGGCTACGATGATTGCGGAATTCGTTACGGTACTCTATGGGAGTATCGCCAATCTCCAGAACCAGTCCTGTCTTAGCACACTCCCACGTCTCACCCTTAGTAGAGCGTTGACGTACAGCGACGGCAAAACTCTTGCCGTAGCTAGCAGCAGGTATGTGTGTGTGGCGTGAGTAGGCATCACCACGCCCGCCCACGTTACGACTGAAGTCCAGCAGCAAGTTGCCGAGATAGGCGGTGGACCACGCGTGCTCGTAGTCAATGGCAGACACGTTAACGTGCATTCCTACAGCAGGCTTTTCTTGACGCGGACCGTGCTCAGCGATGATGGCGGTTAGCTTAGCTAACGCACCGTCCTTGCTCATAGCCTGCGCCACTTCCATGGGTGTACTAACAAACTCTACCCCTGCCTGCTCGTCGAGAGATCCATCACGCTCGGCGAAGAACTGAACGCCCCCGAAGTCCGCCTGCTCTACAGAAGCGATAGCATTAAACCGAGAGTCAAGCTCACACTCGAACTCGATACCAATCAGAGGGTTGTCTGCGGTAAACTCAAGACGCTCTCCGCCCTCCGTGCGTGCGGCGAACTTATTGCTGTGATACTGGGTAATAGCCATACGTTAATCCTTAGCAGAAACCGTAGGATTAGGGAGCGGGCAAGACGCCCCGACAACGACGCCACCGCGATCAGTCAGCCCGTACTTCCACGCACTGTTGCTGTACCACACATCACCCTCCCACTGACCATCAAGCTCGTTGATAAAGTGCAACGAGTTATCGACGGAAAGAAACGCCATCTTGTTGAAGGTACGGGCCATGTGCTTGTCGAGAGCAGCGACAACATCAGGCAGCTCAGTGACCGAGACATCCTCAAGAAGCTCGGCAAACTCCGCCGTGTCTGACTTATCGCGAGAGCCGAGGCTACTTACCACCCCGTTATGGACAAAGGCACCGGCCTTGCCAGCAGTAAACGGGTGAGTAAGCTGGCTGGAGACGCCGCCGTGGGTGGCGGTGCGGAAGTGCATGATAAACGCAGACTCCTTGTTATTCTCGAAGTCTTGAAGATATTCCTCGATAAGCTTTCCGACATCGAAGAATCCTTTCTTGATGACCACGGCGCCATCCTTAAGGAAAGCGTAACCGCCGCCGTCGCGGTTGCTAGCCGCCCCACCCCGCATAGAGGAGGCTGGGATGGCTGCTCCGGGCTTTGCTGCAATAGCTAGACACATCAGTCTTGCTCCTTGTTGTTAGTCTACTAACTTAGATACCGCGGTTGCCGCTGAACGTCTCACTGTCCTGAACAGCGTCGAGCAGGTCACGCTCGAACTCACGCCACCACTGACCGCTGCCCGGCGAGCCTTCGTTAGCGATGGGGCTAGGAACGGTGATAGTCTTGCGGTAGTTAGTGGACTGCAGACGACCGCCAGCCTTGGCACGTGCCACGGCCTTGACGAAGTTGTCCTTCGGATGGCAACGAGCGAGGCCGACTTCCACGGTAACAGTACCGTTAGCCTGAATGCTTTCGGGGGTGGTGCCTTCCGGAGTACGGTAAGCGATACACGCGCGGGGATTGCTGCCATTGTAGACGTAGATGAACTTGACGTTGCTCATGTTAGTTATCCTTTGTAGAGATAGACGAGGTAGGAACAGCGCACAACAACCGCAGCAGTACAGGCCGCTGCGGCAACCGGGTTAGCCGTAGCTAACACGACACACAAGGTAAGCGAACTTACCAGAAAAAGCAAGTGACGACCAGCTTGCTTAGGGGACACATTAGTCACTCCCCTGAAGGGGACGGATCTCCTTCCACACCGTCCTGCCGCTGGAGTCCAGCCGTGCAAGCTCGTCCGCCCTCTCGACGAGCGAGTCGGTAGTTCCGTCGCATTCGATTACCACCGAAGTTTCCTTGGTACGGTGACCTACGGTAGTATTCAGTATCACGATAAAGCGAGGCACTGGCTGTCTCCTTTAGGGGTGAGAAGTTAAGCAAGGTTGTTCTCCACATACTTGAGCATGAACTTAGCGCGCTTAGCCTCAAGAGTCTCAGGCTTGTAGTAAGTGACACCCTTACCAGTCCCGCTACCACTCACGTGCTTCCAGCGCGGGCTCTGCGGCTTGAGGTTCTTGAGGTACTCCCAGCGTTCTTTGGTCATAGTTGAATCTCCTTAGGTAAGTTTAATCTTGTAGTCACCGCCCTGCACGATAGCACACAGGTCACGAATCGTCTCCGGCGAGCGCGAAGCCCAGCCGTACGGGTTGATAACGTCGGGATTATCGAACGCAACGTGGGCACCCTCCTCGATGAGCCACTTCACAGTAAGGGCTCCGGTGGTAAAGACGGGCGCATAACAGAGGTCAGAGATAAGGTACTCAAACTGTTCCTTATTCTGCTCGATAATCTTGTTAGCCAAGCTAACGTCACAATTGTTGATGCAGTCGCGCACCTCCTGCTCGTCAGCCACCCACATCTTGTCCCCATGCTCCCCCGCCAAGCCCACGCCAATAGCGCGGCGTGCAATCTCGAAGGAGATATTGTACAGCAGCGGGTGCATGAGCCACGCATTGCTCGGCACACGGTACTCGATGCCATACGAAGGGGTGCGGTATTCTCCGGCACGTCCGTAAAACTTGCGACGCAGCGGGTTATCCCAGTACCGGAACAACTTGACGAAGATCACACCAGCGATGGCGTCAAGCTTCTTGACAATAGCGGCGGGGTCGGAGAGCGTGCCTCGGATGGATCGGATGGAGAAGTGCATATGCCCGCCCGCCGAACGGATCGGAATAGTGCGAGCATCAACGCCCGCTAAGGGGCTGGGCTCACCGTACGCGTTCAAGCTAGGGGTGCGGTATTCTCCGGCACGTCCGTAAAACTTGCGACGCAGCGGG
>JACCDR011873331.1_pt1 | contig 10929 bp, 19 predicted proteins | sample 7446431 | NCBI WGS metagenome assembly JACCDR01 (sample SAMN15323443, study PRJNA562643) | freshwater metagenome | isolation source: river surface water | place: USA:Blue River Watershed | collected 2017-08-17 | reverse complement strand
GCTGATTGGGCTAGAGTCTATTCCTTTGCCGCCTCTGAAATTCAAGAAGGCATGGAAGTTTTTGAGGATGGAGATGACGCAAAGGCTTGCTCTACCTACACCATCGAATTTGATAGCGGATTCTCAATCAAGGCGATCGCAGGAACGCCCCGAAAATTGCGGGGCAGAAAGGGGCGAGTGATTATTGATGAAGCCGCCTTCTTAACCAACTTTTCAGCCGTCTTTGAGGCGGCTTTAGCTTTAATTATTTGGGGTGGAAAGATTGTAATAATCACCACCTATAACGGTGTTGAAGAGCCATATTACGAGCTAGAGCAAGAGGTGATCGCAGGTAAATACAACTATTCGCGCCATTTTTGCACCTTCAGAGATGCAGTTTCTCAGGGGCTGTACCAGAGAATTTGCCTAGTTAATGGCTTGGAATGGTCACCTGAAGGCGAGGAAGAATGGGTTAAGGGGATTTATGCTCATTACGGCGATCGCGCATCTCAGGAGCTTGATTGCATACCCGCCCAAGCAAGCGGACGCTACATCCCCCGCATCATCGTAGAGCAATGCATGAGCCGTGATATTCCCGTCATCAAATGGGAATTTAAAGACGATTTCGCCACTCAAAGCGAAGAATCTCGCACCAAACACGTAGCGGAATTGATCGAGCGTGACCTAGCACCCCTACTCGCCAAGGCAAATCCAAACCTAAAAAGCTATGTTGGCGAAGATTTCGGACGTACTGGGGATTTAACCGATATTTTTGCCGCTCAGGAGCAACCAGACCTAACTCGCCAAGCCCTATTTTTGCTAGAACTTCGCAACTGCCACTACGAGCAACAAAGACAAGTCACCTTTTACATTTGCGACCATTTGCCTAGGCTCATGGGAGCCGCTTTTGATGCGCGTGGTAATGGCGATTATCTCTCAGAAGTCGCCATGCAGCGCTATGGAGTCCAGCGAGTCCACCGTATCAAGGCAACACTACAGTTTTATCTCGAATGGATGCCCCAATACAAAGCAGCACTTGAGGATCGCAAAATCCTCTTGCCACTCAGTAGCGATGTACTCTCCGATCATGGTGCAATCGTGGTTGAGAGAGGCATTCCCCATGTTGCCGACAGCAAAAACACAGGCACTGATGGCAAGCCCCGACATGGTGACAGTGCGATCGCAGGATTAATGCTCTGGTATGCATCCTGCAACGGCGGCGCGATCTTTGAGTTTGAACTCGGTGAAGAACGCGAAGACAAGGCGATCGCAGATTACGGCAACTACAACCTGAGAGGATTTTAGAAAATGGAAGAACTTGCACTAAGCACAGAACAAAAACGCCCCCTACTAGATGCCGAAATTGCATCCATAGACAACGACATCACACGCGGCTATCTCCTAAGCCTATTGGAGCCACAGGATCGCACACTGATCGAGCAAGGCGGATGGGGCGTTGAATATCTCGAAACCTATCGCAAAGTACTTGAAGATCCTCAAGTCGCAAGCTGCTATCAGCAACGCTTCGGCAAGCTCACCCTATGCCCGATCAAAGTAATCCCAGCTAGCCAATCGCCAGCCGATATCGAAGCCGCAGACTGGTGGCGTAACCAAATGCCGATCGCCTACAGCGAAAAGAACGCCACAGCGATAAATGCCAGCAAATTACCAATGGATAGCATCACCACCAAAATGCTATTGGGCGTACATTACGGCTTTAGCTTCGCCGAATTGATGCTCACCCGTGGCAAAGATGGCTTAATCTATCTCGATCCCAAACAAGGCGGAATCAGAGTAAGGCGACGCGATCGCATCCGATTCGACAAAGATCGCAAACCAAGGCTCATCACCCTTGGCAACATGATCGAAGGCGATCCGATCCACGATTCTCGCTCATGGGTAATGACCTTCGGCAACGACAACGATGACGATCCCTATGGCAGAGGCTTAGCCCAAATCCTCTATTGGCTCACCCTCTTCAAGCGTGGCGGGATGCGCCATTGGCTAAACTTTTTAGATAATTTCTCGCGCCCAAGCGGGAAAGTCGAATATCCCGCAAACGCAAGCCCAGACGAGAAGAAAAAAGCTAAGGAATTAGCCCAAGCCCTGAGCGAGGGGCGCTCCATCTCCCTAGCTCAAGGCTTTGTTGCTGAACTCATGGAAACCAGCCGAGGCACAGCCGATTTTGCAGGGCTAGAGGATCGGTGCGATAGCTGGATCGCCAAAGTAATTCTTTCGCAAAGCGGCACAACCGATAACGGTGCATGGGCAGGCACAGCCCAAACCCATGAAAACGTAGCCGATGACATCATTGCCAGTGATGGCGACATCTTCAGCCAAAGCTTTTTCAAGAATGTAGTCGTACCGATTAGCTTCTACAACTTCCCCAATGCAAATCCCCCCTTCATCCGCTATCGCACCGAATCGGAAGAAGACATCAATAGCCGAATTGATCGCGACAAGAAACTTTTTGAGTTAGGCGTAAAACCCACCCCCGAACTCATTGCGGAGGTCTATGGCGAAGGTTACGAGTATATTGCTAACCAAACTTTACTCAATGGCGCACAGCTTCAATCCCTAACCGCAATGATTACCGCCGCCAGCACAGGACAAATGAATCCTGACAGCTTGCTTCAGATCATGGTAAATACGATGGGCGTAACCTTGGAAGCAGCAACTGCGATCGTCGCACCAATCCGCAATCAACCACAACCGCAAATTTTAGCGCCACAGGACACGACAACACCTCCGCAGATACCAACACAAGGTCAAACCCAAAACAATGGCACTCAGACTCAAAATTCAACGCCTAATTTCTCTGAGCTACGTAGTGGCGAAATCTACGATTTTGTGGATAGCCGTAAACCTGATCTGGTGGACGATCTTACTGCTAATTTCTTGCCAACTTTGGGCAATCACCTTGCTAAATGGCAAGAACGCATCGAAATTGCGAGGCAGGAAAGTACGGATTTTGCTGAGTTTCAGGAACGAATTGCAGGAATTTTTGAGGGCATGGAGCAAAGCCGACAAAAGTTAGCCAAGGATTTTGCACAGGCAGATCGCACGGCTTATTTAGCAGGGATCGCGGAGGCTGAAGAGGATCAATGAAAAGAATCTATATGACCTTAGAGGAATTCAATAAACATCCAGACAGAGCAATCATTCAAGGCAAGCCAGTGCTTTACAGCAATAAATCTTGGAATATCCGCAACGTCATCCTTAGAGAGAAAGAGGTGAGAGATGGCGACAATTGATTTTAAAAGCTCTCCGTTTGATGAGGCAATTTCCTACCTTGAGAACCGCATCGCTTTGCCTGCTGAGCGTTGGAACGACTACAAAGACTCAGAAGCCGATGCAGCGTTCTGGAGTGCGGGCGCAGTTGATGCAACTCTGGTCAGCGATCTTCAAAAATCCGTAACTAGGGCAATCCAAAACGGTACACCCTACGACTCGCCCGAATTTGCGGCGCAGATTGCCAATTTCTCAGAGCAGTATGGCTGGGATATCAAAGGCGGCGCAGATTGGAGAGCAAGGCTAATCCTTACTCAGAATTTGCGCCAATCCTACGCCGCAGGAAGGCACGATCAGCAGTTTGATGCCGACGTGCAGAAGCTTCAGCCCTATTTGCAATATCTGCACTCAGATTCTCGCGCCCCTAGACCTGCACACGTTGCGCTTGATGGGAAGGTATTTCGCAAAGACGATCCCATCGTCAGCAGCATTTACCCGCCCAATGGCTTTAATTGTGGATGCTCCATGATTTCTCTGTCGCAACGCCAGCTTGATAAAAAGGGGCTAGATGTGGAGCAAATTGCCCTTGGGGATACTTTGCCCTATGTGGATGGCAATGGGCAGACTAAGCAGGCAATTATCGAGCCTGACACTGGCTTTAACTCTGCGCCATCAGGTAACGCTGAGCAGAGGATTAGCAATCTGGCTAGGATTAAGGAGCGCTTGCCGCGTTCTTGGGGTGAGAGGATCGATAATGCGATCGCCAAATTAACACCAAAGCCCGTAAGCAAAGAGCCTGAAAGGATAAACGGTGTATTAGCTGAAGTCCTGAAACTAGAAGATCAAATCAGAACTCAGAAATTTGAATCTATAGCAGCCTATGACGAAGAAGGAAATCAGATTTTCTTTAAGGATGGGGAACAATACGAGGTTGAGGTAAGCCTATTAGAAGGCGCGAATTTCAAGGGTAAAGTTGTAACCCATAATCATCCTAGGGGACTTGAATATCCAGAATCAGATCCTCGAAATAAGGGGAACTCGTTTTCAAAAGCAGATATTGATTTAGCTTCATATTATCAAGTCGCTGAAATTAGGGCTGTTTCTAATGGCTACAGGCACAGCATGAAAGCCCCCGAAAAAGGCTGGCATGAAACCTTTGGCACACAAGCCAATCTTAATAAGGTAATGGACGACATAGATGCTCAGGTCAGGAAGACTTTTACGAGAAGAATCCTTGCTGGGAAAATGTTAAACGCTGAAGCCGAAGCCCAGCATAGTCATGAAATATGGGTCAGGTTTTCCAAAAAGTACGATCTCGAATACAAGCGAGAGAAGTATGAAGATTACGACAATTTAAAAAAGAAATCATCAAAAAAACGGACTTAAAAAATGACCTACGCAGATCCAAACCGACCAGCCCCCAAACTTGACGGCGCAGACATTGAAACCGCTTTCCCTAAGTACGATGTCAAACCTGACAAACCCGAAAAATCATCAGACAAGCCCAAAGAGCCGCCCCAAAAATAAGCGATCGCTAATTTAATAAAATTCTTCAACCAATCATGAAACCTACAATTGACGAGATGGTTGCTAGCCTAAACCAGCTTAAACTCAAACATCACGAATGCCCAGATCCTTGGTATTCTTGCCCAAAATCGGGTGAATGTGCCAACGATGAAGCCGATGAAAACATCTGTAATTGCGGTGCTGACGCTCATAATCAAAAGGTTGATGAAGCGATCGCCAATCTCCTAAGATTCTTCAGCTAAGGCTACCAAGCGTTTTAAATGCCATCCTACCTGAAGGGATAGACTCTACAGGGACAAATCCATATTTCTCAACAAGAAGATAAAATTCCCTAGCTTTATCTACGCCAAACGTTATAGGTGAATTAAGTGGTTCTATACAGCCAGATCTTAGAGTGCTGGTTTTGCCCCAATATTTGATAGGGATAACAGCATTTATCTCTTGGCAAACTTCCTCAAAAGTAGTTAACAGCATGGAATTAAATTTTTCTCTAGAAGATACTCAACTGCGCTCAGTATTCACGAATTTAGAGCGCCCAACGCGCCCGCTCATGACCGCGATCGCAAACTTCCTAGCCGATGAAGCCCGAATCGCCATCAAAACCCAAACTTCACCCGATGGCAGCAAGTTTGCGGCGCTCAATCCCAAGTATGCAGCACGCAAGGCAAAAGACAAACGCACTCGCAGAAATGGGATTTTGCAGCAATCAGGACAGCTATTTGATACCATAGCCGCCGAAGCGACTAACGACACTGCGATCGTCAAGACTAACCGCCCAGTAGGGAGTTACGACCTAGGAAGCATCCAACAGTTGGGCGCACCGCGCCGCAACATCCCAGCCCGACCATTTTTTCCCATCACCGATGATGGCGACTTACTGCCCGATGCAGTAGAGGAAATCCAAAGCCTAGCCGCCAACTACTTCAGCCTGTGATGATAGCTTTTGCCGCAATTCATAAAGCGATCGCGTATCGATCTCAATGCGACCATATCTATCAATTGAGATATCTTCAATAATTTGTATCAACTCTAAAATTATCGATTTAAGATCTTTAATTTCTTGCTCAGAAGACATAAATTCACCTTTATTTGATTGTGCGCTATGCGTTGGAGAGACGCACCCCTCACGGTTCTAAGCGCTTAGCGCTGCAATTAGCTCTGATTTATTGAGCTTATTCCACTTGGCAATCTTGCGATCGCGGCAAATCTTCCGCAACTGGCGAGTATTCATCGCCGCATAATCCACCAATTCGGGCGCATCCTGAGCGGCGCGAAGCGCCGCCCTTACTGGAGGGATAATTACCACTTGCCCGACATCGGGTAAATGGTCAGCCGCCTTTGCCTGTGGTGATAGCAACATCAGCAAACCATAGACCAAAGCAATCAGCAGACCAAGCAAAGCGATTAACGAGACATAGCCGATCGCTTCTAGTGCGATCGCAAATAATTTCTTAGTAGTCATGACTTATTCCCCAGCAATTAAAGTATTGAGTTCTGAAACGGTTTCCAATTCTTCCTTGATAGACCAGCGTTGAGTATCCGAGTAAAACACCTGATACACAAAGCCCTCATCACCGCAATCCACATAGAGGATATTTTCGTTGTCTAGTGCGATTTTCCAGCCAGTCCCAAGGATTTCGGCGGTTCCCTCTGCGGTCAGATTCGCAAGAGCGGTTTGGAGCATGAATAATTTAGCCATTGTCTTGAAAAGGTAATGTGTCGATTAGGCGGCTCAGGGGGTTTGTAGCGGTTCCTGTCCCATCCATGAGAATTACTATACGATTAGTGTTATACTTTTGTCAACCCCTCAGACAAAATATTTTTTTCAAGGAATATCAAACCCATGTCCAGACCCAAACGACCCGCCCCTTGCCATCCAGATCGCGACCATTACGCCAAAGGACTCTGCAAATCCTGCTACATCACCTCAGTTCGCAAGAAATCATCACGCAAGGCGGTAGATGCCGCCTACGAAGAGCGAAATCGCGAGGCTAGGAACGCTGACAGGCTAGCGCGGTATCACGCCGCAAAATCTCACGAATCCAACCCCGATGCATGTGGTACTTCCTAGCTAGAGCGGCAATGCTGTGAGTAGCGCGATCGCTTCTTATCCTCTGATTGCGCTCTTCCAATTCCAAAAACTTGCAGCTAGGCACTTCAATTTGTGATCCGCCACAGAGCTTCGCCAGCTTGTACGCCGCATCGTAATCCAAAATCGGCAACAATACCCAATCAAGGGTAGGTTGCTTAGGTATCCAAAGCCTTTGCCCACCGTATTCCCGCACGATCAGCATCACCTTATCAAAGCCGATCGCATCCGAGATATCCTTCAAACTATTTGGTAATAAGCTTTCCATCTGCAACCCTTACCACGCAACACTTCCAATTATAGCCATTAAAAAAGCCTAGAAACACGGTGTTTCTAGGCTTTTTTAATCTATTTCTTTTTAAGGATATTCAGCAATTTTTTCAAAGATGTAAAGAGTCTGTTTATTGTCTGGTTTTTTATACTCAAAAACCTGATAGCAATCTCGACGAATATTAATCACATTGCCCGACCGAGAAAGAGGAACTTCATCAATAATCTGTGAATTGCCTTTAGCATTCCACTCGCCAGCCGTGAAACCATTAATTTTTCTCTGTGCCAACTCCCTAAGGCTATTCCAAGTAGCGGCATTGTGGGCGCTAAGATACAAACTCCTTTGCCTAGCGTATGGATTCTGCACAGTACTTGGATCGGGGAAATAGCTCTTCAGCACTTCAAACGCTTTGTCAATGGCGCTAAGCGCATCCTCAAACATGCCAATCCTAAAGAAGCAATCTGCCTTCTCAGCCCATAAATATTCAAGAGCGGGATTGGCAATTATCTGCCTCTCAATACTTGATATCTTGAGCTTAATCACTTTAATTTCATCATCTGTAAGCATGGTTATCCTCAAAACGGAATATCGTCAGGGGGTTGGTATTTCTCAAAGTAGCGATCGCACTCCGCCCGACACTCATTTAAGCACTCACTCTCAGAGCTAGCCGTCACCGAATAATTACTAGCTGGGACTACACCAGCAAACACACCATCACTAACCTGATACAAAAAGATCCCAGTAGTCCCTACATCCTGCACGGTGTAGGTAGTATCCCTGATGAATTTCCAACTACCCAAAACCTGAGCCGAAATTAGCTCACTAACCTTAGTTTCCATAAATCACCTAGAAAAACTCATCAGACTTAGCAACATCAACCTGTGGCGCGATCGCAACTTTAGGTTTCTCATCAGGCATAGCCGCCAACTCCTTAATTAACTTCCTATCAAGGGCTTGGAGCGCTTCCAAATGCAACTGCCGCCAATCCTTATAGAAAGTCTTGTCACGAGCCGCAACAGCCTCCGTATAAGCTTGCAATCTTGCCTGTGTTTGCCGAATCGCGATCGCCTCGCAATTATTTTTGATTCGCAAGAGCAAATCAGACATATCAACTGGTGGATTTGGTAGCTCGGTCGGCATTCTTCTCACCTAACAAATACGCACAGGACAAAGAATCCATAAAGGTTTTACGCAAAAAGTAAAACTCTTCATAGGGCGTTGAATCCAGCTTGCTCTTGATAAAAAAGATGCCAAACTGAGACTTCAACCTCTCCAAATCAAGATCTTCAGGACTCTGCTCAAAGAAGCCCGCATCAATCAGAGCCTCATTAATCTCAAAAAGCTTGTCAATCTTAGCCTTAAGGTCCAGATTTTCCTTCCTCAACTCAAGGATCGTCGGCAAATGCTCAATTCTGTCGTCGGTAAAAAACCAAATCAAATAAGTTTTCAGATCGAACCAGCGATCGCGAAACCACTTCAAAAAACTAATCTTCATTGATTTTTTTCCACCATTTTTTAATCTTTTTCCCTGCAAAAACATAGAACTTATGCAGTAGGAAAATTGGACAAATCAACCAACCAAACAACAAATAACCAACAAAATGGACAGGATTTACAGTTGAATCATAATAATTTGAATCCCACCTGACAGTAGCCGCAATCCAACAAATAACCACGTATGAGAGACATACAAAGCCATGCAACAACCAAATCCAGATCATCCCATCACCTCCAAATGAGGTATCTCAACGCGATCGCCTACACGTTGACCAGCAACAGGCTCATCCGCAGTAATCTCAAGCCCAAAACTATACTCAATGCCTAAGTCTCGATCCTCCATGCCATCAAAAATCTCAAACAACTTGTCAGGATCGTTAGCCTCTAAAGCCCCAACAATTTGAGGTGTTTTGCAATAAAGTCGATAGCCAATCTCATAGGCGCAAGCCTCAAGATTCTCATCAATCGGAATCGTAATCACAAAATTTCTCATTTCAGCATCACTCCTTTATTTTTTGCCCAACCCTTGAGAGCCTCAATCACAGCCCTCTCATCCTTCGCAGACTTCACCCACTCGATCGCCTCAATGCCAGTCTGCTTTTTGATGAAAGCATTCAGATATCTAGCACCCCGATTAGTGAAACCCGCATCAGCCAACAGAAACCAAAGTTTAAAGATCTTCTTTTGTCCTGGTGTATTCTCGATCTTCCTCTTAGCTGTATCCCCCCCCTTCCTAGGGGGGGCTAGGGGGGGTCTCTTCGCCTTCACCGTGACCACAAAACCCTCTTTAAAAAAGGCATCCAAAACATCTACTAGCTCTAGATAGGTCATATCCCTACAGCTACTTTTGCCAGTGACACCCATCAAAAGCGCCCGATAGCGATCGTCATCAAAGCCAAGATCCTTCTTTGCCAAGTGGATCTTGGCTATCAAGTTCCTATCAAGATCACGCACGTCGCACCTCACCAATCAAATTCCAGATAAACCTTTGAATGACATCATTAGCAGCCTCAAAGTCTTCAGGCTGAACAAACTCAAATTCATCAGGTAAAACCACAAAGTAGCTACCCCAGCCAGAATACTCCTCATCCTCGCTTTTGACCTTGACCGTGACTTTCTCCGATTGCATCACCAACTTGATAGCCTGCATGGGGATGCCATCCTGCTGCAATTTTCCAAAGAACTTAGACATCTTGTTGATGCTGTTTTTGTTCAGAGAGAGGATCGCAGCCATACCACTCTCATCAACAAACGCCAAATCCATCCAAGTTTGAGCCTCACGCCCATATCGGATCGAATTCTGCACAGTACGCACCAACAAAGGCTGAATAATCAAAGAATCAAAAGTCTCGCTATCACTGCGATAAACACCTTCAGACCCATCAAACTGATATCGAACTGGCAAATTAGGATCGTAAATAATCCGCTTTTTCTCAGCCTGCGCCCATTCTGGTACTTGCACTGGGGCTTGAACTTGAATTTCAGTTTCCATACTTCCACCTTAATTTTTTGTACAGATTACACATCAGAGACAGGTATAAAGCTCCTGCCTGACGCGATCGCCTAAAATGCGATCGCGTTTCGTTAGCTATTGCCAAGATTGCCAAAAAAAGCGAGAACCCTGCGCCGATGCTCATTACTAGACTTCATGTGCGCCGTATAGCCTGAAATCCAAGCAGTCGCCACTTTAAATTTCATGCGCTCTGTATACCTCTTCCCAGTCATAGAATTCCTAAGAAAAGCTTCAAAATCAGGCTTCAACTCAGCAGGAAATTGAGATTCGTAGAATTGTTTAAATCTATTTACTGCCATATAAACTCCACCGCACCATCCAACTTGCCAAGCCTGATATCAAAAAGAGCATCCTCACACTGTCTTCCACTCTCAGGTACTCCATTCTTGAGATAAGCCACACGCCCAACAATCGGATACGCACGATGAATGTGAGCATTCATCTTAAAGAACCTCTTAGCCCGATCCTGAGTCTGGAAATACGTGCTAGGAAACAAAAACAAACAGCGCCCATTTGACTTGATTAGCTGCAAAGAACGCTCAAGGATCTCAAGCCCAGTATCAAAAGGCGGATTAGTAACAACCGCATCAAACGGCTCACTAGAGCCAAAATCAAACTTCAAAAAGTCATAATCACCCGAAAAATAACGATTATCCTCAAGCTTATTCGCCCGATCCTTAAGGATTTCCAGAGCGATCAGCCCATAACTCCATCCAGCCAAATCGCGAATATCAGCGATCGCCCTAGCAATCTGCCCAGTCCCAGCACAAGGCTCAAGGATATTCACCTCATCCTCATCAAGGATCATCGCGATCGCCCTAG
>JACCDR012494742.1_pt1 | contig 10930 bp, 17 predicted proteins | sample 7446431 | NCBI WGS metagenome assembly JACCDR01 (sample SAMN15323443, study PRJNA562643) | freshwater metagenome | isolation source: river surface water | place: USA:Blue River Watershed | collected 2017-08-17 | reverse complement strand
ACGTTGGATATCAATCTAACGAAGAAATTTTGCTGGCATTGGACGAGTGCTGGGAAATACTACTCAAATTCCCACCTATTGACACACAAATGGAATGGCCTTACGAGCTGTTCTCCGAAATAATTGGGACATTAATGGAGCACATTGGTAAACGCATGCAAAGCCCACGTCCACAGCGTCGGGCAGCAATCGAACTCATATCAACTCTCTTGGAAGATATCTTCGAAACCAAGCCATTCGAGAACAAATCGAATAACAAAGGGGCATCAAGTCAAGAGTTTGGGCGCGATTATTTCATTGATATGCTTAAGGCGCTGCTGTATCATCATCTGCTCGTGCTGGCAGCTCAAACACATTTGCACATTCATTTAACCTCATCAATTGAAACTGTTTATATAGACCCCTACGAAACAGACATCAACCAGATGTTGGTTCGCTATCTGCCGTCCAAAGTTCCGCAGATCATAGAAGAAATCACTGTAAATTTTTACCAGGGACTTTACCGTCCTCGCTTCATGTAATCACCCAACACAAAAAGAGGTGTGTCTGATGACACACCTCTTTTTGTTATCTATCTATTCGGTCGCCCGCGATTTTCAATCTCGCCAAATCCCCCATCCGGATCAAATCCGGTGCGCTGATTAAAAATCCAATGGCCAAATCGTCTGAATGGCCCAACGATATTCTCCATCTCCTTAACGTAGACTTCGTATTCTTTGTAATTCCGATGAGATCGACTTGCTTTTAACACTCGATAGATAGCTTCCCACAAAGCGGCCTCAGTATATTTATAATCGGGCTGCGACACTATGTCGTCGAGCACAAGCTGGCGAAAAGCGTGGGTATATTCATCGAAGTATGCCATCTGATCACGACATTTCTGATCCCCATCTGCCTCGAAGATGGGATTTCGGCGATCCCGTGGGTTGTTAGTTCTCGGCATCAGCGGATAATCCGAGCTGCACCAGCTCACAAGGGGCATGGTGATTCCAAGTATAGAATTTACCGGTCGCCGGTCGGCCTACCCGAACATTCATAAATTGGGTGTAATGAACAGCGCAGGTGATACGAATGTCGCCATCGTCCGAAAGATAGGTTAAGTTATAAACCTCAGATGTATGTGGGGCAATCCGCTCACATCCCAGCAGCGGATCATGGCGTTGCATTTCCGGAATCTGTGAGCGCTGAAGATCACCACAGCGATTGATTTGACTGATGCCTTCATAGTTGTACTGCGGATCAATTTTCTGCTCGTTGCTGGTGATAACGTCTGATGCTGAAATTGTTTGTTTGTTTTCCCAAACATTAAGCGTGTACTGCACCCATTTCACCATTACGGGCACTTCTCGTTCCATCTCACAATCAAATCTTCGGGTTGATCGTGAACCATCAGCTTCTTCAATCGTCTCCGAACAACCGTTTTCTGCCCAATAGATTTCCGTTTTTGTCCCGCGCTGACGTTCACCGTCCTTGGTAACGTCATAAGCAAGATCAGGGACCTGATCATAATAATTGCCGATTCGAACTGCCTTATAGATCTGTAGATACAAATTCCGTTCCCATGTCATCTCGACGATTTGACCAGTCCATTCAGCCTGGTTCGTGAAGAAATATATCACGCCTGAAACAAGCCAAGCGCCTCCCCCTAAAATGGCAATTACGAAAACAATCTGTACAAGAATCCTTCGCATAGGGTCCTCCTTTTCATTCTTCATCACTCTCGATTAATTGAAATGGGGTTAACGCAAACCATCCGCCTGGTCTGGAGTCTGGTTTGGATCCTCATATGGTGTAACCGGTATATTATGTAAAGGGTCATCATAGACAACCGGATTGGCTGAATAGCCTGGTACAACATTCACAACTGTCGTTGCAATCTTTGGTTCAGATTGCTGTTTGTTGTGCATGATATGAAAGACACCCATTCCGATTACGAATCCAGCTGCTGTACCTGCCACGAACAATAAACGTTCTCGCATACTCCCTCCTGTTTCAAAGTTGTTAGTTTAAATATGTTGATAAATCAATTATAATACATTTAACGATAATCTCAAAGCATAGGAGCGTAAAAATGAAATATTTCTGGCGCCTTGTTCAAAAATCGGATACCTGGGAAACTTATCCTGTCCTGGAAATCAAAACTTACCGCGACTTATATGTATTGTGGGTCAATGCATATGCGGAGAACTTAGGGAGCAGTTTTCGCCTTGTTGGAGATGATATGTTTTATCCGAGTATTGAGATGGTCGAAAAGGATGTTTATGCTGAGATCTATAAACCCCATCAATCACTCGATCACTTAAACGAATCTCAACCAGGCTTGGACAATTACGCAGATACAGGACTGTATCTAGACATTGCATTAAGGGATGATGCAATGTCTACGGCGATCGATTGCGCTTTCGATGATGAGGTTGATAATTACATCCGTGTTGCTGTCAATCATGATATGGCCTCAGCAGCACTCGAGTTGATTTCAGGAAAACGTCGATGATGACGATCACCTTCAATAAGCATTACGCGCTGTTCATCATTCATCTTGTTGCATCTGTGATCCTGGCGTTGTCCCTTGTCATTGGATCAGTACTGAATTACTTGTATGTTTCAAGTAACCTCTATCGCTACCGAGAATTTGAAACACTATCAGCGCTTGACATCTATATGGGCGAGGCAAAGGGATTAATCGCATGGAGTGTGGTTATCTTCCTGGGTGTCCCACTTTACTTGCACGCTCGCCACATCCATACTCGGCGCAAACAGGGGTTCAATGACTACACCGTCACAATCGGTGAACAATCCAATGATGAAGCTTTCTTATACAACTCAGTCGGCAAATCAAAAAAGGAGAACAGTAAATGAGTAATATCCAGATGAATTTGGGGCTGTCTGTTTTCAGTCCAGACTCGGATCGTATTCCACAAACCCTACAAGATTTTTTGAGATGGAATGCCAACGAGGATGGTGATAGTGCCGGCCTTGACGGGACAGACTGGAATGATGCACAGTACCATCTGCATGAAACCGCCCCAAACGAATTCTTCGCAGATTGGTCAGGTGAATATAGTTCATCGAATTATCAAAATGCTTTACAATTGGCTGAATACTTAGCCACAACCTATGAAATCGACTGTGCGGTTCATGTTTGGACCGAAGAAGAGGAAGATTCGATATTCTTCGGGCCTAATGCTGCATTCTTCCGCACTGGACACCGGGCGGAAGATGTTTTTCGTCCATTGATTTCACTGATTGATGCGGTGAAGACGGATAACGCTAATGTCCCAAACGAGGTCATTGCTGTTTTGGAACAGGCGGCAATCTATGTTGAAAGACTCACCAAGCGCGTTTTCATTTAGAATTGACACATACACCATACAGGGCTTCGGCCCTGTTTTTATTTGTATTTAAAAGATATTATATTCATGATATAATTGCATCCTCATAAACCGTAAATGCAAGAATAAGGGGAAATACAATGCTTACCCGGTATATCATGGATTCTTATTGGGACATTGAAATGAGCGTAACTGAAACAGTAGGTGGCGACACTTATGATTTAATTCTCAATCTACCCAATGCATTGACCAGTGATGAAATTGTAGAAACCGCCGTTGAATATATTCTATCAAATTGGCGTGGCCCGGAACTCTCGGTTATTTCCGTTGTACACCATAACCTCATGATGTACGAAGAGCCGATCAATCATTGGATCCCGGCGTTTGGGAATTTATCAGCGACAGGCCAGATGCAGGTCCCCTATATTGAATGTATGGAAAATCTTATTCCACCTCACCATCGCATTGCAAATGAACAAATCTACGACAATCAACGATCGGCATGGATCGCTGCTTTTAAAGCTGGTGGGCAGGATCTTGTTATCCCTGCTGCATTGAAACCGTATTTCGAGCGGGAAGGAGTATAAAATGAATTCGATCGCACTATATCGTAAATGGCGTCCACACACATTCGAAGATATCATTGGACAACAACCCATTGTGCGATCGCTTCAAAACATGGTTATGGCTAACACCCATCGCCACGCTTTTCTGTTCAGCGGTCCACGAGGCACTGGCAAAACAACAATGGCCCGTGTATTGGCACGGGCCTTAAATTGTCAATCTGACACAACACGTCCTTGCGGACAATGCTTGAGCTGTCAGGGTTCACAGACTGAACAATATCATGACATCATCGAAATTGATGCTGCCTCCAATACGGGGGTTGACAATGTACGTGAGCTGATCGAACGCACCCAATTTCATCCCGAAATGGGTCGATTCCGTATTTTCATCATTGACGAGGTACATCGGTTCAGCGGGAATGCATTTGATGCACTGCTGAAGACACTGGAGGAACCACCGCCTCATGTGATCTTTATTCTGGCAACCACTGAATATGAAAAAGTCCCTTTAACCATCAAAAGCAGGTGTTTGGAATTCACCTTTCAGCTAATCACATTGGCTGATATGACCACCCACCTCAAAACGATCGCTCATCGTGAAAAAATCCGAATTGACCCAGCAGCGTTAACCATGATTGCCAGAGAGGCAACTGGCAGCATGCGCAACGCGATTAGCCTGCTTGACCAGATTGCATTGGATGACCGCCTAATTGATGTTCGGCGTGTTGAAGATCATCTCGGTATTGCAAGCCGTGATTCGATTTGGAACTTGTGTGATACTTTGCTCAATGGCCAAACAGCTGAGGGACTGCTCATCTTCAATCAAGAAAAGGATCGTGGCATTTCAATACCCCATTTTGTTCGTTCAGTCTTAGGCCATCTCCAAATGCTGATGTTATCAGTTATCACCGGTCAAATAGCTGAGGTATATGCCGATATGGATGTTGATCTGCTTGCTTGTCTTGAGGATCAATCTGAGAAGACAGATGCAGAAGCCATCATTAAGATCATTGAACCCTGGGCCAATCTACAACCATCAGCCACCAGTATTGACATTGAATTGGCTATTTGCCATTCATCCAAAATGAGTTTTCGACGTACACCCCCGCAACCATCGATTCAATCACCCGATCAAACAAGACAAACGCTCAAACCGGCTGACAGAAAACCGCAAACTCATCATTCAACGACCGATCTCACACTACAAGACATTGACCAAAGATGGGACGATTTCATTGATATTCTCATTCAAAGATCACCGTCCGGGGATCAGATCATGGAACATTTTTCGCCCAGCCGCATTACACGATCAGAAACAGCTGACGGATATATCCTTAGCTTAACAACCAACGACCAAAAACTGGCCGATCGTTTTCAGGAAAAAACGCGGAAAGAACTTTTGTCATGGGCTTTTTCCGAAACCTTCAAATGTCCAATCACGGTTAACATTTTTTACGTCTCCCGCAAATAATAAAAAGGCCCTCATTTGAGGGCTTTTTTATTGACTATAATCAATAACGATGTGTGTACAAACCGGGAAATACGATGCCCAAACCGCCTTTCATCTTAACCCGTTATCTTGGCAAAGATTTAACGATACGCTGGATAATCGGCGAATCCAAGAACTATCCTATTCGACCAATCAGTTATGAACTGCTCGAGCTTTCACTGCGTTTTGCCCGTGCACTGTTTCCTAACGCCCGGCGGATTGTTTGTGTCTCTCAATTAAAATTAGGTTACAACCGCATCGAAGTGATTGCTGATCGGCAACAGGCTGAATGCCTACATATCTCAGAGATGGTCTCCACCATTCCTGATGTGTTAATAAACAGCGACATCCATCACCAATTCTGGAAATATCTGCCCTTACGAACGAGCCGTACAGGATTTGATTTAGTATTCGACCACCAGCTTCTGCTGTGGCGCATCCCCACCGCCATCGCCAATTGGCTGCAAAATGGTGGCATTGTCTCAATTGGGGACAATACAATGACTGACGATCAACGCCACTTGGGCATATACAAAGCCCGCGTTGATCGCATTAAACCCGGGCTGGCATTGAATGATGCCTTAATTGGTTTTGGCATCGGCTGCACCAGCCTGCCATTGTCTATAAATGACTTAGGTTTAATTACTGACGAACATGATTCAAACGGGTGGATGACCTATAATTTCGCAGCCTTTCAAGGTGCTAAACACCTAATACCAGTGCGCACGATCCCTTATCTTAGTGAACGCTCAAGTAACACCCGCAATCTCATTGCATCCAGCGATGGTATCTATTGCGTTAATCATTTCAACGGCAACAGCCGTCTGTACCAGAATCATCACGAGGAAAAACTAAAAGATCTCATTGCCTATATTGAATATCTGTTAAATTATTGAGCTTATCTTGAAAAGACTAAATATGATTTGTACAATTGTATATGTTTAGAAATAAAACCGATCTAATTTAAGCTACATCAAGGAGGTGAGGCAATGTCAGAAATCCTCAAACAAGACGAGGAATTGGGCGCTTACGGCCTTCCTATTGGCCAACCAATCAAACTTGCAGACCTTCCTCCACTCGAACCTTTTGGAAAAAGCCGTGTGGCTATGTTCCGAGCAATCTACGAACACCTGTCATCCTTCCAATCAGATACCGGCCAGCACTGCAATCATGATTGGCTGAGTACAGTCACCTATGAACACACCCGTGTTGGTTTGCAATACCGCGGCGGGTTTTACACTTATCAGTGTCAAAACTGTGGCCAGACACGTATTGTAGACAGTTCGGATTAACGATGGCTGTACTTATCCGTGAAATTGAAGCACGTCGAATTTTGTCTCCACAAAAAGGTGGCTTTCTCCATCCTGACGGCGCTGTTTGGCCCAATCTAATGACTCACAGTCTGTCGCTTTATACGGGTTGTTCTTACGGAAAATCAGCGTGCGGAAGCTACTGTTATGCGCAGTCTTTAGCCAGTTGGCAGCATCGTCAAACCTCCACTGAAGAAGAAGCGTTGGCCAGTTGGGGTGACCTGGTTATTGTTAAAACCAATGCAGCAAAACTGCTTCAACATGAGTTGAAATCAATGACACCTGAAACACGACAACGGATGCGTGTTTTTATGTCATCGACCTCAGACCCTTATCAGCCTATCGAAAATCACCTTGAACTCCCGTCGGGGAAACCGGGTCGTCTTGCCCGTCAATGTCTCATGGTTTTTCAGGGGTTTAACGATCTTGGATTGGTCGTTATTCATACGCGATCCCCTTTAGTGATGCGTGACTTTGATCTGATCAGCCAAACACCTCAAAATTTTGTCGTTGCGGTTTCAATCGAAACCGATGATCCGGAAATGCTCAAACAGCATGGTGATATCGGGACGCCCATTCGTAAACGCTTTGAAATCATTCGTCGAGCGGCGGATGCCGGTATTCCTACACAAATCTCGGTAAGCCCTTGTTTCCCGCATACATCACAGTTCGCCGAACGACTGGCCACCTCAGGTGCCAATCGGATTGTTGTCGATTCGTTTGTTGATGGCGATGGCAGTCGCGGCGTCCGGACAGGCAACAGCGTTTTTGGCCGAAATGCTCAATTTGATTGGCGTGATGATCAGCTGGCTAAAATACTGTACGAACAACTCAAGCATAAAGGCGTCGATGTATATTGGAGCAATGAGGGGTTTATCAGCCCAGCACACCCGTCGCCCGGCCAAAAGATCTGGTTTTAAATCTTATCCAATTACCCAATAAGGAATCCTTGTGAGTACCATTAACGATATTCGGACAAAAGCTAAAACCATTCTCAGACATATTTACAGTACATCTGAGAATTTGGAAGAAGCCCGCTCCTTAATTGCTTTGATGAGTACTGACGAGGATTTCTTGTTGTCTGAATGGAAAAAACTATCAGGACAACACCAGCGATTTTGTGTAAACTGTGGCCGCAGCTATGTTGTCGGCCGCAGCAATGCTCCAGAAGAAGGATTTTGCCCATCCTGTGATACCGCCCTGCACCAGAAAGAACTAAGGCGTGTACAAGCCGAACGCCGTCGGGCTATTCGAGCTGGTAAAGCGGCCACCCTCACCTTCCGTGAGTGGATGGTTACATATAATTACTTCAACGGCTACTGTGCTTACTGCAAGTATTTCCCAATCACAGTAATGGAACATTTTATACCTTTGCGTGCATGTCCTTCACATATTGGCACTACAAAGAATAATACAGTTCCAGCGTGCTCCTCCTGTAATTTCAAGAAATCAGGGAGGAATCCGAACAATGCTCGCTCGCTGAAAAAGATTCGGATCAAAGCAGCCAATTTGGATCGTGTGAGAGCCTATCTTCAATCGATGGGATAAAAAGGAAAATAGGTAATGATCAATCTAACTGAACCAATCTTTTTGGCTGTTTTTATCCTCGTTTCAATTTGTATCACCTATGCTTTATGGCAATTGATACAAACAATTGTGCGCTTGGTTTGGAATCACACTGAAAAACCCAAGCGGAAAAATCAGCCGGAAGCCTTCGCGATACCAGAATATACAGAAACCACAGAAACCACAGACACTGGAGACGATATGATCACTTCTTCGATGGCAATGGCTGCTGGTATTGCTTATCGAAAGGGATTCAATGCAGGGATTAGACGACCCACCTCCTACTCGATTATTCCTGAACCAGCCACTACTGCTGAACAACTCGCTGTTAAACAATACCTCCAGCAATTTATTGACATGTCTGCACCTTTTCAATTGGAAGATCAATTGCAACACCGGTTCTACAATCCGCCAGGATATGAAAAAAAAGTTTATCCTAAACACGCCGATATTCTGGAAATGATGCACACCTTCGATGAACAAACTGCACTTTCGACGGATGTCTGTTGGTATACCACCGCATGGAATTTACGTATAGCGTTTAATCATTTACCTAAGCGATTTCGGCTATACAACAATCAACTGTATTTCTACGCATTGCCAGTCTGGATCTTACAAGATGCTGTCCCAATTGTGAGAGGTGGATACATTGTTGGACAGTGGTATCTCGTACTAGCAAATACTGTCTTAGGTTTAGGATATGATACAAAAAACGGCACAATCGGAACGATTAAACAGGAACATATCGCTAAATACATTGATATTCCACTGAAAGTTGAAGGTGGCTTAGAAAACAATGATCGTCCAATACCCGATGAAGAAATTAAGGAGTACCTGTATGGTATTAAAGACTACACCAGCCGATCCGCAGAATAGAAATTCTCAGACCAATGATCAGATCCGTCTGCGTTTAAATGGGTATAGACGCGATCAATTGATTGATTTTTTAGTGTCATCGACAAACACACTAAACACAATTATGAGTGCGCTTAAAGATCAGGGATATGATCAGATACTCGCCGATGCTTTGACAGAAAGTCAAGACTGGCATCAACATATCAGCCCTATTATGTGGGAACTGGCAAAAATCGATGTCAAAATTTCCTATGCCGATGGTCAGTATCACCTGCGATCACCTTATTTGGATAGTGTCTTATCTGGAGAATCCAATACAGAAGTGATTATTGCTTATATCAAAGAGTTGCAAACTAAAAATCCAACAACACAAGGAGTTCAAGATGACAACCAAACTATTTGACGCGCCAGAGTTGTTTCCTGAAATTATCAACACACTCAACAACCCCGTTCAAATCAGTGCCACAACTGCTGGTCGCAATGCTTTCAACGCTCTACCCATCGAGGAACAACAAATTTTTCAAAAAGGAATCATGGTCGGTGTAACTTATTACTTGCAATCGATTTTTGGACAATCACCACGCTTTACACAACCACCCCCGAAACCAGCCAGTGTAGTTCGTAAGACCGCTCCCCTATTGGCGTGTGCCTGGGGACTTCAATATACCCCGAATGATGATCCTTATTTTAGGCTCACGATTATTGTCGCAATGCAAGATGAAATCGCAGCTTTGGTCGATCAAATCTTTGGCGACATGATTGAAGCCAATGATAGCTTAACTGATCATTACCGCCAGAACTGAATATGGCGGTAATGCTTGAGTACATCTAAAAGTTGCAAACCAAGCTACAACATATCATTGGAGAATAAATAATTATGATCGAGCTAATCCAAAAAGACAATCTATTCCCTGAACTGAGCAGCTCTTATCCTAGACCTATAAAGATCAGCGCTACAGAGACGGGATACAACATTTTCAACACGCTACCGACCGAAGATCAGCAGCAGTTCAGAGATGGTGTCCGTGTGGGCATGAGTCAGTACCTCATGATGGTCTTCACACAACCCGACTCTGAGAATCAACTTCCACCAAAACCAATTAGTATCAAACGAACGGATGAACCAATACTAGCTTGTGCTTTTGGGATGGAATACACCCCAGACGTTGAACCTCGTCTGAAACTATCCGTGATTTTAACCACTATAGATGAAATCAATGAGGCAGCCAATCAGGTCTTCGTAGGGGCTTAATTTCAATAATTTTTGATTGAACGTTATCGCTATAATTGAATCGGTTATAGCGATAACGTGGAGACGCAATGGCAGCCGAAAATGACTCGAATCACCTGGAAAATCTAATTGATCTTTATTTGAACAATGTCGAAAAACGCGCTCGTAATTGGATGGATGGCACAAACCTAGGACGCGTTGAGATCGTGATTGATACCTATCCATCCCTATGGGTTGAGCTGTCAACTGGTGAACGAGGCGAACAGTGGATTATTGATAGTAATCAGTCCGGATCAACCCTACTTTACAAACGATCGAGAGCTGACGCTAAAGAGGCAATTCTCAAATTCATGCAAGCCAATCACCTTAGAAAGGAACAAAACTCAGATGGATGATACGACACCCATTGAATCTGATGCGGCTGATATGCCTGACGAAATTGTTAAAGTATATTTTGATGGTATTGCAGATCCCAATCCAGGACCAGGCCGTTGGGCTTTTCAGGTAATCGATATTGATGGCAGTAAAACAGGCAATAGTGGCCATTCGACGATGGCTTCAAATAGCGAGATGGAACTGTT
>JACCDR012430521.1_pt1 | contig 10933 bp, 14 predicted proteins | sample 7446431 | NCBI WGS metagenome assembly JACCDR01 (sample SAMN15323443, study PRJNA562643) | freshwater metagenome | isolation source: river surface water | place: USA:Blue River Watershed | collected 2017-08-17 | reverse complement strand
TCGCCGCTGAACGCCAAACGCCGGAGCCGGGTGTGTAGTGGGGCGGAACCCAGATCTGGGTTCCGCCCCACTACACACCCGGCTCCGGCGTTTGGCGTTCAGCGGCGAGCAGTCGCTTGCCGTCGGCGACCAGCTGCCCTGCTCGGGCCTTGCCGATCTGGTGGGCCTCGGTGGAGAGCAGCTCGGCAAGACTCGTCAGATCCACGTGGTGGGCTTCGTCCGCCAGGGCGGCCATGCGCTGACGCACGTGGCCGTTCGCGTCGGTGCTGCGCCGCAGCCGTGACCAGAGTTCGGAGGTCCAGTGAAACGCCTGGACCGGATCTTGAATGTTTCTGATCACCTGGATAGCCGTGTCGAAGGCTCTCGTCACGTCATCGATGGCAGCCGCGACCTGGCCATCCGGCCCATCTTCTCCACCCACGAAAAGAGAATAATCGACCATCCGTAATCCCTGGACTAGTGATCGCCCATCTTGTACGGTTAAGACTTAACAGCCCGTCTAGGTGACCTAGACGGGGCTATACCGACCAAAGGGAGGGAAGTGGACGTCTTAGCTAGTCGCCTGCCAGCCACACCGGCTGAGCTGGTGCAGGCCGAGCCGAACCCGGTGGCACGTGTGGTCCTGATAACCCAGTCCGGGCAGCACCCGTGGGGGAATCTTCCCAAGCAATGGGCAGACCAGCGGCTGGAAGACATCGCCGCCGCCCTCCAGGCCGGAGTCACGCAAGCGCAGCTGGTCGATATGACCGGACTGTCCCGACCGCGCATGAGCCAGCTCTGCGAAAAAGCATTGGGGAGAGTGTCTGGATGAGCACCATCATCCACACCGCAACCACCGGGCACCGCAGAGGTGACCGGTGAAGATCGGTCCGTACCTGATTGAAAGCTGGGCTGTCACCGCGCTGGTGATCGTGCTCAGCGCCAGCCTGCTGGTCGGCGTGCCGCTGGCCCGCCTGGCTGGCCAGCGCGCCGGCCGCCGCCAGGCCGCCCCGCAGGCGCTGGCCTCACGACGTGAGCGGCTCAAAGACACCGCCCTGTTCCTCGCCGCGCTGATCCCGTCAGTGCTGGTGTGGCTCGCCGTGATGGCCGTGTCCTTCACCGGCCTCACCGGGTTCGCCCGCGACCTCATGAAGTGGGACCACTTCTCCAACATCCTGGTCCCGCTCAGCCTCGACGGCATCAGCATCTCCTTCGGTGCGTGGGCGTTCGTCGCGGTCAAACGCGGTCGACACCCAGGCCGCGCACTGAAGATCGTCATGGCTGCCGCGCTCATGTCCGCGGTCCTCAACTTCGTCCACGGCCGCCAGGAGTACTCGATCTGGGCTGGCTCGTATCTGGCGTTCCTGTCGCTGGCCGGCATGGCGATGTTCCACGAGCTGCTCGACCAGTTCATGGCCCAGCTGGACGAGGATCAGCTGTCGTCCAACCGCAAGCTTCCGCGTTTCGGTATCCGCTGGCTCCTGGCGCCGGTCAGCACGGCCGGTGCGTGGCGGGCGTGGATCGTGTTTCCCGCTCCGTCCGCGGTCAGGCCTACGGTCGCCAACGCCCTGTTCCATCACCTCCGGGTCAGGCACACCCGCAGCCCCGAAAAGCCCTCAAAGGTAGTGATCATTACCTATGCGGAAGAGGAGCTTGCGCTCTTCCCGGATGGGTTGCGTGACTCTTCCGGGAAGGGTCGGGAAGGGGTGCGGGAAGAGCTGGCCGTTTCCATCCGGAAGCCCTCCCGGAACAGTGGCGGAGGCCTTCCGCCGCAGGTCAACGGCTCGGGGAGGGTGCAGAACGGCGGCTTCGGGGACTTCCCGGAAGCCCTTCCCGCCTCTTCCGGGAACACTTCCGGGAACACTTCCCAAATCGCTTCCCGGAAGAGCATCACAGCCGCCGACGAGGTCGCGATGTTGGTGTCCGCCCTCCAGCAAGAGCCGGGCTTGTCGATCTCCAAGGCCATGAAATTGCTCAGCTGCCGCCACGACACAGCGAAGGAACGGCTGGCTGAGGCCCGCGCTCAGTTGGCCACCAGCGACCAGGCCACCGTCAACGGCCACGTCCTCGCGAGCGCGGCATCATGAGCACCCTCACGTGGGTCGGCCAAGTGCCCGGACGTCCGGACAGTTCTCTGTCCGGACACCCGAAACAAGGGGTCTACCAGGGAAAACGCGGCGAGAAGACACACCTTCCACTGACGTCCGGACGTCCGGGCATCACCAAACCAGAGCCGATCAACACAGCCGCAGGGAAAGGAACGCTGTGACCGACACCAATATCCAGCGCGGATCTGCTGCCCGATCCGCCAAGAAACTCCGCCGGGCGGCCTTGGTCACCGCGATTGCCGCGACCGCACCCACCGGGTTCCTGCTGAGCGCCACCGCCGGATCCGCAGGCCGCTTCGACAGCGTCCACAACTTCTTCATGCAGATAGTCGCGCTGTTCGCCTTTTCGACCGTGGTGTTGATCGCCGCATCGATCTGGAAGCAGCACGCGGCCGACATCGAGACTGCGCTCCTGGACCAGGCAAGGCGGACGGCAGAGCCGGACCAGGCCATGCCCAGCGCTGAGCCCATCTCGCCAGCACGGCCAGCTGGGGCGCCCGTGTACGGCCCGCCGCAGCCTGCCCGCCGGGCCGCTCCGGAGCGGCCGTGGGAGCCGGCGGTGCTCGACCCTGCTCCCGCAGTCGCGAGCACGCCGGTAACCGAGCCTGCTCCCGTGCCCGCCGCCGTGGCAGGTGCGTGAGCATATGTCGACAGCAGCCAAGCCCGTTCCCACCGCAGCTGGTCCGGCTGCGGCGCCCGCCGTTGGGCCAGTGAGCCCGGCCGCGGCGGGTGGCGCTGCACCCGGCAGCGCTGAGAAGACCGAGCACCACGTTCCACTCCGGATCCCGATCATCCCGTTGGCGATTGCCAGCGTGCTGATCCTCACCATCGCCGTGCTGCTGGCCGCTCAGTGGCTCGGCTGGATCTGGGGGCCAATCGTTGTCGCCGCTGCGGCAGTGCTGCTGGCTGCGGCGGCCTTGCTCATTCGCATGCGTATCCGCCGCCGCCGGCGTCACTCGTCTGGCCATTCGGCCAGAGGTCACGGTGGTGGTCTTCTGGGCCGGTTCCCAGGCCTGCCAGGAAGCCGTGCCGCCCGTGCGCGACGGGCGGCAGCGGGGCACGCCGCTGGCGGCGGTGCCCCGAGCGGCAAGCCTGGGTTCTTCCGGCGCCTCGCGGCGAAGGCCGGGATCGGGGGCCGCCACTCGGCTGGTTCACACAAGGCCGGGAAAGGGGCAGGATCTGGTCCAGGGGGGACCTCGCGCCGCCGTGGCGGCAGCGCAGGCACGGGCAGCAGTTCGAGCAGCCGCCGCCGCCGCGGTGGCGGCGGTGGCAATCGTCACGGTGGAAGCTCCGGCGGCGGTTCGGGTGACGGCTGGTTCAGCCGGTGGCGGCGCGGTCGGCGCTCAGGCGGGCACACCAGTTCGCCTAAGTCGGACGACTCGTCATCTAAGCCCAGTCCGAAAGCACCCAAGGGCACCGCGACCGAGAAGTCAGAGCCGAAGCCGGAAAGCGAGCTTGGCAGGTGGGCGCGGAAGACATTCATCGAAGATGGGCAGCCCACCCCGGGCCTGCCCAAGCGCAAGGAAACCGATGATGCAGAAGATCATCAACCAGCAAGCAACTCGGGACGGAAAATGAACGCAGGAAGCGGCTTCGCCGGTGGCCGGGACGAGGACAGCTCGTACGTCAAGTTTGGTTACGGACTTCCCCACGTCGCCACGGCATACCAAAACATGAGCGCCGAATACGACCGCACCGCGGCCATGGTGGAGGCCGAGCCGATGCATGGCGATGTCCCCGACGAGATCAGAAGGCTGGCAAAGCGCATGCGGGATCTGTCCGAGCGCGCTGCCAGCCTCCCCGCGATATTCAGGCACTTCGACGCGGAGACTGTGGCCGCGTATGAGGACCCCTTCGAGGGCAACGGCGCCAAGCAAGACCGCGACGACGTGGACAAGGCCTACGAAGACCTGGGGGCGGAGGCCCGCCGAGCAAACGGAATGGGAGGCTGATCATGGCCGAAACCGCAAGCCACTATGGCACCGGCCAGTATCTCAAGTTCCTGGCCGAGCAGACCGACGAGTTCAACCGGCAGGTCAGTGAGTTCGCCCGGGTCGGGTGCGAGGTGCAGCCTTCCAACGCCGCCCTGAAGGAAGAGATCGAGTATCTCAAGGTTGAGACCCGCGCGGTGCTAGCCGCGGTTCGTGGCCTTTACCAGGTGTGGAAACACCAGAACTGGCGAACACAGGAGCGAGTGCACGAGCCCCACGAGGGTTCGGTCGGCAAGGAGCGGCGCAAGGATTCGGGGATGGCCCGCCGCGATGTTTGAGGCGGCCAGTGGCGGCCTGGTCGGCTTTTGCAGATGAGGGTTCAAGGAGACGTTGTGGGTAGGAGCAAGAAGCAGCCATCGGTGCAGATCGACAGCGCCGTGGTTCACGGGCCGATCGCCGGACCGGTCAACGCGGTGCTCTGCGCCGTGGCGGTAGCAGTGGCAGGCACCGTGGTCGACGCGATCCAGGCCTGGTACCCGCTGCTGTTCGGCGCCGCGGGCATCGCTGCCACTGTGGTGGCCCGGCTGCGGCTGCGGGTCACAAGCGTGGGCGCGTGGTTCCGGGGTGCCTGTTGGGCTGTGGGCACGGGCTGGCCGGCCTGGGTGATCTACTTCGGCTGGTCGGTGCTTGCCGTGGTGCTGCTGGTGCTCGCCGCGGTGATGGCCGCGGTGTTCATGTGGGCGCTGACCGACCGGCCCGGCGCAGGCCTTGGCGTCACCGCCCAGGAGCAGCTGGAGCAAGAACAGGAACGCGCCAAGGGCCTCGACGAGCGGGTAGCCGACGCGGTGCACGAAAGCGTCGCGGACACGGTCCGGCGCAAGAAACCCCTCACCGTCACTCCGATCAAGCAATGGGCTGAGGACGCGGGGAAAACCTATGAGCTAGTGGCAGCCCCCGGGTCGAAGTTCAACTTCCGGTACCTCCAGCCAGCCCAGGTCGATATCGCCGCGGCGCTCGAACTGCCCGTCGGCTGCACCGTGAGCGCCGAGCAGGGCACCCGCCACCAGGGAGCAGTTCTGCTCCACGTCAACACCAAGAGCTTCATGGACAGGGTGGTGCCATTCCCCGACGACTACCGCGTCAGGTCGATCGTGGACGACTTCTCGCTTGGCGTCCTCATGCACGGCCAGCAGGGGCTCGTTGAGGTTTACCAGGCGTTCAACCTGATCGGCGGAAAACGCGGCGGCGGAAAGACGATCGCCGTTCACAACTACGTAGCCAACACCCTGCTGACCGACAACGCCCGGGCGATCATCATCGACCTGAACGGTGGCAAGTCGATCGGCCCATGGATAGAGAGGCATGCGACCGGCGCGATCAAGCACATGCCTTTGCTCCGGTTCGCTCACACCCCGGAGACCGCGCTGGAGACGCTGGAGCACCTGGCGCTGATCGTCAACGACCGGGCGACGCGCTTCCAGAAGCTGATGATTCGCCACGGCACCGATGTGATCATCCCTGGAAACGGCCGGGATGTCTGCCTGGTATGCCGAATGATCCACCCGCCTTTGCTGTTGGTCATCGTGGACGAAGGCGCAGAGGTCAACGGGCAGGACACCACAGGTGCCGCCGCGTCGGCGGGCGCCCTCTTGCAGGAAATCATCCGTAAGGGGCGGGCCGCGCTGGTCAACGTGGTGCTGACCTCGCAGCGCGGCACCGGCGACTACCTTTCTTCGCAGGTGAAGAAGGGGTCCAGCATCGCGGTGTGCTTCCGGGTCAAGGACGATGCGGAGCTGGCCCACTTCTTCGGATGGGAGTCGGGACTCTCCGCGTCTGCGCTGGTCCACAAGGGGCAGGCTTACCTTCAGCGCGATGACGGCGCCGTGATGATGATGAAGGCGCGGCTGCTCCTGCCAGATCAGATCGGGGACATTGTGACGGTCACCCAGGACCGTATGCCGGACCTGGAGCCATCAGCGGTTTCCCTGGGCGGCGAGGCGTTCAGGGACTGGATGCAGCACCCGCATATCGCGGAAATGCTCCGGATCCTCGGCCCGGACGACGATGATGACGAGTTCGAGCGGACCGAAACGCCGATCGTGGTTACCCGGCCAGCGCCGCGGCCCGACCCGGCGGCAGGCGCCCGCGCCGCGCTATCCACCATGGGCGACGTGCTGCGCCTTGGCCGCGAGGCCGCCGACGAGGTCAAATCCGGGGACGTCCGCCGCACCTCGGCGAGCATGTCCGACGATGAGGTGAACGCAAGATTGCTCGAAATTGAGCAGGCCTTCGCTGCGGAAGACGCCGCAGCGGCGGCCAGCGGCGGAGAAGGGCACACGCCGGCGGCGGAGCCGCCCGAGTCCACTGGCAACCAGGTTCAGGACCGCTACCGGTTCGTCGTCGACTTGCGCCGCAACGGCCCGGTCAAGACCGCGCAGATCACACAGGCGGTGTTCGATGCAGGGCTGGCCAGGCAGCGGCAGCGCGTAAGCGAAGCTCTCAACGCCGCCGCTGCGGCCGGTGCGATCGTGGCGGTGCCGGGAAAGACCGGCTGGTGGGACAAGCCCGAGCAGGATTAGGCAGCGACAGAGACCATGGGATGGACCAGGAACCGGCCACCTATCCCATGGTCTTGCTGTTCACGGCGTGGTGCTGCACGCCGCGGCGTGGCCCGGTGACCGAGCGACTCGGCACGGCGGCGAGCCCGCTGAGCCATTGGCACCGCGGCGGCTTCGCCGCAAGCCTGGCGAACGATCTCAAGGATCTGCGCCTCGGACGCGCCGGACGCGCACAGAGCGAAGGCAGCACTGTACGCGGCGTCGGCGCGCCGGTCCATTTCAGCGGTGAACGCTTCATCAGTGCTGGTCATGTTGTTCATGGTCGCACACTCCTTCAAATTCGGGCAACACATACCTGTCCGGTCGTCCGCGCCCAACCCCCCCAATTGCTTGCCTCGTTTTCTGACATCCAGTAGCGTCGGTGGTGGGAGATCTGGAAACTCTCACCACCGCTTTGTGATGGAGCACCCATGAACTTTTGCTGTCTACCCTGCCCACGCCCATGACCGCCGTCGCCGAACCAGCACTCCTGGCAGCCGACGAACGCCCCGCGCACCCCTCCCCCCGGACACCGCCGCACAGCAACGAAGCTGAGCAATGCGTCCTCGGCGGCATGATGCTGTCCAAAGACGCCATCGCCGACGCGGTGGAGATCGTGCGCGCGGAAGACTTCTACCGTCCCGTGCACGTCACGGTCTTCAACGCGATCCTCGATCTGTACGGCCGCGGCGAGCCGGCCGACGCCATCACGGTGGCCGCCGCCCTGGAAAGCGCGGGCGAACTCGGCCGAGTCGGCGGCGGCCCCTACCTCCACACGCTGATAGCCGCCGTACCCACAGCCGCGAACACCGGCTACTACGCGCGTATCGTCGCCGAACGCGCCACCCTGCGCCGCCTGGTGGAAGCCGGAACCCAAGTAGTCCAGCTGGGCTACGGCGCTCAGCCCGGCGAGGTCCACGAGATCGTGGATAGGGCGCAGCAAGCCATCTACGACGTGACCGGCCATCGCACCAGCGAAGGCTGGTCGACGCTGGAAAGCCTGCTGCAACCCGTCCTGGACGAGATCGAGGCCGCGGGATCCGTCGTCGGACCGCAGGGTGTACCCACCGGGTTCAGCGATCTCGACAAACTGCTCAACGGTCTGCAACCAGGGCAAATGGTGGTGATCGCCGGGAGGCCCGGCTTGGGCAAGAGCACCGTGAGTCTGGACATCTTGCGTCACGCATCGATCCGGGCCGGGCTACCCAGCGCGATCTTCTCCCTGGAAATGAGCAAGATAGAGATCGTGATGCGGCTCCTGTCCGCCGAAGCCCGTGTTCCCCTGAACAACCTGCGCTCCGGAGCCATGTCCGACGACGAATGGGTGAAGCTGGCCCGGCGCATGGGAGAAGTCGGCGAAGCGCCGATCTTCGTGGACGACACCCCCACCCTGAACATGATGGAGATCCGCGCCAAGGCCCGGCGGCTCAAGCAGCGACACGATCTCAAGCTGGTGGTTGTGGACTACTTGCAGCTGCTGACCTCCCCCAAGCGCACGGAAAGCCGCCAGCAAGAGGTGTCCGAGCTTTCGCGCGGTCTCAAGCTGCTCGCCAAGGAGATCGAATGCCCGGTGATCGCGGTGTCACAGCTCAACCGCAACGCCGAAACCCGGCAGGACAAGCGGCCCCAGCTGTCCGACCTTCGTGAGTCAGGCGCTGTCGAGCAGGATGCCGACGTGGTGATCCTGCTTCACCGCGACGACTACTACGACAAAGAATCTCCCCGCCGGGGTGAGGCGGACTTCATCGTGGCCAAGCACCGCAACGGACCCACGGGAGAAGTCACCGTGGCTGCTCAGCTGCACTTCTCCCGGTTCGTGGACATGAGCACAGGCTGACACACCAACTGGTTGCGTCGTTTCCTGAAAGCCAGTATCGTACTTTGTGGTTGACTAAATAACCCCACTAGGGAAGGCCGAACCCACCATGACCACCACACGGACCCTCACCGCCAAGCAGGGTGGCCCCATCACTCTGACCGCCAAGAGCCTCGCGCTGTTCGTCACCACCGAAACCGACCCGACCCTCACCCATGCCGAGATCACCATCGCCACGACCGACGACACCGGCCCATCAGCTGACGCGGTCAACAACGCCATCATCCGCGACACCGGCAGCGAGATCACCATCGACATCCCCAACCAAGGGGTGTCGATCGGCGGCGGCGGCATGCAATTCAACAGCTTCAGCGGCGGCGGAGTCATCATCGGCAACGGCGGGGTCGTCAACATCGGCGGCGGCGTGGTCATCGGCGACATGGTGGCGGGCAACGTCTACATTGGCGGCAAGCGGGTAAGCGGCGGATCGGCTGTGGTGATCCCCCCGACCTCGCCGATCACCGTGACCGCCAAGCTCCCCGCCAACAGCCGCCTCAACGTCTCCAGCACCAGCGGAGACACGCGCACCATCGGTCACCTCGACCACGTCATGGTCGACAGCAAAGCCAGCGGCGACATCTTCTGCGACCAGGTGAACACCGTTCAGGTGAACACCATCTCCGGCGACATCAACGTAAACCACGTCATGCGCAGCGCGCGGTTGAAGACCGTCTCCGGCGACATCGCCGTGTACGGCGACGAAGACGTTGCCGTCACCGCCGAGACCGTGTCCGGCGATGTCGTTCACGGCCGCAACCTGGACGTCTCCGCGCGCAGCGTTTCGGGCCGGATCCGATCGGTCAAGCGGTGACCCGCGCACAAGCCGTTGAGCTGGCCAACGGCGTCTTCGCCGCTGCCCGCGACGCGCTCACCGTCGGCGACAGGCAGGCATTCTGCGCCGCGCTCGGCCAGTTCACCGACGCTGGCCGGCCAGATGTCGAAGGCAAGGTATGGAACGTCCTGCTAGACGCGCTCGACGGCACCCGAGATCTGGCCGCCACACTGCTGACCAACAGCACCACGCCGACCCGGCCCGCCACCTCTGCGATCCCCAGCCCTACGCAGCTTGCAAGCCGCCTGGACAAGGCCCGCTCGTGATCCACGAGCAGAGAGTGCTTATCGAGAACGTTACCGAGCAGGTCTACCCGGGCGACCGCGTGCAACTGGCGACCACCCGGGTAGTCAAAACCCAGCCTGGCGTCGGCGCGTTGGTCAACTTCCCCGGGTACTGGCCGCGCTGCTGGATACGCGAGGAAGACCTGGAATGCGACGGCGAGCTTGTCTGGGCCACCGTAGTCACCATCGACGCACGTCAAGCCACCGTGCAGCTGCGGTCCAAAACAGACATGTATTGGATCACCGTGCGGCCCGGGGCGCTGGCCGCCGTGGAGATCCCGTTACAGGACGACGAACCTGCCGCCGGGACCTGGCTGCTGCGTAACGGCCCGGAACCCGACGCCCTATGCCGCATCACCGAGCCAGACCCGGCCGATTCCCGGCGCCGCCATCCGCGCAACTGGTACCACGTTGGACAAGGCGGCTTCATTACCTGGCCACAGGCTGCACGTATTGCAGCGCAATGGCCTTCCTACGAGACGATCACACCTGTTGAGAAGGTGGCATAGCAATGGCCGGAGAAACCACGATCACCGTCATCGGGAACCTCACCGATGACCCCGAGCTTCGATTCACCCCGTCAGGCGCCGCGGTCGCCAAGTTCCGTGTGGCGTCCACCCCCCGCACCATGGACCGCCAGTCCGGGGAGTGGAAAGACGGCGAGCCCCTGTTCCTGCAATGCAACGTGTGGCGGCAGACCGCGGAGAACGTGGCCGAATCGCTGGTCCGCGGTGCCCGGGTGGTCGTGTCTGGCCGGCTTCGGCAGCGCACGTACGAAACCCGCGAGGGCGAGAAGCGCACGGTCATGGAGCTGGAGGTCGATGAGATCGGCCCGAGCCTGCGCTACGCCACGTGCAAGGTGCAGAAACTGTCCCGCGGCGCGACCAGCGGCGGCGGGCACGGCTCCACAGGTGGCGGAAACTTCAACGACCCGTGGGCAACCCCCAACGCCAAAGCCTGGAGCGGTCCGGGTAACCAGCCGAACTTCGACGAAGAGCCCCCCTTCTAACCCCGATCCAGGAGAGCGACCATGCCCACACCAGAACCTGCCTCCGGACCGGAAGGCCCGCCGCCGATCTTCGTCGTTGCCGACGAGGCCTCCTTGCTGCCCCTGGAGCCCGCTACAGCCGCACCGGCGATAGTTGAAAGACTTCTCACGATCGGGAGTGGTGAGGAGGTGGGCACGCCAGGGTCCGTGCTTGCCCACCGATGGCGTGAGCGGACATCCATCGAACGTGTTGACGACGCGGTTGCCGCCGCGCTCAATGAAGAGCAATACGAAACTCCCGAGTCAGCGCTGCGGTGGCTGCTTGAGCTGGCCTGGGG
>JACCDR010499082.1_pt1 | contig 10935 bp, 16 predicted proteins | sample 7446431 | NCBI WGS metagenome assembly JACCDR01 (sample SAMN15323443, study PRJNA562643) | freshwater metagenome | isolation source: river surface water | place: USA:Blue River Watershed | collected 2017-08-17 | reverse complement strand
TTTTTTTCGATTACAATAAGTATTACTATAGATTGAAAGTCTATATCTATTATATAATTACTTTGAAAGGATTCTTACTTATGAAATGGGATACAAAACGTTACATGGAATTGTTAGAAAAAAACGAAATATTAAAAAATCAAAATATATCCTTAGTTTATGAAAATTATAAAGAACACTGTGAATTATTGGGGTACCAAATAATTATGGAAGGACAAATTTATTACGCTAATAAAAAAAATTATATAAAATTAATAGAGAGATATTTAAATCAAAGTATTGATGAAGATACAACAAAAGGATTTGTGTCAAAATTTTGTGAGATATTTCAAAATGACAACAAAGAATTAGTAAAAATTGAAAATAAAATTCTAAAAGATGGAAGGAAAGCATTAGATCAGTTAGAGATTCATCCAAATTCTTTTTATTTTTCAGATTTAATATTTGAAATAGTGGAATCTGGAGAAAAATTAACATTTGACCCATCCAATTTTTATGGCATCAGTCCTGAAGAGTTTATTGAAATGATTCACAAGAATTATTTGGAAATTAAAAAAATTTAAACCTAGGGTGAGATCTATGAAAGAGAATTAATAGACAAATAGCTATCAAACATGGCAAAAATTTACTATATAGCGTTCCAAGAGAATGGGAATTTAAACTTTTCAGAGTAAAGTGAAAAGTTTAAATTCCCAGTCGAATTAGAATCTTAGAATTCTTTTCTAAGTCATAATCTAATTTTACAAAAAACTCCAATTGGTAGATCTGATGCAGCTAACAAATCAAAAATTTGTGCTTTCGAACTATATGACAGATCAATAACTTTTTTATAAACTCGAATTTCAAAATGTTCTCTGGAATCTTTATCAACATGAGGCGATCTTAAAACACAGTAAATCCGTTTTTTAGTTGGTAAGGAAACAATTTTAAAAGAATCTAATGGCGTGTTTTGAAGAATATTAATAATCTTTTGGCATGATGAATTTAAAAGCTCATGATTAAAAGATTCTAATTTTATACGAATTTTCTCATTCGTTTTTATATTCATAAAAATTTTTAATTATTTAACAATTTTAGAAACTACACCGGCACCGATGGTACGTCCACCTTCACGTATAGCAAACCTCATTCCTTCTTCAATAGCTACTGGATAAATTAATTCAGCTGTCATTTTAATTCGATCTCCAGGCATTACCATTTCAATAATACTTCCATCATCAGATGTGAATTGAGTAATTGCACCTGTTACATCTGTTGTTCTAACATAGAATTGAGGTCTATAACCAGTAAAGAATGGAGTACGGCGACCTCCTTCATCGTTCGTTAAAACATAAACTTCTGACTCAAAACTTTTATGTGGAGTAATTGTGCCAGGCTTTGCTAAAACCATTCCACGCTGAATATTTTCTCGTGTGATACCTCTTAATAAAATACCAACATTGTCACCCGCAAATCCTTGATCTAAGGTTTTTTGGAACATTTCAATTCCTGTAATCGTTGTTGACTGTGTCGCCTCAATTCCAACAATTTCAACGTTATCACCAACTTTGATAACTCCACGTTCAATTCTACCTGTTGCAACCGTACCACGGCCAGTAATTGTAAAAACATCTTCAATGGCCATTAAAAATGTTTTTTCAGTATCACGTACTGGAGTTGGAATATAGTCGTCAACTGCATCCATTAAAGCATAGATTTTATCAACCCAAGGATTATCACCACGTCTTAAGTTTGGATTTGAAGTAATTGCTTCAATTGCTTGTAATGCTGAACCTGGGCAAATTGGAATATCGTCTCCTGGAAAATCATATGCTGAAAGTAATTCACGAACTTCTAATTCAACCAATTCTAATAATTCAGCATCATCAACCTGATCTTCTTTATTTAAAAATACAACAATATCTGGAACTCCAACTTGTTTTGCTAATAAAATATGTTCTCGAGTTTGAGGCATGGGACCATCTGCAGCTGAAACAACTAAAATTGCTCCATCCATTTGGGCCGCACCAGTAATCATATTTTTTACATAATCTGCATGACCTGGGCAATCGACGTGAGCATAATGTCGATTTTCAGTTTCATATTCTACGTGAGCAGTATTAATGGTAATACCTCTTTCGCGTTCTTCTGGTGCAGCGTCTATTTCATCATAGGCTTTAACTTTAACATTTGAATTCCCTAAAGCTAATGTTGCAGTAATTGCAGCTGTTAAAGTTGTGTGAAACTCGGCAGTCATATCTACTACAACGGCCTGTTCCCGAACCGTACATGCACTTTTCAGAGCATACGGCTCTCCAGAGATCCATTCAAAAATCTACAATCTCACAAATAAAGCAGGATTTTTCTAAGCATGACTTAGAAAATCACTTTCAATATATACGAAATGTCTAGCGCATTGCCATTTTCGATCAGCAAGCTTCCATTTCGTTTCATATGGAAATGCTGTTATTCTCTTTGAAGGACTTACAGTTTGATCCACAATTTTTAACTGCTTTCCATGCTTCTTCATTATTTTCTTCACTGATGATCTATGGCGGTGAGCCAAAGTCATTGCACATGAGATATGCAATAAATAATGAATATATTGTAAATGTGACCGATTTGAACTTCCAGAATAGAAATTCTTTAGACCCAACCAAACCTTTCGAAAATGATTCACAATAATAGCATCGTCCAATTGAGTATAACTAGCCTTACTGATTGGGCGAACTTTATTATTTTTATCGTAAGTAATATACCCACGTTCTTTCATTCGTTTGATTACTTTATCTACTGGAATCTGAAAGCTATATTTACGTATTTTCATATTCTTAGGAAGAAATATATAATATCCAAGAAAGAAAACTTTTCCTGCTCGAATATTCGTAATTTTAGTTTTATCATGATGTAGCAAGTGAAATTTCAGGAAACTTTCCAACTCATTTTTTATTTCTGTCGCAATATGTCTTGGCCCTCTAATTCCTATGATCCAATCATCGGCGTATCTCGTATATTTCGAATTACTTTCAAAATTAAGACCTACTTTTTGGTCTACCCATTCATCTAATTCGTTAAAATAGATATTAAGATAAATAGGCAAAAATTTTCCACTTTTCAAGGATTTTCGAATTAATCTCATGAAACGATGATCCGCAATTCTTTTCTGTATGATTTCACAGAGTCGATTTTGATCCAGAGAGGGGCTTTTAATAACACCTTCTATCACCCAATCCATCGATCGGAATTCTCTTTCAACGTGTTGCAGAGCATCGTGAACAAAGCCAAAGCTTTGATGATCAAAAATAGGTTCATAAATAGATTCTAAAATCATTCGAATTACTTCTTGAACAATTGTATCATTTGAAGTTTTAGCAATCGGCTTGATAGATTTGCTGAATTTGTAGCTTTCATCTAGAACTTTAAATTGAATTCTTCGAAGTCTTGGAATTCCAATTCCAGGATTTGATTTTATAGTTTCGTAAGCAGCAATCCAAACGTCTTCTTTGCGGAGAATTTTAAACAAATCTTTGTGTTTCCATTTCGAGTCTTTTCGGCTTAATTCTTGAATTACTTCAAGTCGTTCAAGTCCTTGCATATTCCACCTCCGGGAAGACTAATTAACTTGAGGTCAGACCTCCTGCCCCCTAACTGAGGGCTCCTCTCGCATAGAAATTGCTTTCCTTAGCGAGCTATATGATTTGCGTAAGTGACGAGCAGTAGGAAGTTTAGGTTCTCATTTCGATATTTGTTCCTTTGTTTAGCTTCCGTCTTTCTCTAGAGAAAGACGGAAGCTAAACAAAGGCAGACGGGTGTAATATTTGGACCCTTTTAACGGAAAAACTGAAAAAAAGGATTACATCTGAGGCCGATTCCCGTTACTTGCCTCCCAGCGATCAGGATCCGCGTCATATCTAGAGTTTAAGCAGTCTAGCTTTAACCTATTCGAATATTTACCTACTCTATTAACCTTGCATATCTTCTTGACTTTAACGGTTTTGTCTCATATACGCTTGAATGGCATGCTATTGTCCCTTCCAAATTTCTTTTTCAGGTAAGCCATTGGTTTTTCCCATATTCCAAAGAATGGGCAGTTACGTCGAAAAACACCTATATCATTCGCACTTTTCCATGATCGACATGCCCAATTGTTCCAATATTTACATGTGGTTTTGTACGTTCAAATTTTTCACGTGCCATTTTAAAATTCCTTTAATTTTTATGAGATTAACTTTTAGCGAGATGTTTTTAATATCTAAAATGAGCAAAAGCTTTATTAGCTTCTGCCATTTTGTGAGTTTCTTCTTTTTTCTTTATAGTATTCCCGATATCATTAGCTGTGTCAATAATTTCATTTGCTAATTTCATTGCCATGCTTCTTCCAGCTCGTTGATTGGCATATCTAATAATCCATCGTAAAGATAAGTTTGTTGCTCTAAAACTACTAACTTCAATAGGTACTTGATAAGTAGAACCTCCCACACGCCTAGCTTTAACTTCAACAATTGGGCTTGCATTTTTGATAGCTTTTTCAAAAATATCTAATGGATCCTGATTTGTTTTTTTTTTTATAATTTTAAAAGTTTCATATACAATACTTTTAGCAATAGTTTTTTTGCCTGATTTTAAAATTCTTGTAATTAATAAGCTCACTAAGTAACTATTATAAATTTCATCTGTTGGTGGAAAACGTTTTTTTGAGATATTTCTACGAGACATAGTTTAAATAAAATAATTTTTAATAGAAATGAACGGATAATTTTATTTGTCTGCTTTTGATTTTTTTACTCCATATTTTGACCGCCCTTGCGTTCTATTTTTTACACCTCCAGTATCTAAAGCACCTCTAACAATATGATATCGGACACCTGGCAGATCTTTTACTCGACCTCCACGAATTAATACTACTGAATGAAATTCGACACCTCTAGCCTATTTTTTTGTAAGGCATACAGAAATCTATTCCCGAACCGTACTTGCAACTTTCATCGCATACGGCTCTCCACTATACTATAAAAATCAATCTATTACTAGAATGGTCTTAGTCTTGGTTTTCTTACTCTTATCGAATTCCCATCCGGGATATAACAGCTCATTCCAAAGACGGTATAGCTATCCCCAATCAGGACTCTTCTCGCATAGATATTACTAGCTTTAGCGAGTTATATTGGTTTAAATGTATTGCTTAGTATTTATCTTTTCGTAAGAATTTAGGACACCCGTTCGATTCAAAAGTGCTGAGGTTGGAAATTTAGCGTCGCGAGCATTCTCTCTATCTAAAACGTCAATATGACCGATTTCCTCTATGTCATCCGGCTTGCATTGGCCGCACATAATCTGGGTTTCAGGCAGTCTAGCTTTATCCATATTCTTCTATAACCTCGCACACCATCTCGAGCAATGAGGTTATGCTCTCAATGTGCTTTACCGACATGCTATTGTTCCCTAGGCTTTCACCCTCAGGTAAAGTCGATCGGTTTTACTCATAAATTTCCAATGAGACCAGTTAACTGGCATCGCAATATATCTATCCAATTCGCACATGCTCTTGCAAATTATGTCCAATTCCTGGAATGTAAGCAGTAACTTCAAATCCTGAAGTTAACCTTACACGCGCAACTTTACGGATTGCAGAATTTGGTTTTTTTGGTGTTGTTGTATATACTCGAGTACATACGCCTCGTCTTTGAGGACAACTTAATAAAGCTGGAGATTTTGTTTTTTTTTTGATTTGGATACGTTTTGATCGAACTAATTGTTGAATTGTTGGCATAAATAAAATAGTATTTTTTTTTTGAAAACCTTTTATAAATTTATATCTAATTTGTATTTTTTAAGAAATTTTTCGACTCTTCCTTCACTATCCACCAGAACTTGTGAATTTGTATAAAAAGGATGATTTGCAAACCAAATATCAACCTGCAATTCCGATTTTGTTGAACCGATAAGACAAAGTGGCTTACCATCACATAATACAGACGTTTCTTTGTACCATTTTGGGTGTATTTTAGATTTTGGCATAATTTACTTTTTTTCTATCTTATATATAATTTCTAATGAAATTTTTAACGTTTTGAATATTGAGGGGCTTTCCGAGCTTTTCTCAAACCATATTTTTTTCGTTCTTTAATTCTTGAATCTCTTGTCAAAAATCCAAATGATTTTAAAATTTTCCGATAAGCTAGATTTTTTTCACAGAAAAATTTTGAAATACCTAATTGAATTGCTTGGGATTGACCTGTTAGTCCACCACCATTAACAAAAACTAAAACATCAAATTGGTTTTCTAAATTTAATTTTTCTAATGGTAGCCAAATATTCTTTAAATAAGTTTCATTATATTGAAAATAGAAATTTCCATTAGTATTGTTAACAATAAGATTTCCGGTTCCTGGAATAATAAAAACTCTTGCAATCGCTTTTTTTCTTTTTCCAACACCTATATTTTTTTTTTTGAACTGTAAATTTATTTTCGAATTCATAATTTTTTAAACATTTTTTATAGTCTTATAATTCAGTCTAAATTAATTTTTATTGGATTTTGAGCATCATGAGGATGATTCGTTTGATTATAAATTTTTAATCTTTTCATTAATCGTTTTGTTTCAGTTTTTGCGAGCATTTTTTTTACAGCTCTTTCGATTGTAAATTTTGGAAGACATTCTGAGACTTTTTTTAGTTTTAACGATCGTCCTGGTCTTCCAGGATGATTGACAATATAGTGAGTATTTTCTTTATTTAAAATTATTAATTCTGCATTAATTAAAATTACAGAATCTCCAATATCAATCGAAGGAAAATAATAAGGGGTTTTTTTTCCTTTTAGTAAAGCTGTCACTAGCGTTGCAAGACGTCCTAATTTTTGGCCTTTACAATCAATAATTAGCCAATTTCGATTGTTATAAGTTTTTGGTGGTAAAAATGTTTGATTTGAAAAATTCATAGTTTGAAATTAAAATTAAATAATGCAAAATTCTTTTAACTATTTTAAAATAATACCAAATTTATTTTTAAGTGTTGAAAAAACTTCATCTGCTGATTTGCGACCAAAATTTTTTAACTCTTGCAACTTTTCTGGAGAATACTCTAACAAATCACCTATTGTATTTATTTTAGCTTTTTTTAAACAATTATATGCACGAACAGATAATTGTAATTCTTCAATTGCAATATTGGTATAAGGTTCAAAACTTAAAGACGGAGTTTCATCTGTTGTATCTTCATCATTATATTCTTTATTTAATGCAGATAATACAGAATTAAATAAATTCATCATAATTTGAATTGTTGATTTGAGTGCTTCTTCTGGTGAAATACTTCCATTTGTCCAAATATTTAAACTTAAGGTTTCACTCCGAACTGGTTTATTTGGTTCATCAACAGATCTTACTTTAAACGTTGCGTTTTTCACTGGTAGAAAAACGCAATCTAATTGGTAATAATCTTTTTCAGTTTTAGAAAGAACTTGGTTTGATAAGCGATATCCAGTTCCGTACTCAAATTTAAATTCCATTTCAAGAATATTCGATGTTGAAAGGTTAGCAATATACTGCTCTGGATTTAAAATTATTAAATCTTCAGGAAGTTCTATTAAACCAGCTGTTATAACAACAGGACCTTGAATTTTTAAACGTCCAAATTGAATATTTTTGGAATTTGTTTTACTTTTTACAATTATCTTTTTTAAATTCAAGAAAAAGGCTAAACTATCTTCTCTAACTCCTGGTAAAGTTGAGAATTCATGAGTAATCCCAGTAATTCGAACAGCTGAAATTGCTTGCCCCCCTAAATTAGTTAGAAGTATACGTCTTAATTGATTTCCAAGGTGTACACCGTGTCCCTGGTCTAATGATTCGAACGTAAACTTGGAATGATAAAGACCTGATCTGTCTTTTTTTGACTCCGTAAATGATATTTTTACCATTTCGATGATTTTTATTTTTAATTGTTAAGTTAAGTCTAATTTAATTTTCGAAATTCTATATACGTCGTTTTTTTGGAGGTCTACAACCATTATGTGGGATTGATGTTATATCTTCAATTGAAAGAATTTCAAATCCAGCCTTTTCAATTGCTCGAATTGCTGTTTCTCTTCCTGAGCCTTGGCCTTTGACTAAAATTTCAACATTTTTTAATCCACTATTGAAAGCTTGCATAGAAGCTTTTTCAGCTGCTGTTTGAGCGGCAAATGGTGTACTTTTGCGAGCTCCCTTAAATCCCGAACTTCCTGCGGAAGCCCAAGAAATAGTATCACCTTTTAAATTTGTTACTGTTACAATTGTATTATTAAATGTCGATTGAATATGAACAATGCCATTTGTAAAACTATTTTTATCTTTTTTTGTTACTATTTTTTGAATCGTTTTTTTCATATAGAAAGTAGAATCATATAATATATTTAAAGAATATAGAAAGAATATAAAATTATTATTTTTTACCAGTTACAGTCTTTTTTGAACCTCTTCTTAATCTAGCATTTGTCCTTGTTCTTTGCCCACGAACTGGTAAATTATTCCGATGTCTTTTTCCTCGATGGCAATTAATTTCGTTTAAACGCTTTATATTTAAGCCGTTAAATCTTCTTAGATCGCCTTCTAATTTGAAATCATTTTCTTCTAACTTCTTTCGCAATGCAACTGTTTCTTCAGTAGTTAAATCATTTGTTCTTTTTTCTGGATCAATATTTGCTAGTTTTATAATTTTTTTTGCAGATGTAAGACCAATTCCATGAATATAAGTAAGTGAATATAAAATTTTTTTGTTTCTTGGTAAATCAACACCAATTAATCGAATCATTTTTTTTCCTCTTTTTAAAATATTATCCTTGACGTTGCTTATGTTTTGGATTTGCACAAATTACCATAATTTTACCATGTCTTTTTATAACTCGACATTTCTCACACATTTTTTTTACAGATGGACGAACTTTCATAATGAAGAAAATAATAAAGTTTATTTTTAGTTTTTATTGATAAATATTTGAATAATAAATATTTTTAATTTCTCTACCTAAATCTAAGACAACTCCAGCCATGATTAACAAAGAAGTAGTGCTTAACCCATTGAAATTAGTAATATTGAAAATTGAGGCCATAAAATTTGGGGTAATGACTACTGTTGCAAGTATAATTCCTCCCAGTAATGTAACTCTTTTCATTACCTGCTTTAAATAAAATGTAGTTTGAATACCGGGTCTAATACCTGGAATACTAACTGCCATTTTCTGTAATTGATCTGATATATCTTTTGGGTTTAAAACAACGATTGAATAAAATCCACTGAATAATAAAATTAAAGCAAAATAGAAAATCCAATAAGAGAATTTTAAAATATTAAAATACTCAGAAATAGCAAAATTTGGAAATATTCCTAAATTACTCAAATAATTTGGAACTACTAAAATTGTAGTACTTAAAATGATAGGCATTACACCAGCTTGATTTAATCGTAATGGTAGATAATTACTAGTATCGAGTGACTCCTGAGATGACAATTGAGTTAATTGTTTGGAAGAAATCAAAGGTATAATTCTTACACCTTCTTGTAAAAAAACAATTCCATAGAAAGATAAAACAATTAATCCTAAAATTCCAAGTCCTGAAAAAAAATTAAAACTTGAATTGGTTTCAAAAAATATTGATTTCATTAAATTTGGTAAATTTGAAATAATATTTGTATAAATAAGTAGTGATGTTCCATTTCCTAGACCATAATCCGTGATTAACTCACTTAACCATAAAATAATCATTGAACCTGTAGTTAACCACAAAATAATTTCAAAAGCTAATTCATAATCCCAATGAAATAAAATTTGCTTTAAATAGATGGCTAAACTAAAACTTTGAACAATTGCAAAAATTAAAGTTGCTGAGCGAGTTAACCTATTAATATATCTTTTTCCCTCTAAATCTCCTTCTTTTTGAATTTTAGCAAGACTTGAAGAAAATCCTGAAAATAATTGAATTAAAATTGAAGCATTGATAAAAGGAAAAATATTTAAACTAAATAAACCAATCACAAAAGTATTATTTCCTGAAAACGTACTAACTAAACTTTTTGTAACCGAATGACTTTGAATATAAAATTCTAAATCGCTAGGATTAATTCCTGGAATCGGAAGAAAAGTACCCATTCGAGTAAATAAAAGAATGACTAATGTTACACTCAGCCGGTTTAAAATAATAGTTTTAATTTTTTTATTTATCTTCACAATTGAAATAATAAGTTATAAGGTTGAATTTAAATTTCTTTTTTTCAGTATTTCAAATTTCGTGGTTAAATTTTGTAACGCACAAATTGAAGCTCTTGCATTATTTAAGAGATTATTAGATCCTAATTGTTTAGCAATAACGTTTTTTACTCCAGCTGCTTCTAACACAATTCTTACTGCTCCGCCGGCAATAACTCCTGAGCCTTCAATGGAAGGTCTCATAATTATTTTACAAGCTCCCAAGTTTGCAGTTACATTATGTGGAATACTCGATGATTTAGTAATTGGAAATTTTATAAGATTTTTTCGACCATTTGTCTTTGCTTTTTTAACTGCATTTCCTACATCATTAGCTTTTGCAACTCCGACTCCAACTTTTCCGTTCTCGTCACCCACTACAACTATTGCTCGGAAACTTAATTTCTTTCCTCCTTTTGTAACTTTTGAAACTCGACTAATTTTAATTAAGCGATCGACGAATTTCAATTCTTGTAGATTTGTTCGACGTCGAACATTAGATTTTAATTTATTTGTTTTAAATTTATTTGTTTTATTTAAATCATTAATCATACATATATTTTTTTTGTAAATTTTTATTTAAAATTTCAAACCACCGGCTCTTGCACCTTCAGCTAAGGCTTTGATTCGACCGTGATAGAAATAAAGACTTCGATCAAAAACAATTTTAGTAATATTTTTTTTTAAACTTGCTTGAGCTAATTTTTCCCCAATCAATCGTGCGGTCTCAC
>JACCDR012014870.1_pt1 | contig 10936 bp, 15 predicted proteins | sample 7446431 | NCBI WGS metagenome assembly JACCDR01 (sample SAMN15323443, study PRJNA562643) | freshwater metagenome | isolation source: river surface water | place: USA:Blue River Watershed | collected 2017-08-17 | reverse complement strand
TGCTCATGAAGGTCCAGACCGGTTGGATGACGGTCCGGTTGATCCACTTGCCGAAGTCGATGAACGGCTGGACGACCAGGCCGTGCAGGTACTCGCCGACGATCTCCGCCGCCGACGCGACCTTGCGACCGAAGCCACGGAGCAGGAACAGGATCGGGTCGGTGATGTAGGTGTAGACCCAGCGGTTGGCGTCGGCGAACAGGTTCCCGGCGCCCTGCCCGATGCTGGCGAACAGGTCCCAGAGCGGCTTGATGGCGAAGTTCCAGACCACCTCCGCGCCGAGTCCGGTGTAGAAGCCGATCGCCTGTGCGATACCGGCGAACACGGCGTAGATCGGGGCGATGATGTCGTCGTAGAACTTCCCGCCGAGCGCGGCGAACGGCTGGATGAGCCATTCGTCGAACCAGCGCCCGACGCTCGCGCCGAAGTCGCCGATCTTGTCGGCGATGCCCTTGAGCGGGCTGTCGTCGGGCAATTCGCCGGTGGTGACGAACCGCCACAGCTTGGCGAACCCGCCGCCCTTGACGAACGTGGCGACCTGCGCCGCGGCGAGTCCGGCGCCGGGGATGGAGTACTTGCCGAAGTCGCCGAGGGTGGACATGGCGTCGAAGTCGTCGGCGAGCGGGTTGAGGGTCTTCGTGCGGGGCGTGAGCCAGGCGCTGAGACCCGAACGGCCGGGGCGGGTGTCCTGGTAGGTCTGGACGGCGCCGAGTCCGCCAGCGGCGGCTCCCGCGGTGGCGAGGAGGGCCGGGTTGAGGAGCAGGTCACCGAACAGGAGCGTCCCGAGCCCGCCGAGGGCACGACCGAAGCGCCCGAAGCGCCCAGCGGGGGCGGCCTTCCCCGTGGCTCCGGCGGCGCCTGCCGCGCCGGCCCCGGCGGCACCGGGGACGACGATGTCGTCGACGTTGCTGACGCCGCTGGTGACGGCGATCTTTCGCAGCAGGGCGATGATGACGTTGAGCTGGCTGGTGTAGATGCCGGTCTCGCCGGGGAGGCTGACCCCGCCGGGTCCGCCGCCGGGACGGGTTCCGGGCTGCTTGCCGGTGATCTTGTCCCAGAAGCCGGAGAGGATGCCGGAGACCGAGCCGCCGTTGTTCTTCAACCACTTCAGGCCGTCGATGAGGGCGAAGAAGCCGGTGAGCTTGCCGATGGTCGCGGCGGCGGTGAACGCGCCGAGGGCGACGGCGACTCCGGCGAGGATGGTTCCGGTGACCGGGTTGGAGGCGATGAACAGCCAGAAGGCGGCGATGGCGTGCAACGTCTCGATGATGATCCGCAGCGGCAGGGCGCCGGTACGCTCCATGAAGGCGTTGACCGCGGCGAGGCCGGTGGCGAAGGCGTCGATGATGGAGGCGATGCCGCCGGACTCGGCGATCTGGGCGAAGAAGGTGACGATCTGCGGCAGCACCTTGTCGGCGAGGCTGCTGAGGATCGCGCGAGCCTCACGGATGTTGCGGGGGTCACCGGCGAGGGCGGCGAACGCCTTGGCGACCGCGGCGACGAATCCCGCCACGGAGGACAGCAGGGGTTTGATGTCGGCGAGCCAGCGACGGAACCCGGACGTTTCCTCGCGGGCGGTCTTGCCCCAGGCGGCCCACCCGGCGGTGATGTCCTCGGTGCCTTGCAGGAGCCAGGTCGCGAAGTCGCGGGTGGCGATGTAGAGCGAGCCGAGCAACGAGGCGACGTTGCCGGTGATGCGCCACAGGGACTGCATCCGGCTCTTGGTGTCTTCGAGGAACGCGGCGATCCCGCCGCTGTCGCGGGCACGCTCGGACCAGGCGGCGAACTCCGCGGCGACGTTACGCACCGCGCGGGAGATCCAGGTGGTGAACGGGATCGCGGCGACGGTGATGTTGCGCAGCGCGTCGGCGACGGACAGGCCAGCGTCGCCGAGGTTGGTGATGAGGGTCGCGTTGGTCTTCGCCAGAGTGGCGAAGTCGGCCTTCCACGGGCCGCTGGAGACGAGTTTGATGCCGTTGGCGGTGACGGTGCCGATGGCGGTCGCCGACCGGCCGAGGAGATCCTCGACCGTCGGGAGCAGGCTGGCGAGGTTGCCGAGCTGACCGACGACGGGCGCGAACAGCCGTTCGGAGATGGTGGTCCGGACAGCGCGCCAGGCAGTGGCCATCCCGAGGATGCCGGTCGCGAAGGTGCGGGTGTTCGGGCCGAGCTTGTCGAGTTCGTCCTGGAGGGCCTCGTAGGTGTTGAGGGCCTGGGCTCCACCGGCAGCCTGCTCCCGTTGCGCCTGGCGGAGGGCGGCGGTGGCGTCGGTGAGGCGGATCTGCGATTCGCGGAGGGTGTCGGTCGCGTCCTCGGCGCGGCGGCGGGCGGAGATGACCTGGTCGGCGTTGTCGATGCCGCGCTGTTCGGCGAGCGCGGCGTCGTTGGCGAGGCGGACGTTGCGTTGCCGTACGTCGCGCAGGTCGAACTCGGCGTCGCGGACGCGCAGGAGCGCCCGTTCACGGTCCAGGAGCGTGACGTTGGGGTCGGCGAGGGCTTTGCGGTAGGCGTCCTCGGCCTCCTTGACGGCGAGGACGGCGGACGCCTCGTTGAGGCTGCTGCGTTCCAGCTCGTGACGGAGATCCTGGAGGTCGCGGAGCGCGTCGCGGCGGGCGAGGTTCAGGTCGAGGAGGCTTTCCGCCTGCTCCTGGGTGGCGCGGCGCATGGCGCGGCCGGCGGCGATGTAGGCCCGCTCGGCGGAACGGGTCTTGTCGATGGCGTCACGTTGCGCGGCGGCCTGCTGGCGGGTCCCGGCGGCGGCTTCCTTCTGGTAGGCCGCGTACGCCTTGAACGCGCCCAGCAGCGGCTGAAACCCGATGACGAGGGCGGCGACGGCGGTGACCGCCGCACCGAACAGGCCGGGCAGGGCGAGCAGCGAACCGGCGAGCGAGCCGAGGATGTTGACCACGCCGAGCGCGGCACCACCCAAGGAACCGAGCACCGCGACGATCGGTCCGATGGCGAGCAGGGTGGCGACGATGATGCCGCGAACACGCAGCAGACTCAGCGCCATCCGCTCCATCGTGTGGGCGGCCTTGTCACCGAACTTCTCGATCTTCAGCAACCAGTCGGTGTCGTCTCGCCCACCACGTCCACCACCGCTGGTCCGTGGCGCGACCTGATCGGCGAGACGGGCCGCCGCGACGCGGGCCTTCGCCTCCGCCTTCTCGCGGATGTTGATGCGGGCGAAGACGGCCTTGAGCGCACGGGTCTCGGCCTGGTCCTCGCGGCGGGCGAAGGCGCGGGCTTCCTGCGCGTCGGCGCGCTCCTGTGCCCGTAGCCGGGTCGCCATCGCGCGGAGTTCAGCGGCCTCGGCCCGCGACGCGGCGCGCTCGCGCGACCTGGCTTCGGCGTCGCGGGCCTTGTGGAAATTGTCGAGACTGGTCTTGAAGAACTTGAGCTGGTTGCTGATGGCCGTCTTCGCCCGCCGCTCGTCACGTGCGGCGTCGGCCTTCTCCTCCGCGTTCTTGATGGCCGTCATCTCGGTGACGGCGGCGCGGAAGTGACGGATCAGCGCGGCGGAGGGCTGCTGTGAGTTGCGCTGGGCGGTGTTGAGCCGCTCGACGTTCTCGGCGAGCCGGCGAACGTTGGCGGCGTCCTGGGCGATGGCGGGATCGGCCCGGCCGGGGCTCCGGCCGCGCCCGCTGTCGACGGCGGCGAGCGCGGCCTTCGCCTTGGCGATTTCCTTGTACAGGTCGGCGAAGTCGGCGACGGCCTTGTAGACCACGCGGTGCATGGCGTCGGCCATCGGTTCACCTCTCTAGGCCGGTGTCAACGCCACTTCGTCGGGTTGCCGAAGCTGGCGAGGAACCGTTCGTAGTCCCCGGGCCGGGACCGGTCGGCCGCCGACGCGCTGGTGTTCTCATCGGCCGGCGCGGCGTCGGCGGGTAGCCCGATGCGGCGGGCGGATTCGAGCAGCGGGCTTTCGTCACCGGCCTTCTCGACCGGGACGGTGGCGGCGACGAACGTGCAGAGCGTGCGGGTCTGCCACATCAGCCACTGCTCTCGTTGCCACTGGGCGAGTCGGCGTCGCTCGCGGATGGCTGCCACACATTGGCGTAGCCGCCGGATGCTGAGGTCGAGGCAGATGTCGTCGGTCCAGCCGTATTCGCTGGCGAGAAGGTCGAACGCGCGACTGAATCCGCCGAGGAGGGCGGTGTCGTCGGGGTCGAGGTCGGGGCCAACTGTCCGGTCTTCTTCGCCAGGTTGAGCATCCCGGCGAGGCGTTTTCCCAGGGCCTGCAAGTCGGCGGCTTCCCGGCGGACGACCGCCTCGACGATGCTGACGAGGTCGTCGAGTTCGGGGTTGTCCAGCTCGGCGTCCAGGTTCGCCCAGAGGGCGTTGTTGCGTTCGGTGTCGGCCTTGTTGAGCTTGCGGCCCTCGATCAGCCCGTACGGCTTGCACATGGCCCGGACGAACGCGATGGTCTCATCCTCAGCGTCCGGAATGGACAGTGCGAGGATGCCGGCGAGCCGGGCGCCGAACTCGCGGGCGTCGCCGTCCGGGTCGAGCTGGAACAACGACATGTCCTGCACGAGAGGCAGGGCGCCGTGGGTGACGATCCGCAACAGCTTGAAGAACTGGCGGGCGCGGAGATCCTCCAGCACCACGGCGTTGCCGGAGACCAGTTTCAGCGTCTCCGGGGTGGGGTCGAGGGCATCGAGTTCGGTCGCCATGTGTTGGCCTCCTGGGCTCCGTTGGCGTGGGTGGGTCACTCCATCCGGAGACCGGCCGGTCTCCGGATGGGAAGTCGTGTCAGACGGCCGGGCGGTTGATGAGGCGGCCGATGGCGCGCCGGGTGAGCGTCGCGCCGGTCTCGTCCTTGTCGGAGACGACCGCGCGGCCCGTGTAGCTGATGAGCAACCCGGACTTGTAGGACGGCCCGTCGAACGACAGGGGGCCGAACTGCACCCGGTAGAAGACGAAGTCGAGGGTGCGGGTGACGCCGTCCTTGTCCTTGGCGGGAACCCGGACCAGCAGAGGACGGGGCGGCTGGTTGATCGACTGCTCGTCCCACAGGGGCATCGAGTAGTAGTCGTTCGACCCGCTCCCCGAGCTGGTGATGGTGGCCCCGGACAGCAGGGCGATGGTGGCGAAGGGGATGTAGCCGGCCTGGACCGTGATGGTGGCGAAGTTCAGCCAGAACCACGAGGACAGCACACTGTCGTCACCGGTGTTGTCGTAGTTTCCGGTGTCGGCCGCGACCGTTCCCGACCGGACACCGTAAATGTCGCCATCCACGGCCTCCGCGCCCGTCGTACCGTCGAGGATGGCGGCGTGCGTGAGTGAAAAGCCTTCAACAGTCGTGCTGGTCACAGCGACACACCCTTTGCGGACGGCGGTATGGCGTCGTGTGACTAATCGGCTGGTGGCGCTGACGAACCCGGCGCAGGCCGGGCGCTAGTCGTCGATCAGGGTCTCGACGAGTTCACCGGCGAAGTCGTAGCGGTGGCAGACCCGGACCTTGCGGCGCTGCTCCCGCAGGATGGCGCGGGAACAGTCGTAACAGGTGAACTCGATCAGGTTCGCCGGGTGGATGTAGCGGGCCTCGATCTCACCGAGCCGCAGCTTCGTGAACAGCTTCCGCGGCCCGGCGGGACAACGGATCTCGACGGTCTCAGCCACCGACACCGACCTGGTCGTTGCGTCGCCGTTCGCCTGCCCACCGGTAGGCGTCGAGAAGGTGTTTGCCCCGGCCGGGGACGAGGTTGGCCAGTTGTATGAACAGCCGTTCAACGACAGCGCTCCAGTGACACATCACCGGGATCGTGTCCGCTGCCGCGGCGGCCTTACGGGCAACCTCGTCGCGGTTGCGGAAGGTGTGCAGCATCAACGCCTTGAGGTGGTCCTTGTCGGCGCGGGCGTTGCGGCAGTTCGGTTTCCCGGCGTCGATCGGGACGAGGGTGTAGTCGAGCGGATAGGCGTACTCCCGGTTGAGCCACTGTGTGTGGCCGCCCCAGTTGGTGGCGATGACCGTCCCGCCGGTCGACATGAACTCCAACGCCGGCATGTTCTTGCCTTCCCCCCGGCTCGGGGCGAGGAGGACGTGCTGGGCGCCGTAGAACTCGCGGAGCACGTCCTCGGGCCAGGTCGCGTAGTGCACGCGCAACTTCGGAATCCACTGCTCCATCGCGGGGTGCAGGCCGAGCACGTTCGTCTTGAGGTGCAGCTCCGCCGGTTCGAACTCGTCGGGGTACTCCTCCTTCAGCTCCTGGAACGCCTGGACGGCAACGAACGGGTCCTTACGCTGGTGCAACTGACCGACCATGCAGAAACCGAAGCGCGGCGAGTGCCAGTCGCGGGTGATGGGCTGCCAGTCCTCGGGCCAGAAGCCGCCTTGGAGGGTGCCGGCGGTGCTGGTGGTCAGGTACGGCCGGATCGCGGTGGTGGTGACGGCGTCGTAGCCGAGGACCACGTCGTACTGACGCAGCCGTTTGCGGAGGCTGCTGCGGCCTTTGAGGTTGTCGAGGCTGGAGTACTCCCACATGGTCCAGGCGACCGTGGTGGCGGCGGCGCGACGGGCCTGGGGGCTCAGCTCCATCTGCGCCGGGTCGACGTGGTGCAGGAGCAGGTCGTAGGGCGCTTCGAGGCGGCGGGTCAGCAACTGCGCGATGTCGTCGGGGAGCGGCGGCGCGACGAACGCGGGGTCGACGGACACGTCGAGCCCGGCGCGGAGGAGGGCGCGGACGATGCCGATGCCGTCGTTGCCGTAGCCGCTGTACGGGTTGAGGGGTGTCTTCACCAGGATTCGCACGTCGCCACCGTTTCTTGTTCGCTCAGCCCATTTCGACGGCGTAGAAGGTCTGTGCCCGCAGCAGTCCGTCGCCGTCGGGGACGGGGTAGACGCTGGGTTCGCCGCTGCGGACGCTGGAGAGGGTGCGGATGGTTCCCCACCACTGGATGCCGCCCTGTGGGCGGTGCAGTACCTTGTCGAACGCGGCGAAGGCGACGTTCATCCGTCGGTACACCTCCCCTGGCTCTTTGACGTTCCCGTCGTTGTCGCGCAGCGGATCGACCCACAGCTCCAGCGACAGCCGGGGGAACCGCAGGGTGTTGTGTTCGTTGCCGCCGGCCCAGCCGCCGCCGTAGCCGACGACCGCGGCGGTCTTCGAGGTGGACTGCACCGTGCCGTACAACTGGTGCTGAAACAGCATGGGTGTGCCCATGTCGGTGGTGCCGACGACGGCGAGGACGCTCGACTCGGTGAGCAGGTACTTCACCGCGCCTTGGACGAGGTCGTCGGTGCTGACGGGGGCGGTCACTCGTCGGCCATCCAGGCGACGATGGCCTCGGCGTAGGGCCAGTGCTGGTCGAGGACGCCGCGCAGGAAGTTGTGGTCGTAGCCCTCGTCGAACGGTTTGCCGAACTCGTAGCGGGCGTAGCGGACCGGGTTGTTGGCCGGGCCGGGGATCGGGACCCGCCCGAGCGGGCCGCCGTAGCTGATCTCACCTTCCCACCGGGTGCGGTCGCCGCGGCTGTCGTGGCGGCCGGATGCCTTCAGCGAGCCGGTGATGACGTGGACGCGGTACTGGGTGTCGAGGAACTGCGCGGTGAGGATGGTGTCCAACGCCAGCAGGTGACGGCGGTCCGGTCCGTCGGCGAGGCGGCGCAGTTCCCGGTCGGCGTCGCTGGTGTCGACATGGATCTGCACGCTCATATCCGGGCCTCCATGTCGACGCCGGGGAAGACACCGGGTAGCCGTTGGGCGACCTCGATGACCTGGACCTCCATGTGGTGCGCGTCGGCGAAACCCTGGGCGGGGTCGGGGACGGCGCGGATGTCGAAGGTGCCGGTGACCGGTCCGGTGATGCAGCGGATGCGGTCGCCGGCCTTGATGGTGCAGGCGGTGTCGTAGAACATGACGCCGATCCGGTCGGGGGCGCGGCCGGCGACGACGGGTTGGGGTTGGTCTTTGCCGGGTCGTTGGAACGCCAGGTCGATGCGGCACTGGATCTCGCCGGGGACCCCGACGGCGGGGTCGACGACGGTGTCGACCTTGCGCCAGTTGTAGGTGGCGGTGCCGTGGGCGATGTCGCCGGCCAGCCGCAGGACTTCGGCGCGGACGTTGAACAGGTGCCGCATCGTGCCCCCCTAGCCGAGCCGTGGCCGTGGGTTGAGTTCGGCGTTGACGTAGCCGGTGGGGTCGGCGGCGGCCAGTTCGCCCGGGGAGACGACGAGCCGGTTGTCGTCGGCGTCGGTGGAGATGGCGTCGCGTTCGAAGACGCTGACCGAGCTGGACGCCACGATCGACCGGTCGGCGAGGGCCAGTTCGTCGATGGCGAGGTCCCACCACATCAGCCCGGTCGGCTGGCCCTCCTTGGCCCTCGCCGCGGTGCTGCCTTTGGCGTAGGAGTAGGAGCCGATCGACTCGGACTGGTACGGGCTGGCCTTGGCGGTCTGGTAGGGCTGCTCCAGGTAGATCCGGTCGGCCATCTCCAGGATCGCGTTGATGGCGAGGGTCTGGTGGTCCTCGCGGTCGGGGTAGTCCTCCAGGTCGGTGGCGAGGGAGAACAGCAGCGTCGCCTGCACCAGCGCCTGGTCGGCGTAGATGCCGAAGCTCTCCTCCGGGCGGCCGGTGAACTGCGCCAGGTAGGCGATGGTCGGGACGGGCAACACGGCTGTTCTCCCTCGCGGTCGTCTCAGAGCTGCGGCAGCCGCGGGGCGGCGCGGCGGCGCAGGGCCTCGGCCTTGTCCGCCTTCGCCAGCTCGTCCTCGGTGGGGGTGAGCCGCTGGCCCTCCTTGAGTGGCGCGAGCGACTCGAAGCGGGCACCGGCCGCGTCGGCGTAGCTCTTGCCGGGCCACGGGCCGCTGCGGAACTTCACCTCGTTCCACCGCGCCTCCTGCGCGGCGGGGTCGTCGCGGAGGTCGAGCCAGCTCCGCCCGAACCGGTCGCAGGTGTCGCGGTAGGCGGCGCTGCCGGGGACGAACTCCAGCTCCTGCCCCCGGTGCCAGACCTGCCCGAGCGCGGTCAACCCCTCGGCGACGAAGTGGATGCGGATCGTCTCCTGGGCGTCGGCGGGAACCGGGTCGAACTCCGGCTCCGGGTCCTTGCGGCCACGCTCCAGGGCGAGCTGGTTCTCCAGGTCGCGGATGCGCCGCTGCTCGGGGGTGAGCTGCTGCTCCGGCACCGGCCGGGCCGGCGTCGCGGCCGGCGGCGGGTCGGCGGGCGTCACCGCCGGGGCGGGTGCGGGGGTCAGTACGTCGACAACTTCGACGTTGGGACGGAGGAGTGCGCGACGAGGCATGTCAGGGCCACCACCTTTCGCCTTTCCCTATCGGTGGCGGACCACCTGGTACCTGAACGTTCAGGTGCGCAGGTGGACGGTCCCGGCGCACGGTCGTGGGAACGTGATGCGCAGCAGGTCCGTGTCGAGGTGGGCGATCTCGACGAGCAGCTCCCCGTCGGCGGTGCGCACCAGCACCTGGGCGGGCCGGGCGGGCAGCGGGTGCGTCACCGCCCACACCGCGCTCGGGGTGTCCTGGTGGTGCACGTGGATGACACCGGCGTGCGAGGGCGGGTCGATGCGGCGAATGGGCACACCGTCTACATCGGACTACCGCGGTGGCGTGGCCGGCGGGGCGATGCCGTTGTTCTTCAGGCAGGTGTCGAACGCGGTCACGTTGCCGTCCGCGGCGACGGCACACCGCTGGGCGATGACGTTCGACTGGACGAGCTGGGCGAGCAGCTCGGTCTGCCGGGCCTGGTTGCGCTGGTAGCAGGCGCCCTGCGGGGCGATGCAGTCGTTGATCTGCTCAGCCAACGCCAGTTGGGCGGCGCGCTGGTCGGCGGCGGCTTGCGAGCGGGCCTCCTGTTCGGCGGACTGGCGCAGCGCCTGCACGATCACCAGCCCGAGCAGCAGCAGGACCAGGCCGCTCAGCAGGATCTGGTACAGGTTCTGCCGGCGCCGTTCCCGGTTCTCGACCCGGACCTCACGGGCCAGGGCGCGGGTCTCGTCGGCGAGGGTGCCGACCGCTCCGGCCACATGCTCAAGCGACTGCTGCATCGGGGGTTCCCTCCTGTGTGTCGTCACGCGCCGCTTGCAGCAGCCGCGCGATCTCGCTCATCTCACCGACCACGGCGGTGAGCCGTTCGGTGATGCCGGCGATCCTGGCGACCGCCGCCTCGAATTGCTCCACGTCGACGGTGACGGTCATGTCGACTCCCCGTTCGGACGCAGGTCCGACCAGAGCGCGTCGACGAGCCGTTGCAGTTCCTCGGCCGCCTCGGAGAGGTTGCGGGAGACCCGCTCCAACCGACGCTCCGGGGTTTCGGCCGTTTCGTCTCTGGTGTCGGTCACGGCTGGAGCCTCCTCGCTGCGTCCTCGATCTCTTTCTGCCGGCGGATCTCCTCGATGACCTTCGAAGCGTTCGCCACCGCCTCGTTGCTCTTGGTCAGCGCCGGCACGAACTGATCCACCATCAGGTCATTGAGACGACGCACATCGGCCTCCAACCGGTCCGCGCGGGCCTGTTCGCGTTCGATAAGCCGTTTCGCGATGAGGAACAGCACGATCGCCGCGACTCCGAGCACGCCGTACTGGAGGACGATCCCGAAAATCCCGTCGACCAACGTCGCTGGCGCGGCAACAGTCACGGCTCATGTCTTTCCGAGCTGCGCGATGAGCCTCGCGCGGAAGGTCGCCAGCATCCGCTCGTAGCGTTCCGCGTCGGCGTCGAGCAGCTCAATCGAGACCCCCACCAGGTACCGGTCCGCGCCGACCGTGATGGTGTCCTTGGTAGACAGGAATTTGCGCCAGCGGCGGCGCTGTGTGTCGTACAACTCCTCCGGGGTGATGACGAAGGTGTGGCTGGCGACGGCCATCTGGTCGCCGATCTCCCAGTTGCGGGCCGCCTGGTCGCCGAACAGTTCCCGGTTGGTGCGGCCCATCAACAGGGTCAGGTCGACCGGGACCTCGCGGCGGAAGGTGTCGTTGAC
>JACCDR010254721.1_pt1 | contig 10937 bp, 15 predicted proteins | sample 7446431 | NCBI WGS metagenome assembly JACCDR01 (sample SAMN15323443, study PRJNA562643) | freshwater metagenome | isolation source: river surface water | place: USA:Blue River Watershed | collected 2017-08-17 | reverse complement strand
AGCGCGTTTTTGCATGCGGGGTATGGTCCGTTCGGGTCGGCTACCATGTCGGCGACGTTCGCCATGTGGACGGCGATCACTCCGCGCATTATCGCCTCCCGCTCCCCACCGCCCGCCGCGTCACTTGGAGTTGATTCAGGATTGGCCATTTTGGGAGTTGGTTGAGTTTGTCGCCGCGCTGCCATCGATGGCATTTCCCACCCCCCCCCCACAAAGCCGCAGCAACACACTGCGCCGGTAAAGCCGGCGACGGTGGCGGCCCGGGACGTTGAGGCAGAGCCCATCACTGTCGTTCTCCCGCCACTTGCGCAGCGTGCCTTCTCCGATGCCGTATTGCTGGCAAAGCGCCCGCGCGGCCGACCACTCCAAATTCGGAGCGTCGGTGGCGGGTGGTGGTGTGTGTGTGTGTGCCATACGTTCGTTCAAGAAATTATTTCCTCTTCCTCGGCGCGTAGCTGCGCGGTGGCGCTCCCATGCCTGCGCCCGTCTTCACCATTGGCCGGTGCTGGATGTCCTCCAGCACGATGTATTTCACGGTATCCACGGGATCCTTGCACGCGCCGTGGTCCTTGTCAATGCCCGTCCACGACTTCATGGCGTAGATGGTATTCTGGCAGCAGGAGCAGATCATCAGTTCCGGCGCGCCGAGATACTCGCTCACCTCCAGCCTTGCCTGCACCGCCAGCTTCCATGCCTCGCCCGTCTCCGTCGTCTGCCGTCCGGACGCCGGTTCAAAATACAGCGGATCCTCCAAATCCTCAAACTCATTGATGATCGTCGTCGCCCCTCCCGTGGTCATCGTTTCCGTATTCGCCGCCCGGCTGTCCGCATAGCGCTCCCGCACGGTGATGCCCATCTCCTTTTCCACCCGCCGGATCTCCTCCGCCAGTCCCTTGAACCCAAACCCAAACCACTCCTGCCCCGGTCCGCGCGTGCCATCCGCCTTGCCACCGCTGAGCGCCCACACGCCGCTCTCTGAGCCAATGGCATCACTGCAGCCCTCCGGCGCGGGGATGTAGTCATCCGGCTGCGGCCACTCGCGCACGCACACCTTTTGGCCCTTCGCATTCACCGCCCACCACGTCATGAAGGGATTCCGCGCCACCGATGTGCCCGCCGGATCCATGACCATGTAGAAGGTCCAGTCCTCCTTCTTCGCCAGCAGCGCCTCCCGCCCCGCCGGCGGCACCACATTCCGGTCTTCGCGGAACTGAAACACGGATCCAAACTTCTTCGTGGGGATGCCATACGCATCCACCAGAATCTGCGAGCGCCCCGCCTTGCTCAGCATCTTCACCAGACCCGGATAGTTGCCCCACGGGTTTTCATCGTTGTGAAACCACACCACGGCACTGAGCCCATCCCGGCAGCGCAGCACCAGGGGCACGCGCTCATACGTCACCGTGCCGTCCTCCGCCCGCTTCGGCAGCAGCTTGGCCTCCGCCCACTCGGTCACGCCCGTGTAGAGCGCCTTGCCGTCCGGACCCGTGCCGCACGGATACCCCTGCGGGATGCCATTCACGAACTCCACGCCGTCCAGCCATTCCGCCACCGTGTCGGTATAGCCCTCGATGGGCACGAACGTGGACAGCAGCAGCCCGTCCATCTGGAACAAGCGGCTCTGCGCCGTCTTCATGTGCGCGGGCCGCAACAACTCATCTGCCCAGCAAATGAGAATTTCATCGCCCTGCAGGCCCTTCACGTCCATCTGATACCATTGCCCCACCGCCTCCGTGGCCCCCTTCTTGCCATACGTGGGCAGCACGAACTGATTGCTGCTGAACCCATCGCCCTGCTTGTAGGAAATCTTCACATCCACCCGGCGCTTCTCCTTGCCCGTGGACTCATTCTTGAACTCGCTGGGGAAGTAGTCCCAAAGCCGCGGCTGCTGCCGCTGCTTGCTTGCCTCCTCCTTCTCCTGCATGAACCACCCGCGCGATCCCGGATTCCCCACCAGCGTGTGCATGAACTTCCACGCACCATACTCCGTCTTGCTGCTCCGGTAGGCACCCATGACCAGCAGATTCAGCACGCCGCTGGGATTCTCCCGCCGCATCTCCGCCAGCACCCGCTCTGCCCGCTCCCAGCTCGGCGGACGGTAGCCATAGCGCAGCGGATCGCCCACCGGATTTGCCGGCGTCTTGGGCCGCCGCGGAGCCAGCGCCGCATTCCGCGCCCGCAACAACTCCACCACCTCCGATGCCGGCACCCCCGCCGCCAAAAACCCCTCCGGGTCCACCTGCGGAATGTCCGGGTCCGGATCAAACGCGAACGGGAATTCCTCCTCAATGGCTTTGCGGTCAATCATTGGCTTAACTGGCGGCGCGCGGCGCGCGTCCGGTGATCGCGTTCATGTTCGTATCCCAGCCCTTCCTTTGCCCATGCTTGTAGCGCGTGAATTCGGTCGATCTCGCTAGCAGGCTTGATCAGTCGGCAGTCTTTCGCGTCGGCTATGGTCGCAGGCCATCCACTTGGCGAGACTCGCCCGTTTTCCTCATCGTTTGCCAGCATCCAATCTTCACCGGATGGTTTATGGTGAACGATATCGCCGGCCCGAAACAGCACCACGGCTACAGTTGGTTCTGTATTCATAGACTCAAAACGGGATTTCATCTTCGTCATCCAGTGGACTGGCGGGGGGTGGGGTTGTGGGGCGGGTGGCCTGATGCGCGGCACCGGGGACCGGGGCGGGGTCGTGCTTGCCGCCGCGGCGTTCTTCGTAGTCGCGCGGCCACTTGGTCACGTCGAAGTCATCCGCGGTGAGCTTGAGGCTCTGCCTCATTTTGTCGCCCTCCGGACGGTCCACCAGTTCGAGATGCGCTTTGACGAAGAGGCCCATGCCTTTCATCACGCCGGCCTTTTGCGCCCGCTCCGCCAGCTTGCCCCACAGGGTGACATCCACATAGGTCACATGTTCCTCCCACTGTTCTTCGGCGTTTTTGCGCCGTCCCGTGATGGCGAGGCCGATGTTCATTACGGGCCGCCCTTTGGGAGTGTAGCGCAGCTCCGGGTCGCGGGTGACGCCGCCGGCGATTCGTGATTCGTTCAGACAAAAGCTCATGGTGTTAGTTTGGTTTTGGTTTTAGAAAGCATCTGTTCAATGGTTCGATCAAAGGGGTCCGTTTCGCCCCATGGCCGGCACTGTGCATTCCACCCTACAGGCAAATCCTTAAGACTGGTGATTTCTTCAGCATCGACCATTACCGGCTCCTCATCGATTTCTTTTCCTATACCATACACGGCCTCCCTTTCTGCCTCTTGCAGCGAGGCCGCACGCACAACGGTTTGATATTCTACGGTAATTTTATAAAGATTCATGGTGTTGGTTGGTCTTGTGTTTGATTCATGGTTTGGTGAAATTCCGCAAACACTCCGGGCAGATGCCTCGATTGTCGGACGGGTGAAAGTGCAGTGCCGAGAGACAGAACGGGCAATGGGTGCGGGGCCGCGGCGGGTGCAGCTTGGCCTTCAGATCGCCAAAGGCCAGCCGCGCCTCTGCGGGCTCGTCCAGCAGCAGATGCTGCAACACCTGCGCCATGTCTTCGAGAATGCGGCGGGTTTCCGGGCTCATGGGCGGGCCTTTCGTTGTTGTTGTTGCTCCTGTTCCAGCACGGCCAGCCTCGCCAGCACGGCTGTTAGGGCGCCCGGGGTCCAGCGGTGATTACCATTAAGCAGCGCGCTGACATGCGACAGCGATGGGCCACCCTCGCCGGCGAGGTGCTTGAGGCCCGCGCCCAGTTTGTGACGCAGTGCCTGCAGCAGTCCGCCGATGGCGCGATCCGACACCTTGCACCTCTCGCGGTATTGCCGCTTCATGGCATCACGCCGCTGTAGCAGGTGCGTCACTGCGCTCTGCACGTCGGCCACAGTAATCTCTCTCTCCGCGGCGGCGGGCAACACGCCCGCCATTTCGATGCCGCCGCCCGTGTCCGGGAGTATCTTCCCCCCTAAACCATGATTTTGGTTTAGGCTCCCGGCCCGGGAGGCCGTCGTGCCCGTAGTGGGCTCCGCGGAGAGAGAAAGTGTTCGCTGTGTTTTCATGCGTTGGTGGTGCTGGTGGCGGGCTGCTCTTCCTCTCCGCCCGTCTGCGGCACGAACTTATCCCCCGCGGAGGACCAGCGCAGGCCCAGCGCCAGCCCGCTTTGCAGCAGGAGGGCGCGGAAGGTCTTGTATTCCGCCGGCCACTGCGGCGGCGTGATCTTGGCCGGACCGCTCTCCGTCACCGTCACCCGCTCCGATGCCTTATACTGCGGCAGGAACTGCTTCCGCACGGCATGCAGCACGGCGGTGAGCCCCGACGCCACATCCCACAGATGTTCCGCCGGTCCATACAGCCGCTCCATGATGCGATCCTCCGCCCTGCGGATGGCTCCCACCACGGGATGCTCGCTGACATCATGGCCCAGATCATGCGCGCGGATGTCCGGCCACGGCACCGTCTTCACCGTTTCCTCCAACACCAGCCGCACCCGCACCTCCACGGACAAGTCCGGCAGATCCCGCGTCTCACGCGTCATGTCTTGCGGGGTGATCATGCGACCTCCTTCCGGTTGGCGGCGTGGATGGCGTTGCGGATGGCGCCCATGGGCTCGGTAAGCAGGGCCTCGGACAAGCCGAGATCGCTCCACTCCGCCTGATGCGGCACGGGCAAACGGCGGTAAATGTTGACGCCATTGCGCGCCAGAGATTCCGGCATGTCTCCCCGGGTGGCATTGATGGAATGCAGGAGCGCGGTGACTTGTGCCGGGTTCATGCGTTGGACCCTCCTTCCAGCACCTTGAATTCGATGACCCACACCCACGGGTTCAACTCCCACGAGCCGGGGCCGTTGATGGATTCCCACAATTTTCTATACGCGCCCGATGCCCGCGTTTCGTGATAGGTGAAAACGCTCTCATGGACAAGCCCATACCGCGGCACTCGGGACGACCACTCCATGGCCGATTTTAGACAGCCCGGGGGATCCTGTTCCCATCGCTGAATCCCCTCCGCGATGGCATCCGCCTCGCTGATGTCCTGCAACCGCTCCACGCGGATGGATACGACTTCATCCAGTCCGCGGCTGGCCCAGCGTGGCAAGAAGCGTGCGTTCTTCTTGTGCCAGCAATACTCCAGATCGCCCACCTTCACGGGTTTCCCAGCGGGCACCTGCGTCGGCTTTTGCGGGTGATCCGCGCAGTAGATCGGCGGCACGTTCCGGCATTCCAGCCACGACACTTTGGGCTTGCCCGTCTTGGTCACTTCCGTGCGGCTCACCAACTTTGCGCACCACATCCACGCCGCCTCCTTCACCACCAGCCGGTCTCCCGGCTGGCCGTAGGGGCAAGTCATGCGCTCAACCGTCGCTCCACATTGCATCAAGTGCTGATGCGGATGCGTTGGGCAGGAACCCGCATAGGAGTATCCTTCCAGCCCATTAATCCAGCCAGTGCGGTAGTTCACCACCCGCCGCGTCTGTGTCTTGCGCCCCGCCCTCCGCGCGCGGATCATCTCGGCACTGAACGGGATCGGGCGCTCCTTCACTTGGCACCTCCTTCGGCTAAGCCGCCAGCGATTTCCCATGCCAGCGCCGGGGAGAATCGCCCCTGCCACCATCGCAGAGAGCACGGGCGATGAGTCACAGGCCGAAAGACCAGCGTGCAAAAGATACGAATACGTCGGAGTAATTTCATGTGTGTGTGTGGTTTGGTTAGTCGCCGCCGTGCTCGCGCTCGTCGGGGTTGTTGGAGAAGAGTTTTTCCTGCACGGGCACGAAGCGGACTTCCGGGCCGCGGAAGAGGATGCGCACGTCGTCGGTGGGACCGTGGCGGGCTTTCTTGATGCCGAGGAGGACATCGGCCTCGTAGTAGGTTTGGCCGGTCCAGTCGTCGGCGCTCAGGCCACTGGCGCGGAAGGCGAGGGCGGCCTGTGTCCATTCGTCGTCGGAGATGGGCGGGCCGTTGTCGTCGGGCGGGCCGTTGTCGTCGTCGTCATTGCCGCCGCGGGCTTCGTCCACTTCGGCGCGGTCGCGGCCGAGGGCGAGCTTGTCCCAGCGGTTGCGGTCGGGCTGCTGGAGGGCGCGCCATGGCTTGTAGTAGCAGGGGCGGTGCAACGTGAAAACATAGTCGGCGTATTCCTCGAAGGCTCCGCTTTCTTTGATTTCGTGCAGTTGGGGTTCGGCGCCGGGGTTCTTGTCGTTCCGTTTGATCTGGGCGAGGCCCATGACCACGATGCCCAGCTCCTTGGCGAGTCCTTTGAAGGTATCGCACACCTCGACGATGTTTTGACGGGGGTCGTCTTTGCTGCTTTTGCGCACGCCTTTGACGAGCTGGAGGTAATCGATGCAGACGAGGGGCGGCGGGGCTCCGGTGCCGCGCTGCCATTTGATGCGGCGCACCCACTTGCGGATCTCGGCGCGGATGGCGGCGGTGGTCATGCCGTAGCCGTCCTTCCATGTGATGATGCCGCTGTCGATGGTGGCCAGCGCGCTGGCCAGCTCGCCCATCTCAGTCTCCACCTCGCGCTGCCAGCGGTCGTATTTTCCCTCGAACTCCTTGGCGATCTTGCGCTGCACGGCCTCCATGCGTTTGGAATTCCTCGCCAGCCAGCCGGAGTAGCCATCGATGGCGGTCTTGACCAGTGCGCCGGCGCGCTCAAGGCAGGGCAGCCCGCGGGTGGCGCGCAGGGACTCCCGCGCGGCATAGAGCACGCTGCCCTGCGCATGGCTGAACATGCCGGTGCGCGCACTGCCGAGGGCCATGTGGCTGCGGCCCATGAGGCTGCGCTCGACAATTTGTTTGTCGCTCATTTCGAGCGAGAAGAAGAGCACGGGGACGTTGACGCCATCGCGGCCGTTGAGGGTGTCCATGGCCACGCGCTCGCAGATGCTGGTGGCGAAGGCGGTTTTGCCCATGGCGGGGCGGGCGGCGACGATGATGAAGTCCTCTTCCTGAAAGCCATTGCACCGGCGGTCCACTTCCGGGAAGCCCCACTGGAGCCCGAGGATTTGCCCGCGGTGGGTGTAGCGGTGGAGTAGGGACTCGACCACATCTTCCAGCACTTCGCCGCTGGTGCGTTGCTCGCGGGCGGAGTAAAATTTATCCCCGCTGAGCGCGAGCAGTTCGGCCTCGAACTCGGCCACGATCTCATCGCCTCCGGTGGCGGCGCCAGGGTCCATCATGGCGGCGGTGAATTTCATGCCGAGCAGCACGCGGCGGCGCTGCACGTAGGACTCATGGACCTTGCCGCCGTAGTAAGCGGCCTGCGCGGGATTGGGCGCGGCAATGTAAATCTCGGACAGGGCGGCGGAGCCTCCGATGTGGTCCAGTTCCTTGCTCTCGACGAGGGCTCGGATGAGCGCGGGGGGATCGACGGGCTGGCCGAGATTGAAGCGGTCCTGCATGACGCGCCACAGTATGCCGTGCGGCCCCACGGTGAAGTGCTCCTCCTTCAAGCGCCCGCCCACGGCCTCCGCCGCAAACGCCGGGGCCTGCATGAAGCAGGAGAGCACACAGCGCTCCATGTCCGCCGCAGACGGCAGCGCCATCTGCGCATCCAGCAACGGCAGCGACTCCGGGCGCGCGCTCCGTTTTTTTTGCTCGGCGATGTCGGCCTTGGAACCTGTGATGTGGTCACTCATGCGGCGGCCTCCTCATAGGTTTCGGTGGCGGGGAAAAGCTCCACATCGGGGAGCACTTCGGGGGTGGCGGGGTTGATCCAGAGGACTTCCTTGCGGGCGTTGTTGGCACCGTCGCGGGCGGCGATGTCCACGCGGCGCCAGCCTTTGTAGAGTCGGCGGTAAAGCGGGGTGCAGTAGCCGCTGAGGATGACGTAGCCGCGCAGGGAGCGCAGGCACTCGGCCAGCGCGGCGTGGTCGGCATCGGTCATCTCATGGGCGTAGCCGTGGCCCTTTTGCTTGCGGCTGCTGAAGACGTAGGGTGGATCGACGTAGTGCAGGGCGTTCTTGCGATCGTGGGACCGCATCACCTCGATGGCGGGGCGGTGCTCGAGGATGACACCTGCCAGCCGGGCGCTGATGGCCCGCCACGCTTCGGCGCGGTTGGCCCAGCTTTTGGCGGTGCTGTGCTTGCCGTCGCAGAGGGAGACGCGGAAGCCTGCAGGGCGGAAGGCGCTGTCGCTCCCGATACCGGCAGCGGCGCGGAAGATGAAGCGGCGGGCGGATTCCACCGGGCACGCGGAGGGCTCATAGGCGTGCTCGAATTCTTCCCGGGAGAAGGGCGTGAGGGAGAGCAGGCGGGCCATGGTCTCACCGGCATCGCGCATCTGGCGGAAGACGTTGAAGACTTGGCTGTCGAGATCGTTGTAAACCTCGGTGGCTGCCGGGGCTTTGCGCAGCAGGACGCTGCCGCCGCCGCCGTAGGGCTCGACGTAAACGTCGTGCGCCGGGAATCGGGCGATGATCTGCTCGGCGATGCGCCATTTGCCGCCGTAGTAGCGCAAGAGCGGACGGGTGACGGGGCTCATGCGGCGGCCCTCCTCTCTGCGGCGGTGACGATGCGGCGCTGGAGGTCACGGGGGACAAGGCTCCACGAATGGGGCGCGGTGCTGGCTGGCACGTCCATCTCCTCGGCGTAGATGTCCTGCCAATCCGGCGGGGCCACGGGACCTCTCCGCTCAGGGACGGGGGGCGCGCCGGATTTTTTTTCTGCCTCTTCGGATGGGTCTTGATGCGGTGAGGTTTGAAAAACATCGGCGGGCCGACAGCGCCACGATTCGTTTTCAAAAAACTTTTCGCGGCCGGGATGGTAAACCGATCTCGGCAGGCTGGAACGGTAGCGCTCATGGGCCTCGACGGCTTTGAGCATGGCGGCGGGATCCTCCCCAGCCTCCAGGGCTCGCACGATGGCGGCGATGGCGACGGCCTGGCTGCCGCCGGGTTTCTTGTACGCTGACGCGATGCGGTCTGCAGTCTTGAGGTTGGCAAGGTGTTGACCTTCCCAGGAATCTTCTGAGGGTTCTGCTGGAACAGGAATCGATGAATGTGAACTTGCCGCGCCTTGCGCGGAACCCTCTCCTCTCCTCTCTTCTCCTATCCTATCCTTACCTATCCTTAAGGGGATGGTTTCCGGTATGGTTTCCGGCATGGTTTCCGGGGTGGTTTTGTCCGGTGCTTTGCGTGGGCGGCCTCCGGTTTTTCCACCTTCGCGCTTGGCGTGGAGAGCGGCCATTTCTTCCGCTGGGAAGTGGTGGATGTGGAGGTCTCCGTCTTCGAAGTGGGCAAGCCTGGCGTTGCAGACGGCCAGAACTTCCTGCGGCTCGCAGGCGATGGTCATCAGCAGCTCGCGCGCATCCCAGTTGCCCAGGCCTTCGATGACGCCGCCGGGCAGTTCCTGCTCAACAGCGTAGCCCATAAGCCTCAGCCATGTGCCCACCGCGGCTGCAGGAGCGCTGGCAAAGGCTTTGCTGCGCAGGAGGCTGGTTTCAAGGCTCCAGTAGTTCATGCGGTGGGTGCTTCGGGTTTGGGTTGCTGCGGCATCGGCAGGCCCAGCCGGCGGGGCAGGGGGCCGTGGTAGAGGTAAATGGTGGGGTTATCGGCGTACTTGAGCACGCAGCCGGGCAGTTCCATGCCGGGCATCAGGGTGGTGGCTTTTAGACGCCCTGTGGGCTCTACCCAAAGCCGGGAGGCGGGGAAGGCGTCGGGAGCGCACAGGACCATGCGGCCATTGCCAGAGCGCTGCCTGACGCGCAGGGTGAGGGTCTCCGACGCGGACGCGGGGGGCGCCTCGTTTTTTTCCGGCGGGGATCCGGTGCGGGCTTCGGCTTCGGCCCACGGGACGGGCAGGGCGCCCTTTATTTTTTCGATTCCCGCGGGGGTGAAGGTGATGCCTTGCCGCGGGACGTTGGCAAAGTCATCGCCGGGCGTCATCGATTCGCGCACGTAGGTCACGCTCGCGCGGGGAAGCGCCAGCCATTCGGTCATGGCGGCTTCAGTAGGTGGATCAGGAAGAGGCATTGGTCAGAAAATTGCTGGTTGATAATCCATATGAGATTCTTGCCGCGCGCGCGCGCCCATAACCCCCCCCCCCCTCAGTCGCTCAATGATCACCGCCAATAACTGCCACCCACACAGCATCCCGACCGCTCCCGAAAGGGAAATGGACGCGGTAGCATACCACTTAGCGCACCCGATCACCCCGACCGGCACCATGCCGCGCCCTTTGCGCAAAACCTTACCCGCTCCCGGATGGGTCCGCAGCCCCTGCATTGTCGCCGCCAGGCTCATGCTGCCTCCTCTCTTTTAGCCTTGCCACTCAGCACGCTCCCGAGAGCCACCCGCCAGAAGCCGGGCACCAGCTCCACCATCGGCAGCCGCTCAGCCGTCGCCCGGTCCATACCCAGCACCTCGGCCGCAGCCCGTATGCTCACATACGGCCAACCCGGCAGCGCCGCCACGCCGGCCAGCCAGTGAGCCGGGACCATCCATCCATCAGCACCCTGCACAGCCCCGCGCAAAAAAACAGGGCGCGCGCCCGGAGCCATCGCCCCGCACAGCGCCCGGGAGCGTGGAGAGCGCCCAATACGCTCCCCACGCCTCGGGGCATCTCCTGCCCCGGTTCCGTCCGCAGAAAAAAAAAGACTCACGCCGCCACCTCCCCGATCTCGAGTCTGAAAGCCGACTGCCCAAGGTAGCGCGCCACATCCTCCACCACCCTGCGTGCCCGCCCCTGCGCATCCTCCCGATCCCTCGCCGTGAACTCCAACACCGAGCGCCCCGCCTGCCCGCTCGCCCGGTGCGTCCACCGATACTCCACGCGCCAAGGCCGCAACACCGGCCGCGGAGCCGGCAAACACAGCGGCAGCGGCGAAAACGTCAGAGTAAACGGCGGATTCATGTGTGTGTGTGATTGGGTGAAAAATGAGTCAGGCCAGCAGCAGCAGCGCCGCCATCACCAGCGCCAGCACCCCGAGACAACCCAGCGCGCCCACAATCAGAGGCT
>JACCDR011695653.1_pt1 | contig 10938 bp, 6 predicted proteins | sample 7446431 | NCBI WGS metagenome assembly JACCDR01 (sample SAMN15323443, study PRJNA562643) | freshwater metagenome | isolation source: river surface water | place: USA:Blue River Watershed | collected 2017-08-17 | reverse complement strand
TTTAGAATTTAGTTTTGATAATGAAGTTTATAAAGTTGTTAAACAAAAAAATCAATTCATTATTACTACAGAATTAGAAGAATTTAAATGCAATAAATTGGTGTTTGCTGTTGGCAGAATTGGGTGGCGATGGGCACAAGAATTTTACAAAAGTTTGGGAATTAATGGGAGTAATGATTTTGCTAAATTCGGCGTTCGAGTTGAAGGGACAGCGCCGCATATGAAAGATTTTCAAGAGTCCAGTTGCAGTTTATTTAAAGATAATTTAGAAATTGGACCATTATCATGGTACGGAACTATGATACCAGAAGACCATATTGATATGGCAATTTCTTCTTGGCGCTCTAATGAACAAAGATGGTTAACAGATAAAGTATCTTTTAATCTAATTGGTAATATTTCTTGCCCCGACCAAGGTATTGAACAAACAGACCGTATTGGGCAATTAACTTTTATTTTAACAAATGAGCGCGTAGCTAAAGAAAAAATCAGTACTTTTTTAAGAAATTCCAGCCATATCTCTATTATGAAAGAATATGAATGGCTTAAAACAGCTTTTAAAGAATTAAAAAATATTATTCCAGATCTTGAAAATAAATTTCATATTTATACCCCAACTATTACACCATTAGCGCCAAAAATTAATTTAGAAAATGATTTATCATCGGAAATTGAAGGGTTATATGTAGCTGGAGAAAGCGCCGGAATATCAGGAATATTAACAGCAGCATTAACAGGAACTATTGTAGGAGATCAAATTTTAAAAGCCTACTGATTGGCTTAGTATATCAGACGAAGGATTTTTAAAATGTCTAAATTAGAAGAAATATCACAACAATCTATAACTGATGAAGTAAAAGCTAACAACTCAAAATATAATTTAAATAAATTCGATTATGATTTATTTAAAGATGAATATAATATAATTCAAAAAGTTATTAGAATAAAGAAAATAAATATATCATCTAAACAATGCAAATGGAAAGTTATGGATGATAATAAAACTATCTTTATTATTGAAAGTGCTAAATTAAATAAACGTGAAAAAGAATTTCTTCAAACTTTGGATGGATTTAATTTTATGTTAAAAGCTGCCAAAAATAATATTGATAATTTTAATAAATTTAAAATTATTTTAAAAAAAATATTGCCGGCGCAGCCACGTAAAATTATTAAAAAATCTAAAAAGAAAGTCTTGACACGAAAAAAATAATCATTAAACTAATTCCTCTAAATAGGAGTGAAAATCAAAATGGATTATGTTTTATATGTTGCCGATACTGAAACTACAGGGTTAGATAATCGTCTTCATGATATTATTGAATTGTCATTATATAGACTTATTGACAATCAACAAAAAACTTGGTTTATTAAACCGCAAACCCCGGAAACAATAGACGATGGCGCATTAAGAGTTAATGGTCATAAAAAAGAAGATCTTCTTCATCAAACTAAAGAAGGTAAATTAAAATATTTAGATGCAAAAGAAGTTGCAATTGATGTTGAAAATTGGGTTATGGATGATAATGTTCCTGCCGAACGACGTGTAATTGTTGGGCATAATGCCGGTTATGATGTTAATTTTATGGAGCAATTTTGGAAAAAATGTGGCTCCGGCGATAGTTTTCCTTTTGGTCGAAGATACATGGACACTATGCAAATAGAATTATTTTTAAATTATTGTCAAAATAAAATGGATGAAGGCTATAGTTTAGCTAATTTAACAAAAAAATACGGCGTTAAAAACGAAAAAGCCCATAGTGCTGAGGCTGATACCAAAGCGACCAAAGAAGTATTTATTAAACAGGTCGAATTTTTCAAAAAAATTCTATGTTGAAAATTTTATATGCTGCCGGAAATAATTTAAATGGAAAGTTATCTTTAATACGCTTTATCAAAGCAACTAAAGACTTGCCATTTAAAATTAAAATGGCTGCATATAAAAAATCCTCAGATGCTAGTTTAAATATTGATTGGACATTAGATTGTTTATATTCTATTTTTGATAGCAAAATTAGATTTTCAGATAATCAATATTTTGATATTTATTTTAATCAAGTTAAAAATTTCCATCCCGATTTAATCATTTCAGATTTAGAACCGTTTACTTCTTATATTGGTAAAACATTGAATGTGCCAACATGGCAGTGCAGTTCATCAATGTTATATTGGGCAGTTCATCGAAATTCTAAAATTCAATTAAGTACTATTGATGAATATAATAAAATTTTTTTTCAAGAAGCTCATAATAGAGAAGTTATCAAACATATAATCGATACTTCAGATTTTAACGGTGTTTATTCTCATTTTGGCGAAATGTTTGATAGTCCACTCTTAAAAGAAAATTTTGAATGGATAAGACCTTATCATGTTATCGGGAAAAACAAATTAATTTGTAAGCATAATATTGTTGCCGCGACTAATAATTCAAATGATTTATTAGATATAACAAAATACGAAGACTCTATATTATTTTCGGAAAATAATATTGATAATTTTAAAATCAAAAATATAGAAAATATAGAAGAATACGCCTGTAATTTATATAATTGTAATATTTTCTTATGTCAGGGACAATCTAATTTTTTGGCAGACGCCTTTTATAACAAAAAAAATACAATTATTTATCCAAAATTTGGCGATGCAGAATGTATAACTAATTTAGCATTTGCTAAAAAATATGGTTATTGTAAAATTACTTATGATCTAAAAAAAATAGATATGAATTTTGATAACTTTAATTTTTCATATAATTCAAATATTTTTTTCTTACATGAAAAAATTTTAAAAGAGTTTGATATATAATTTTTTATGAATAAATTTCAAACTCCAGGCAAATCTAAACTTATTAATGGTACAATTCTTTTACCAGAAGCCAGCGGATTAAGATTAATATTAAGTTTTAATAATATGGTTGGCGATGTTAAAGGAAATGATTTATTACCCATTTTTGATAAAAAATGGAAACGAGTAAAAGAGGACTTTAAAATGTCCTATATTAATAAAAACGGTTCTTATAAATTGGGAACGGTAGTAGCTTCTACCACCGTTCAATCAGATGTTTGGGTACAACATCTTTTAGTTCAAGATGAAAATTTAAATGTAGACTTATCAGCTCTTAATAAAACTTTAAAACAAATTCAACTTACAGCTAAAACTGAAAAAGCATCAGTGCATGTATCTACAATTTTAACTACTAAAGTTCCAGAATTAACGAAGTTATTGAAAGAATACCTTTTGGATGAAGGAATTAATGTATATTTTTATGAAGAAAATCAATAATATATGCATTAATTAACATTTCAAAATGGAACTTAAAATTGGCGATAAAGTTTCGTGCAAATTTAAAGAGGCAAATTTAACTTTAGCAGATGCTAAAGATTATGATCAGATAGAAACATTACAAATAATTGGGAATAAAAGAGATGAAGATTTTTATCTTTATGTTCCTCATTATATTTTAATTAAACCAACTATAAAGCTCGATCGTTATAGTATTAAAAACTTTAATATAAATGAAAAATATATTGGAGATGAAATATTAACAATTCAACAATCTAATATTTATAAAATACAATATAGTGCAGATGGTATGGAATGTTTAAATTGCAAAGAATATTGCGAATATGCGCAATGTAATTCTTATTATGGTAAATTTATTTGTTGGTCTTGTAGACAAAATCCTTATCGTTAAGCGACTCTTTCTATAAAAATATATCCAGATCCTCCAGCGCCACCATTTCCGCCAGAACCGGGACCAGTTGAATTTCCGGAGTTATTTCCACCACCACCACCACCACCGCCGCCGGCACCTGTACCTGATGATGCGGCAGATCCATTTCCACCTTTTGATGCTGTACCTGAACTAGCTCCATTTCCACCGTTTCCGCCGTTAGCACCAACTCCATTTCCACCACCACCACCACCACCGCCGCCGGAACCGCCGCAACCGCCATTATCTGATCCGGCGCTACCACCATTACCACCGGGATAACTTTGAGAATAACCAACTCTACCAGCTTGTTGTGATGTTGTTCCAGTTGGTCCACCAAAACCACCATGACCGGGACCAAGATATATTGAATTTAACCATAAATAAAATACATTTTCACTCATTAAAGAGGAATTCACAACAAAACTAAAATATAAATCGAACACATTTAGTGTTGTAGTATCTGGTGAATCTGTACCAAAGCTGATGCCACCATAGGCATATATTGTATAAGTTGGATCCCAAAATCCTCCGCTTCCACCGCCTCCTGGAGGAAATGATAGAACAAGTGATCCTCTAGAAAAAATAGTATAATCGCCAGGAGAACCATCAGCTCCTCTAGTTCCAGTAGTAGTGCCAGTTGTTGCGCCAGCACCACCTGCACCGCCACCACCAATTTCCACATCATAATTATTTCCACTTACAACATCTAAATAAACAATTTGTATTTGAGAAGCGCCACCACCAGCTCCAGCTCCAGATGCTCTGTTAGAGGAAGTAGTCCCTGGTCGTCCGCCACCACCGCCACCGCCACCGCCGCCAGCACCAATAATTCTAATAGTTCCAGTAAATGGTGCTTGCCAAATAGTTGTCGAATAAATCGCAGTAAAATATGGAGGTGGGGCAGTATCTGGAGTCCATTGTCCACCATTCCATACAAGAACTTCATTAAGTCCTGGTGAAGATGATGATAAACTTCTTCCTTGTAATCCAACTACAGAAGTAACATTTGATCCGGCACTGGCAGTAGCATCTCCGGTTAAAGCTGCCCTTCTAATTGATTGTGAGCCAGTAAATTCCAATGTTGCATTTAAAGAAATTTGTTCTACTGCACCAGTTCCAGCCGTATCTCTACCAACTAATCTATCAGTACTAATATTTCCTAAAGTTGTTGCTGGTCTCCAAGTTGCCGTACCTGAAACATCAGTTAATACATAACCATCATTTGCGCCACCACTTGCGTCTAATTTAGAAACAGAAATATCGGCGGCGGCATTAATATCAGCGTTAACAATTACTCCAGCTGTAATGGCAGAAGTATTACTTCCCGCAGCAATCGTAATATCGCCAGATATCGCAGCGCGACGAATAGAAGTAGACCCTGTAAATTCTAATGTAGGATCTAAAGATATTTGTTCTACTGTGCCTGTTCCAGCTGTATCTCTACCAACTAATCTATCAGTGGTTATGGTTTGTAATTTGGTTAAATCAATTGCGGCAGATGCATTAATATCGGCATTAACTATTACGCCTGTTGCAATTTGCGGATTAGGATAGGTGCCTGTAAGATCTCCACCAGCGGCGCCCGAAGGTGGACCACCCGCATTTGGACGCCATGTAGCTGTTCCAGATACATCAGTTAAAACATATCCATCATTAATTCCACCAGTAGCATCTAATTTACTAACAGTAATATCAGCGTTAGAAGCAATATTATTATTGCCAATCAAATTAAATTCTAAAGTTGTCCCATTTCTTCGTAAAATATAACCATCAGTATTAGCAACAATGTCTGCCGGATCTCCGGTTGAATTAACCGCACGACCAATAACAGATAAGCCTACGCTATCACGTAGTTTGGCATTAGTAACGGAATTGTCAGTTATATTTGAAGTATCGATTAATCCAAATTCTAAATTTGTTCCAGAGCGTCGTAAAACATATCCATCAGTGCCTGCAACGATATCGGCAACATTTCCAGTTGAATTTACAGAACGTCCCACAACAGAAAGACCAACTGATGGTCTAAATTTTGCGTCAGTAATTGAGCTATCAGTAATACTTGAAGCATCAATTAATCCAAAACCTAAAACTGATCCTGCACGCCGTAAAACATATCCATCAGTTAAAGCTATAATATCAGCAGTATTACCAGTTGAATTTGCAGATCTTCCTACAACAGAAAGTCCCGAAGATTGTCTAAATTTTGCATCGGTTACGGCATTATTATTAATTGTAATTGTATTAGAGCCTGCGGACGCTGTTACATCACCAGTTAAAGCAGCTCTTCTAATTGATTGGGATCCTGTAAACTCTAGTGTAGGATCTAAAGATATTTGTTCTACTGTGCCTGTTCCAGCGGTATCTCGCCCTAATAATCTATCAGTTGATATGTTTTGAAATTTGGCAAAAGTAACGGCACTTGTAGCAATAGTAGGATTAGGATAAGTTCCTGTTAAATCCCCGCCAGCGGAACCTGATGGTGGTCCGCCGCCACCACCACCAGTTTGGGGTAAAGGTTGCCATTCTGATAAACTACTAACCCATGTTAAAACGTATCCATCTGTAGGATTTGTTGATGATACATTTCGTCCTTGAATTCTAACTACTGAAGTTGCATTAGATCCGGCACTCGCCGTAGCATCACCAGTTAAAGCGGCTCTTCTGATTGATTGTGATCCGGTAAATTCTAATGTTGTATCTAAAGATATTTGTTCTACTGCACCTGTTCCAGCAGTATCGCGACCTAAAAGTCTATCAGTGCTTATTGTTTGTAATTTTGGTAAAGTTATTGCACCATCAGTTATTGATGATGTTGATATTGTACCAAAATCTAACGTGGTTCCCGAACGTCGTAAAACATATCCATCCGTTCCGGCTGTAATATCAACAACATTTCCGGTTGTATTTGCAGATCTTCCAACAACCGACAGACCAGCAGATTGTCTAAATTTGGTTGCCGTAACAGCATTTAACGCAATTGTTGGATTTGGATAAGTTCCCGTTAAATCTCCTCCCGCCGCGGAACCAACGAAACCGGCGACTGTATCTACATAAGATTTATTAACTGCGTCGGTATTATTTGTTGGCTGATCAATAATTGTTAAAATGCTGCCAGAAGAAACAATTATATTGTATCCATCAGTAGAATTACCTAATCCTAAAGTAGTTGCTAAATTTTGAGATCCGCCTCCGCCTCCGCCACCATCTGTCGCCCAAACAATTTCTCCTCCAACAATTTTAATAACTTGTCCCTCGGAACCAGAAGCGGCAAGTTTGTTTATAGCAATATTAGCTGTATTAGAAATATTAGCATTATCAATAATATTATCTTTAATAAGAGGATTAGGATAAACACCTGTAAGATCCCCACCTGCTGGACCATATAAATTGCCTAATGGAACAATAATATATTTAAGTCCATCAAAATAAACGAATCCGGGCGTCAATATTTGCTGCATTTAATGATGCATAAATATTGATATTATCCTAATAAATGCTTTATTTTATTATAACTTTTATCCTATCAATTTGCCAATAAATATAGAAACATCAAGATTAATATTAGTTGTTCCTGTCGCTAATAATTCTAAATAATCTCCGCTATTAACTGGTCCAACCCAAAAAAGAGAACATCCTAAAGTTGATGAACTCATTGTTGCATCGGTAGCGGCTATTGATGCTGCACGTATCGTTGAACCTTGTTGACGTAATCGTAATTTTACTTCTTCGGCCGTGCTGCTTATTGTCCAATTACAAGAAGCAGTTATCAGATAATAGCCGTTTCCAGTTGTTGTAAAGCGAGTAGGATTAGCATCATTAAAATAAGGCCCTCTATCCCTCATGCCAGCACTACTCCATGAAATAGCAGATTCGGTAGTGGTAATATTTACGTTTTGTATATCAGCAACATACGATTCAAACCCAAACATTGGTTTCCATGCGGCTGTTCCCGCGTCATCGGTTAAAACGTATCCATCGTTGGCGCCACCAGTTGCATCTAATTTAGACACAGATATATCAGCAGAAGCGTTAATATCGGCATTAACGATTACTCCAGAAGTAATAGCGGAAGTGTTGGAGCCGGCGGCAATTGTAATATCGCCGGAAATTGCTGAACGGCGAATAGAAGTAGAACCGCTAAATTCTAATCCGCCACCAACTGTTATTTCTTCGATTGCGCCCGTTGATGCAGTATCACGACCTAATAAACGATCTGTTGTGATGTTTGCTAATTTAGAAATAGCAATTGCTGCAGAAGAATTAATATCAGCATCAACAATTACTCCAGATGTGATTGCGGCAGTATTGCTTCCAGCCGAAATTGTAATATCACCAGAAATAGCTGCTCTTCGAATAGATTGAGATCCTGTAAACTCTAATGTAGAATCTAAGCTTATTTCTTCTGGATCGCCTGATGAAGCGGTATCACGCCCCAATAATCTATCGGTCGTAATATCTTGCATTTTAGCAAATGTAATTGCGCCATTTGTTACCGTTGGATTTGGATAAGTTCCTGTAAGATCGCCGCCTGCCGATCCGGTTGGACTTCCTCCAGTAATTGGACGCCAAGTTGCAGTGCCTAAAACATCAGTTAGCACATATCCATCATTAATGCCGCCAGTTGCATCTAATTTACTTACAGCGATATCAGCTGCTGCATTAATATCAGCATTAACTATAACTCCAGATGTGATTGCGGCAGTATTGCTTCCAGCCGAAATTGTAATATCACCAGAAATAGCCGCTCTTCTAATAGACTGTGATCCAGTAAACTCTAATGTGCTATCTAAAGTAATTGCTTCTAATGTGCCAGTTGAAGCACTATCTCTACCTAATAAACTGTCAGTAGCGATTGTTGCTAATTTAGAAAATGCAATAGCGGCAGATGCGTTAACATCGGCATTAACTATTGCTCCGGCAGTAATATCGGCAGTTCCAGATCCGGCAGCAATAGTAATATCTCCGGAAATAGCCGATCTTTGAATACCAGTAGAACCGGTAAATTCTAATCCGCCACCAACTGTTATTTCTTCGATTGCGCCCGTTGATGCAGTATCTCTACCTAATAGCCTATCAGTAGATATATTTGCTAATTTTGAAATAGCAATTGCGGCAGATGCATTAATATCGGCATTAACTATTACGCCTGTTGCAATTTGCGGATTAGGATAGGTGCCTGTAAGATCTCCACCAGCTACACCAGAAGCAGTATATGGTGGACGCCAAGTCGCAACTCCAGAAATATCAGTTAAAATATATCCATCATTAATGCCGCCGACTGCATCTAATTTTGAAACAGCAATATCCGCATTTGAGGCAATATTTGTATTACTGATTAAATTAAATTCAAGAGTTGATCCATTACGTTTTAATACATATCCATCGGTCCCAGCAATAATATCACCAACGTTTCCTGTTGAATTAGTCGCGCGCCCAACGATAGATAAACCTAAAGATTGTCTAAATTTACTATTTGAAACAATATTTGTAGCAATAACATTGGAATTACTAAGCCCCGTAACATCACCGCCCAATACAGTACTACCTGTTCCAACACTTTGGGCTTCCCAACGATTATTTCCTAAACTCCAAGCAAGAACATATCCGTCAATTGGAATGTTGCTAGAAACTGGAAAACCTTGCAAAGCAACAACTGTGCAATTATTGCTTCCCGCAGAAGAATTAACATCTCCTGTTAATGCAGCTCTTTGAAGAACTTGTGAACCGGTCATTTCTAATGTGCTATTTAGTGTAATAGTTTCAAGCGCGCCGGTTCCAGTTGTATCTCTACCTAAAAGGCTATCTGTAGTTATATTATTTAATTTACTAAAACTAATTGATGAATTAGCAATATTTGCATCAGTAATTCCTTCAGAATTAAAAACAACGCCTGATGCATTTCTAACACTAAAAACTCCATTATTAGAATAAAGAATACTGCCACCCGACGAATTTGCGGAAGGTAATGTTGCGGCGTTTCCTAAAAACGCAACTAAATCGCCAGTATTTGTAGGCATTTGAGTAGTTGTTAAAGCAGCTCCCAAATTTAATGATAAAATCCTTCTAACGCCTGCTAAATGTCTACCTTCTAATAATGTATATTGAACAGTATCATTATCATTTAATTGACAACGAAATCCTCCCATTTCACTACCAGCTGTACCATCTCGCCTACCACCTTCTAAAAGAGCGGTACCACCATGTCCAGATGCGCCGCCGCCAGTAGATCCTTGTGCTCGTAAAAGAAGATTAGCATTTCCTCCAATTAAAGTAACATTGGGCTTTCTAATTGCAGTTCCTGTCCATTCAAGTGGAATAGCACTGGAACCAGCAATTAAAAATAAACTATCGCCTCGAATTCTAGTATCATATCCGGAACTATTAACGCCAATAGATAAATCATTAGTTCCATCTATACCAAAAGTAAATAAATTTACATAACCATCGTTTGCTGCATTTTGAGCACTTATAACTGAAACGCCGTGCCCAACCCTAATTAATCCAGAACTACTACGTGGCGTATTACCTAATAATAAATTACCAGTAGTAATTATATTTTGGGAACCAAAATCTGGCGATATATTGGCGCTGCTGGGTTTTGGCTCCCAAGAATTATTACTTGCTACCCAAGTTAATGCATATCCATCGTCGGGAAGTATTGATGAAACAGATCTATTTTGAAGTTTAATAACAGTGTTGTTATTATATGAACCTATAACATCTCCAATTAAAGTCCCCGCCGGTTTGGGCTCCCAAGCATTATGTGAAGAAACCCAAGTTAATGCATATCCATCTTGTGGAATTATTGATGCTATAGGTCTATTTTGAATGCGAACAACAGTATTATTATTTGCCGCACCAGTTGCATCACCAGATAAAGTTCCGCCACTACCACCAGAGCCGGTTTGTGGTCCGGGCACCCATGCCGCGCCCGACCAAATTAACACATCATTTAAATTTGGCTCAGAAGACGAAACGGGACGACCTTGTATGCCAATAACTTTAGGCGCATTAATAGTGTTTCCCAAATCTTGAGTTAATTGTATAACTTGAAGATTTCCTACAGAATTTTCAATTGTATCAACCCGGGCTCGCATTGTAGAATAAATGCCAGATGGTTTAACACCTAATTCATTTTCAATTGATAAAACAGCATCTCGTAATCTATTAAATACTGATCCTCTAATAGGTGTAAAATTATCAATTGCGGGAGGTATTGAAAT
>JACCDR011619297.1_pt1 | contig 10939 bp, 10 predicted proteins | sample 7446431 | NCBI WGS metagenome assembly JACCDR01 (sample SAMN15323443, study PRJNA562643) | freshwater metagenome | isolation source: river surface water | place: USA:Blue River Watershed | collected 2017-08-17 | reverse complement strand
GGGCGGCCGGGGCCGGCGCAGGCGCAGCGGCGGCTGCCGCCGGCGCGGGTGACGGCACCGGTGACGGCGCGCCGTCGAACAGGTCAAGCGCGAGCTGGAGGAACCGGTTCATCGCCTGCGGCCTGCGATGCATGGGAGGGATAGGCCTCGGGGTCGAGGCGGCGCATCTCGGATTCGATCCAGGCCTCCACCTCGCGCATCAGTTCATCCGGCTCGCGCCCCTCGCTGGGGATGGGCTTGCCGATGGACACCTCCACGGTGCCCGGGCGCTTGATGAACGCCTTGCGGGGCCAGCACCGGCCGGAGGTCACCGCCACCGGGATCACCGGCGCGCCGGTGGCGATCGCCAGGCGCGTGCCGCCGGTCTTGTACTGCCCGGCCTCGCCGCGCGGGATGCGCGTGCCCTCGGGGAACATGATGATCCAGATCCCGCGGGCCAGCAGGTCCTTGCCCTGTGCCACCACCTTGTTGAAGGCGGCCGCGCGCTGGCTGCGGTCGATGTGGATCATGTCCAGCCGGCCCATGGCCCAGCCGAAGAACGGGATCTGCAGCAGCTCCTTCTTGAACACGTAGGCCAGCGGGTGCGGCATCAGCGTGGGCATCAGGAAGGTCTCGAAGGTCGACTGGTGCTTGACCAGCAGGATGGCCGGGCTGGTCTCGCCCACGGGCAGGTTCTCGCGGCCGCTCACGCGCACCTGGATGCCCAGGAGGTGGCGCGCGGCCACCACCGTCCCCAGCAGCCAGCGCTGCGCCATCCAGTACAGGGGCACGCCGCGCAGGCGCAGGGAGGCCACCAGGATGGCCAGCGCGAACGGGATCACCGTCACCAGCATCCACAGGGCATGCAGCACGGATCGCAGGAAATTCATCATCGGGCGGGAGTCTTCTGGGTGCCCGGCGCGGGGGCGGGCTGTGGCACGCCCCGGGAGGCGATCAGGTGGTCGGCGAAGGCCGCCAGGTCCGCGTGCACGCGGGTGCCGGGCGGGAAGGTCTCGGGCAGGGGGCGGTGGCGGAACGCCTCGCCCTTGCCGGTCAGCACCAGGTGCGGCTCGCAGCCCACCGAGGCGCCGGCCTGCAGGTCGCGCAGCGTGTCGCCCACGCAGGGCACGCCCTTGAGGTCCACGCCGAAGCGCTCGCCGATCTGCTCGAACAGCCCTGGCAGGGGCTTGCGGCAGCCGCACTGGTCCTCGGGCCCGTGGGGGCAGTAGAACACCGCATCCACCCGGCCGCCCAGGCTGCCCAGCGCCTTGTGCATCTTGGCGTGCATGGCATTGAGGGCGGCCACGTCGAACAGGCCGCGACCCAGGCCGGACTGGTTGGACGCAACCGCCACGTGCCAGCCCGCATGGTTCAGGCGCGCGATCGCCTCCAGCGCGCCGGGCAGCGGCACCCACTCGTCGGCCGACTTGATGTACTCATCGCTGTCGGCGTTGATCGTGCCGTCGCGGTCGAGGATGACCAGCTTCATTCAGCGACCCGCACGAAGTGCGCAGCGTGGGGGTTCATGACGCCAGGCGGGACAGGTCGGCCACGCGGTTCATCGCCGCATGCAGCGTCGCCAGCAGGCCCAGGCGGTTCAGGCGCAGGTCCATCTGCTCGGCGTTCACCATCACGTCGTCGAAGAAGGCATCCACCGGGCCGCGCAGCGCCGCCAGCACCTGCAGCGACGCGGTGTAGTCGCCCGCCTCGAACTTCGCGCCGGCCTCGGGCGCCAGCTGGCGCATCGCGGCGTACAGCGCCTTCTCGGCGTCCTCCTGCAGCAGCACCTCGCTCACGTGGGCGTCCACGGCGCCGTCGGCCTTCTTGAGGATGTTGCCGATGCGCTTGTTGGCGGCGGCCAGGGCCGGCGCCTCGGGCAGCGCGGCGAAGGCGCGCACGGCGGCCAGGCGCTTGGCCACGTCGCCCAGGCGCTGCGGCTTGAGCGCCAGCACGGCGTCCACTTCCTGGGTGCTGTAGCCCTGCTCTCGCAGCAGGCCTGCCAGGCGTTCGTAGATGAAGGTCGCCAGCTGCTCGGTCGTCCCGGCCGCGGCTTGCGGGAACAAGCCCACCGCGGCGGCCAGGAGCTCGCCCAGCGACAGCGGCAGGTCGCGCTCGATCATCATGCGCACGATGCCCAGGGCATGGCGGCGCAGCGCGAACGGGTCCTTGTCGCCCGTGGGCAGCTGGCCGATGGCGAACAGGCCCGCCAATGTCTCCAGCTTGTCGGCCAGGGCCACCACCAGGCCCACCGGGCCGCGCGGCAGCGCGTCGCCGGCAAAGCGCGGCTTGTAGTGGTCCTCGATCGCGTCGGCCACATCCGCATCCAGGCCGTCGGCCTGGGCGTAGTAGCGGCCCATGGTGCCTTGCAGCTCGGGGAACTCGCCCACCATGTCCGTCAGCAGGTCGGCCTTGGCCAGGTTGGCGGCCAGGTCGGCCTTCCAGGCCAGGTGGTCGTCACCCAGTTGCGCGCCGATCACCTGCGCCAGCTCGCGCACGCGGGCCGTGCGCTCGCCCTGCGTGCCCAGCTTGTTGTGGTAGACCACCTTGCCCAGGCCGTCCACGCGGGAGGCCAGGGTCTTCTTGCGGTCCTGGTCGAAGAAGAACTTGGCGTCGGCCAGGCGCGGGCGCACCACGCGCTCGTTGCCGCCGGTCACCGCGCTCGCGTCGGCAGGACGGATGTTGCTCACCACCAGGAACTGGTGGGTCAGCTTGCCCTGCGCGTCCAGCAGCGGGAAGTACTTCTGGTTGGCCTTCATCGTGAGGATCAGGCATTCCTGCGGCACGCCCAGGAACTCCTTCTCGAACTGGCACAGCAGCACATTGGGCCGCTCCACCAGCGCCGTCACCTCGTCCAGCAGCGCCTCGTCCTCGATCGGGCGCACCCCGCCGCCCACCGTCGCGGCCACCTCGGCCAGCTGGCGGGCGATCTCGGCGCGGCGCGCCTCGAAACCGGCGATCACGGCGCCATCGCGCCGCAGCACCTCGGCGTAGGCGTCGGCGTCGGCAATCGTCACCACGGGCACCGCCGCCTCGAAGCGGTGGCCCTGCGTGGTGTTGCCAGCCGTCAGGCCCAGTGCCGTCACCGGCACCACGGTCTCGCCATGCAGCGCCAGCAGGGAATGGGCGGGGCGCACGAACTTCACGTCCGTCCAGCCGTCGGCCAGCTGGTAGGTCATCACCTTGGGAATCGGCAGCTTGGCGATCGCCTCGGCCAGCGCCTTCTGCAGCCCCTCGGCCAGCGTTGCGCCGCGCATGGTGCTCTCGTAGAACAGGGCCTCGGCCTTGCCATCGGGTGCGCGCTTGAGGCCGGCCACGGCGGATGCGTCAGCGCCCAGGGCCTGCAGCTTCTTCAGCAGCGCCGGGGTGGCGTTGCCGGCCGCATCCAGGCCCACGCTCACGGGCATCAGCTTCTGCGACACGGCCTTGTCGGCGGCCTGGGCCGCCACCGCGCGCACGTGCGCGGCCAGGCGGCGCGGCGAGGCATAGGCGGTCAGCGTGGAATCGGCGCCCGCCAGGCCCTGGGCCTGCAGCTGCTCGAACAGCACGCCGGCGAACGCGTCGCCGAGTTTCTTCAGCGCCTTGGGCGGCAGCTCCTCGACGAACAGTTCGACGAGCAGGTTCTTGGAAATCGTCATGGTGGTCAGGCCGCCTTCTTCGTCATCTCGGCCACCCATTCCTTCGGCGCCATGGGGAAGCCCAGGCGCTCGCGGCTGTCGTAGTAGCTCTGGGCCACGCTGCGGGCCAGGTTGCGGATGCGGCCGATGTAGGCGGCGCGTTCGGTCACGCTGATCGCGCCGCGCGCGTCCAGCAGGTTGAAGCTGTGGGCGGCCTTGAGCACCTGCTCGTAGGCCGGCAGCGCCAGCTGCTGCTCCATCAGGTACTTGGCCTGCTTCTCGTGCGCATTGAACGCCGTGAACAGGAAGTCCGCGTCGCTGTGCTCGAAGTTGTAGGCCGACTGCTCCTTCTCGTTCTGCAGGTACACGTCGCCGTAGGACAGGCTCTCGGTCCACTTCAGGTTGTAGACGTTGTCCACGCCCTGCAGGTACATGGCCAGGCGCTCCAGGCCGTAGGTGATCTCGCCGGTGATCGGCTTGCAGTCGATGCCGCCCACCTGCTGGAAGTAGGTGAACTGCGTCACCTCCATGCCATTGAGCCAGACTTCCCAGCCCAGGCCCCAGGCGCCCAGCGTGGGATTCTCCCAATCGTCCTCGACGAAGCGGATGTCGTTCTTCTTCAGGTCGAAGCCCAGGGCCTCCAGCGAGCCCAGGTACAGCTCCAGGATGTTGGCCGGCGCGGGCTTGAGCACCACCTGGTACTGGTAGTAGTGCTGCAGGCGGTTCGGGTTCTCGCCATAGCGGCCGTCCTTGGGGCGGCGGCTGGGCTGCACATAGGCGGCCTTCCACGGCTCGGGGCCGAGCGCGCGCAGGAAGGTGGCGGTGTGCGACGTACCGGCGCCGACCTCCATGTCGTAGGGCTGCAGCAGGGCGCAGCCTTGCGCGTCCCAATAGGCCTGCAGCTTCAGGATGATTTGCTGGAAGGTGAGCATCGCCCGATTTTACGGGCGCGCGAGCACCGGCTCAGCGGGGGAAACGCTCCTTTTGCCGCCACGCCGCTACCAAAACAATAGCAAGCCCCAGCCCCCACAACGGCCACAGCCGCCAGGCCGACACCCAGCGCGCGAACGGCGTCAGGCCCACCCGCCCCTCCACCTCGCCGGTGAGCACGCCGCGCGTGTGGCGCGCCAGGACATGGGTCACGGCGCCGCGGTGGTCGATCACCGCCGTGGCCCCGGTGTTGGTCGCGCGGATCATGGGGCGGCGGAACTCCAGCGCCCGCATCCGGCTGATGTGCAGGTGCTGGTCGATCGCCACCGTGTTGCCGAACCAGGCAATGTTGCTCACGTTCACGAACACTGTGGGCGCCAGGTCTGGGCGGACGAAGCGCGCGCCCAGCTCCTCGCCGAACAGGTCCTCGTAGCAGATGTTGGGCGCCAGGCGCTGCCCCTTCCAGTCCAGGGAGGGCTGGCCCACCGCGCCGCGGTTGAAGTCCCCCAGCGGGATGCGCATCAGGTCGGTGAACCAGCGGAACATCGGCGGGATGAACTCGCCGAACGGCACCAGGTGGTGCTTGTCATAGCGGTACGGGGTGCCGGGCCGCAGGCCGATCACGGAGTTGGTATAGCCCTCGCGCGAATCCCCCAGGGGCAGGCCCACCAGCGCCGCCCGAGGGCCGGCCAAGAAAGGCTCGGCCACGTGGCCCAGGTAGCCGGGCTGCAGCTGCGCGGGCAGCAGGGGGATGGCGGTCTCCGGCGCCACCACCAGGTCGGCCCGGGCGGCGCGCAGCTCCCGGGCATACCAGTCCAGTGCCAGCGGGATGCCCGAGCCGGCCTGGAACTTCTCGTCCTGCGGGATATTGCCCTGGAGCAGGGCCACGGACAGGCGGCCCGCGCTGGCCCCGTGGTCGGCCGGGGCCGCCAGCGGCACGGCAGCGACGGCCAGGGCCGCGGCGGCCAGCGCCACCGCGCCGCCCCGCCCGCTGCCTGCCTGCCCCCCCGGGACGGCCCGGGCCAGCACGCCCACCACACAGGCTGCCAGGAACGCCGCCACGAAGCCGACTCCGTACACCCCCACCCAGGGCGCCAGCGGCGCCAGCGGTCCGTCCACATGGGCGTACCCGCCCGCACCCCAGGGAAAGCCGGTGAACAGCGTCCCCCGCATCAGCTCGGCCAGCAGCCAGGCAGCGGCGAACACCAGCGCGCCGGGAAGTCCATCGCCCCCGAACCGCCGGACCAGGCCGGCCGCCAGCGCGTAATACAGCCCCAGGAAGGCCGCCAGCGCCAGCACCGCCGCCACGGCCATCGCAGCGGGCAGGCCGCCGTAGACATGCATGGACACGAACAGCCACCACCAGGTCCCGGCCAGCCACGCGATGGCAAAGGCCCAGCCCAGCCCGGCGGCCTGGCGCACGGTCGGCGCCTGCCGCAGCAGCCCCGCCAGCAGCGCCAGCGACAGCAGCTGCAGCCACCACAGCGCCTGTCCCTGCCCAGGCCCGGGCAGGGGCCAGGCGATGGACGCCGCTTGCGCGGCGCCGGCCACCAGCGCCAGCCCGGCGCGCGCCGGGAACCGCCGCCCTGTCTGCCGGTGCATCAGGCGGTATCGCTGCCGCCTTCAGCCGGCGACACCTTGAACCAGCGCACGGCGCCACCCTTGGTGTGCAGCACGACGAAATGCAGCCCGCCCAGCGCCGTGTGCTCACCGCGCTTGGGCACGTGTCCCATCTCGTGCGCGATCAGCCCGCCGATGGTCTCGAACTTCGGGTCTTCGCTGGCATCGCCGGTGGGCGCCAGGTTCACGCCGAAGGCCTCGTTCACCCGCTCGATGCTGGTGTCGCCGCTCACGCGGTAGGTCTTGTCGGCCAGGCCGAAGATGTCGCCCTCGTCCTCGGCGATGTCGAACTCGTCCTCGATCTCGCCCACGATCTGCTCGAGCACGTCCTCGATCGTGATCAGGCCCGCGAGGCGCCCGAACTCGTCGACCACCAGGGCCAGGTGGTTGCGGTTGCCGCGGAACTCGCGCAGCAGATCGTTCAGGCCCTTGCTCTCGGGAATGAAGGCGGCCGGCCGCAGCAGGGCGCGGATGTTCAGCTCCGGCGCGCGCTGCAGCTTGAGCAGGTCCTTGGCCAGCAGGATGCCGATGATGTTCTCGCGGTCGCCCTCGTACACCGGGAAGCGCGAGTGCGCGGTCTCGATCACCACGTGGAGGATCTCCTCGTAGGGCGCATCGATGTTGATCAGGTCCATCCGCGGCGCGGCCACCAGCACGTCGCCGGCGGTCAGGTCCGCCATGCGGATCACGCCTTCGAGCATCACGCGGGACTCGGGGCCGATGACGTCCTTGTCCTCGGCGTCGGCCAGCGTCTCGATCAGTTCAGCGCGTGAATCGGGGCCGGGGGAAATGAATTCGGCCAGTTTCTGCAGGAACGTGCGCTTGTCTTCCTTCTCGCCGGAAGCGCGCGCAGGGTGGGGGTCGGACACAGCCGGGGGGTGCAGGACGTGCGGTCGTTGAGGGATCCGTAGGATAGCCCAATCGCAAGACAGGGCCGCGGACCGGGCCTCAGGCCGCCGACTGCCCGCGGCTGTCGCGCACGCCCTGGCGGACTTCCTGCAGGCCCTTGATGAACTCCCAGAAGTTGCGGGCCTGCACCTTGAGCTGGTAGTCCGTCTCGGCCATGCGCTCCTCCACCAGCTCGGTCACGCGGGTTTCCAGCGTGGCCGGCGGCAGGCGCAGGTGGGCCTCGGTCTCGGTGCCGTCGCGCTCCAGCGTCGCGCCGGCATTGCGAGCGATCTTCAGCATCGCCTGGTTCTCGCTGAGCGCGTGCACGAACAGCAGTTCCACGCCCTCGTTGCGCGCGTGCATCACGGCGCGGTCGAACAGGCGCGCGCCATAGCCGCGCCCGCGGGCCCGCTTGGCCACCGACACGCCGAACTCGGCGCAGGCGGTCGAGTTGGGCTGGTCCGAAAACGCCAGGTGCGCCATCGCGATCAGCTCCAGCCAGCGGTTGAAGATGCCGAACACCTCATCCCGCTCGAAGTCCAGCTTGGCCACGTACTGCTGCACCTGCTCGTCCGAGGCCATGTAGCCGAAGCGCAGGTAACGGTCGTGCGGCTCCAGCGCGAGCAGGTGCTCGGCGATCTTCCCGCGGTGGCCGGGGCCCAGCGAGCGGATGGGAACTTGGAACAGCAGTGACCGGCGGTCGGCAGACTCAGACATGGCTCGATTTTCCGGGTTTTCCCCTAGTAGCGCATCCGTAGGGCTGTCCCACCGGACGATTTGTGGCGCGGGCGTGGCAAAAAGGGGCCATCGAGGGTCCTGCGGCCCGTTTCAACCGACATCTCACCCTCCATTTCGGCGTGCGGGGGGCCAACTTGAGGGGGCGCAGGCCCCGCTTGCCGAGCCCTGCTGATGTGGCCTACAGTGGGCTTGTCCCAGGGGGACGAAGGAGGCAGCCATGGCCATGGAACCCGTCGTCTACGGCGCCAGCGACCGGCCGCCGCGCGGGGACTACGCCCGCGCCGGCCCGGACTACACCTGCGCGCAGGACCCTGCGGCCTACACCGCACAGGACCACGACATCTACCGCCGCCTCTATGAGCGCCAGGCGGCCCTGCTGCCCGGGCGGGCCTGCGACGCCTTCCTGCGGGCCCTGCCCTCGCTGGGCATCAAGGACCACATCCCCCGTTTCGACGAGGTCAACGAGCGGCTCATGAAAGCCACGGGCTGGCAGGTGGTGGGCGTGCCGGGCCTCATTCCGGAGGTGCCTTTCTTCACCCTGCTGGCGAACCGCAAGTTCCCGGTCACGGACTGGATCCGCACGCCGCAGGAGTTCGACTACATCGTGGAGCCCGACGTCTTCCACGACCTGTTCGGCCATGTGCCGCTGCTGTTCGACCCGGTCTTTGCCGATCACATGCAGGCCTACGGGCAGGGTGGCCTCAAGGCCCATGCGCTGGGCGCGTGCGAACTGCTCTCGCGCTTTTACTGGTACACGGTGGAATTCGGCCTGATCCGCCAGGACGACGGCTTGCGCGCGTATGGCGCGGGCATCCTCAGCTCCCCCGGTGAACTCCAGTACGCGGTCGAGAGCCCGCATCCCCAGCGCCTGCCGCTGGACCTCGTGCGTGTCATGCGCACCCGCTACAAGATCGACACCTACCAGGCCACGTACTTCGTCATCGACAGCTTCCGGCAGCTGTTCGAGCTGACCGCGCCGGATTTCACGCCTTTCTATGAGCGGGTCCTGCGCCTGCCAGAGCTTGCGGCGGATGCCCGGGAGGTTCCAGCCGGGCGATGAGGTCCAGCGTCCCGCGCATCACCTCCGGGCGGAAGGCCAGGTCCACATGGGCGGCGCCCCGCACCAGCCGGTTGTCCGCGCCGGGCAAGGTGGCGGCCGAGGGCGGCATCACGATGTTGTCGCAGTTCGCGTACCAGCAGGTGAAGCGCGGCCCCGCCGCAGCGGCCCCGGACTGCTGCAGGCTTCGCAGCCAGTCGCTGTCCGGCCGCATCTGCTTCCCATTGGGCAAATGGCTGAAGCGCGCCAGCCAGGTGCCGGCATGGGGCGAGCCGATGGTCACCACATGCGCCACGGCCTGCGCGGCTGGCGGGTCGGCGCGGTCCCGGGCGCGCCACCAGGCCCGGGCCACGAGCCCGCCCATGCTGTGGCACACCAGGACCGGGGGTCGGCCTGTTGCCTGGCGCACCCGCTCCACGGCGGCGTCCACGAGCGGCACGTAATCATCGATCCCGGAGAACACCGGCTCCAGGTTCACCGCCACGAAGGCATGGCCTCGTGCCCGGGCCTCGCGCAGCCAGGGCGACCAGAACCCGCGGTTGCACACGAAGCCATGCACGAACACGATCCCGTGACTGCCCGCTCCCTCACCCGCTGGTGGGACTGCGGGCAGGTGGTCCGGCTCCGCACGCCAGCGCCACGGCTGGCGCCACGCAAACACCACGATCCCGTCGAGGGTCTCGCGCCACCACGCCCGCAGGAGCTGCCGCCCGGTGGCCAGGGGCGTGGCATCCCCCCGCCGTACCTCACGCAGCAGCAGGAATTCGACCGCCAGCACCCAGGCATGCCCGAACGCAATGGCCAGGGCCCCGGCCACTGCCAGAACGCGCGAGTGCGGCCACCACCACAGCAGCCAGCCGACCGCGCAGGCAGCAATCCACAGCGTCATCACCTGGGCCAGCCGGGCCGATGTGGAGTGGGTAGGCATGCGCCAAGTATCACCGGGCACGACCTTGTCACCGCTGGGACGAGCGTTCCGGGCGGCCTGTCCGCCGGGCGCTACAGTTCGAGGGATGAGCGATTCCATTGCGCTGCCAGAGGGTGTTTCGGTCTTCGAGCGGGGCTGGTTGTCGGCCAACAACATCCTGCTGGCCGGTGACGGGCCGACGACCCTGGTTGACAGTGGCTACTTCACGCACGCGGCGCAGACCGTGGCCCTGGTGCAGCGCGCCCTGGGCGACCGCCCGCTGGACCTGCTGCTCAACACGCACCTGCACAGCGACCATTGCGGTGGCAATGCCAGCCTGCAGGCGCACTATCCGGCACTGCAGACGTTCATTCCCCCCGGCCACGCCGCCGAGGTGCGGGACTGGGATCCGGTCACCCTGACCTATGTCCCCACTGGCCAGCACTGCCCGCGCTTTGCGCTCACCGGCACCTTGCAGCCTGGCACACGACGGCACCTGGGCTCCCAGCACTGGGAAGTCCATGCAGCGCCAGGCCACGACCCCCACTCCGTCATCCTCTTCGAGCCCGCCTCGCGCACACTGATCTCCGCAGATGCACTCTGGGAGAGTGGTTTTGGCGTCGTTTTCCCCGAACTTGAGGGCGATGCGGCCTTCGAGGAAGTGGGCGCGACACTGGACCTGATCGAGTCCCTGGCCCCTCGCCTCGTGATTCCCGGCCACGGCTCGGTGTTCACCAACGTGACGGCCGCGCTGGCTGTGGCCCGCCAGCGCCTGGATGGATTCCTGCGCGACCCGCACAAGCACGCGCGCCATGGCGCCAAGGTGCTCCTGAAATTCAAGCTGCTGGAGGTCCAGCGCTTCTCGGCGGACGAGCTTGCGCAGTGGGTGGCCCATACCCGCTACCTGGACATCGTGCACCTGCGTTGGGCCGCGGACGTCGACCGCATGACCTGGATCCACGGACTCATCGACGACCTGGTGCGCGCCGGTGCGGCACGCCGGGATGGCAGCGCAGTCCTCAACGCCTGACACGGCGCCCCAAAACAAAAACCCCCTGAAGGGTTAACTTCAGGGGGTTTTTGCGGCTGTAAGAGCCTGACGATGTCCTACTTTCACACGGGAATCCGCACTATCATCGGCGCAGAGGCGTTTCACTGTCCTGTTCGGGATGGGAAGGAGTGGGACCACCTCGCTATGGTCATCAG
>JACCDR012341653.1_pt1 | contig 10940 bp, 14 predicted proteins | sample 7446431 | NCBI WGS metagenome assembly JACCDR01 (sample SAMN15323443, study PRJNA562643) | freshwater metagenome | isolation source: river surface water | place: USA:Blue River Watershed | collected 2017-08-17 | reverse complement strand
TAATTTCAAGCACTTCATGTGATAATACACTAGATACTGACAAATTATGCTTTTGGGTAATTTTGACAAAGACACGTCCATATGGCAAACCATCAGGACCATCTGAGTGATAGCCGAGGGCACCAGCAAGATCAGCATCATCAAAAACTAAAACTTTGAGTGCTCCTGGCTCGGTAACGGCTTCAGAGTCTCGATAAACTACTTTAGGCGGTTTTAAATCCCAAGTAGGGGCAGCGTGTTCACGAGCTTGTTTAGCGACTCCTAATGTCATTAATTCAACCTCTTCATTAGAAACAATGGAAGATTTATTAATGACTGCGATAAGCATACTGCTATCTTCACCCAGATTTACAGGAGGCGGAGAAATTTCGCTATTGCCCGTTAACCAATTCCAAAATTTTTTAAAGCACATGATTATATCCGTTCCAAAGATTTTTATTTAAGAGGCGTTGACTAGAGTGCAAGAAGCGTTATATTAACTACTAATAATTTGACAGATTATTACCATTATGGTGGACGTTTACATCTGGTGATGTAGAGAGATTGTGACCCTCTTCCAGGCTCGGTTCGAATCCGGCCGTTCACCCCAAACCATTAATATGGTGTCGTTTGTCATCTGGTGATGATGGTTGACTGTGAATCAACTAAGGCGGGTTCGATCCCCGTACGACACCCCAAGATGGGCTGTTCGTCTACTGGCTAGGACACTTGGCTTTCACCCAGGAAAAACGGGATCGATACCCGTACGGCTCACCAAAGGAAGTATAAGTAAGTGAAACTTCTGATTGTTACCTCGTTATTTTTAGCAGGTTGCTTTTTCAATCACCCACAATATTGTCATACTGATGGTGATTGTTTGAATGGTCAGTATTGTCCGGCCGTTCGATCTCCTGAACAACCGCCCCTGGTTTGTAAGGGAAAAGCGATTATTACTCCGATGAAATTGGGGGATTAATCTACGAATAACGCGATATATGTATCAAGCATGGCCCATTCGTCTAATGGTTCAGGACGGCAGCCTCTCACGTTGCTAATACGGGTTCGAATCCCGTATGGGTCGCCAGCATACGCCTCTGTAGTCTAAGGGATAGGCACTCGCCTTCTAAGCGATTTAATGTAGGTTCGAATCCTACCAGAGGTGCCATCAAGTTTATGTCTCCGTAACTCAACTGGATAGAGTGGCAGTCTTCTAAACTGCAAGTTGGGGGTGCGAGTCCCTCCGGAGATGCCAGCATGTCACCGTAGTCTAATGGATAGGCAACAGTTTACGAAACTGTTCGATGCAGGTTCGAGTCCTGTCGGTGATGCCAAGTAAGTGTTGTTATGTGCCTATAGCTCAACTGGATAGAGCATCGGTCTACGAAACCGAAGGTTAAAGATTCGAATTCTTTTAGGCATGCCAGAGGAAAGTAAGATGGAAGATCGCCACGCAAGAGAAATTAGCTCGGGTTTGAAAGCTGTAGCTGGAGCCATTAGTGGATTAGGTTTCTCAATTATATTTGGGTTAATCTATGTTGGTTGTATGTTAGCCTCTTCTCATCACTAATAACTACGTCCCTGTAGTGAAATGGATATCATGTTTGTCTTCGAAACAAACGGTGCGAGTTCGATTCTCGCCGGGGATGCCAAAGCGCCGGAAGGCGCTATTTTTGTTTCTGGAGTATGAAAATGGAACTTCATGATATTTGCAATGGCTGTAGTCGACATCCCGCCGTTTGCATGTGCAGTGTCTCCATTGGACCCGAAGGCGTAGTATCGTCTCGTCCCCAGCCAGCTAAGATGGCTGATAAACTAAGAATCATTGCCGGTGACGCGAAACTACAATTTCATCAAGCTAAAACCCAACGCCTAGTAGACCAACTTCTTTGGCGGGCCACCCAAGCCGCCAAAAGAGGAGATTTATCAATCAGTCTATGGTTAAGTGATCTAGGTATCACGAAAGAAAGTGCTGAACTGGTATCAGACGAATTGAAACGAGAAGGTTTCAAATGTACCATCAGCAACGAAATCACAGCCCATTATTCTAATACGGACTGGGATTCCGATGACCTTTTGTTTATAAGTTGGGAATAAAAATGAGAATCCTGTCAGGTATACAACCGTCAGGAACAATACATATCGGTAACTACTTTGGAATGATTAAACCTCTGGTTGATCTTCAAGGTAAGGGAGAGGTATATTGTTTCCTTGCGGATTATCATTCAATGACATCATTGTTTGATCCGAAAGAGCGTAAAGCAAATTCAATTGAAGCGGCAACCACATTGTTGGCTTGTGGGGTAAAACCAGAGACTGTTTTGTTTAGACAGTCAGATAGCTCCTCTGTAACTGAACTGGCCTGGATGCTATCTACAGTAACTCCTATGGGGTTACTGGAAAGATGTCACTCCTATAAAGATAAGACATCTAAAGGCATTCCAACCAATCATGGCTTGTTTGCCTATCCCGTTTTGATGGCCGCTGATATTCTATTGTACCAGTCTAACTTGGTGCCAGTAGGTAAGGACCAGCTCCAGCACTTGGAAGTAACGCGAGATATCGCTGTTAAGTTCAATGCTACCTATGGAGATGTGCTTACAATTCCAGAGCCATTCATTCAGGAGACTGTAGCGACTGTTCCTGGGAATGACGGACAGAAAATGTCCAAGAGTCATGGAAACACTATTGAAGTCTTTGGAGATGAAAAGGCTCTAAAGAAAAAAGTAATGTCTATTGTTATGGACAGTCGCTCTCTAGCCACACCAAAACCAGATGCTGATAAGAATATTGCAATTCAACTTCTAAAACTCATGGCACCAACTGATGTTGCCGAAGAACATGAAAATGAATTACGAGAAGGCTATCTTGGTTATGGTCAACTCAAAACTGTTCTATATGAGCAGTATGTTAGTTACTTTGATAAATCAAGGAAACTATATAATGAGTTGAAGAAAAATCCAGACTATGTTGAAGATGTTCTTGTAAAGGGAGCGCTTCGAGCTAGCTTGGAAGCTGAGAAGACAATGGTTAAGGTAAGGAAAGCTGCTGGTTTTTAATAGTAATTCATTGTAAGAGTAAGGTGTCATGTCTAAAACATTTGAAGATTTGGAGCAGCGTGGTCTGATTAAACAGACGACCAACGCAGAGAAGTTACGTCAACTACTCAACTCAGATACTCCAGTCACCTTTTACATTGGATTCGATCCGACCGTTGACAGTTTGCATGTGGGACACCTGCTGCAAATTGTCACGGCCAAACGTTTAGCTGATGCGGGACATAAACCCATTATGCTAATCGGTCGGGCCACCGCTTTGATCGGTGACCCAACCGGAAAATCTGAAATGCGCAAAATGCTTTCTCACTCTGACATTAGGGTGAATGGTGAAGCAATTGCTGAGCAAATTCAGAAGATAATGGGGAAAGATTGCGAAATCGTTTCCAATATGCAATGGTTTGATGACGCCGATTTTCTAACCGTATTGCGTACTATTGGTCCATTCTTTTCCGTCAATAACATGCTTCGAGCGGAATGCTTCAAGAGCCGCATGGAACAGGGACTCTCATTTCTAGAGTTCAATTACATGATTATGCAGGCACAAGACTTCCGAATGCTTCATTTGGAAGAAGGGTGCATACTACAAATTGGTGGAGATGATCAGTGGTCAAACATTCTGGCCGGTATCGATTTGATTCACAAGAAGCACGCCAAAGAAGTATTTGGTTTAACGCTACCCTTGTTAGTCAACTCAGATGGTACTAAGATGGGAAAAACTGAAAAGGGAGCCGTCTGGCTTGACCCAGATAAAACTTCTCCTTTTGAGTTCTTCCAGTTCTGGAGAAACATTCCAGACGATCAAGTTGACAGATGTTTTCTATTCTTTACCAACATAGAAACAGGTCCTAAAGATATCAATCTTCAAAAGAAGATTTTGGCATTTGAAGTTACAAAACTTGTTCACGGTGAAACAGAAGCAAGACGAGCACTCGAACAGGCAGAAGCCTTGTTCGAGAACAAAGTTGCCTCGGTGCTGGAAGCAATTCCAGTTACGGAGGGAACTCATATCCTTGAATTGATAATAAAGTGTGGGTTTGCTAAATCTCGCACTGAAGCAAGAAATTTGATTATCAATCGAGGTATTACTATAAACCAAGAAGTGCAAACCGATCCAACCATCTCTATTACCAAAAATACGTTTGGTGATTTGATTCTGGTTAGAAAGGGTAAGAAGCATTTCTGTCGCTTGCTTATTGAGGACAAATGCCCAGACCAAGTTCCGTAACTAATGAAGACCTAGCTAAATGGTCAGAAACAATTGACAATGATCCACTTGTATCTGTGGGTATGGCTCAGAATCCAATCATTCGAGAGGTCTGCTATGCAGGACAATGGTTGGCTGATAGGCTAACTGAGATAAACTGTCCAGACCATTTGATTGGTAGGATGATGTATACCGCAGCACAAATGTGTTTTGGTCGGAAAGATCCTTGGGAGATTCACCAGGATATACTAAACCGTTTTATTGATGGTTCTTTAGAATTTGAAATGGATCCCGAGGAAGTCAATTGATGTTGCATGAGTTAATAGATAGAGATGATCCTAAATGTCTCTATTGTAACTCAGGTATTTTTTATGAACTAAAAAGTGAATGGCTCCCTAATACTTCTTTAAAGGCTGATGCAGAGATTCTTACTTGTCAGAAATGTAAAGAGGTTTTCAAAATCCATTCACTTCAAGGTGGAGATGGTGTCACCGAGTATACTGGAATGACTTTTAGTTGCAAAGGATATCGAGTCTTCTTCAACTATATTGAATCTTATTTTGATATTTTTGATGAGAAGGGTAAACATATTGTGGCTATTCCGTCTTTCACAATTGACTTCTCAGATAAAAACAAACTGTATGAGAAAATAAAAACTTACCTCATATTTTCGTGAATTAATGTCGCTTAGTGTATGGAATCGCTAATCTTTTTTATTTGTGCTTAGGTTGACGGCAACCATGGCATGACTATATTGTTTAGTGATCCCTTTTATTGTAAGGAAATAAATAGCATGGCAACTCAACAGCCCCAAATGGCCACATCAGACTTCAACCTCCAGAAGCTGAATACAAAAGAACTATCAGAGCACACCTCTGCAACTATCCAAATGGGTGGTAACATTGCAGTATTTGGCCGTCGTGGGACGGGCAAAACAGAAATCTCTAAGGCAGAAATTAAGAGATTAGACTTCAAAGAAGTTTATTTGAATCTCTCTGTTATGGAACGAGTTGACATGGGAGGTTATCCTGATGTCATGGCTCCTGCCAGAAAAAGCGATTACGTTAACTTCTTAATGCCAAAGTTTTATGAAGAGATGATTGAAGGTAAGCAAGGCGTAGTAGCTTTGCTGGACGAAGTAGATAAAGCTGACCCAAGTCTCTGGGCACCTCTATTAGAGTTTACTCAGTTTAGAACCATCAACGGCAAGCCTCTACCAAACTTGCACGCTATCATTATGACTGGTAACCTTATCTCTGAAGGTGGTGCTCGTCCCAGTTTACCACTGCTAGATAGAACTGAAAAGTTCTTAGTAGAAGCTGATGCGACCTCTTGGTTGGATTGGGCTGGTAAGTCTGGTCGTATCCATCCGTCCGTGACTGCTTACATTCACGACCATTCCAGGGATTTGTTTGGAGCGATTGACCCTGAAGAAAGATATGCCGATCCATCACCTCGTGGTTGGGACCGTGCCTCTCAGATTCTCTTTGCTGGAGAAGACCGAGGTTGGAGCACTTACCTTCTCAATAAGAAGGTTGCCGGCTGTGTCGGTAAAGATGCGGGCATCAAGTACTCTAACTACTATGAGCACTATATGGAACTTCTTCCAATGGTAGAAGACATCTACGCAGGCAAGGACGTCTCTGCTAAGTATAATACTCTGGCGCCAACTAAGAAGTTGGTTGCTTGTATGATTACCTGTACTCGCTTGGCCAATCAGTTGGACCACGTTGAGGTTGGTGGAGAAATGCCACCTGGTGTCAAGAGTGTTGGTAAGTTCTTGCATAAGGTCTCTCATGAGAACGTTTTGGTTGCAGTTCGTAGCCAAGTTCAGATTGAGCGCTTGGTCAAGTTCAACTTGGATGAGCACCCTGATTGGGCCCAGGTTCTCGGTAGAATCAATAAGGAAGTAGATCAATAATCCCTTATTCTTAAGTTATATGATCTATTGGAGCCTAAATGAAATTTAGCAAAGTAATAGGGAAAATTGATCCCAAATTAGTATCTCAGGCAGAAGATAAGCTATCCAAGGTATTCTTGGAGCTAGCCGTTAGATATGACAATGAGCACGTAGCAACTGGTATGGGCGGAGATCCTTTGATCTTTAGCTTGATGTATCCAGTGGAGCACGTATGCACGTTGAACATTCCGACTGCTGCAACTGACGGCAAGAGATACTATTGGAATCCTAGATTCATTCTCAAGCATTCTCAAAGAGGTTTGAGAATAGTTTGCGCGCATGAAGCATGGCATGCTATCTATATGCATCCATCTCGTCGAGGCTCCAGAAATCCGAAGCTATGGAACATTGCTGTTGACTACATCGTTAATGGCACTGTTATGGAAGACTTCAAAGCTCGCCGTAAAGATGCGGCAGCAGAGTTTACAAAACATCTGGGTCGCTTTATGCCTTTTGATACGTTTTGTGAATTTGTCAAGAATCCATATCAAAAGCTGCCGGGATTTGAGGATCTTAACTTTGGCGTGCAAGATCCTAACTCTAATGCTCCGGATGTAACGTTCGCCCCAAATGAAGACCGCGAATTAACTCCGGAAGAGCAAAAAGCTTTAGAGAAGCGTGAGAAGGGCGTTCGATTCTATTATGGCGATCCTAACCTCGATGAGGATATGAAGAAGCCAGAAAAAATCTATGACATCCTTTATAACTTACTTCCTAAGTGTCCGAAGTGCGGACGCCTTGGTGTTTACCACAAACCGAAGCAGAAGAATCAAAAAGCTCAACAGCAGCCCCAGCAGGGCCAGCAAGGTCAAAATGGACAACAAGGACAGCAGGGCCAGAATGGACAGTCTGGTCAACAAGGTCAAGGAAATGGTCAAAACCAGCCAGGTCAAGGTTCTGGTCAAGGACAGCCGAGCGATCAGCATGAACATGGCGCAGATGGACAACAGTGTGGTTGCCCCGACCATGGACATGGTAATCAGCCTGGTGACGGACAAGGACAGCCAGGACAGGGTAATGGTGGTTCACAAACACAGGGACAAGGATCTGAAGACGGGCCTTGTGATGAATGTGGTGGTGGACATGATATTTTTGGATTAGGTGGCACTGTAGACGACCACATGGACTCCGAAGAGTCAGAAGAGAAGTTAGCTAAGAGAATCTCAGATGCTATGGAAGCTGCTAAGAAAATGGCGGGATATGTTCCGGCTGCGCTGGAAGATGAGCTTGGTAAATTAACTGCGCCCAAAGTGACCTGGCAAGATATTATCCGTACACGATTACTTAAAGCTCGTGCGGGTAATGGTCGTAATGATTGGACTCGTTTCAAAACCCGTCCAATGTTTAGCGGGCTCATGGTTCCGAAAAGAAGAAACTTCTACGCCCACTTTGGGTGCTTGGTTGACACTTCCGGCTCGATGAGCAAAGATGACATGGCTTTCGGCCTGTCGCAACTTATCGCGTTGGATGAGCGCTCCGAGGGGACTATCGTACCGGCTGATGCCAAAATCTATTGGGAGAAGTCTGTCAAAGTTAAAAAATGTGATCCCGAAGAGATCAAGAAGTTCGTGCCAGTTGGACGTGGTGGAACCATGTTTGCGGAGTTCTTTACTGACTATGAAAAGAATATTGGAGCTTGTGACTTCTTGATTGTAATCACAGACGGATTCCTTCTGGATACAGATATTGCTGAAATGAAACATCCAGGTGTGGATGTTATCTGGTTGATTACTAGCGGCAGCGCTTTCAATCCGCCATTCGGAAGAGCATTCGATCTACGTGCCTAAATGGTACCATACATCCCCATACCTCTCAACATGACAAAATGTCGTTGCATATTTGGCTGCGATCATGATCGGCACAAACCGTATCATAATCAGTTCATTACCAAAGAAGATTGGTATGAACGACAATATTATTGGAACGTAGCTAAATATGTAATGGATCCAAACATTTCACCATCTAATGCTGATGATTTGGAACTATTTCAAGACGCCATTTTTGAAAGCCCTTGGGGACGGATCCATATTCATTTTTATGAAAACTTGTTCAAAAACTATTACAAGTTTAATCCCGAATGGGTTCTAAAAGTATTTTGTAAGTATATGGGGTTTCTTGAAAGGCTTTCTATTTTATTCATAAATGATGCTTTCGACTTCATCTTTAAACAAGAAGATACTAAGATAATCGAAAACTTATTGAAAGTAATGCCTATAGGAATCAAGCTGCGTTTTATTAAGGCGGCAGAGAAATACCCCAAAACAATTCAGGCAGTTCCCAAATTGAAATTGTACAACTTATTCTCCTGACCCGCTTGACGTGCGCGTTCCGCGTGCTTACGATGTCGGGTGCAGGAGAGGTGTGTTATATTCACTAATGTGAGTAACGTAATCTTCATCGAGTTTTACAGTAAGCAAAATTTTCCTCCAGGCAAGTGGATAAACGAGCCTGACCTATGTGTTTGGGAGCATCAACTTCCTTGCCTTGCCATTAGAGATATGGGCATGGGTGTGTGGAAGGGATTCGTGGCCGTAAAAGAAGGTCACCCTCTTTTTGGTAAACCAGTCGAAGAGATGCTTAAACAACCTATTATGATGGATGTATTCCTCTCTGTATATGGTGGTTTAAGTGGTGCTGGAAGATTACCGGCCAAGTATAAAGAATACGCCAAAGATTATTGGTGGATTGGTATTGAAACTTCACATGGTGGAGATTTGATGCCCTTACTCAAATTAGATGATAGCGATCCTAATATGGCTAAAATGATATCAACGCAGACCTATAAAGACTTTTCGTTTATTCGAAAAGAAACTAACAAACTTGCGAAAATGATATCGAAACTAAAATGACTATGACCGGCTTTATAATAATGGATATCCTTCTTACTATTGGTCTCTTTTGTAATTTAAGTAAAGACATCTATCGGTAATTCTATGAGTAAGAAAAATATGACTGGTGCATCCCCGCGCTACCGAGTGGAAGGCGTGAAAGGGGAATTTTTTGATGTTTTCTCTAAAAAATCGAATGCAATCAAGGCCGCTATCGCTTTAGCAGTTGAACATACTGGAACCACCTTCCTAGTAGTTCGAACAACCTTACTCAAGAAGAAAGTAGTCTTTAGTTTTAAACTTGAGGCTGAATATCAATTTGATGACATTCAGGATGTTTATCAAGGAATTGTTGACGTATATCAGAAGAAGCTAGATAAAACCAAGTACTGGAGAAAGCCTGATGTTACTTGAAATCGCCCTGACTGGTGGATTACTTTCCGTTCTAGTCTTTATCCATTTCTTTGTTGACTGGATTTTTCAGTCTCATGCAGAGGCAATGGTTAAACACAACAATCCAAAGATTCGAGCTAAGCACTGCGCAATTTATACGGCAGGCTTCCTCCCATTCATGTGGCTGTTCAACTTTAGTTGGTTTGAGTGGCTTCTTGGGATCAATATTTTGTTCTGGTCTCATTTCGTTGAAGACACTTACATTCCGGTCTATCTGTGGGCAAAATACATTCGCAAACCCCCTGAGATGACTAATCCACGTAAAGCTGAAGTAATTCTACAACAACAAGAGGATGGTAGTTTTCAACCTCATCAAGCTGTATTACCGCCCGATCCTAAAGCCGGATTCGTAGAGTTTGTTCAAACTCCAATGGGTAAGATCTTAATGATTGCTATTGACCAAATCATCCACATCGCATTCTTGATCCCTATTGCTTGGATGATGATGCACCACTTAGCGGATGATATGTAATGGACTGGTCAGATTTTAGAGGTCTTGTTATTGACAGCCTCACTGATGATCTGTTGACCCCCAAGTATCGTCGTATGAAAAAAGCTAACAATTTGCCAGATACGTTCGGGCACTGTTATGTAGCTAGTGAGGCCGCCTATTATCTATTGGGCGGCAAAGAAGAGGGCTGGAAACCAATGCATATGACCCATTTAGGAGCGTCTCATTGGTTTCTAAAGCATGAGTCAGGCTACATCTTGGACCTGACCTACAACCAATTCAAAAGCCCATTAGACTATAGCAAAGCAAGAGGAACGGGGTTTCTGACTAAGGTACCAAGCAAAAGGGCTAAGAAGCTCTTGCTGAGAATACAAAACTCCCGCACGTGGTCTAAACTAAAAAAATCCATCACGGCCTTGACGTGACAATTTGTGTGAATATATTGACTGGCACGGACGCCCGGCGAGGGCAAGCTGACGAAAACCAGAGAGGTAATTGACTAATGAAACTGACCGGAGCAAAACCTTATTTCGAGTCTTCTGGAGAGATGCAAGAGCATTTCTTCTCCATTCAAGACAAGGGTGCGTTGTTCGAAATCTTGCGCAGCAAGATGTATTCGAATCCCATCCTAGCTATCTGTCGTGAGATTACCAGCAACGCTCGCGATGCTCATCGTGAAGTTGGTACTCCAGATAAGCCCGTTCATATCCATCTTCCATTTGGTTTAGAGCCTCAGTACAAAGTCAAGGACTTTGGGCCAGGCATTAGTCCAGACCGAATGGTGAATATCTTCATTTCATATACGGCTTCTACCAAGCGTGATGACAATGTGCAGACTGGTGGATTCGGTCTAGGCGCTAAGACTCCGTTCTCTTACAGCGACTCTTTCCAAGTTACTACGGTGCATGATGGTATCAAGTACAGTTATACCTGTTTGATTGATGACACCAAGGTTGGCAAGTTAGTTCTTTTAGATGAGCGCCCGTCTACTGAACAAAACAATACGGAC
>JACCDR011375192.1_pt1 | contig 10940 bp, 10 predicted proteins | sample 7446431 | NCBI WGS metagenome assembly JACCDR01 (sample SAMN15323443, study PRJNA562643) | freshwater metagenome | isolation source: river surface water | place: USA:Blue River Watershed | collected 2017-08-17 | reverse complement strand
GTTGTGATTCAAAATGTATGATAGATAAATAATTTGATTATCAATAACTTATCTATAAAACTATACTTTTGTCTTCCCGCAGGGATCTTCGCGCAAGTACAGCGGCCGTCGTATTTGCGCGAAGATCTCTGCGGGAGGATGGGAAAGAGGCTTGAAAACAAAAAGGATGCCTTTTTTCCATCATACATTTGGATACACAGCCCCTTAAGAAAATATGCCCGTCAATTAGCCAAATGTACTAACTATTTTCATAATCCTTGTCCTTCTGAAGAGGAATGGGTAGGAGAAAAACTTTCTTAAAATCTCAATTTAGTATGCAAAAAATCCTTCTCACCGGCTCCAATGGCTTACTTGGACAAAAACTGGTACAGCTTATTTTGGAAAAAAATGAATATGAACTCATTGCCACAGCCCGTGGCGACAATCGGCTGCCAGCCTTGGGATCAGCTTCAATGTCAGCTACTTACCAAAGCCTGGATGTCACCAGCCGCAGTGAGGTTCAGCAGGTGTTTGCTACCTACAAGCCTGATTATGTGATTCATACCGCCGCTATGACTAACGTGGATCAATGTGAGTCGGAACGGGAAGCCTGCTGGAAGCTCAACGTAGAGGCTGTGCAGCACCTGGCCGAAGCCTGTCAGCAACATAATGCCTTTCTGCTACATCTGTCTACCGATTTTATTTTTGATGGAGCAGATGGCCCGTACGACGAAGCTGCACGACCCAATCCACTGAGTTACTATGGAGAAAGCAAATTGGCAGCTGAAGAAGTATTACTGGAAAGCTCAAACCTCTCGTGGGCTATTGCCCGAACCGTACTTGTATATGGCATTGCCCATGACATGAGTCGCAGCAATATTATTCTCTGGGTAAAAAATTCATTGGAAAACCAGAAAGCCATCAAGGTCGTAGATGATCAGTGGCGTACACCTACACTGGCAGAAGACCTAGCTATAGGCTGCTACCTGATTGTCAAGCACAGAGCCACAGGGATTTTTAATATTTCTGGCAAAGACATGCTCACGCCATACGACATGGCGATCCAGACAGCAGGTTTTTTCAAGCTTGATACCTCTTATATGACCCGTGCCGATTCAAGTACCTTTACTCAACCTGCCAAACGTCCACCGAAAACAGGGTTTGTCATTGATAAAGCCTGTACACAACTCGGCTACCAACCCCATTCTTTTACTGAAGGCATTGCCATTGTAGCCAGTCAGTTGACGGTACCACAAGGATAAGAACTGGTACTGTAAAATAAATGTGTGTAGGATTCGTTTACAAAGTGGATTTGAGGCGAATCTACACACACATTTCTGCTATCAATGAAACAATTGGTTTTGTATACAGCTATGCTGGCTGCTGTGATTGTTATATCCAGCAACTTTCTTTCTCCGACTGTACCCCAACAAATGCCCGAGTGGGTGCGTTCGGAAAAACCAATAGAAGAAACAGAAATAGATACCATTCAGGCAGATTTGCGGTTGCACCCACAGACCACCTATGCGGCTAGTCGGGCTGCTGTGGCACAGGCTCAGAAAGAATTTCGCAGGCAATATACCCAAGCTAAAACCCCGGCACAGCAACAGGCTATTCTGGATACGGTAGGCAAATACCTGACAGAAGCCATTGTCAATCAGTTGATTCCGCATTGGTATGGTACATCCTGGAGCTTTGAAGGATATACAGAAATTCCCCAAAAAGGCAATATTGCCTGTGGATATCTGGTATCTACGGTGCTGGCACATGCAGGATTTAACCTGAATCGTTACAAAATGGCCCAACAAGACCCCTGGTGTGAAGTACAAACCCTGCATCAACAAAAATCACCAATCGTCTTTCCCACACAGCACCGCAAAGAATTTGCTGATTCTGTAGAAACTTATCTACCTGACGGCTTGTATATGCTGGGTATGAATAGTCATGTGGGCATGTTGCTCAAACGTCGTGGCAGTAGCTACCTGATCCATTCTAGCTATCTGCTCATTGATCGTGGTAAAGCTGAAGTGACCATTGAGAAAGTAGCGGCTACTCGTGTAATTTTTTATGGAAGTGAATGCCTGATCGGAGCCATTACCACCAATCCCAAACTACTCCGGCAATGGGTATTGGGTGAGCCAATTGCAATTGTGTACAGGTAAGCGTATAGGCCTGTTTTCAGCCAGAATAACATGAGTTCCTTTCTGAGCCTTTCCATGAACCCCTACAGTCAACCTGTAACATTCAACTTCTTTCTCTCCTGGCATGTCTTCCCTTTCCCACCGCTGGCGCAAGCATCCCGCTTGTGCCCTGGATAAATCAAGTGTCCGCTTGATAACTGGCCGAACAACAAGCAGTGTAGTCGTGGACACAAGCAGATGCTGGCTGGTACCAGCGAAGCCTGTTAAATTCACAGTATTCTGTTGAGGGGCGAACAAAAAACGGATAAATGTGTTAGGTATAGAGTAGCTTTGTGTAGGCAAGTTCCACAGGGGCAGCCGTATACACAGAGATTTTTTCAACAAACATACCTTACTCCATCCACAAAAAAACAATGCTATGAACAATTTCAATTTTCATAATCCTACCCGCCTTTTGTTCGGGAAAGGACAGATTGCTGCAATGCATCCGTATATTCCTGCGGGAGTAAAAATTATGGTTACCTATGGCGGAGGCAGCATCCGCAAAAATGGGGTATACGACCAAGTAATGGCTACCCTGAAAGGATTTGAAGTTGTAGAATTTGGCGGCATCGAACCCAATCCGCTTTTTGAAACCCTGATGCAGGCTGTAGAACTGGCTCGAAAGGAAAACGTGACCTTCCTACTGGCTGTTGGCGGTGGTTCGGTACTGGACGGTACTAAATTTATCGCTGCCGCCATTCCATACACACATGGTGATCCGTGGGATATTCTGGCCAAAGGAACTCGTGACATCCAGTCTACCGTGCCGCTAGGAGCCGTACTAACCTTGCCTGCTACTGGTTCGGAAATGAACATGTTTGCCGTCATCAGCCGGAAAAGTACCCAAGAAAAATATGGATTCGGACATCCTGCCCTATTTCCAGTCTTTTCGGTTCTAGACCCTACCACCACCTTTTCGCTACCGGCCCGTCAGATTGCCAATGGCGTGGCAGATGCCTTTACACACGTCATGGAGCAATACATGACTTATCCGGCTCACGCACCACTGCAAGACCGCATGGCGGAATCCGTTCTGCTTACCTTAATCGAAGAAGGATACAAGACTCTCAACGACCCGTCTGACTACGATGCCCGTGCCAACTTCTGCTGGTGTGCTACCATGGCTCTGAACGGAGTTATTGGCGTAGGCGTACCCCAGGATTGGGCTACTCACTCCATCGGACACGAACTGACGGCCTTTCATGGCATAGACCATGGACGTACGTTGGCTGCTGTATTGCCACATCTGTTGTGGGTGAAACGCAACGAGAAGAAAGACAAGCTGTTGCAATATGGAACCCGCGTCTGGAAAATTACCGACGGCACTGATGAAGAACGCATTGCCCGTGCCATTCATAAAACAGTTCAGTTTTATGAGTCGCTGGGTATTGCAACTAAAGCTTCTGCCTATGGAGTGACCAAAGATACAGTGGATAAAATAGTAGAACGGTTTAAGCAGCGTAACCTGGTACTCGGCGAACGGCGGGATATTACGCCAGAAGTAGTAGAAGAAATCCTGACATTGAGTATTTCCTGAGACCATTTTCTTACCTAAGCCAGACACCTCTTCTGTTATCTACGGAAGAGGTTAAAAGTACAAAAGGTTGCCTGTGAGAAAAAATATATATCTACTGACTTTATTTCCGTTTCAGATTTCCCAGAATTGAAAACAATCCACCGCCACCGATCAGAGTGGGCACATAATCAGCTATTTGGCTGGCATGTCGAACGGATTCAACAGTATAAAACGACTTAGGATTATGAAGTTGGATAATAGCCAGTAGATCAGGCAAATCATGGCGGTTGATGACCGAAAAAATGATTTTTACGTTCTCCCGTTTTCCTTCTCCTTCTACAAATGTATATCCAAACCGGGATTCCTTGAGCTGATCAATCAGTTCTGAGGCTTCGCGGCGGGTCACAATGCGTACCATCACTTTGCCCAAGGCCAACCGTTCTTCCAGCGTCATACCGACAAAAATCCCTGTGGCAAAGCCTGAGGCATAGCCAATATAACAGGCAAAATTGTTTAGGTTACTCATAATGGTGCTGATGGCAAACAGCCACAGCAACGACTCAAAAATTCCCAGCACAGGAGCCAACTTCCGTCGCCCACTCATAACCGAAATCTGACGCAGTGTAGAAATAGATACATCTGTTACACGCGAAAAGAAGATCATCAGCGGCAAAAACAGCCAGTGATACATTTCACTGGAAACCCCTAGTTTGTATATAAAAAAATCATCCATAACCCATTTAAATCTTGGCAAAGCCTGTTTATCTCCTCTTGCCCTGAATCTAAGCCATAGAGACACAGATTTGCAAATTTTTAACGTAAAAATTCCTGAAAAACATCAATACTAGGACTTACGCAACCTACTCTACTTCAAGCCCTGAAGGGGCGACATCCATCAGCACAGGGTATAGCCCTGTGTATGTTGCGTAAGTCCTAAATACCTGTCAGAGCAGGAATTTAGCGAAGCCCAATCTTCTTCTGACATTGGGCACACAAGGCAGCTTGGGCGTGGTCTACTGTTCGGATAGATTCTACGGCATCTGTCATCACACATCGTTTGTTTGGGCAATGTGGAAGACCCAGGTTGTGTCCGACTTCATGCAAGACCACTTTCACACATCGACTAGTCAGCTTTGAGGCATCTCCCTTGAGCCGGAAGGTAGATACAACTGCCGCATGTCCTGGACAGTAGGCAAGCCCCATCACACCCCAGTCGCCGTATCTGGATTCTGGCTGCTGCACACGTCCAAGTCCATCCCGCTTGGTGGTAGAGATATCCAATGTGGTAAAACCAAGTACATAATCAATCTTTTTATTTCGTTGGAGGTCCAAGTATTCAATCAGGCAGTCGGCTCTGTAGCGGGGAGATTTAATCTGGACAAAACAGGAGGGAGGCAATGGAACAGACTGACTCAGAACCATTTTCATTCCGTATGTATGCTGGATGGCTTTCTGGATCGTATCTGTCAGCAAAACAGGTACCTTACCTAAAGGCTGTACATAAACTGTACGGTCTTTCAAAGATTTTGATTGACAGCCCGTTAGTAGAATAAGAATCAGGAGTACTTTGTGCAGCGGTTTCTGTATAAGCTGGGACAGTGGTACTATTTGATGTATACTTTCTCTATTGCCTGAAGGTTGAGTCATGAGAGAATCAGTTTTTTTACAATAATAGGATGAATTTCCTTGTCTAATGTCCTTGTAATGTCTAAAAAGATTGTAAGTTCGCAAATAATCCATATCATGTTATTAATTATAGGTTTCAACCGATGACTGTATGTATCAATAGCTATTATGGCCTCTTATACCTTGTTTATTCATCTTCATCCCATCTATTAATTTTCTTCTATGGCTGTTAACAAAACTGTTTTTGGTACTCTTCCAGATGGGAGTACCGCGTATTTATATACCTTGACCAACACAAAGGGAATGACTGTGAAAATTACCAACTATGGGGGGATTGTTACGTCTATTCAAGTTCCCGACAAAAATGGTATATTGGGCGAAGTAACCCTTGGATTCGATTCGTTGGAAGGTTACCTCTCGCCTGGCTATTTGTCCAGCTATCCTTATTTTGGAGCTATTATGGGTCGCTTTGCTGGACGGATTGCCAACGGAGTCTTTTCTCTGAACAACCAAACCTATACACTCTTAATCAATAATGGTGGCAATCACTTGCATGGCGGAGGAATCGGTTTTGACCGGGTGCTTTGGGGAGAAGAACTTCCAGCTTCGTCTGAGGCCTCTGTAAAGCTTACTTATACCAGCAAGGATGGCGAAGAAGGCTATCCGGGTACTGTAAACATAGCCGTTGTTTATACCCTTACTGAAGACAATGGTCTAAAAATAGATTATACGGCTGAAAGTGACGCTCCTACCCCCATCAATCTGACCAATCATGCCTATTTTAATTTGGCTGGAAAACAGGCGAAAACAGTGTTGGATCATGAGTTGCTGATTCACGCAGACCAGTACCTAGAACTGAACCCTACATCTGTACCTACAGGCAAAATACTGTCAGTAAAGGAATCACCTATGGACTTTACAACCTCTCATCGGATTGGCGAACGCAGTGACCTCGTTTTTCCAGGAGAAAATGCCCCTGTCAAAGGTGGATATGACCATTGTTATGTATTACGGTCTGCAGGAACCCTGCACCAGGCCGCTTGCGTTACCGAACCACAGACAGGCCGTGTCATGGACGTTTGGACTACCGAGCCTGCCGTACAACTCTACACCAGCAATTACCTGCATGTTTCTACACCTGGGCATGATGGAACTTTATACAGCTACCAGTCGGGTCTATGTTTGGAAACCCAGCACTATCCAGATGCTCCCAATCATGCCCATTTTCCAAGCACCATCCTGACGCCAGGCGAAACGCTGCGTAGCACGACTATTTATCAGTTTTCGGTAAAAAAATAAGGAATAAACAGGTCCATTAGGTACCTGGAAAAGCCTCAATAATTACCGAATGGGATGTGAGTCAGGACAACATCCGATGGATTTTGTCCTCATTCTTTCTTTCTTTTTGCCAGAATAGAGTCCTATATCCATGAGTTGTGAAATATTTACTTATTTGATAGGTAATTATTGAAAATAAACCTATATCTTTGCGTCCCGAAAAAATGACGGACGGGTTCCGTCGCTAAACCTAAACATAACATGGCAGTAAAAATCAGATTAACTCGCCGCGGGCGTAAAAAACTCGCTATCTACGACATTATTGTTGCAGATGCCAGAGCACCACGTGATGGTCGCTTTATCGAAAAATTAGGTAACTACAATCCTAACACAAATCCTGCTACAGTCGTACTGAAAGAAGGACGGGCGTTGGATTGGTTATTAAAAGGTGCACAGCCTACTGAAACTACCCGTGGCATCCTGTCTCATCAGGGCTTGATGTTCAAAAAACATTTGCAGGTAGGTGTATTGAAAGGAGCCATTACTCAAGAACAGGCAGATGCCAGATATGAGGAATGGAAAAAATCTAAAGATGAGAAAAACCTGTCAAAATCAGATATTCTGGCTCGTCAGAAAGCAGAAGACGACAAAATCCGTATGGCCAACGAAACCAAGCGGAAAGAAGCACGTGCCGAAGCTATCATCAAAAAGAATACGCCTCCAGTAGCAGAAGTTCCCGTAGTGGAAGCTGAAGCAGAAGGCGAAGCTCCGGAAGCTACGGCAACCGATGCACCCGCTGAAGAACAGGCATAATCTGGCTCAGCTTATACACAGAGGAGGCAACCCTTGGGTTTGCCTCCTTTTTTAGTTAAACCAGCCATGCAAATTCCCTTTTATTCGACAGAAAAACAGCATCAACCTATCCGGCAGCACCTTCTGGACCGAATGGCTGAAGTGTTGGATTCCAACTGGTATATTTCAGGAAATAACGTGGCTGCATTTGAAGCCGCCTATGCACTTTATTGCCGTCAGGCTCATTGTGTGGGGGTATCTAATGGCTTAGATGCTTTGTTTCTGTGTCTCAAATCTCTAGACATCGGTGAAGGCGATGAAGTCATTCTGCCTTCCCACTGCTTTGTTGCGTGTGTGCTGGCCATTACCCATACCGGAGCTACTCCCATATTCGTAGAGCCAGATCCCAAAACGTATACCTTGGATGTGTCTTCTATAGAAACTGTGGTCACAGACCGGACTAAAGCCATTCTGGCTGTGCACATGTACGGACATCCCTGCCAGATGGATGCTCTGATGGCTTTGGCAGAAAAACACCAGCTTTGGGTCATTGAAGATACGGCACAGGCACATGGTGCCCAGTATGCAGGTCGCATTGCAGGTAGCTGGGGGCATATGCAGGCTACCAGTTTTTATCCTACTAAAAATCTGGCGGCCTTGGGTGATGCTGGAGCCATTACCACACAGGATGAATGGCTGGCTGCCCGCATACGTATGTTGCAAAACTATGGGTCTTCGCAGAAGTACCACTACAAACGACAGGGTTGGAACAAACGACTGGACGAAATACAGGCCGCTATCCTGCAAGTAAAACTGACCCATCTGGACTCATGGAATCAGCAACGACAACACCTCGCATCGGCGTATCTGACACAACTAGCTGGCATTCCAGGGCTGGTGTTGCCACAGATACTTCCGCAAGTCTTACATGCCTGGCATTTGTTTGTAGTGCGTACCACCCAACGTACCGACCTACAGTCGTATCTGAAAACCTACGGCATTGACACCCTCATTCATTATCCGATCCCTGTACATCTGCAACCCGCCTATCGGGAGCTAGGTTTCCGACGGGGCGACTTTCCTGTGGCTGAAGAAATAGCGGATACTTGTCTTAGTCTACCCCTGTATCCAGGCCTGACCGATGAAGAAATAGAATATATAGCAGAAAAAATACGGCAGTTTTTCAATCCCCGATAGATGGCACATCTATAAAACAAAAGGAAAAATAATACGTTTGTATAGATAAAAACTGCGCTTATACGAAAGGCTTCGCTTCAAGTGAAGCCTTCTGTGGTCTATTCTGTGCTACTAACCTGCTATTTAACAATTGAATCTATGAAAAAGTCTTGTCATATCTGGTTATCTATTCGCTCTAGGCATGCCCATGTGCTGAGTCTTTGTATAGGCTTGTTGTTTTTTCTAGGAGCCTGTACTTCTACTGACGACACCTCTCCTGCAAATCCTCCGCCACTAGATCTTTCGCCAGTCGAAATACAGACCCGTGTAGTTGCCCAGAATCTGGATGTACCTTGGGAACTGATCTGGGGACCAGATAACTTTCTCTGGGTTTCCGAACGCAAAGGCAACGTGTTACGCATCAATCCTGCCAATGGCGACAAGCAGGTAATTCTTGATCTGACCAGCCAGGTTTGGCAGAGTGGTGAAAGCGGACTGTTAGGAATGGTTCTACATCCTGATTTCCAAGCCAATCCCTTTGTGTACCTGGTCTATACCTATCAAACAGGTTCTGGTGTTCAGGAAAAACTGGTACAGTATCAGTATGCTTCCAATGCCCTGAGCAACCCTACAGTTCTGCTAGACAATCTGCCTGCTAATTCTACCCACAACGGCTCCCGCTTGTTGGTGTTACCAGATAAAACATTGCTCATGACTACGGGTGATATACAAAATGCTCCCTTGGCACAGGATATAAGATCCCTTTCAGGAAAAATTCTTCGGTTGAATCTGAACGGGTCGGTTCCTACCGATAATCCCATAGCTGGAAGTTATGTATATTCTTTTGGACATCGAAATCCGCAAGGATTACTTTGGCACCCCAATGGGAAACTATACGCAACCGAACACGGCCCAGACATTGATGACGAACTGAATATCATTGTGCCCAATCGAAATTTTGGATGGCCTAATATAGTTGGAACAGCTGGAACGGACGCAGAAAAGGCATTTGCGGTAGTCAATAATACCGTAGAACCTATGCTAACCTGGACACCTACCGTGGCTATATCAGATCTGGCCTTATACACTTCTACCACCATTCCTCAGTTTCAAAATTCATTGCTGATTACGACACTGAAAGCCAGACAGCTACTTGTAGTAGCACTAAACGAAGACGGTACACAGGTGCGTACACAGGAAATTCTGTTGAATAATCAGTTTGGCCGGCTTCGGGATATTGTGGTTTCGCCACAAGGAAAAATATATGTAGCTACCAACGGAGAGTCATGGAGCAATACAGATCCTGGTACGCATCAGATTATTGAGCTTTCACCCAAATAAAGGCTATAGAAACCAGCACAAATGCTTACATTTTTTCTCCAAATGCTAGATCTCCGGCATCGCCCAGGCCGGGGATGATATAAAATTTGTGGTTGAGTTTTTCATCTATGGCTCCAATCCACAGCTGGCATTCCGGGAAATGCTGCTTTATGTAGTAGATGCCTTCTTTGGTGGCAATAGCCACCACCAGATGGATGGCAGCGGGTTTTCCATAGGCTCGTAAGGCTGTCAGGGTGCTGATCAAAGACTTTCCAGTGGCCAGCATCGGGTCAATGAGAATCACTGTCCGGTTTTCCAGACTTGGCGTAGCCATGTAGTGCATTTCTACTTCAAACGAGTAATCATCTTTGGGCTTTCCTCGAAATGCTCCGATAAAGGCATGGTCTGCCTGATCAAATACATTGCTAAATCCTTGATAAAGAGGTAGTCCGGCTCGTAGAATAGTGGCCAGTACAGGTTGCTGGGCTAGTAGACTGGTATGGGCTGTGCCTAGTGGAGTAGTGACCTGAGTAGTGGTGTAAGGCAGGGATTTCGAAAGCTCGTAGGCTAGTATTTCTCCTAGTCGTTCCATATTTCGCCGAAACCGCATTCGATCCTTTTGGAGATTTATATCACGTAACTCTGCCAAAAATTGATTGGCAATAGAAGGAGTTTCGGCTAGTACAAACATACAATAACGGCTAAGGGCATTTCGCCTGTCTGGGAATGGTGATTTGGAACGAAAAGTAAATGATTCTGCGAATAAAAAAAAGCAACTTCTGAGAAGTTGCTTTTTTACTTCGAAAAATAGAGTATATCTTGCGTTTCATAGTCTGTTGGGAGCGACTGGCTTCCTGTAGACGTAGGCTGGAAAGTTAGAGGCTATAAGCAAAAAAACTTGTTTCAAACGGAAACGGTTTCATCTCTAGTTGATCTAGAAGTTAGGTTTGCCTGTATATTTCTTGAGTTGGAGCAGAGAGATTCTTTGGGGAGGCGATACCTGCGGTTTAGAGGCATCCTGTTCTTCGGATTTGCTGCGAAACTGTGTGTGACTTGAGTCACACTTTTTT
>JACCDR012081578.1_pt1 | contig 10941 bp, 10 predicted proteins | sample 7446431 | NCBI WGS metagenome assembly JACCDR01 (sample SAMN15323443, study PRJNA562643) | freshwater metagenome | isolation source: river surface water | place: USA:Blue River Watershed | collected 2017-08-17 | reverse complement strand
GTGCCCGGCGTCCGCGAAGGGGTGGGGCAGGGATTTGACGATGACCGGCAGGTGGCGGCTGGAGTCGATAAAGCCGATGAGAACGTGGTCGCCGTCCCAACTGGCAAAGTCGCTGGGGTCGTCGGGGTCCAGCGGGCGGCCAGAGAGCGTCTGGCTGGCGGCCCGTGGCTTGTAGGCGGTGCCCCCCTGGAGGCTGGAAAACTCCTGGGCCACCAAGACCTGCTCCAGTGGCCACAGTCGGCCTCCGTTAAGGCTGGTGTACACCAGCACGTCGCAGTAGATGCCGGCCGGCCCCTGCGCCGCATAGGGGTGATTGGGGTCGTCGTAGACGTAGGTGGCCACGACCACGCCGCGCACGAAGAAGCTGTTGCCAATGTCTCCGCCCATCGGCGTAAAGCCAAGGCCCGCCTGTAGGGTGCCGCCTGCCGGCGTCTGCTGGGGGCAAAAGCGGGTCATTTCGCCGGCAGCGGTATCTTGCGGGCCGCCTGGAAGGCACCGGACAGCCGTTTCAGGCGCGCAAGATGGCTTGCGTCGGTTCCGTAGTAGGCGCGGGTGATGTTGACCGAGGACATGCAGGCCCCTGGCGACCAGGCGTGGCTGTAGCCCTCGACGTAGGCTGTCAAATTTTCGGCCGACGTCTGGCCTTTGACGCGCACCTTGCCTCCCAGCTTGAGCTGCGGGAACGACCGCCCCAGAGACAGGCTGCCCTGGTACAGCTCCGTGCCCATACAGTACCAGTCTTTGAGCCGGGCGCGGAGGCCCTCCGCGAGCTGGCGCAGGCCCGTGCCCTGGCCGACCTGGGCGGAATAGGGGGTCGTCACGTCCATCCGGCGCACGCCGCGCAGGGCCTTGTCGTCGGGGCGCTCCAGTATCGAGCGCACTGTGCCGTTTTGGCTGATGTTTTCCTGGGTAAAGTTTCCGACGAAGGCGAAGGCGTTGATGGCCTCATAGGTGCTGGTCCCAAGCTCCAGGTTGCGCACGTCCTGACTGTTGATTTCCCAGAGCGGCAATTGAAAATACGGCTGCGTCAGGCCCGGCTGGCCCAGAGCCTTTGGATCTACCAGCGGGAACGGCTTGTCGCGAAAGACCACCGTCATGCGCGACTGGGCAGGGTCTAATCCAGCCTTCAGGTCTACATCTGCCCTGAGCGCACTCATGCCGCCCACTGGCAATAGCTCCGTGTAAAGCTCGCAGAATTGCTGGTCGCCGTATTCGTTGGCGGCCAAGTCCCAGACCATTGTATCGGGGAATAAAAGCGTCCCTGTTGGTGTCGCCCGCTTGAGCACTCTGCTGTTGAATCCCGCGTAATCGTACTGCACGGCTTTCGTGACCGAGCCACCCGGCCCAGGAAGGTCGCTGGGCAGTGCCCAGTTCGCGATGCCACGAGCGCCTATCACGTCGAATAATTTGAACAGGATAAGCTGAACGTTCTGGCGCGGGTTGGAGTTGGCAAGGCCACTTGCAGATATCTTGAACGCCAGCCCTCCGCCCACATTATCGGCTGTGAGCGCATTCATAAATACGCGGGTGGTTGCCCACGCTTTCTGAAAACTCCGGCCTGTAACCTGTGCAGAGACACGGGTGCCGCCCGGTCCTGCCTGACGGCTGTACCGCACCTCGTCAATCATGCCACGCATGACATGCCAGCGGCGGTTGAAGCGGCGAAAGCAAATGTCTACCCAGCCGTCCACCGCGAAGACCTCTAACGGCTTAAAATCGGCAGGTGCTTTGACCGAGAACGAAAAATTACCGCCGCTGCCCAGGGCATTGCTCACCTGGCACTCGGTCACGGAAGGAACGCCATCCTGCGTGCGTCCGTCAAGCACAATGGTCAGGTTGCTGTTATACAGCGTATAGGGCGAGCCATTTTTGTTGTACAGCGCAATCTCGACCTCGGTGCGCTCGCTGCCCTGGTAGCCCGCACTGGTGCCGAACGCGGCAAGGGAGAGGCTCACTTGCTATGCCGCCCTGAAGGCCCTACGACACGATGCTACCCTGCACGGAGCGCCCAGAACATGACTGCTTGGCCAGATTACGAGGCTGCCCTTTCGCTGCTCAATCGCCAGATGCAGAGGTTTCGCAAGGACATACGGCAGGGGCGCGTGTTGCGCGAAAAAGCCGAGCGACTGGCCCGTAACTTTGCCGCCGCTTCGCGCACCCTTGGCATTCTTCTGGACGCTCCCGAGACAGGAGTGTTCCAGGATGACGCCTACACATACCGCAATCGCAGCAGCGGCGAGCAGGTAGGCGGCGAAAAAAAGATATGGGCGAAGACTACTCAGACATCACCTCGCCAGGAGATGGCTGCCGTAAAAATCTGCCCTTTGGGTCACGCTGGCGACGGGCCGCCCCCTCGCGCCTAGCCGTCTGGGCTGGGCCATCGCGCTCGTAGGAGATACTGAGGGTGATGGCCGGCTCGGAAAGCCAGCGCCACAACGAATCCCACAAAAATCTGCACTTCTGCGCGGTCATACCAGGCCCCCTAGCGGTCAAACGTGTGGCACGTCCGCACCGAGTCTACGGCCGTCTGTAAAGATGGCCGGAGCGCCCTGTAGAATCCACGTCTGCGTGGCACGAATTTGCAAGATGTAGTCCTGGCAGCCGTAGGAGCAGCGGTCCTGGTACGCCGTCCAGCCGCCGCGATGGAAGGCCAGAAAGCCATCCTCGGAGAATTGGCGAATCGCCTTGACGAGCAGCTCAGTTGCGACGTGGAGGTTGGCCTGGTCATTGAGATCGGGCCCCTGGCCCTCACTCCAGCCGATGCGACCCAGCATGTCTGCGTTCATGTTGTAGGCGCTGTAATTTTTAGCGGGCCCCTGCCCATCCTTGCTGGCGTCGCGCTCTGCGGCCGTGAAGTGCTGTGTCTCCTGCATGCCGACCGCGAGGACCAAGGCGAGCAGGCTGTCGTCGCCGCCCTGTGCCCGCACGGCATCCGTCACGACTTTTTTGTTGCGGGCCAGATCGTCGCCGATGTCCCACGTCTGGACGTTCACACGGGCCCGTCTGTGGGGCGAGGCGTCTGGCTCGTGGCCGCACGCGAAGCTTAGGCTCAATACGAGCGCCAAGAGAGTCAGGCGGGGCAGCATCGAGCACATGGTCATCCTCCCGGACGCAGGTTGCCGGCAGCGGCGCCGCCTGTGGCAAATGAGGTCAGCTTGCGGCCACTATCGGCTATAAAGTTTGCCATATCCAGAAAGACGTTGCCCACGTCCGCGACCGTATTGGTGAAGCGCGCCGCGTTCATATCCGCTTCCTGGACGCGGTTGACCGACTTTTTCCCCTGGCGCGTCTGAAGGTTGGCGGTGTAGGCCGTCCTGCGCATGGTCAGCGGGGTGTTGTCCGCCGCCTGCTGTCCGAGAGACGGCAAATCTGCACTGCGGCTCTCGCTGTCTATCTGGCGGGCAAGCCTGGGCGTCAGCTTGTTGCCCTTCGTGACCGCATCGTACTCCTGCTGCCGGCTGAAAATCATGCCAGCGGACTCGTCAAAGCCCTTCAGCGTGGCCGCAAGCTGGTCTTTATCGCTGTCGCCATACGCCTGGGTGATGTACGAGCGCGCCCCCGCCAGAGCCTTCATTCTGCCCTTACCCGACTCCATCTGACGCAGGGCGGGCAGGTAGGTCGAGGGATCGTCAGGATTCCAGCCGTACTGCATCAGAAGCAGGGCCTCGTTGGAGTTGCTCGGGCCCCTCTCTGCAATCTCATTGGTCTTGGCATTGTAGCCCGCCGCGTTGCGGCCCGCCTGGACGCCAGAGACGCCCATGCCCAGTTGCAGCATCCGGGCCACGTTGCCTCGCTCGGCTGTGTCCACCTTGATGCCGGTGGAGGCGAAGCCCTGTACGGCGTCCGCTATCTGGCGGACGTACTCGGACATCTCGCTGCCCTGGAGCCCCAGGCGCTGTGCGTCGGCCTCTGCCTGAGCCTGGGTCGCTGCGCTGTTGCGGCCTCGGGTGGCCCCGAGGTCTTCGCCACGCAGGAGCGACATGCCCGTGCCTGCGTCTATGCCAAAGCCCTGGGTGCCCTGGAGGACGCGGGCCAGACGCTCCTCGCCGTAGTTGGACACCAGGCCGCCGGCCTGGGCGGCCGCAGAGCCGAAATAGGCCAGGGATTCGTTGGCAGAGAGCCCGCCATACCGGCCGCCAATATCGCTGAGCCGATTGCGCTGCTTGTTGAGGCGCCGGTCGAAGCGCCCGCGCTCGTCGGTGATGAAGGGCATCATCCCCGCCATGCTGCGCTGGACGCCTATCTCAGCGTGTCCGGCCTCGACCGCTGCCCCAGTGGCTGCGGAGAGCAGGCCGCCCACGTAGGGTAGGCCGCCCAGGGCCCCTGCGACGCCCGACGCGCCGCCGTGCATGGATTGCTGGATGAAATCCATGCCGGCCAGGCCCGTCTGGCGGAGCTTACGGCCGATGTAGATGCCTGCGGCCTGGGCCTTGTAGCCCTCGGGGTGCTCCGTGTCGTCGAGGTAGTCGATGCCCAGGCCGCCCATGAGCAGGCCGCGATGGAAGCTGCGCTTCTTCTCGACCTTCTTGCTCTTGGGGCCACCTCCCCCGCCACCACCACCTCCGCCGCCCCCTGCACCACCTGCGAACCCGCCGCCGCCGACTCCGGGGATACCGCCGCCAAACCCGCCAAACCCCACGCCCCGGCCAGCGCCGGCCACGGTCATACCGCCGCCACCACCTGCGCCAGCCGCCGCTGCCGGGCCTCCCGCGCCGCCGCCCGCGCCGCCCGCACCACCCAGGGCCTTGCCGCCAAACCTCGCCGCCACCTTGGCAATGGCTCGGTCGGCCGCATTCATGCCCAGGGCCACCTTGAGCCCCATGGTCTGGCCGGCCGCGCCCACCTTTTTGAAGGTCTCCGCAAGGCGCGCTGCGGCGGTGTTCATCTCATCAAAGCCCCTAGCCTGGGCCATGATGGTGAATTTACTGGTCGCGTCAGCCATCTGCCGGGCTCTCCCTTTGCTGCCGCACGCGCTCGCGCAGGAACTCGGGCACCTCGCCAGAGCGCGCTGCCGTCAAATCTGCCTCTAGCGTCGGGTCATGGGCAGGCGGGGGCCGGTCCAGAATATGGTGCAAATGGTTCAAGCGACGCATCGAGCGCCGGCGGTTCTCGACCAGCGGCGGCGGTGCCCGGTGCGGGAGAGGCGCTCGAACCTCCTCCAGCAACAAGTCGGCCTCCTCCATGCAATCCATCAGATACCACACCCGCCAGTAGGTGTAGCTCTCAGCATGAAAGAGAGGGTCGTTGGGCGGTCGCCTGAAGGTCCGCACCCACCATCGCTGGATGTGCGTGGCCTCTCTGGCGAAGAGGGCCTCAGCCTTCTTTCGCGTCGCCTTGTCTGACGCAAAACCTTTCGACGTGCGTGGACACCTCCTGGGCCACCAAATTGAACAGTTCGGCGTAGGGGATTTCTTCGAGCTTCTTGGCCCACGGCGGACGCTCCAGCAGCGTGCGCTCCAGGTGTGCCATCATGCCCACCAGCTCGACGGCACGAGGGCTTACCTTCTCCTCGTCCGCGCTGCCCATGCGTTTTGCACGGTCCAGCTCGATGGCGATGACGTCGCCTACGGTCGGCGCTTTGTGAGCAAAGGTGCCCGAGAATGAGTCTCCGTTGGGCGCGGTCCACTCGACGTGGAAGCGATAGACCTGCTTCAGCCGGTCGTCGCTGCCCTGGGCGTCCTGAGCGGCCCGCACATGAGGCGGTGCCTGGTCAAAATCTGCCGTTTGCGTCACGTCTGTCAAAACGAATCTCCCGATGATGAGTCAAACGAACTGCTGGAGCTGTCGAAAGAGCTGCTGGAGCTGTCCCACGACGAACTGTGGTCCTGCGAGTAGGCCGGCGACGGAATCCTATTTATCGGCTCACAAGATGATTGTGGCTGCGGGCACGAATAGGTGTCGCTATTGGCCGGCAGCGGTGCGTTATGCCCCGAATCGTAGCCCTCTTTTTCCTCGGTGCGCGCCAGGTCGTCTTCGCGAGGCTTTGTGCAGCTCAGATGATTGGGTTCCATCATCTGGGTCCACAACATGTGGCGCATAAGCTCGCCCTGCACATCTGGTGCTGGGTCCGTCCGGTACGTCGTCTCGCGGCCAAAAAACTGTGGCGCACTGCGGCCGAATGAAGCTGCACGGGGTGTACGAAAAAGGGGTGGTGGGCTCAGATCCGGGGGCGGATCGAGCTTCTCTCTTGCCGGCTTTTTCTCAAGGCCAAGCAGCTTCTTGAACCACTCAATCAGCCAAGACATGCGCCCTCGTTCCGTTGGGGCCGGATCTCTCGTCCCCAGGTGATCAACCCCTGGACCTACGGCGTGAAGGGTACCTTCCCCCTCCGGCTCTTTGGCAGCTAGGCTGGACTGCGGCCTCTGTCCCTTCCAAGCCCTACGGGTGCAACGCGCCTTGTGCTCACGAAAGACCGGCCAGACGAGAGTAGCGCGGGCCGACGCATTGACTCAAGCCGTTCCCTGGCCAAACAGACCATTTGACGCCACGATGTGTCCATGGGGATTCCAGACCGCTTTCGTGCCTGTTTCTGTATGGAGCCGAATTACCAGGCCCAGCAGGACAAATGGCTGCTTCAGGAGCGGCTGCGCCAGATAAGGGCGCTAGAGGAGGAGGTCGCACGCCTCAAGTGGCGCAACTACAACCTCGATGCCCAGCTCACCCAGACTTTCGATATCCTCGATAGTCAGGCTGACATCACACGAACGTTCTCGGGCGCCCTGCCCCCGGTGCCGCCCAGCCGCAACTTTACGCCCATGACGCGACAGCCTACGCCGCGTGAGATGCTGGAGGAGTTACGGGTGAAGCCGAGCGCGGCACGCATGGTGCCTTCTGAGCCAAGGAGTCAACGGCAGGGACAGATCCAACCGCGCAGAGAGCCGATAAGACAGACAGGGCTCACTCTTCCCCTCGTGCAGGATTTCTCGGTGCCCTCGGGGCAAGAGCTGCAAACAGCAGGCTCCAAAGGGTCATTGCAGGCGAACAGCCGCAGTCAGTTTCAGCAGGGCCTACAGGGCCGCTCTGCGTCGGTGCGGAGCGCAGAGAGCCAGCCAGGACGCCGTAGCCAGGAGAGCCCGAAACAGCGGTCTGGGCCGCTGGCTCTGACGCTAGTTCCCAAACTCGACATTTCGGCGACAGACAAAGCTGACTTGCCCCATCACTAGGCTGTTCGGCTGTATCGTGAAGGAACTGCCGGCGAGCTTCAGGCCGTAGACCTGGGCCAGCAGCTTGCTGTCCAGCGCATCCTCCACAGAAGCGTTCAGTTCGCCCATCCCGATGACTGAGAGCAGGTGCTGCTGGGCATTTTTGCCCATCGCCGCCTGCACCCCAAAAGTCGTCAGGTTACGGTCAATAAGGCTGAACTGTGCGCAGGTGAAGGTTGCCCCGTAGGCCACCGGGACGTGCTCTACGGACTCGTAGGCGTTGAGCGTGCGGTATTCCTCGTGATTGTAGGAGTGGCCAAAATCCACCCCTGCGCCCCACGCGAAATACTTACCGTTTAAGCTGAACACAGCGCGTGCGCCGGTGAGCTGTGAACAGAGCGGAGTAGGCATCTGAAGCGGCATGGCCTCGTGCGTCCTTTACGCCGCGACTGCGGCAACCGGGTTGGCGAGACGAATCGTGGGCAGGATGAAGTTGATTTCTTCAGCCGGGTTCCACGTTTGGTCGAGATAAATGGCGTCTCGGACAATGGTGCCTGTGGGGTCTTGGTAGCCGTAGATGGCGCCGATGCCTACGAGCTGGTCGAGGATTTGCTTCGCCCCGATGATGACTTGATTGAGTGTGCCGCTGAAAAGCGGACGGCCGATATAAGCCTCAAGAGACAGCCGGTAGACGTAGACCGCGTAGCAGTTGGCGAAATAAATCGCGCCGCTGCTGTACACCTCATTGTCTGTCGAGGTGTACGAGGTCACGTCGCGCTCGATGCGGACGCCTACGTTGTCCACCTCGGAGGCATAGAAAATGCCCGCCGCGAGCAGCTCGTCTGCGTCGCCTATGGCATCCCAGCTCGCATCCTGGGTGACGCCCACGACCGCCATCCGCTTGCGGGTGAGCGGAGTGCCGATGGCAGCACCGGCACGCATCCCTGCCGCCGCTGCCGCGAAGAACTGGGGCAGGAAGGTCCGTAGCCTCCCCTGCGTGTCGTAATTGATGAGACCGTTGGGGCAGACTGTGGTGCCCGGTGCGTTGTGCCGCTGGGCCAGGGTCAGAATCCTGGCCTTGTTGGGGAGCGCCTGGCCGGCCGGGTCGCCCATCCCCACAAAGCACGTCCGCTCACTGGCGCCGATGCGGGTCATGTAGGCGCAGTGTTTGGTGGCGCCGAGGTTGATGCCCTCGTCCAGCGTCAGGCACACCACGACGTTCACCCGGACCTGTTTGAGTATGTCCAGGCACGCCAGGTAGTCCGAGGGCTTGGCGAGGCCCTCGCCGCCGCCGCTGAGAAAGATGGGCGTCGGGGTGAGCTGGGGCAGACCGGTTGCGCCAGGCGCCGCCGCCGCGCTCACCAACACGCTATTGGCGTTGACCCAATCCACGAGAGCTTCCACGTCAGAGGCCAGGGAGGCCCCCGCAGGGGCGGTGAGGTCCACATTGGCCAGTGCCCCCAGGGAGGAGAGCAGCGTCGAGCCCTGGGTGGCACCAATGCTCATTGAGAACCCCGCCGCAGCCGAGCCGGTGTCATCGAGCAGCCCAGCAACCTGCGGTGAGATGGCGTCCAGGGTGGTACTGGCCTGGCCAGCAAGGCGCAGGGCGGGCGCTGAGAGGGTGATGGTGCCCGTTGCCGCGACGCCGCCTGTGATGACAAGGCTCACCTCGCTGAAAGAGCCGACTGTGGTGGTTCCTGCGGCGCTGAGGGTGACCGCCTCGGTGAGCGGATTGCCGGTCGCGTCCAGGCCCACCACCAGCACCGTGCCCTGGGCGGGAGAGGCCAGCTTGACCTGGCTATTGGCGACAAAGATGCCATGCAGCGGTGTCATGCCGATGCGTTGGGTATTGTTGAGCAGGCTGCCGGCGGGGTTGCCGTCGCCGTCTCTGGCCACAACGGCCAGCGCGGGCCGGTCCAGGGCCATGCCCAGGACGGTCTTGAAGCTATACTGGGAGCGGTTAGGGCCTGCCTCAAGCGGGAATTGCTCGGTCAGAGCGAGGCCATTGGCGTCCAGCCCGCAGAGGGTCAGGATGGCGCCTTCATCGGCCTGCTCTGCATGTATAGACACGGGCGCGGGGTTGGCCGTGACCGAGGAGCCCACCTCTGGCTGTTTGCCCGGAAAGCTCAGGCTTCCCTGGGCAGTCAGGACGCCGTTGGTCAGGTTGCCGATAACGGAGCTGTACGAGCCCGGAGCGGTCACGTAGCGCAGCGAGGCGACGGACTCGCCGGCCAAATTGTCTGCCGTCTCGGTCAGGTTGCCCTTGGAGATGGTCAGGGCGACGCCCTTCTGGCTGCCCAGGGAGACATCAACGGAGATGCCATTGCCGCCGCCGCCCCACTCCTGCGCAGTGAAGATGACAGACGCCGCAGTCTGCCCATTGAGCTGAAGCTTGGCCTGAGTGGCGGGGTTGGCCTTGAGGGCCACCACCGTCTGCGCGCCGCCTGTGTCATCGCTGGGCGAGAAACACAGATTCGCGGCTTCCAGCAGGTCGCCGCCGTAGTTGTTGGCGAGCTGCGAGATGTTGGAGAAGGCCGGCACGTCACGGCGCGACTGGATGGCAGTGTAGGGCTTGCCGCCCACTGCGGAGCCGATAATGGCCACAATGCCGCTCGCCTGCGGGCTGGTCGCATTGAGGCTCGAAGCGTCTACTGTCGTGTAGACGCCCGGCACGTAGGTCACGCGGCTGCCCGCGATTTTGACCGATGTGGGCATAGAGGCTCCTGGACCCCGAATTGGGCTTTGGAGTCAGCGTGCCCTCGGTCGGCTCAAGCAGCGAATTACTGGCTACGCGGGAGAATCTCTATGCGGCTTATTGGGCCGCTTGGGTCGGGCTGTGGGGTGGGCATCGTCAGGCCGTCCACACGGAAGGCACGCTGCAAGCCCTCTGCGGTGTCCGCCTGTGAAAACTCGCGCTGGCAGCGGAAGGTGAGGCTACGGCCGTAGAGCTGGGCCGGCGCATAAGGCTCCTGCGGTGCCACGTCTGAGCCTGCTAAGGTCACAAGCTGGATGGCGTTGCGGATGAAATAAAGCTTGGCGGCCAGAAAAACCGATTTGGCTACCTCGTACATCCACAGGCACGGCTCGGGGCCACCTTGCGCCAGGCACAGTACGGTATAGTTGTGCGTCCATATGCTGGAGAGGACGGAAGCCCCCGGAATGGCCTGGTAGCCACCGCCTGGCAGCGCAGGGCCGACAGCGGCACCACTGCCGCCAAAGTCGTTGAGGGCAAAATCTGGCTGCTGCTCGCCGGCCAGAAAGATAAAGTAACTGGGATGCTCGTCCAGCGCAGCACGCGGATAGCCGATGTAGACCTTGGGTGGAAGGCGCAGGAAATACTTGCGGATGTCCTCTATCTCAGCCGGATCGAGCTGGTATATGCCGCCAAACAGCTCCGTGTAAAGCGTGTCGCTGTTGGTGGCATAAGCAGACAACCCCCGCGTCAGTGCGGTGTATACCAGTCGCTCGATCATGCCTGGCTGCCCTCTTCCGCCTCGATGGCCGCGAATACGTCTAGGATGAATTGCGGCGTCGTCGCGTCGATGTGCGCCTTGACCTGGCGCAGTAGGTGGATGCCAGGCGTCGGCTTTACGATCCAGCCGCGTGTGACACGAGTGGATATGGTCCTAAACGTGAAGTATTTTGTGCCCTGCCCCACCCCATAGGTCTTCTTAATCTTCACCATGCCGGCATAGATGTTGACCGCATGGTGGCGCTTCAGCTTGGGCGCAATCCCCTTGCCAAGTCGGCCACCCCACAAAATAGTGCGGTTTTTGCCCTCTACGCTGGCCTCCAGTGC
>JACCDR010116254.1_pt1 | contig 10942 bp, 11 predicted proteins | sample 7446431 | NCBI WGS metagenome assembly JACCDR01 (sample SAMN15323443, study PRJNA562643) | freshwater metagenome | isolation source: river surface water | place: USA:Blue River Watershed | collected 2017-08-17 | reverse complement strand
GTGGTCCCGATCGCCCTGCCCTCGCGCGACACCGCGGCGCCGATGGCGCGCACCGTGGCCGACTGCGCCTTGCTCGACGCGGTGGTATGCGACACCGACCCGGCACTGCCCCGGCTCCCGGTGCGCGGCTTGCGGCTTGGTGTGCCGGGCGCGTTCTGGGCCGATCTGCACGGCGCCACGGCAGCGCAGCTGCACGCGGCGCTCGAGGCGCTGGCAACAGCCGGCGTCGAACTGGTGCCGGTGGTGTTCGACGTGGACCTGGCCGCCGTTGCCGAGATCGGGCTCACCATCGCGATGGCCGAGAACCTGCCGGCGCTGCGCGCCTACTTCGCCGACCACGGCCTGCGCTTCGACCCGCAGCACCTGGCGGCCGCGATCGCCAGCCCCGATGTGCGCGCCATCGTCGGCCACCTGGCCGGTGGCGCCGGGCCCGATGTCACGGCCTATGCCGCCGCGCTGGCCGCGGTGCGCGGGCGCCTGCAGCCGGCCTGGGCGCACGCCTTCGAATCGCAGGCGGTCGATGCCTTCGTGCTGCCCACGGTGCCGCTGCCGGCCGCCCGCATCGGCGAAGCCGACGTGGTGGCGATGGACGGCCGCGCGTGGCCCACTTTCGACAGCTACGTGCGCCACTGCGGGCCTGCCAGCGTCCTGGGGCTGCCCAGCATCAGCCTGCCCGCCGGCTTCGTGGCCGAGCAGGGCGACCGCCTGCCGACTGGCCTGATGCTCGACGGTCCGCGCGGCAGCGACCGTCGGCTGCTCGCGGTGGCCGCCGCCCTGGCGCCCCTTCTTCCCTCCACGCCGGCGCCGGGAGCGACCGCATGAGAACCATCACCGCCCTCTACCGCTACCCCGTCAAGGGCCTGTCGCCCGAGCCGCTGGATGCGGTGGCCCTCGAGGCCGGTCGCGGCTTCCCGCGCGACCGCGAGCTGGCCATCACCAACGGCCGCTGGGCGTACGACGCCGCGCATTACGTGCCGCGCCCGAAGACCGACTTCCTGATGCTGATGCAGCACGAGCGCCTGGCTGCATTGCGCACGCGGGTGTCCGACGACGGCGGCCTGTTGGCGGTGCACGCGCCCGACGGCAGCGCCCTGGACGTGTCGCTCGACGACCCTGCCGCGCTGCAGCGTGCGGGCGCCTTCTTCGCAGCCTACCTGGGCGGCCTGGATGGCAGCCCGCGCCTGGTGAAGGCCGGCAGCCACCGCTTCACCGACGTGAGCGTGGTGTCGGCTTCGCTGATGCACGCGGTCTCGCTCGTCAACCTCGCGAGCGTGCGCGACCTCGGCCGGCGCATGGGCCTCGTGCTCGACCCGCTGCGCTTTCGTGCCAACGTCTACTTCGATGGCGGCGAGCCGTGGGAAGAGCTGGCCTGGATCGACCGCGACCTGCGCCTGGGCGCCGTGCCGGTGCGCGCCGTTCTGCGCACGCGCCGCTGTGCCGCCACCAACGTCGACCCCGCCACCGGCAGGCGCGACCTCGGCATCCCGCAGGCGCTGATCCGGCACTTCCGCCACGGCGATCTGGGCGTCTATGTCGAGCTGCAGGGCGCCGGCACGCTGCACACCGGCGACCTGCTGCACATCCCTACCTGACCACATCTTCGAAGGAGCACCCGCATGGCACCGACCCCGTCGATCACGACCCGCTTCACCGAACGCTACGGCGTGCGCCACCCCTTCGCGTGTGCCGGCATGGCCTTCGCGGGCATGACCCCCGCGCTGACCATCGCCGTGTGCAAGGCCGGCGGTATCGGCGCGCTGGGCGTGGGCTTCACGCCGCCGGAGCTGCTGCGCGAGTACATCCGCACCATCCGCGCGGCGACCGACGCGCCCTTCAACGTCAATTTCATCACCTGCTTCGACAACGACGCGCAGGTGAAGGTGTGCGCCGAGGAGCGCGTGCCCATCGTGTCCTGGCACTGGGGCCACCCGTCGGACGCCAACCGGGCGCTGCTGCGCGAAGCGGGCGTCGCCTACTGGGAACAGGTGGGCAGCGCCGACGACGCGCTGCGCGCTGTCGAGGCGGGGGCCGAAGCCATCGTCGCCCAGGGCTATGAAGCAGGCGGCCACAACTACCAGGGCCTGCCCGATGGCAAGGGCCTGCCGACCTTCGTGCTGTTGCCGTCCATCGTCGACGCCGTGGCCGGCCGGGCGATGGTGCTGGGCGCCGGCGGCATCAGCGATGGCCGGGGCGTGGCCGCGGCGCTGGCACTGGGTGCCGATGCGGTGTGGGTGGGCACGCGCATGGTGGCCACGGTGGAAGCGGCGGTGCACGACGAGCACAAGCGCCGCATCGTGGCCGCGAAGGGCGAGGACACGGTGTTCAGCTCGATCTTCGGACCCGAGTGGCCGCACTTCAACCCAATGCGGCTGCAGAAGAACAAGGTCGTGGCCGAGTGGAACCACCGTCTGCCCGAGGTGCCGACCGAGCGCAGCGGCCTGCCCGTGGTCGGCAAGACCGTGCTCTACGGCCAACCGATGCCGATGAACAAGTTCAACGTCATCCTGCCCACGCCCGAGACCGAAGCCGACTGGGAAGAGATGCCGTGGCTGATGGGCCAGGGCGTCGGCCTGGTGAAGGACGTCCGCCCGGCCGGTGAGGTGGTGGCGTCGATGATGGACGAGGCGGCGGCCATCTGCACCCGACTGGGCCAGTCGCGGGGCTGATGGCGTGCAGCTTCGTGTCCAGGCCATCCGGTCGCTGACGGCGGACATCCGCGCCTTCGAACTGGTCGACCCGGCGGGCCAGCCGTTGCCGGCCTTCGAGGCCGGGGCGCACCTGAAGGTGCACGTGATGCCCGGTCGCGGGGTGACGACCACGCGCTCGTACTCGCTCGTGAACCCGCCGCGGGACCGCCTGCGCTACGAGATCGCCGTGCTGAACGTGCGTGGCGGGCAGGGTGGGTCGGCCTGGATGCATGGGTCCGTGCAGGTGGGCGACCTGCTGGAGATCGACGGACCCGCCAATGCATTTCCGCTCGCGCCCCAGGCCGACAGGTCGGTGCTGCTGGCCGGTGGCATCGGCATCACGCCGCTGCTGTGCATGGCGCGTGAACTGGTGGGCGCAGGCCGACCGGTGGAACTGCACTACTTCGGACGCAGTCCCGATGCCATGGCCTACCGTGCCGAGCTGCAGGCCTTGCAGGGCTTGGCGTTGCACGCGTACACCGGGCTGGACGCGGCCGCCAGCGTGGCGGCCATGCGGCGCTGCATCGGCCAGGCCGGCGCGGCCGATCACCTGTACGTGTGCGGTCCGACCGCGATGATGGACGCTGCGCTGGACATCGCGTCGTGCCAGGGCTGGCCTGCAGCGCAGGTGCACCACGAACGCTTCGGTGCCAGCACCGGCGGTGCCGGCGCCGAGGCTTTCACGGCGGAACTGCGCCAAAGCGGTCTGCGCATCGAAGTCGGCCGCCAGCAGACGCTGCTGGACGCCCTGCTCGCCCAGGGCGTGGCGGTGGGGCACGATTGCCGCGCCGGCATCTGCGGAAGCTGCCTGGTGCCGGTGGCCGGCGGCCAGATCCTGCACCGCGACACGTTCCTGAGCGACGCCGACCGCGCCGGGGGAGACCTCATGTGCGCTTGTGTCTCGCGCGCCCACGGCGTGCTGGCACTCGACCTGTGAACGCGGAGCGCAACCGAGTCTGCTGAGGGCGCAACACCATGGAACTGGAAACGGACGACAGCGGCGCTGACGTGGTCAGCGGCTTTCTGCAGGGGTGGGCGGCTGCGATGGCCGCGCGTGACGTCGATGCGCTGGCCGCCCTGTTCGATCACACGGCGCTGTTCACGGCCACCGCACCCGAGCCGCTGCAAGGCCAGGCCCAGATCCGGGCCTACTACGACAAAGCGCCGCCCGGCCTGCGCGTGCAGGCCACGCTGCTGCGTGCCACCCACCCGCTGCCCGGCCTCGTACACGGCCTCGCCGAGGTGGCGTTCGACGCACCCGGCGGGGTGGCACTGCGGGGCCGGCTCGGGCTGTCGCTGGTGCTGCGCCCGCACGGCTGGCGGGTCAGCGCTTACCAGTTGTCGGGCAGGCCGGGGCCGTGATCGCTGCGCCCGAACGGGAGGCCGGCTCCTGCTTGTGCGCTTTCAGTCAATGCCGAGTGCCGCTTCATGCCATGGCGGGCCGGTTTACCGGGGCAAGCCCCAGAGCCTTCTGACCGGGGCTATCCCTACACTGCCTCCGAAACAGTCAGTGAACCCACCATGATGCACACGCTTCACTCGACCAGCCGCTTCCAGGCCGCGGAGCGCGCAGAGTCCTGGGGCCGCATCAACGCGCACTACTTCGGCCGCCTGCGGGTGGCCAACCTGGACGACGGGCCGCTGGATGCGTCGATCGACGCCTACGAGGTGGGCCCGCTGCGCATGTACCGCATCGATGCGCCGGCGCACCACGTGGCGCGCGATGCCGCCTGTGGCGACTTGCCCAGCGACAGTTTCTACAAGCTGGTGCTGCAGGTGTCGGGCCAGGGCCTGGTGGAACAGCAGCAACGGCGGGTGGTGCTCAAGCCGGGCCACTGGATCCTGTACGACCCGCGCATCCCCTACGCCATCACCAACGCGGAGCGCTGCAGCCTGCTGGTGACCCAGGTTCCGCGCAGTGCATTGGCCGGCCTGAAGCTGCCGGTGCCGCATGCGGCCGAGCCGGGCAACAGCAACGTGGCTGGCCTGCATGGCGTGTTCGGCAGCTACCTGCAGTCGCTGTGTGCGCAGCTGCCGTCGCTGCCCGACGGCGTGGCGCAGACGGTGAGCGAGTCGGTGGTGGGTTTGCTGGCGTCCACGCTGGCCGATGCGCTGCAACGCGCGGGCGCGCCGGCGCCCTTGCCCTCGGTGCTGAAGCTGCGGGTGCGCCAGTACCTGCAGGCCCATCTGGCCGACCCCGACCTGAACATCCAGCGCATTGCCGACGCCCTGCGCTGCTCCAAGCGCTACCTGCACCGGGTGTTCGAAGACGACGAGTGCAGCCTCGAGCGCCACATCTGGAGCGCCCGCCTCGAGCGCTGCCATGCCGCGCTGGCGGCACCGTGCAACCGGGGCCGTTCGGTCTCCGACATCGCGTTCGAGTGGGGCTTCAAGAGCGGCGCCCACTTCTGCCGGCTGTTCAAGCAGCGGTACGGCATCACGCCCCGGTCCTTTCAGCGGCAGGCTGTGCAGGCACGCGGTGGCACGGTGACCCACTGACCGCCGCCGGCCGCGCCCGCGGCGCGGGTCAGCCCAGGTAGCTGCCGTGCAGGATGTCGGGCGCGTCGCGCAGCGCGCCGGCGCTGCCGGCCCAGGCTATGCGCCCCCGCTGCAGGACGAAGGCCCTCGACGCCAGCGACAGCGCCAGCGTTGTGAACTGCTCGATCAGCAGCACGGCGGTGCCTTGGGCGGCGGCGTGCGTCACCACATCGGCCAGGCGCTTGACGACCAGCGGTGCCAGGCCCAGCGACAGTTCGTCGACCACCAGCAGCTTGGGCCGCGCCAGCAGCGCCTGGGCCATGCAAACCATCTGCTTCTGCCCGCCCGACAGCGCGCGCCCGGGCTGGCCCAGCTTGGCTTGCAGCTCGGGGAACACCGCCAGCATGCGCTGGATGCCCGGCTCCACCTCGGCCTGGGGCCACATCAGCGATGCCGCCCGCAGGTTGTCGTGCACCGACAAGCTGCCCAGAACGTGGTGGCCTTCGGGCACGATGGCCAGGCCGGCGCGGCGCACGCGGTCCGGCGACAGGCCATCCCTCGGCTTGCCGTCGAACCGGACCGTGCCTTGGCTGTGCGGAATGGCGCCGGCCAGTGCCTGCACGATGCTGGACTTGCCGGCACCGTTCGGGCCGAGCAGGGCCACCACCTCGCCGGCTGCCACGTCGAGGTCGACGCCGTGCACCACGGCCTTGCCGCCGCGCGCGATGTGGAGTTGTCGGACTTCCAGCATGGGGGCACTCAGGTTCCGAGGTAGGCCCGGCGCACGCCGGCATCGTCCAGCACGGCCCGGGTCGGGCCCAGCGCCAGGCGGCAGCCGAAGTCGAGCACCAGGGTCTGGCTGCAGATGTCGGCGATCAGGTCGACGTCGTGGTCGATCAGCAGCACCTGGGCGCCGAACTGCTCGGGGATGGTGGCGATGGCGTCGCGCAGCAGGCGCGACTCGCGCTCGTCCAGCCCGGCACCGGGCTCGTCGAAGAGGATCAGGCGGGGCCGGCCGACCACCGCCTTGGCCACTTCCACCATGCGGCGGCGGAACAGGTCCAGCTCGGCGCCCGGCACCGCGGCGCTGTCGAGCAGATCCACATGCTGCAGCGCACGGTGCACCTGGGCCTGCGCATCGCCGGCGGCGTGCGGCACATGGTCCAGCATGGCCTGCACGTTGTCCCAGGCACTCAGGTCTTCCACCACCTGCTCGGTCTGGAACGACCGGCGCAGACCGAAGCGCACCCGCTGCGCCGTGCCCATGCCCAGCAGGGGCGTGCCGTCGACCCGCACCTCGCCGGCCTGGGCGCGCGTGAAGCCGCTCAGCACATTGACCAGCGTGGTCTTGCCCGCGCCGTTGGGGCCGATGAGGCCGCACACCGGCGCGTCCAGCACGGCGTCCAGGGCGTCGATCGCCTTCACCGCGCCGAAGGCCACCGTCAGGCCGGTGATCTCGATCACGGCCGGTCCTTCGGCGACGGCTTGGCCGACCGCTTCGCCGACCGGCCGGCCCAGGCCGCCGCCCATTGGCCGGCCAGCCCCCTGGGCGCGGTGATCAGGGCATGCAGCAGCGCCGCGCCGAAGAACACCATCGCCAGGAAACCGCTGACGCCGAGGTCGATCAACAGCGACGGCACGGCGCGCAACAGCAGGCCCGCCACCAGCGCACCCACCCAGTGGTAGGCGCCGCCGACGATGGTCAGCGCAAACAGCATCACCGATTCGCTCGCCGCGAAGGCGCGGCCGTCGAGCTGGCCCACCGCGCCCGCCAGCAGCGTGCCGGCCACACCCGCGCACACGCCGGCCAGCCCGAAAGCCCAGGTCTGGTACAGCAGCACGTTCACCCCTGCGCCCTGGGCCACGGCCTCGCCGCGGCGGATCAAGGCCCAGGCCCGGCCGGCGCGGGTGCGGCGGTGCAGTTCCAGCAGCGCCAGCATCGCCGCCAGCCAGGCCGCCACATAGCCGAAGTAGGCACCGTCGCCCGGCGCGATGGCCGGGCGCGGCAGCATCAGCCGCTCGCTGCCGGTGATGCGGCCGAGCCAGCCGCCGCCGCCGTCCGGGAAGCCGGTGGCGCTGACGACCACCTGGAAGCCGCCCGCCAGCATCAGCGTCACCAGCGCCAGGTACAGGCCCTTCAGGCGCAGGGCCGGCAGGCCGGCCAGCATGCCCACCAGTCCGGCCGACACGCCACCGGCCAGCACGCAGGCCTCGAACGGCCAGTGCAAGCCGTGGCCCACGCGCAACGCCACCCAGCCGCCCACGCCCAGCAGCGCGTACTGGCACAGGCTCACCAGGCCGAGCTGGCCGTAGAGCAAGCCCACGCCGGCTGCCGCGATGGCCAACGCCAGCGACGAGGTCAGCGTCTTGATCCAGTACGCATTGGCCAGCCAGGGCACCGCGGCGCCGATCAGCAGCACGATGAGCACCATGGCCAGCAGCGCACGTCGGGCACGCCGCCTTTCCTGTCGAACCGGTTCAGGCAGCACCGACATGCTCATGCTTTGCGCGCCGCATCGCGCCACAGCACGATGGCCAGCAACGCGATCAGAAAGGGCGTGGCAGCGCGGAAGGGCGAGAAGCCCGGCACCAGCACCGCCAACGACTCGAGAATGCCGATCACCAGCCCGCCGGCCACCGTGGCCGGCAGCGACGACAGGCGCCCGACGATGGCCGCCGCGAAGGCCGGGATGACGAGGAAGGTGAGCACCGTGGCCTGCAGCCGCACGATGTTGCCCAGCAGCAGGCCGCAGACACCGGCAAACGCACCCGACAGCACCCATGCAATGGTGTCGACCTGCAGCACGCGGATGCCCAGCACGGCGCTGAGCCCGCGCTGGTCGGCCAGCGCCCGCATCGCCAGGCCGATGCGCGTGCGCGCCAGCAGCAGGCCGACGGCGGCCATCATCGCCAGCGCGATGGTCAGGCCCAGCACGCGCGTGTAGGTCAGGCGCACGTCGGTGAACTCGATGGCCTCGGCGTCGGTGGGAAACACCAATCGGCGCGGCTGCTCGCCCCAGAACCATTCGGTGAAGCCCAGCAGCACGAGCGCCAGGCCCAAGGTGCCGATGGAACGCACCGTGGGGTCGCGCTCGGCCAGCTTGGGCGCCAGCAAGCGGCCGTAGGCCAGCGACAGCACCACGGCCACCAGCACCGCCGCCGTCGCGGCCAGCGCCAGCGGCCATTCCCGGTCCAGCGCCGACCAGGCCACGTAGGCCGCCACCGCGCCCAGTGCGCCGAACGCGAAGTTCAGCACCCCCGACGAGCGGTACAGCACCACGATGCCCACGCCGGACAGCGCATACACCGCGCCGACGCCCAGGCCGGAGACCAGGAAAGGCAGCAGATCAGGCATCGAGGGCTCGCAGCAGCTTGTGCGCCGACCTTGCTCAGAGCCCGAGCTTCTTCTCCTGCTCGCGCAGGTCGGTCAGCTCGGGGTCGGCGGCCATCAGGCAGCCCTGGCTGACCTGCTTGAAGCCGTTGCCGCTGACCTGCGCGATGGGGCCGCTGGAGTTCGCGTTGTGGCGCGCGCCGTCGCCCACGTAGAAGGGCCGGCAGAGGATGTCGCTCTTGAAGCCCTTGACGTTGCGCAGCGCGGCGCTGACGCCGGCGCGGTCGATCTTCTTCGGGTCCATCTTCAGCAGCGCGTCGGTGGCGATGCGGGCCGCCAGGTAGCCGGCCTGGGCGAAGGAGTCGCGCGGGTCGGTCTTGCCGGCGAAGGCGTCCATGGTCGCCTTCCAGTTCAGGTTGTCGGCGCCGGCAGACTCCACCGGCATGAACTCCAGGTGGATGTCGAAGTTGTTGTTCCAGGCCGGCCCGATGGTCTTGGGCACGTCGAAGTTGTAGCCCGGCGTGCTGCTGACGAAGCGGATCTTCCTGGCCAGGCCCTGCTGCTCGGCAGCGGCCAGCATCGCCACCATGATGCCCTTGGGCAGGTTCAGGACGATGGCCTCGGGCTTCTTGGCCGCGGCCTGCAGCATGGTGGACGTGGCATCGGGCGACCCGGGGTCCACCGTGATGACCTCGACATCCACGCCGTTGGCCTTGCCCCAGTCCTTGGCGCCATCGCAGGCCCAGTTGCCCAGGCTCGGGATGTTGGGGATGACGCAGACCATCTTCCTGGCCTTGTACTTCTGCGCCGCGTACATCGCGACCACGGTGGCCGACACGCGCGGGCCGGTGTTCACCGGCACGTAGTTCTTGGCGAAGAAGCACTCGCGCGGCACGCCCACGCCGGCGATGACCATCAGGTCCTCCTGTGCATACAGCTTGGCGTTGACACCGCACTCGACGAAGCTGGAGCTGCCCACCATGGCCAGTACCTTGCGGTCCTTCACCAGCTTGGCAGCCGCTTGTGCCGCCACCTCGGGGTTCCACTGGTCGTCGGCGATCGTGTACTCGATGGGCCGGCCGTTGATGCCGCCGTTGGCGTTGACACATCTGAAGTAGGCCTGAGCCGCCAGCGCCGATGCACTGAAGTCGTCCGGACCGGTCTTGCCCACCACGGCGCCAAGCGCGATGGGTTCGCCAGAGGCCGGCTTGCCGTTGTTGAGCCCGCACACCGGCTTGGCTTGCGCCATGGCGCTGCCCGTTGCAACCAGTGCAGAGGCGAACAGAAGTTTCTGGATTGCCTGTTTCATGTGGTCTCCGACTTTCAGATAGGAAGGATGGTCTTGATCCAGAGCGCCGTGCCTTCGGCCCGGTTCTTGACCGCCATCTCGCGCTGCAGCTTGGCCGTGATGAACCAGCCCTTGCCGTTGTCGTACTTCACCGATGGGCCGATCGCGAATGCCGCGCCTTTGCTGTCGGCCAGCGACACGCCGGCGCTGGTGTCCTGGGACAGTTGACGCATCGCATACCCGCCAACACCCAGCACCCAGCCATGGCCCAGACCCCAGCCTGCCGAATAGTCCAGGTACAACTCGGTGCCCGACTTGTAGTCGGTGTCCTTGTTGCGCTGGTTGAAGTTGCCGGTCAACTTGAAGTCGCCGTTGAACCCCGCAGCATCGATGTGGCTGACGGTGTAGAGCGGCTGGACCGACCAGTAGTTGCGACCGATGTTGGTCAGGTCGCCCTTGTCGTACCCGCCCGTGGGTGCGACGAGATCCAGTGCCACGACGCTGTGAAGCCGGGGTGAATGGTGGAACGCCAGACCGGGCCCGAAGGTGATGTCACCCACACCGGTCTTCTTTTGCGACAGGCCCGGTACCTCTACCTTCAGGTCCACCAGCGGAACGATGGCGTGCCACACCACGTTTCCGCCGGCCACGCTGGTCGGGGTGGACCAGACGAAGCGCGTCGCCAGCGCATTGGCGGACACCTTGAACACCGGCAGCGGAACGTCGTTCCCCTTTCCGTCCTTCAGGGTGTCGGCACGGTAGACGTTGCCGTAGGACAGAACGTAGAACCCGGGCGGTGGCGCAGCGCCGGTGAGGAAGTTCTCGACCCCGCCGTTGTAGCTGGAGCCGCCGCCCTCTCCCGCCTGCACCCCCGACACTGCGCCGGACATCACGGCGGCGGCCATGACGATCCGATTCAGAACGAATTTCACTCTCATGTTGTCTCCTTGGTCGTGGTCGATCGCCGGTCCGTCAGACCGACATGCAGACGCTCTTCAACTCGGTGTACGACTCGACCGCGGCACGCCCCAGGTCGCGGCCGAAGCCGCTTTGCTTGTAGCCACCGAAGGGCATGTTGGCGTCCAGCAGGCCATGTGCGTTGACGTACACCGTCCCTGCCTTCAAGCGCGGAACGATGCGGTGGGCCGACGACAGGTT
>JACCDR011686391.1_pt1 | contig 10945 bp, 5 predicted proteins | sample 7446431 | NCBI WGS metagenome assembly JACCDR01 (sample SAMN15323443, study PRJNA562643) | freshwater metagenome | isolation source: river surface water | place: USA:Blue River Watershed | collected 2017-08-17 | reverse complement strand
AGAACAAGACCGTCCACGTATTCCCCTAGGCACGCCTGATCGTATTTGGTCGTTGCCCGTTTCCAGAACTCCAGATCGTTCAGGATGTTCGTCGTTGCAAGCGCCTTCGCGCCCTGTGTCGTAAGCCATTCATAAGCTTTAACCGCCTGTTGAACTTTGGCGACACTTACTTCCTTGTTCCCAATGGACACGAATGCCTCGCGAGCCTCTTCTGGTGAGACTTTTTGGCTTGGAACGACTTCGAGTTGCCCATCGGCGATAGACATCAAGCGTTATCGTTACCGAAAAGGTCCAGTCGGTGAAGAGGAAATCGCCTCACCACTTTGCAGCATCAAACTCCGCGAGCCAGCACTCGGCATCCTTGAGCCTTGCCTTCACCGGCATGTAGCAACCGCACCCGGACGGTCGGGTGATCCCATCCTCCGTTTCGTAGGTCTGGTTGGGATTGAAGCAGCGCCGGTACTCCTTGTCGTACAGCGGGCATTTCATGCAGATGCGGAGACGCTTTGCCCACACCACGCGGTTTGTGTACTCAAACGACCCAATGCCTAGGAACGCTCTCGCGGAACGCCATACCGAGCGTGGGCATGACCACTTGGCAATCCGGCATTGCGTGGCTGCGGACATGGCGAGGACTTGGAGCCATTGGATGGTGCGTTTCATGGTGGCATTCTATTGCCAGAAATGGTCAGGAGATTCAACATTCAAGGCATGATTGTAACGCGAGAGATGTTCACCCAAGCGTCCACAAACTCACTTGGAAGCGGTTGGACAAAGGCTCAAATGGCAGTGCTTGGGGTCGATGGCAAAAGGGGGTGGGTGTCAAAGATTGTTGGCACAGATGTGGATGAGGATCTTTGGGAGCGGTTTGTGAGGGCTGGCGATAAGCTTCGGAATAAAAATCGCGAGCGGTACAGCCAATACGATACCGAAGCGAAATCGCCACCAATCGCGTCTCCCAAAAATACCAACAACACCGCGACGAGGCAAACGCCAGCGAATGAATCATTCAACCGAATATCAAAGCTGGAGCGAGAGCAGTTTTACGCATCAGACGACTGGAAGGACATCCGCATGCTTGCTCTCAGGCGCGGTGGGTACAGGTGTAATTACTGCGGTGCCACGAAGCACAACTCGATTCTGCACGTTGACCACAAGGTCCCGCTGTCTGTGGATTGGAGCCGCAGGCTTGACCTGTTGAACCTTCAAGTGCTTTGCGCGGATTGCAACGTTGGAAAGCGGAACTACCACTCCGACGACGGCGACAAGATCGAAGGTATTGATTGCCCGTTTTAGAACCTAATCCTACGAACACCGCGAGTCCTTCCCCGAGAGCGCCTGCGAGAACGAACGCCACGGGAGAGTCTTGAAACCCTTCCACGGCGAGAGCGTAATCCAGACCGTCGCACGCCAATGGATCTTCCACCGCCACGCAATGAAGCGGAAAGGCTCCCCGCCGACATTCCTCCAGTAAGACCACCACTAGACCTACCCAGCCCGACGATGCGCTCTTGCTTGACCATTTCCGGCTCATTGGCGACACCCTTACCATTGGGGAAGAACTCGGCCAATCCAGAGTAGGAGTTCCAAGCGCGGTCGAATGCGGCCTTGCGATCCCCGGAGAGGTAGGCGCTGATTCGTTCCATCTCGGTGGACGTGGGCTGGTGCCCGAGAGCCTTGGTGAGCGGGTTGAGGCTCAGCCAATCCTTGCGAGCCATGGCAATCGACTCTTGATCCACCTTAAAGTCGGTCATCGTTACGCCACGGCGCTTGTTGTCCTCAATGAGAGCGTCCTTGTGGTACTTGACGAGCCGATCCTTCTCCTTGGCAATGTCGGCCAGTGCGGCTTGCAATCCAGCCTCGTCGCCCTTCTCGCGGGCAATCTGAGCACGCATCCCAGCTTCGTTGATCTTGGCCAGGATGGGGGTCTTTTCGGTGAATTGCATCCCGGCGGCGTTTGCGAACTGGGATTGGCGCTCCAGACCGGCCATTTTCACAGCGGCGGCGGCGGCGGCAACACCCGAGTTGATCTGCCTAGGATCGTTTGCGCTGGTTTGAGAAAGGGCTGTCTCAGAGAACGGGAAGAACTTCAAAAATGCCCGCTTCATGAGCCAAGGCAGGTCTTCCTTCTGGACCCTTGCCGCACCCATGACATAGGACGAAAGCGAGTTGATAAAGCTGACGTAGAAGTTTCCGCTGGCAGCGTCCGGCCTGTTGAGCGCGAGCAGGTTGACCACGGATTGACCAAACGGCATCACCTTCGCGGCCTCAAGCGCCAAGCGTTTCGGGAGGTTTTCGTCAGCGTTCCAGAACTCCTTGTCCATCGGAGTCATCTGGCGGTCGATCTTTGCAGTCGTGTTGCGCCCAACGAAATCTCTGGCGGCTCCCGTAATCAAGCCAACCAGCAAAGCGGCAATGGCACCCCACACGGCACGCATGATGAGGTCGAACCATTTTCTCATGCCTTTTGCAGACTTCACCGTCTTCATTGCGCCCATGATCTTCACGGCCAAATCGGACGTGTAGTTCATGAGTGTTTGGAACATGCTCTGCTCCGGGTTTGTCTGAGCCTTCTGGGGGCGGTTTGTCAGGATGTTGGCGTTGATTGCACCAATGACGGTGCGCCGGAACGAGTCGGGATCTTTGAAGAACTCAACGTCTTTCTTGCCGCCGTCGCTGCGCTTCCAGTAATCCCAGAGTGCGCTTTCAAGCTGTTCGCCGGACTCGCTCAATTGAACCCTCAATCCAGCAAGTCGGTTTTGCTGATCCATCTGGCGGTTGAAGTTTCCGCTCAACCACTCTTCAGATTTCACGTCCCACTCGCGGTTGTCTGGATTGTACTCGCCATTGAGTCTTTTAACCCTGTCAGCGGCCCACCTAGCGGCAAGATCCTTCAAGTCCTTCTCAGTGATTTTGGCAATCTGGTACGCGGACATGTTCACCGCCAAGTCGCCAGACTCAAGGCCAACCATCTTGGAGAAGTTCTTGAGCGACGATGTGATTCCGGTTGCGGCAACCTTCCCGGCAAGCCGAGCCTTTCCGCTGTAACCGGAGTATTTTGCCACCTCGGAAGAGTCGGCAAACTGCAACACGGCCCGCATGTCGTTTGCGATTTCAGTCAGGAGCCTATCGGTCTGGGAGAGCCCGGTTGCTCGAACATCTGCGGCGTTTGCAAACCCGCCCATCTTCATGCCCTTGTCGAGCATTTCAGTAATGGAATCAGCCACTTTCACCATTGCCGGGTTCTTCGACTTCGAGAGCGCCTTGAACGCGGACGAAAACGCACCGCCAACAGACTTGTCGATGTAGACGTATGCGAGGTTCTTGGTGGCCCTTGCGGTGTGCGTGAGGGCTGACGCAATCATGGCCAATTTCCCGAGCCTGCTCACCCGCGACATGTAGATGTACGCAGGTAGCCCTGACGAGATAACGTTCCCAATCGTCGCCACCGGGGAGGTGAGTGCGCCTGCAACACCAAGACTAACAACGCTGGTTGCTGCTCGGACGATTCCACCGACCTTTCGCATGTCGCGTCCGATGTCCAAATCCAGGTTGTGGATCTGATCTCGGATGAACTCAAATCGCTTGCGGTCTTCGGTTTTCGTCGGGTCGTTCGCAATGGATGCGACGTATGCGGAAAGCGACGCCTCAGCCTCTCGAAGCGAGTGCTTCAACTCAACCGTGAACTCGGAAACAGCGCGGTCCTTCGCGAGCGCCATCTCACTTGGAGTGATGGAGCTGTAATCGTAATACACGGACGGGATAACCAAATCGGCAGCGGGCTTCGTGAACTCGTTGTTCATCGTCTCAGTTTCAACGATGGACGAGCTTCTTTGCCGAGCGTCCGCAGTGTCAGTGGTTGTGGGTTCTGGAGAGAGCGTGGTGCCAGCGACGGACTTGAGCTTGGATTTCGACTGAGCGACGTACTGGCCAAACTCTTTACCAAGTTCCGACAGTATGAACTCACGCGCATCGACACCCGTACCGGACGGGAAGTTTACCCGGAGCTTTTCAACAAGGTCTTCGAGGTTTGAGATCCGGTTCTCGTACTTGTTCACGCGAAGAGACGCGGCAAGCTTCTCATACGCCGACTTCATGTACGGAGACACGGTGATGGCCCTGTCGATTCGAGCAGAATCCAGAACGTGGTGCGTCAAAACATCGTCGTGCAAGGCGAGTCGGTTCCAGAACTGAATCCAAGGGCGGGTTCCATTCGCTAGATCGTCACCAGAAGTGAACACTCCACCGCCTTCGTCAGCGTCAAATACAGACACGACTCCAAGCATGAAATCATTCCATCCACGTTTGTTGATATGACGAGGAGATCCCATCACGCCAACGCTTGCAACCGGCCTGCGAAACTCCGTCTTTCCAACATTCACCACGGTTCCACGCTTGTACTGGGCAACCTTCAGAAGATCGTTGCTGTACTTGATGGATTGAGCCAACAGGTCCAAATCCGCTTGGGTCACAATCTCGCCGGATGGTAGAATGTCACCCACTTGCGGGGCGTCCACGAAGTTTCCGCGAGCAGAGTGCGATAGCTGATTGAACACCCGATTCCGGTACACTTCCACGTTTCCGCTTGGGGCGAACGTCTCATTGAACCACGGGCCGAATCTGGGTATCGAATTCAACCATTGGATTCCGCCAATCGTCGGATGTGAAGCCATCGCTTTTGAGAGCATTGCTGGAATGCTGGCGTTTTTCCTGTCATGGAATACGCGAGTAGCCTTCAGCTTTGCATTGCGATACCAAGCGTTCTTGAGTTGGAAGTTCTTGCCGAAAATTCCTTCAACCATTCGCGCAACGGCGTCCAACTGGCGGTTGAAATCCACCGATTGCCCCTGAGCTGTAAGCCCCGCGTAGAAGTCGATCTTGCTGTCGTCGTCGTATGTGGATGGATCGACAAGCACGTTCGTTTCTTCGAGCGCACTTTGAAGTCCACGGTAAACAGCGACATCGAATCCCAGCGAAATTGGGTGAGGCGCAAGTGGGTTGATGTCCGACTCGTGCTGGGCCAAATCAAAAGCTGTGATGTATTGGTTTGCGGAGCGTCGCCACGATTCAACGGCGCTCTTGGTGAGACTTGAGAAGTTCTGATCCCCGCCACGACCAGCGCCGATCTTGATTTCAGGCTGGTTGATTTCAGGTCCACTGAAACCTCGAAGCGTGATCTCATTCTCGTTGCCAACGAACATCTGCCGAGTGAACGACCCCTCCTGAGTTTCAGTCTCAATGCGGGCATCCTTGAACACGGGCGACGCTTCCACGCTTTGGAACAGCTTCAGTGCCTCTCGAAGTGTTTCCAGACGAACCCGCGCATCCAACAGGTTCTTGGCGTCGGTGCGGAGGCGTTGGACAACCTTGAACAGCTCGGTTCCCTGTTTCTTCTGGAGCTGCTTGGCAAGGTATTGCGCGAACTCGGCGTCAGCCTCTTCACCGCTCAACGCAATGGTTGCAATCCGACGAAGCTCGTGCGCTGGCAGCTTCTCGGTTCCCTTATCGTAGATGGCCGCGACAGCATTCCTGACAGCGGGGGACTCTTGGAGAGCCTTGATGATCTCGTTGAGAGTTTCATCGCCAACACCCCAGTTGGTTTGCGCCGTGTTCTTGATCGCTGGCGGCGCGTCCTCTGGGCTGAACAAGATCCAGTCCGAGAACTTGCGAGCATCCAAAGCGTCTTGACCCGTTCCGTTCAGCTTCTCTGCCAACGACCTCGCAAATGAGCGCAATGCCTCCGCGTTGGCGTCGAACCATTCGAGATGGTCAACACCAAGCCCACCAGTCAATCCAGTCTCACCAGCGGCGGCAAGACGTGCCTCTTCGATCACGATGTCGATGTACGCTTTTCGGATCTCGCCTTTGGAGATGCGCTCCTTGAGCCGGTTGATCTGGCGTTCCAATGAGGCTTCAGACGCCGCGAGAGTGGTTGCAACGTTGTCGTGGTGCTTGTCGAACTCGCGGAATGCCGTGGACAGTCGGGCAACCACAACGCGCTTCACCTCGTCAGTGATATTCGGATCGGAAACCCAATCGATTACACCCCTGTCGCGCAGGTCTGGATACTCAGCCATCAGGTCACGCAGGACTTGGACTGGACCAGAGATGGCCTCCTTGACATCGGGGTTGTTCAGCGCCTCAAGACGAGCCTTGCGACTGACGAACTCGCGGGTGTGATCCAGGATCTCGGCAGCGCGAACACGGGCGTCATCGAATCCTTTGCGGACAATTCGCTTATCAAGCTTCTGCTTGCCCTCAACCAACTGAGCGATGAGTGGTTCGTACTTGGTTGGATCAAGCCCTGTGAGCGTGGTGATTGTGCGACCAATCTCCTCCGATTGCGTCTGAAGCTCGGACAGGCGACGTGCCTTGGCTTCACGCGCAACGTCACCTTGGAGTTGCTGGATCAACCCAGCATCCATCCCAAGGCTTGCTGCGAACTCTGGGAACTCGCTGGACGTGACCTTGGGAACGAGCGCCACGTCGATCCCGTTTCCGAGTGCTTGTTGAACGGCTTGGTCGTGGAACCTGTTCAACTCCTTGCGGCGATCTGAAATGCGCTGGCGGTGGTATTCCTCGGCGTGAATCATCGCAGCCGCACGCTCGTTTTCGGCAACAGCGGGCTCGGAGGCTTTGGCAATCGCAAGTGCGTCTTCACCACCCGCAAGGAAGTCTTGGAGCTTGATCCTGACGGCAGCATCCACCTCTTCGTCGTTGAATTGGGCGGCGGGATTTGCGGCGCGGTACCGGGCGATGGATTCCTTGATGGCGTTTGCGAGACTCTTCCCGGCGCGGTATGCAGCGCGGGTGAGCTTAAGGACGGTGTACGTGACTCCAAGGTTGCCAGTGTTCGCTTTGCCGAACGGGTTGGTCGCCTCGATTGCGCGGGAGAGAGCGGCGTCGATTCGGTCTGGTGGGTTGGATTCAATCTCGACTGCGGGCGCTGCGGGAACAACAACCTCCCCCGCCACTGAAGACGGAGGAGGTGTTGCGGCTGGTGCTACTTGCAGCCCTTTTTCTTGGATTTGCCCTTCATTCGTGGATTCACCCCCTGACAGATTTGGTGTTTGTGGTGCGGGTAAAGGTGGAGGCTGAGCGGCGTTTACAGCTCTGGCCTGTTGAAATCTATCAACCGCATCGAGGTATTCCTGATCGCTGATTTGACCAGCCTGGCGAGCGTCTTCGGCTTGCTTCAGGAGAACCGCTTCGCTCTCGATTGCGGTTGGCAGTTGGACTTGTGGGGGTGTTGGAAGCGTGAACCTTTGTGGCTCTGGAAGAGGAAGGCGCTGCCCCGTGTGCGGCTTCTCGAACCCAGCCATTTCAGCGAGTTCGTTGGCGGACTGTTCTCGAATCGTGTCGAGTTCGTTTCTGGCGGCTCGGTTCTTGTCCAGTTCGCGCTTGGCGTTTTCAAATCGGCCTACTTTGGCCAAGTATTCAAACTCAGACTGAGGCGTGGTGCCTGAAAGCCTCTCGACACCCGCACGAGACACATCCCCAACGATGGATGTTCCAGCACCGCCGGCAGCGCCTTGAGCGCCAGCCATAGCGGTGCGTTTGGCAACCTCTTCCCAAGACAGGTTTGGCTCCAGTTGCTTGGATTCGACGACTTCGAGAAGGAACTGGTTGATCGACTCCTCGGTCGCTTCCCCAAAAGAGTTCCCAACAGCACGACGCGCAATCTCCGCAATGGGGGTTTGGCGAAGGCGCTGGGTAAGGAGCACCTTGGCCATTCCCTCAACACCTTCACCACCGATGTACTTCCCAATGCCAGGAATCTTGCCAAGCACCTCGGGCGTGTACTTGGTGACAGCTCCAGTGATTACACCACTGGTAGCTCCAAGCAAGTCGGCGGTGCTTTGGGCGTCGTCCTCTGGCAATCCGAGGGACTTGTAGTAATCCAGAACCCTCTTGCGCGTTGACCCAAACTGTTGAGCGCCAGCAAACAGAGCGCCGCCAAGCCCTCCCGTCAGCGCCGTTGCAGCCAGTGTCGGAGCAATGCCACCAACCACGTCAGCGCCAAAATTAAGAGCCGCGTTCCCTCTTCCTTGCGTAGCTGTTTCTGCGGCGTCCGCTGATTCATCAAATGAACTCCTGACACTTTGTTCAAACGTCACCGGCATGTCAGCGCCAGTGCGATTTGCTGCGCGTCTCTCACCTGCGTAATATGAATCCAGTGGTTTTTCGAGAAGCCGAACGGGAGCTGAGAGGATGTCCCCGACGCCACGAGCCACATTCCCAGCCATCCGCTCGTATGCAACCTGAAGGCCGCTGTCGCCCTCTTGTTTCAGGAATCGGTTGGCATCCTTTGACGCCATTGCGTTCGAGTCCGATTGCATCTTCGAGAAGATGTCGGCGCGGGATGGTTGCCATTCGGGATTGTCCTCCTGAATGGCTTTGAACGCATCGTCATACGAGACTCCATCCGGGAACTCGGCAATTCCGATTCCGGGTACTTGGATTTGGATTGGCATTAGTAACCAGCTCCGACTGGAGTGATGTACCTACCACCAAGGCGAGTCACCCCGGCTGACGGTACGGTTGGCTTTGTAACTGGCGGCGGCGTAGTCTTCGGCTTGTCAGAAGCGCGGCTCACCGGAACCGGGAGCTGGATCTGGAACTTGCCAACTTGCGGGTGTACGACTGCCTTCATGTCCGGCGTCACGTCAAACCCGGAGCTTCGAGCCTGAGTGAGTAGGGTTCCAATGTCGTTCTTCGACTGGCGAATGCGGGCAGCGGCTTCCTTTGCGGAACTGGCTTGATCCGCGATCTGGTTGGCCATGTCAGCGAGAACGGAATCGCCGCCATTGCGAGCGACGTATCCAGCGTCCGTCTTGACAATCTTCTGGTCGGCTGAGGCGGCGGCTATCTTGGGCATCCACTGCTTTTTCAGAGCTTCAAACGCGGTCAGCTCACCCTCGGAATCGTTGAGATTGTTGAACGCCATGGACAGCGCCGAACTTAAGCCAGCGCCTTGGCCTTTAACGTCGTCCAGAGCAAGCGCGTCACGCTCGTTCTGCTTCATTTCAGCGAGGGCGAACTTGTCCTCTTGCGCTGTCGCAAACTGATCGTCGCGCATTTTCCCAAGCTGGGATTGGAGCAACAGCTTGTCGCGATCTGTGGCGTTCCGCTGATTGGCCTGACGAGCGGCTTCCAAAATCGAAGCAAGCCGCATGTTCCTGTCCTGATTCGCCTGTTGGTCGCGGAAACGCAGGGCATCCTGACGCGCAAGAGCCTGTTGGCGCATCTGCTCCTGAGCCATTGCCTGATTGAAGAACGCCTGTTGCTGGCCCGATTCAGCCGATTGAACCCCGCCGTAGGAGTCCCCGTAGATCATGTCGCCGCGATAGGGCTGGGTGGACTGAACAGCCGCCAAACGGTCGGCCAGTGGAGCGCCGGTCTGGTAATCGGTCATGCGCCCTTGGTTGGCGTTCCAGTACGCGAGATAGCCTCCCACGTTCTGGGGTTGCATCACGGTTCGGGGGTCTGCGACTGGGGGTCTAAACGCCATAATCTACTCCGTAGGGCTTCTGGAGCCCGATGAAATTGTTCGCGAGGTACTGTTGCAGGAGTGTCCCGAGCTGGTTCAGGTTCGCCCCGTACTGGTCCGTGGTTGCCTTCAACGGAAGCAGAGAGCGGCCCGCCAGAGCGTCAAGATAGCCACCCCGCTGCCCAAGTGTACCCATCCGCAAACCTTGGTTGTAGAGGTAATCCGCACGCTGAGCATCCGCATCATCCGCCGCAGCCTTGGCCTCGATGTCGGAGAGCTTGTTGAGCGCCAACTTCTGCATGTAGCTGGACGACCCGAGTGAGCGACCACCACCGCCAGATGCAAGCTGGGTTTGAGCCAAAGCGCCGGATACACCAGCGCGAGCCCGGTCAGCGGAGAGCTTGATGGCATTGGCCCGGTTGGCTCGAATTCGCGCAAGATCCTCGGAGGTGCGACCACTGGCCACGTCGTTCAGAGCGCCGATGTCGGACATGGCAAACCCCTTCAGTTGCGGGGTGTTCTGATTGAGCGCCTTGGTGTAGTCGGTCAACGAGGACGACCCAAGCCCCCGAAGCGTGTCGAACTGCTTGAAAAGGTCGGTCAACCGCGAGTCAACCTCGGGCGACTTGGTGTTTGTGATGGTGGTAAACGGATTGGAGACAGCCGGTTTTGCCGGTGTGAACCCCTGCCAACCAACCGTTCCAAATGCGTTTGATGCCATACTTTAACGATATACCTACCACACTAAAGACCTTGTGCGGTGGGAACGTCAATCGCTAAACGGCAATGGCCGGTCAGTGGGGAAAGGAATAAAACCCACCAACCGGCCACGAACATCTCAAACCAACAACAACGGTGCCAAGTTGTAGGTTCGCGACGTTAAAGTCAAACCTGTTTCGCAGGTTTCAGAAGTCTGACCGCCTTGTTGACGTTTTCGCGGTCCTCGTCGGTGGGTTTCTCACCGCTTTCAGCCATGATCTGAGTCGAGATCAACACTTTGGCAATGAAGATTCGGTCCTCTGCGGAGATGACGCCGAGCTTGGAAAGGTCGCGAAACTCCTGACGGACGCCAGCGGATGCTGCCACCACGGCGGTTGCAAGCTGGTAGACCATAGCTGCCAGCTCGTGCTTGTTTGCGCCAAGCGGAAGCCTGTTGATGGCGTTCTCGGCGATCTTGTTGTACCGCTCCTCGGAAATGGAGTACGTCATTGGACCTCCCTCATTTGCCAAGTGATGTACTCAACAGGAAGCTCACCAAGCCCTCCAACCTCGCGCATGAAGTCGAACGGGAGGTTGAGGAGCTTTCGCCACCCAGGAGGGTAGCACGGCTTTCCGTTGTACTTGGCTCGGGCGAAATACGTGATGACCTCGGCGCGGTTCGGAAGCTCTGCCGGATCGGTGAACTTCCGCTTGGTGAGCGGCTTTGTCAGTTTGGATGAGGTGTAGCTCATGGTT
>JACCDR010929298.1_pt1 | contig 10945 bp, 7 predicted proteins | sample 7446431 | NCBI WGS metagenome assembly JACCDR01 (sample SAMN15323443, study PRJNA562643) | freshwater metagenome | isolation source: river surface water | place: USA:Blue River Watershed | collected 2017-08-17 | reverse complement strand
GGGCGCGGATTCGGCGAGGGATGAGCGCTGAAGAAGCTGTGCTCAGCCGAAAGACAGCAGAAGGAAAGGCCGGCGAATGACGACGCACGTTACCAAGAAGACCGTGCTGTGCCCCTTCGGTGGCGGCGGTGGAGGCGCGCGAGGGTTTCAGCAGGCCCGGGCCCGGCTCTTCGGACACGATGGCACCTTCGACCTCCTGGGTGGCTTCGACAACGACCCTTACGCCTGCAAGGCGTTCGAGTACCTGACAGGGGTGGCCGAGGTCTGCATCGACGCCCGCGAGCTCACGCCCGGCATGATGCGCGAGTTCTTTGGGGAGGCGGCGCCCTTCTGCATTCACGGAAGTCCGCCCTGTCAGGGCAGCTCGAAGCTTCTCTCAACAGCGAAGAGCAAGCTCCCCAAGTACGAGCTCCTGAACGAGCTCACGCTGCTGAACGTCCGGCTGATCCTGGAGACTTGGCCCGACGATCTCCCAGCGTTCATCCTGCTCGAGAACGTCCCCAACATCACCTCCCGAGCCAAGGCGCTTCTCCGAGAGGTCCGGCGTCTCCTCCTTGCTGCGGGCTACAAGCTCCAGGACGGCTTTCACGAATGCCGTCACGTGGGCGACCTCGCGCAGCGCCGAAAGCGCTGGTTCCTGGTCGCGCGCCACCCAGCGAAGGTCCCGGCGTTCCTGTACTTCCCGCCGAAGAAAAAGGGCAAGGTCTGTGGTGACGTGCTGTCGGAGATGCCGCTCCCCGGCGCGCCCGAGGGCGGAGCGATGCATCGCCTGCCCGCGATCTCGGCGATGAATTGGTGGCGCCTCTGGAAGATCCCGGCGGGCGGAGATTGGCGCGACCTTCGCGATGATGAGGTACCGAGGCGCGCGATCTTCAGGAGGCACCTCATCGCGGACTGGATGGCACCCACGGCGACCATTGGAGGGCCCGGCAGTAACGGACCATGCGCCGTCGCCGATCCCCGCGACGCGGCCAAGAACGCCTTCATCCGCTGGGAGCGAGACGGCATCAAAACGCCAGGTCACGTCCACTGGTTCAAAGGGGAATACGGCGTCACCGCTTGGGGAGAGCCGTGCCGGGCGGTTATTGGTGGTATGGGGAACGGCGCCGGGTACGTCGCCGACCCCATCTCGGCGCCCGAGCGCTTTCATCATGTGGAGCGCGTCACCAGATGGGACGAGGCGAGTGGATCGATCACGCACGCACCGGCGCCGTCAAGCGGCGCGATCTCGGTCGCCGACCCGCGCTTCCCGGGAGCCCTTGGGGTCTTATCGCTGAGCGAAGCCTCAGGCGCCATCACCTGCGAAGCCTACCCCGGCACGGGGCGCTTCTCCCTCGCCGATGACATCGGCCGGTGGTTTCCAAACGTCCTCGGGGTACTACCGGCTGGGGCGCTATCGGCCCATATTACCAGCAACGCGACATCAACCACCGGCCGAGTCTCTTATGCGTATCCCAGATTTCTATCGTTAAATTTAAGTTCGAATGCGCACCTGAATCTCTATCGTGTAACGGCGGGTGATGAGCCCGTGGGGGTGATCACAGGCGCCACGCGTCCAGGAAACGGGGCAGCATCGTACGCCGCTCCTCTCGACCTTGTGCCCCAGGCCTCAAACGCCCAACTCCACTTCGGCAAGTACGTTGTCCGGCCGTGGAGCGAGGAAGCGCAGACCGTAACGGGGGCCGGACGTGTGGGCAGCGGCGCGCAATCGATCGCTCAGCCGCTCAACCTCGCCGTGGACGCGAACGGTTTTCACGCGGGCGCTGGCATCGGCAAGCTGGGGGTGCTCGCGCCCGTGGATCCGTCGATGACCATCACCGGCAACGCCCGGATCGCAACCGGCCCCTTCAGCGTGTCGGCGCGGGTGCCGATCGATTTCGTGCCCGGGCGCCCCTGTTTCGATCGTGGATACGCGGTGATCGATCGCGAGCACGAACCCTCGCACGCGATCGCAGGAACATCCTCCGTCGGCTGCGGCACGTATGCGATCACCGATAAGCTCCCCCTCGAGATTGGCTGCTCACCGCGCGCCGGAGCCTACGGCGTCGTGGCCGCTGAGGACGCCGCCCACACGGTCACCGGCAGCGCCAACATCGACAACTCGAGCGTGGTGGTTGCAGATCCGCGTCGTGCTCCTCCGCCCTACGTGATCCTGTCCTACGAGGAGGCCCGCCGCGTCGCCGACGGAGAGGTGGCGGTCCCATTCGCGATCGTAGACCCCGAGCGAGCGGACGAGCCCCTGGCGATCGTGGACGACATGGCCAAGCCCCCCTTCCGCTGGGCGGTGGTAAAGGGCAAGAGACGCCGGGAACCCGTCCCTCTCGTGCTCGTGTCGGCCGACGGAACATGGCATCGCCCCCTCACCACCTTGGAGCTCGCGCGCCTCCAAGGCCTGCCCTGGAAAGTCGGTGGCGCGGCGCTCGATTTTACAGGCGGGGCAACGGCGGCGCGGAAGCTCATCGGCAACATGGTGCCGCCACCTGTGGGGCTTGCGATGGGCGAGCAGATGCTGCTCGCGGGCCTGGCCGCCGACGCGGGTTCTTTCTTCCTGACGAACGGGGGAGCGGGAATTTGGGTGGAGGGGTGGCGGAGAAAGGACTTCCTCCAGCGCGGGGTGCGCGCCATCCGGCCATGCGACATCGAGAAGATCGCCCCTGGCGAGGTTGTCATCCTCGACGACGAGGCGAAGCCCATCCGGCGACGCGGCGGCCGGCGCCCCCGAGCACACGTGGGCTTTCAAGCCGCCCAGGAGCTGCAACCTCAGACCCATTGACTTTAGGATCATTCGGCCGCAACCTGCATGGGTGCGTCATTCGACGCGGAGGCCGACGTTGAAGAAACACATCGAAGAGTTACGGCTGCCCGCTATGCGCATTTTGCAGGGCGATAGCGTGATCTACGTCTTCGCGTGCGACGGCAAGGTCGTCGGACAATTCACGACTATCAGCCGAATCAGCCAGCGCGACGGATGCATTCGTGGCTACCAGCGAATTGAGGTGGCCACGCACATCGATCGCATCCGCGAATATATCGACTCGCCTGGCTCGATATTGCCCAACGCGGTCGTGATCGCGTTCGACTCCCGCGTTCGGTTTGAGGCCCGGGTCCGCCAATGCTCGGTTCCCTACATCACGCATGGGGAGATGGTGATTCCGATTCAGCCCGGCCAGGCGGAGGAGGACCGCCCGGGGTTCATCGTCGATGGGCAACAGCGCCTGGCAGCGATCCGCGCGGCCGAGCGGGCGTGCTTTCCTGTGATCGTGGGGGCGTTCATCGCCGACGATCAGGCGGTGCACGCAGGGCAATTCGTGGCCGTCAATTCGGCGAAGCCTCTGCCCGCGTCCCTGATCGTCGAGCTCCTGCCGAAGGCAAGTCTCTCGCTGCCATCGCACCTGGCTCGGCGGAAGCTCCCGGCCGAGCTCATGATCCGCCTCAACACGGACCCGGCCTCGCCGCTCTATCGGCTGATCAAGACGGCGACGCAGCCGAGCCAGTTCAAAAAGAAGGACCCCTACGAGGGTCTCATCAAAGACACGGCGCTCCTCGGAGCGATAGAGCACAGCTTGAGCGATGGGCTTCTCTTCGCCGTGAAGGAAGACATCGAATCGATGTATCGCCTTCTCTGCGCGTATTGGCGGGCTGTGGCGGGGGTTTTCAGCAAGAAAGGATGGGGACTTCCCCCTCGGGTTTCGCGGCTCATGCATGGGGCTGGGATCGCGACCATGGGCCTTTTAATGGACGAGATCGGGCACGAGCTGGCCGTGAACCGGGGTCTCGCCCCGGCGATGATGACCACGGCCACGTTCGAGCAGGAACTGCGGCTGGTGGCGGAAGACTGCCGGTGGACGGAGGGGCTTTGGGAGCTCAGGCCGACGGAGGCGCGGGCGTGGAACGGCATCCAAAACACGAACCAGGACAAGGCGTGGCTTGCCGATCGACTGACGAGACTCTATCGCGACCGGGCACGGAAGGAGGGCGCGCGGATTGCTTCTGGCTGACGTGGAACCGCATTCCGTCACACCGCCGTCTCGTACACGTCAGCGTCGAGATCGCGCCGGGAATGCACATCGATGAAATTTTGGCGCGGGCGGCGAAGGTAGGAGGGTCGCGACCAAGCAGCAGCACAGGGATTCACGAGGTGCAAACCAACGAAGGCATCTGGCGCCGTCACGATGGCCGGCCCCTGATAAAAAACGCCGTGTTTTTGACATGGGAGGAGCTTGAGGCGGCAGAGGCCGCAGGTGTCGATAACCCCTGGGGGCAATACACGACCAAGGACATTCAGACGAGAAGGACCAATGACGACGAATCGAATCGACATCACGATCGCGCAGCGCGACCTACGCGCGCTCGTTGCTCACGTAAGGCCCGCAGCGGATCCGAAATCGGCGGCAGCCATGCTCAGCATGGTGCTCCTGACGTTTGATCCGACGAAGAAACGGCTCGCCGCGAAAACCACCGATCTCTTTCGGGTGGCCTCGGGCGCGGTGCCGGCAGCTCCGTCCGATCTTTTGAAGCCGGCTGGCGGCGGCTCGGTGTGTGTCTCGATGGCCGACTTGGCCGAGCGAGTCGAGCGGCTCCCCGATGGCCCTGTGCGCTTCTACGTGACCGACAACAACCGCGTGCATGTGGACGCGACCTCGATCGATCGCAAGTACGAGCTCCCCGGAGCGCTGAGCGATGAATTCCCTCCGACCATCGAGCCAGGCGACAAAAAAGGAGCCCTTTCCTCCTTTAAAATCGACGCCAGCACGCTGATCAACATCATGACGCCGACCTTGCCGGCCGTATCGACCGATTTCACCAGGCCCCACGTCGCGAGCCTGTTTTGGTCCGCCGCGGGAGGCGTCTTGACGGCCGCTTCGACGGACGGTCATCGGCTTCATCTGGCGGAGATCAACGTCGAAGCGAGCATCACTCTTCGTGATGGGCTCATGTCGCGTCCCGCAGCCGTGGACGTGCTGCACTTCCTCGAGAAGTACATCGCGACCTCAAAGAAAGGCGGCGAGGGCGCGGCGGCGCCGATCACGGTCATCGACCGGCCCGCGTGGACGAGCTTTTTGACCGATGATCGTGGCTACTCCTTCAAGAAGGTCGACGCGCAGTTTCCGCCATTTTCGCAGGTCATCCCCACCGAAGCTTCAGCGAAGGTGGTCGTGGATCGCGTCGCGCTCGACGAAGCTCTTCGCGCGATCTCGCCCGTGCTCGATGACCGTTCCGGTGGAGTGAAGCTCCGATTTCAACAGGGGCAGCTTCTGCTCACCGCAGAGCACGCCGACCGCGGCAAGGCGAGCGAACGCATCGCCGTCGAATACGACCGCGGCGAGCGCACCATCGGCGCGAACGTCAAATACATGCGCGAGGCGCTCGCCGCGTTCGAGGAAGGCAGCGTCGCGATGCACTTCTCAAACGAGCTTGACCCGCTCATGATTACTCCTGCAGACGCCAAGCTCGGTGGAAATCCTCCGCGCCGCATCTGCGTGATCATGCCCATGCGGCTCTGAGGGACTCGATGAGCTCGAAGCAACTGGATCTTTTTGCGGGTGCGCCTGGGATGGTGAGCGCATCCCCGCCAGCCGAGTCATCTTCGGATCGCCGCGTACGGCTTTATATGAAGGCCGACGCGACCTTTGGGGTGGAGGGCCGTTATCGATACGATCTCACAAGGCCCGTAACGACGCGGGCGGCGGGCGAAGCGCTGCGCCTGCTCCTCTGGATCATGTTGAACCCGAGCGTCGCGGGCGCCGAAAAGGACGATCTGACGGTCAAGAAGTGCGTCGGCTTCTCGGCTCAATTCGGGTTTCACGCGCTCGTCATCGTGAACCTGTTCGCGCTCGTCTCGACGAACCCGGACGGGCTGTTCACCGCGGCCGATCCCATCGGCCCGGAGAACGATGCCTATATCGACCGGCATGTTGCGGAAGCCGATCAGATCATCGTGGCCTGGGGCGATTCAATCGAGTGGAACTCCAGAAGCTTGCCTGCGGCGATGCGGGACCGGCACAAGCGCGTACTCGCCCGCCTTTCGGGCAAGGACGTGCGCCACCTCGGCACGCTGACCCGCGGAGGGATGCCGCGCCATCCGAGCCGAATCGGCTATGACTCTCCTCTTCGCCCCTTCCCCCTCCAATGACCTGTCAGGACCCGTGCCCGCGCTGCATGGCCGGCCTCTGCCACGGCTGCCATGAATGCCGAGGGCGCGGGGGCCATCGCGTCGCGGTAAGGTGCTTTCCAGGACCCTGGGTGGGGGTTGTTGGAGCTCGCGAGCACGGTAACCTCGTTGAGGTGGATGCGGTCGTGGATGGCCTCGCGCCGGGCTCCGTGGTGGTCTCGGGGAGAGCGAGGGGTGTTGACCGCCGAGCTGCAGCACGTGCCAGGTCCCGCGGCCTCCAGGTGGTCGAGCTCGATGCGAAGTGGGAAAAGGGTGGCCGAGGTGCGGGTCTTGAAAGGAACACGGAGATCGTAGCCGCGATCGACGAGCTCGTGGCGCTGCCGTGGTGGGGCTGCAAGGGCACGCTCGACACGATGGCCAAGGCGAAGTCGTTCTCGATCCCTGTCCGGGAGGTCCGTCCGCGATCAATCCTTCAGGTGTGGACGGCGTGTTTGCCTTTCGGGTACACCGATCCCGACTTGCTAGACATCACCCTTATCCGAGCGCAGAAGGCACCATCACTCACGCCCGAAAATCTGCGGCCATTTCTGTCTTCGGTGCGTTCAACACGTCAACGAGGTAGCGGGATAAAGCGAACGCAGGATGAGCTTCTGCAAGCGGGGTGTGCATCGTTGGGATCGCCTTGGGCGCCCTCATGGGAATTGCTCGGGCCGGCGCTCGGCGCTCGCAAACGGATCGAAGACAAATACGAGGCGGGAGGTTCAGCCGCAATCTGCCAAGAGATGGAGAATCGCCTATGGCAGGCCTATCGCGGAGGTGGAGCCGGAGATGGGTTCTTGGGGCACCTGCGCCGCTCCTTCCGCCGACTCCCGGCCGCATGGGGCTGGCTTCTCGCGGAGCGCCGCGTTGTGCTCGGGTGCTTCTGCAAGACGCCGCCATGGTGGCCCACGGGCCGGGGATTCGATCATTGCCATCGCTTCCTCGTGGCCGAGGCGCTGACAGCGTTCGGCGCGACGTATAGGGGTGAGATTGTTTGTCCGACCCGATAGGAGGCCTCCTTCCGAACTTCGGATGTGGGTGTTACCGTACGCCTATGACGCAAGGAACAAAGACCAACTGGATACCGCCGACCATTATTAACTTCGACAACATTCACGCCGTGATGGGGCGACTGCAGGCGCCCTTCATCCCCACGGTTGTCGAATGGCGCATCGGCGCGCTGAGCAGGGACAAGGTGAAGGGTCAAGCTCTCGCGTACATCGACGCCAGGACCGTGCGAAAGCGGCTGAACATGGTGCTCGGCGAGTGGAACTGGCAGAGCAAGCAGAGCGTTCAGGGCCGCCAGGTAATCTGCGAGATTGCGATCCTCATCAACGGCAACTGGATCACGAAAAGCGACGGCACGTACGCCGGATCGCTGGAGTCACAGGGCAAGGGCGGCGACGCGAAGGAGGAGCAGCGGCTCGAGATGGACGGCAAGGGAGCGATCTCCACGGCCTTCAAACGAGCGGCCGTCTGCTGGGGCATCGGCGAATACCTCTACGATATCGCCTCACCGTTCGTCGATATCGATCAGAACAAGCGCTTCACCAAAGGCGCGATGGAATACCTATTCAAGCTCGCCGAAGAGCCCTACGTGCGAGCGCGGGAGGAAGCGAAGAGCCGCCAGGCCGCGGCGGGTCAGCCCCCTGCGTCCACGCTGAGGCCTGTTCCTGCAGCTCCAAAGGATCCCGCTCCCGCGGACAGCACGCCCCCGGCTTCGCCCGGAGGGTCTCAGACCACCCAGCAAAGTGCGACCGATCTGGCTCTTCGTGTGGGTGAATTCATCGTGACGCTGGAGCAGGCCCAGAGCGGTGATGTCGTGATTGACGTGCTCCAAGAGCTCGACAAGCTCAAGCTCCCGAAGGGGTCGCTCAAGGAACAGGCGTGGGCCGCGGTGGTCAAGAACGCGGAGCGGCTCGGCGTGGCGCCGGAGGCGCTGAAAAAGAAGTCTCGCGCGGCCTGATCAGGGCCGCTTGAGGAACCACACGGGCGCGGGCACAAAAGGGACCGCCCCATACGGAAGGGACATCGTCCATGAGTAACGGATTAAACAAAGTGATGCTGCTCGGCTACCTGGGCGCCGACCCCGAGCTCCGGCACACCCAGAGTGGCCAAGCCGTAATGAACGTCCGGCTCGCCACGACCGAGAGCTATCTGGACAAGGACAAGCAGCGCCAGGAACGAACCGACTGGCACACGGTGGTGGTTTGGGGAAACCGCGCGGAGGCGCTCGCCAAGATTCTTTCGAAAGGCGCGCCCATCTTCGTGGAAGGCTCGCTTCGAACGTCGAGCTATGACGACCGGGACGGCAACAAGCGATATCGCACGGACGTGCACGCCTCGAACATCATCCTCATGGGTCGGAAGGACGGCGCCCAAGGCAGCGCGGGGGATGGCGGGAGCGACGGAGGCGACTATCAAGGCGGCTACGGAAACGGGTCCATCTCGTGGACCAAGGAGAGCGACGGCGATTTCACGATCCCGTTCGGCCGCGCCAAGGGCGAGAAGGTGAGCGAGGCCGATGACGAAAATCTTGAATGGCTCCTGAAGGCCTTCGAGAAGGACCTCGACGATGATTCCAAATCCAAATATCATCCGTCGACCCGAAAGCGCATAGCGTCGATCAAAATCGTGCTGGCGGCACGCGCGGGCGGAAGCGGTGGTGCCGCGTCGAACGGTCACCAAAACGGGGGAGGCGGCCGTGGCGGCGGATATGGGCGCCGTTCTGCGCCGGCCCCACGCTCCGAGGCTCCCCCGGATGATTTTGGTGGTTATGGTGGTGGGGGCTACGGATCCGACGACGACATTCCCTTCTGATGCGCATCGCTCTGCTCACCGATCTGCACTTCGGCCTTCACCTTCGATGGGACGAAGGGCTTCGAGTGCATTGGTGGAGCGTCGAGGAGATCGCCCGCGCCCGCGTAGACCTCATCGTGATCGCGGGTGATCTCTTTGATCGATCAACAAAACCCAAAGAGCGCGAGGCCGCGGCCGCTTTTATTCAGGCGCTTGCTGCCATCGCGCCCGTGTTGATCGCGAGAGGAAACCACGATCCGGTGGGGGATCTACGGATCTTCGCCCGCTTGCGCGCGCCTCATCCCGTCGTCGTTTTCGAAGAACCAGGCGTCATTTCTCTCGCGGGCATCCGCTTGGCTGTGCTCCCCTGGATGGATCGGGTGCGCCCAGCGCTGCCCGGTGCGATCTTGTCACCGGAGGAAGAGCAGGAGGCGGAAGAGCAGGCTCTGCGAGAAACGCTGCTCCGGCTCGGGCAAGACCTCGCCGCCCTTGAAGAAGGCCCAGGCATCTTTGTCGGGCACCTCATGCTTCTTGGAGCCGTGCCCGGCCGCGGGCAGCCGACACGGCAGGCGAAGGAGTTTGAGGTTTCACTGGACGATCTCGGCTTGGTTCAAGCCGACGCCTATCTCCTCGGCCACGTTCATGCCGCGCAGAGCTGGACGATCGGCCAGGCCCCCGTGCTCTACGGCGGGTCAGCGCGGCGCACGATCAGCGGCGAGGTGGAAGAGAAGACCATCGCGCTCATCACCGTGGGCGACGGGCCGGTGAATGTGGAACGCATCGTGACCCCTGCGGTCCCAATGCTGCTCATCGAGGATGCCTGGGTGCGCATCGGGGACACGTGGGGCTGGGAACGCGGAGGCGTAGCAGACCCCGCGAGCGCTGGAGCCGAGGTCCGGTTCCGATTCCAGGCGCCAGCCGCGGAGCTCGAAAGAGCACGGGAGGCGGCCAACGCCCGTGCCGCCGAGCTCCGCGGCTACGGCGCCGCGCTCGTGGTGCCCGAGCCCATCGTGCTCGTCGAGCAAAGGACGAGAGCGGCGTCCTTTTCTGCCGCGTCGACCCTCTCCGAAAAGCTCTTGGCCTTCTTCGCGGCGCGGAGGATCGACGGGGCAACCCCAGCGGCTGCGCGCGCGCTTGCCTTTGCTCGGCTGCTTGAGGAGAGCGGCGAGGGGGCGACGGCACGAGCGCCGGGCGGAGGCATGGCGCTCGCCAAGATCCGCCTTCGCGGGCTCGAGGCCTTTCCCGATCACGCTCAGCTCAACCTCGCCGAGCTCCCGGATGGCGCCCAAATCGTCGCTGTCCAGGGAGAGAATGGGGCGGGGAAATCGACTCTCCTCAACGCCTATCCGGGCGCGCTCTATGGTCGAACGCCGGATGGCGACTTGCTCGGGCAGCTCGGGGCCAACAATACGGCCGAGATTGAAGCGGAGATCGAAGTAAACGATGAGCCCATCCGCATCCAGCACCGGATCGCTCGCGGGAAGGTCTTCGTGCTCAGGAACGATCAGCCAGTCGACAAGGACGGCAAGGTCGGTAGCTTCCTCGAGTGGGGCAAAGAGCACTTAGTGCGGCCAGAGGTGCTCTTGGCAGCATCGTTCGCGGCTCAGGGGATGCCCGGCCTCATCGCGCTGCAGCGTGGAGATCGCAAGGCCGCCATCCTCCGAGCCGTTGGCGCCGAGCACCTCGAACGCCTCGCCCGGCTGGCAGGGAAGCACTCGACGAGCAGCGCTGCAGGAGCGAAAGCGAAGCGAGAGCAGGCCGCGCGCCTCCGCGCCGCGATGCCGCCGCTCCCTCCTGGTGAAGAGGCCGCAGCGCGGCGGGCGGCTGAGGAAGCCCAAGCCGCTGCAACAGAACTCCGGCGCGCGGCGTCCGAGATGGGCTTGGATCGGCCCGATGGCGAAGCTCGCCTGCGCATTATCAGGCAGGAATTGGCTCTTCACGGCGAGCGCCCAGGCGCACCACCAGAGCCCAGCGCTCGTGTCAAGAAAGCGCTGG
>JACCDR010103060.1_pt1 | contig 10945 bp, 11 predicted proteins | sample 7446431 | NCBI WGS metagenome assembly JACCDR01 (sample SAMN15323443, study PRJNA562643) | freshwater metagenome | isolation source: river surface water | place: USA:Blue River Watershed | collected 2017-08-17 | reverse complement strand
GTCTGCCGGCGGATGGTCAAGAAAGATCTGCTCGCCATGGCGGCGGGTGGTTCGGGTGGTGCGAGCGGCCCGGTCAAGCGCGAGAAGACGCGCGAGCAAGAGATCGAGTACGCAGACGCCAACAAGAGCGCGCTGCAGGGCGTCTACACCGGCGACCCGGCGATCGACATGATCCTCGTCCGCTACCGGCGTCCGCCGTACATCGGAGCCGTGTGACCACACGAGGCCGCCTGATCTTCCCAGTCCGCGTCGAGCTCGCGCGCATCGACGTCGAGAGCACGCGTGCGGACGACGGCTTCGACGACACGCTCGGGCAACCCAAGCTCGCGCCCAGCATCGGGCTGCCCCCCAAGGGCAACCTGCGCGGCGAGGTGGCCACGCGGTACTTCGCGCCCGTGCGCGTGCTCGGGCAAGTCGAGAACGGTCTGGCCAAGCTCACGACCTACCAGCAGGGCATGGTCCAGACCGGCAACCAGCCCACGTTCAAGGTCCAGGTCGTCTCCCACTACGACGAGCTAGAGCAGGCCGGCCTCGTGAGCGCAGATGGCCACGTCAAGATGCGCTCGGGCGACAGGCTGACCAAGATCTTGCGTGTCGATGGAACCCTGATCTGCAACATCGAGGATGCCTACGCTACGCGCGTCGACGACACCTCGTTTGGTCTGAGCGCGCAGCAACGCAACCTGTGCATCGTCACCTATGAGAGCCGCGCGAAGGGGGCCGCCGCGCCATGATCGACGTGCAGATCACCGGCGAGCGTCGCATGCGGCGAGCCCTGTCGATCACGCGCGCGGTCGCAGCCAAGCGCGCGATGAAGCAGGCGCTCGAGCACGAAGCCGAGCTCGTTCGCAAGATGCTGACCGACCACTTGTCGGGCCGGAAGCTGCTCGGCAAGCGGCCGGCCAAGCTCGAGCCAACGACCCGCGCGACCCGAGCCGCCAAGCGCTCCGGCTCCAACACCCCGCTGCGAGATCGTGGCGAGCTGATCAGCGCGATCGAGGTCAGGCGCGCGGGTGATGGCTACTTCGTGGGCGTCGCCAACAACGCCCGCAACGCCCGCGGCTACCCGCTCGTGCAGCTCGGTCAACAGCTCGAGGAAGGCACGATCATCGCGCAGCACATCACCCCAGCCGTGATCGCCAAGCTCCGCGAGATGGGCGTGCCGAAGACCAGCCAGCCGCACAGCGGCGCGAACGGGGCCGGCATCATGATCATCGTGATCAAGCCGCGCCCCTGGCTGACGCCCGCGCGCAGGGCCTACGAGAAAGATCCCGGCCGCGCCATGCGGATCCAAGCTCGCGTCGCTGCAGCGCTGACGAGGTTCGCATGATCAGCGTCGACACGATCAGCCCGCCCTTCGGTCTGACGCTGGGCGGTACCCTCGTGCGCGTCACCGGCACTGGCTTCGCCCCCGGACATCCGAGCCCGAGCACCAAGCCGCCGTTCGCCGCCCCGCCACCGAGCGTGCGCGTGCGCTTCGGCGACAGCGTCGCCGAGCTGCTCGCGCAAACATCCACACTGCTGGTCGTGCGCGTGCCGGCCGTCACCGCCGCGACCATGCTCGCGCAACCTGCCGACGCGACCGGCTTGCCGTCGCCAGAGATCGACGTCGACGTGGTCGTCGAGAACCTCGACACCGATGGCACCGTCATCGAGACCAGCGCCGATGAGGTCGTCTGGAGCTACCGCCGCCCGCAGCCCACCGAGCCCGACTCCTACCTCGTGCCGCTCGTCCAGCGCGTGATCAATCAGCTCCGTGCGTGGCTGCACCCGCAGGTATGGCACAAGCCGCACCCGGACTACGCGTTCCCGCTGTCGAGTGAGGCTGGCGCGGACGTCTGGATCTTCAACCGCGCGGAGGCTCCAGCGTTCGCGCTGATCGGGCCGCGCTGCGAAGCTGATCCTGTCGCGCAGCAGAACGCGCTCGACAGCGAAGAAGACGAGGACGGCTTCACCCGCGAGCGCGAGCCGCAGTACTGCCTCTTGACCTTCACGCTCGCCGGCTTCGCCGAGACCAGCGCCGAGATCTTGGCCATGCAGGACAGCACCATGCTGCTGTTCCGCCGCTGGCGCGAGCTCGAGCACCCGAGCGGCGAAGGTCCTGTCGACGTCGAGCTGACGTCGCTGCCGCGCGAAGGCTCCGTGGCGACCAACGAGTCGGGTCTGCTATCGTTCTCCGTCGAATTCCTGCTGCGCGGCGTCCCGCTCGGCATCGCTCCGGCGCGGTGGGTCAATGACGGCATGGTCGAGTACAGCACCGAGATCGACGCACCCGAGCTCGACTTGCTACCCACCAACGAGCCCGCACCCGAGCCCGCGCAGCTCGGCAACAACGAGCAGATCGACCCCAGCCTGTTCCCTGCGCCGTCCGCCAACACCCCCACCGTGATCGTCGAACCATGATCAAGATCAAGAACCTCTCCAAAGGACCGCTGTCGATCATGCTCGACAGCGTGACCACCACGATCGAGCGCACCGAGCCTCGCAAGCGGGCCGATGGCTCCCGGATCGGGCGCGCGGGCGTCGTGCGTGACGTGCCCAGCACGCTGCGCTTGGCGCCGCGTCAGACCAGCGACGCGCTGCCGGACAGCTGCCGCGACGACAAGCACGTCGTCGCCCACCTGCGCGCGGCCAAGATCGCGATCATCGACGCGTCCGAGCCCACGCCGCAAGGCGAGCTCGCCCCGCCCCCCGAGCCCGCATTCAACTCGCACCACGGCGACGACGACGTCCACAGCCCCAACCCTTTCACGCCCAGCGAGTAACACGTCATGTCCCAGCTCAGTCCCGGCACCACCATCATCCGCGGCCCCAAGCCGATCGCGTCGGTCTCGACCACCGAGACTGCCCGCACCGCGATCGTCGGCACCACCACGCGAGGCCCCCTGACCGCGCGCACCGTCAGCTCGTTCGACGAATTCCTGACGGTCTTCGGCGGGCCCAGCACCGCGATCTCCGAGGTCTACCTGCAGGCGCGCCTGTTCTTCGGCGCGGGCGGTCGCGAGCTCGTCGTCAAGCGCGTCGTGCACTACGACGACATCGACGATGGCACGACCTACGAGGCCGTCGCCGCCGAGGTCGAGATCGACAACGTCACGCCCGTGGCGACGCTGCTGGTCGCCGCCAAGTGGGTCGGCGAGTACGGCAACGACCTGACCGTCCGCATCAGCGACGCGACCAACGGCGAGGCCAACGAGTTCAACCTGCAGGTGCTCGAGAACGGCGTGGTCGTCGAGAGCTTCGCCAACCTCAAGATCGGCACCGCACTCGCCCTCGACCCTCGCTACGTCGAGACGATCATCAACGGCGTCGAGGGTGCGACCGCAGGCGCAAGCAACCTGATCACCGTGACGGACTTGGGCGCCACGCCGGCCCGCCCGGTCAACGACGACTACGACCTCACGGGCGGTGACGACGGCCTGACCTCGATTGACGACGTCGACTTCGTGGGCTCGAGCGCAGGAGGGACGGGCCTCTACGGCCTCGACGACATCCAAGGCATCCGCTTCCTGACCTGCCCCGAGGGCAACAACGCGGTCGTCCACGCCGCGATGTGCGACTACGCGACCGCGCGCCCCTTCGAGATGATCGCCGTGCTCGACCCGCCCGCCGACATGACCCCGGCCGAGATCGGCACCTACGTCAAGACGACGGCAGGGCTCGTGGGGCTGACCGAGTACGCGGCCATCTACTGGCCGCAGATCAAGGTCGCCAACCCCAACAAAACCGTCTTCGGCGTCGACGCCGTCATCGTCACCGCTCCGAGCGGGACGATCTGCGGCATCACGGCGGCCAACGACGTGGCGACGCTCGGCGGCCAGTACACGCCGGCTGCGGGCGTCGAGCGAGGCATCCTGCGTGGCGTGCTCGGCTTCGCTAGTGACGAGGCAGGCAAGCAGAGCGTTCGAGACCTGCTCTACCCGCTGCGCATCAACCCGCTCAACACCGAGCCCGGACAGCCGCGCTACGTCAACGGCGTGCTCGGCCTCGACGCTGCAGGCGACTTCCCCACCGTCTCGGAGCGCCGCACGGCCAACCTGATCGCCGACCTGCTCAAGCGCGGCACGATGTTCGCAGTGCACGCCAACAACGACGTCGCGCTGCGCGAGCGGTTCACCCGCCAGATCGAGGCCATCCTGACGGCCGAGATGAATCGCGGGGCGTTCGCGTCGCGCGTGCCTGCGGAAGCCTTCATCGTCGACACGGGTCCGGGCGTCAACACGCCCGAGACCATCGCGGCAGGGCAGCTGATCGCCAAGGTCGGCATCGCCACGTCGCGCCCCGCTCAGTTCATCATCATCAGCATCGCGCAAAACACCGCGGCCGCGTGATAGGAGACCACCATGGCAGCCGGCAAGCCCAAGCTCTTCCACAAGCAGTTCCGTTTCCGCGTCGAGATCGATGGCTTCACATCGGCCGACTTCACGACGTGCAGCGAGCTCTCGAAAGAGCTCGAGGTCACCGAGCACCGCGAAGGTGGGCGCCTCCTGCCCGACAAGACGCCGGGGTTGATGTCGATCCCCGACGTCACGCTCGAGCGCGGAGCCACGAATGACAAGGAGCTCTACGACTGGTTCAACACCGTAGCCGACTCCGCGATCGACGGTGAGCCGGGTCTCTCCGAAGAAGACGACGTCGACTACGCGCGCACCGTCGACATCGTCCAGCTTGGCAACGACGGCCAGCCCATCGTGCGCTTCCGCTGCGAGCGATGCTGGCCGCGGAAGATCAGCGCGGGGCAGTGGGACAACGACAGCAACGAGGTGCGGATCGAGTCCATCGACCTCGTGATCCACAACTGGCGCCGCATCGACGTGTAGCCCACCGTGGTAGACTCACGGCATGAGCACGCTCGAAATCACCTGCCCCAGTGGGCTCACCATCAAGGTCCGGGGCCTCAAGATCGGCGACTACGACATCCTGTCGTCCGCTCAAGGGGCCAGCTCCGCACGCATCCTCGATGCGTTCGACGAGATCCTCGCGGCCTGTGTCGTCGATGTCGTCGCCCCCGGCGACGCCGGACCAAGCTTCATCTCCAACGGCAAGATCAAGTGGTCGAAGGCCCTGCTGACCGACCGCTTCGCGGCGTTGCTCGGCATCCGCCGCGCAACCGCCGACCAAGGCAGTGAGCACTCGTTCAAGCACGAGTGCCCCGAGTGCGGCCACAAGGACGTGATCACCGTCGAGCTCGACACGCTCGACGTGGCCATGATGGCCGATGGCGCGGCCGCACAGATCGGCCGCGGCCAGAATGTGTTCGAGGCGAAGCTGAGCGACGGCACACCGTTCAAGTTCCGGGCTTGGACCGGCGATGACGAGCGCAAGCTGGCCAAGGTCCAGCGCAACATGGCCGACAAGAAGGTGTCGGCGAGCATCGCTTGCCGGCTCACGCAGCTCGGCGACAAGACCGTCGAGATGGATATCCGCCGCGCCCTCGCCGACCTCGACGTCGACGCGATCGCCGAGTTCGGTGAGGCGATCGACCTCATCGAGGGCGGCGTCGATACCACGGTCTCGTGGGAGTGCCGTGGGTGCGGAGAGGATCTCGACGTCTCGATCCCTTTCGACGGCGGCTTGCTGTTCCCGACCCGGAAGAAGAAACGCAACGGGTCTTCTTGACCCTCTTGCCGTTCGCACTGGACGGCACCGCCATGTACGAGATCGTGTTCTCGCTCTGCTACACCCGAGGCGATGGGCTCCACGGGTCCGGGCTGAGCTTCACCCGCAGCGACGTGCACGCCATGACGCTCTCCGAGGCCAACTACCACATCGAGCGCCTGGGGAAGCAGCGTGCCGCCGAAGCGGCCGAGCTGCGCAAGGGCGCGCGGCAAGGCAGGCGAAGGAGGCGGTAGCCCATGCGCAACAACATGGGCATGGGCTTCGTGTTCCGCGGCGTCGACAACTTGACGCCCGTGATGGCGCGCATGGGCGCGTCGTTCGACTCGACCATGCGCAAGATCGGCGTCGCCACGCGCGACGCCAAGGGCCGCTTCCAGGAATTCAACCTCGGCGCGCGCACGATGGCCACGGCCGCTGCAGGTCTCGTGGCCGTGCAGGTAGCGGCTAGTGGTCTCGGCGGCGCGCTCGACCTCGCCAACGAGGCCGGCAAGTTCGAGCAGGGCATGGCGCAGGTCGCCGCGCTCAGCGACATCGCCACCAACTCGCAAGAGGCGTTGATGCTCGAGGCGACCGCGATGGATGCGGCACTCAAGACGAAATTCAGCCCGCAGCAGGCCACGGAAGGGCTCGCACAGTTCGCTTCGCAGGGCTTCACGGCTGCCGAACAAGCAGGAGCGCTCGTCCCTGCCCTGCGCCTCGCACAGGCCGGCATGATCAGCGTCGAGAGCTCGAGCGCATCGATGACCTCCGCGCTCAAGGTGTTCGGCATCCAGGCCAGCGAAGCCGGTATGGTCACCGACAAGTTGCTCAAGATCAGCAACGCGACCAGCTTGGGCGCTGGTGACCTGGAGCTTGCACTCGGCACCGTGGGCCGTGGTGCGTCTGCGGCCAAGCAGAACATCGATGAGATGCTGATCGCCATGGGTCTCGTCAAGAACACCGGCGTCGACGCCAGCGTGGCAGCGTCGTCGGTGAGCTCGGCGCTGATCTTCATGGCCAACAACGCCGACGACTTCGAGAAGCAATTTGGCGTCAAGGTGACCGATGCCAACGGCAAATTCCGTGACTTCATCGACGTCGTGATGGACACCGAGCTCCAGTTCGCGGACAAGTTCGACGATGAGGCCGAGCGCGTTGCAGCGAGTGCCAAGCTCTACGGCAAGTTCGGCTTGACCGCGTTCCAGGCCGTCAGCACGCAGATCAACAACGGCATCACGACCGCTACCGGAGGCATCGTCAAGGGTCGCGAGGCCGTCGAGTACCTGCGCGGCATGATGAAAAACGCAGAGGGCACCGCCGCCAAGTTCGAGGAGACGATGCTCTCGACGTTCGAGGGTCAAAAGGACTTGCTGCAGGGTGTGCGCGAAGGCTTGCAGGTGGCGATCGGTCAGCCCTTCATGCAGCTCGCCAAGGACGCGACGACCAACTTGCGCCTGTTCCTCGAGGGCATCGTGGGCATCGTTCGTGCGATTCCAGCTGACGTCAAGCTCGTGTTGGCCAAGCTGACCGTTGGCATCTTCGTGCTGGTCGGCGCGATCGGTGCACTCGTTGCCGTTCGCGGCGCGCTCATCCTGTTCGGCATGGCGCTGCGCTTCGTGGGGCTCAGCGGCATGTTTGCGCTCAAGCCGATGCTGCTGATCGGCGCTGCCGTGGCGACGCTCGGGCTCATGTTCGCCGCGTTCAAGACGCGCGCGAACCAGCTCAAGGGCGGCTTGGGTGGTGTGTTCGAGGTCGGTCGCAAGGTCGCACTCTTCTTCCGTGGGCTCGTCCAGTACCTCAAGGACGGCGAGCTGTCGGGCGCCGTCCTGGACGAGCTCAACCTCATGGAGAACGCTGGCGTCAAGGACTTCCTCGGCACCGCTCTCGACGTGGGCGCCCGCATCGTCGAGTTCTTCACGGGTGTCGGCGAAGGCTTCGCAGCCCTGATCGCAGACGCGGGACCTGTCTTTGTCGAATTCCAGACCGCGCTCGGCTCCCTCGGCGAGGCCGTTGGCGACTTCACAGGGGGCGTCACCGGCGTCGACAAGCCGATGGCAGCCGCGCAGAAGAGCGGCGTCAAGTGGGGCACGATGCTCGGCCAGGTCGCCGTGCTCATGATCCAGCTGATGACCATCTTGCTCAAGGCGATCACCGCCGTGGTCGGGGTCTTCAACGCGTTCGGGATCAGCATCGGCACCGTCGTCAAGGCGTTCGTCGCCTACAAGATCGCGGCGCTCGCCATCGCTGCCATCCAGCTCGCACCGATGCTCCTGTCGACCGCTGGCGCGTTCAGTGTCGTGGGTGCAGCATCCGGCGCTGCACTCGGCGCGATCGCTGCGATCAAGGCCGCGATGCTGGGCTTGGTCACGCTGCTCACAGGTCCCGTGGGCCTCGTGCTCGCCATCGGTGCCGCCGTGGCTGCGCTCGTCTGGTGGGCCGACCAAGAATTTGGGATCTCCGACGACATCGCCAACTGGGCTGCCGACATCTCCGGCTTGAACGATGAGCTCGAGCGCCTCGATCAGCTGAATGGCGGCCGCACCAAGTACCGCGGGTTCGAGAAAGAAGGCGATCCGTTCGCGGGCGGTCGCACTGCCAAGCTCGCTGCCGAAGCCGGCATGAGCACCGAGGAGTACCAGCAGAAACGCATCAACGAGCTGCAAGCCGAGGGCTGGGAAGCCAAGGTCAACCCCGAGACAGGCGACGTCGAAGTCGTGGGGCGCGCGAAGCCAGGCGGCGGCGGTCCGGCTGCTGGCCCCGTGCCTGCTGCAGGCGGCATCCCAGGACCACCGCCCACGGCCCCACCCATGACCGAGCAGGCCAGCATCGACAAGCTCGCAGGCGAGGTCAGCAAGCTCGCCGAGCAAAACAAGGCGCTACTCGACCGGCCGATCAACGTCGAGCTCGCCGTGGACGGCGAGAAGATCGCGACCGCGACCGAGCGCGGTCGCCAAGCTGGAGAGGCACGAGCGTTCCGGCCCGTGACCGCGGAGGGGTGATGGAGGATCAAGCACCGGCCCGCATGTCGCTATCCAACCTCTCGGTCGACCCGATCGAGACGCAGACGGCGTGGTTCAACCCCGAGCAGTTCTCGACGTCCGTCGAGGTCGAGTGGGTCAAGCACGCGATCCCCGGTTTGGCCTACCGCCCCAAGCACTGGATCGGCACCAACAACACCACGATCCCGCTCGAGCTCTTTCATCGCACGCGCGAGCCAGGCGACAAGACGCGCCTGCAAGAATACGCGCGCTGGTACGAGGCCCTCGCCTACCCACTCGATGACGGCTCGCTCCCGATCGTGCTGTTCCGCTGGCCACGCATCGCCGCGCTGACGTGCACGATCAACTCGGTCAAGGTCGACTACAGGCAGTTCGCCCGCGACGGAGCACCGCGCGTGGTCGCCATCTCGCTCGAGCTCGAGAGCTACGCGAGCAGCGGCGAAGCCCCAACCTACCAGAGCGTGCAGCAGTTCGGCCTCGTCCGCAGCGGCAGCCCCGGCGTGCGCTCGGGCTTCCTGAACGGGGTGCCTCGCTAATGCCACCGCGCCAGCTCAGCCGACACCGCTACACCCGAGGCGTGCGCGACAGCGTCGGACGCTTGGCCCTGACCGCGCGCAACCCCTTTCGATTCGTCGAGCGCGAGGACACGGTCGAGCACACCGTCGTGGATGGCGACACGCTCTACACGCTCGCCGGGCGCTACTACAACGTGATCGACCCGGAGCGTGCGTGCGGGCTGTGGTGGGTGATCGCCGACTTCCAGCCAGACCCCATCTTCGATCCGACGTGCATGCTCGAGCCCGGGCGCGTCATGTACATCCCCAGCCCGCTCGTCGTGACCAACGAGGTGTTTAGCGAGGCGCGGAGGTCGACGGCATGAGGGGTCGCGGCGGGCGGATCAGTCCCATGCTCGACCTGACCGTCGAGCCCGAGGGCAGCGACGCGGTCAAGGTCGACATCACGCGGATCACGAAGTCGCTCGCGTTCTCGGACGAGGAAGCGAAGGCGGACAAGCTCTCGATCACCGTCGACAACGAGGACGGCAGCGCGTGGGACACCGAAGTCTTCGCCAAGGGCAACTACCTGATCGTGAGCTGGGGCTTCTCGGGCGCCATGAGCCCGCCGCGCAAGATGGTGATCACCAAGGCGGCCGGCGGCCGCACCTTGACCGTCGAGGCCAAGGACGTCTCGATCTTGATGCATCGAGAGACCCGCAGCGAGACCTACGAGGGCATGACGCGCAGCGAGGTCGCGCGCCTGATCGCCGAGCGCAACGGGTTCGGTGTGGACTTGCAGGACATCGAGGCGACCACGGAAGTGCACGAGACGATCGTGCAGCCCAACGTGAGCGACATCCGCATGCTCCACACGCTCGCTCACAAAGAGGGGTTCGAGTGCTACGTGGGCAGCGACGGCACGCTGCATTGGCATGCGCGGCGGCTCGACGCTGCACCCGTGCGCACCTTCGTGTGGCGCCCAGCCGCGCAACGAGACATCGACGTCGACGACCGCAACCTGATCCTCGACTACAACGTCGAGAACGACCTGACCGCCAAGCCGGCCAAGACCAAGCTCGAGGGCATCGACCCCAAGACCAAGCAGCCGATCAGCGTCGTCGCCAGCGACAGCGAGACCGAGCGCCCGACCCTCTCGCAGACGGTCGAGATCCGCGATTTCGAGACAGGCACGTGGCGCAAGGTCACCCGCACCGAAGTCGAAGAAGTGCGTCCGACCACCGAGATCACGCAAGAGGCCGCCAAGACGCGCGCCGACGCGCGGTTCAAAAAGGTGTCGGCCACCGCCGTCAAGCTCAAGCTCGACGTGATCGGCGACCCCCTGTTGCTCGCCAAGACCGTCGTCGACGTCCGAGGGATCGCCAAGCGCATCGACGGGCGCTACTACATCAAGAAGGTCGAGCATCGCGTCGACAGCGGTGGCTACCTGTGCTCGCTCGAGCTGATCACGGACGGCACGGGCGGCGGCGTCAACATCAACGACATCTTGTTTCCGCCGCCCGAGAGCCCGGCCAACGACGCATGCAGCGGCGCGGTGTCGGGCGCCACGATCCTCGAGGATGCACGGCGCCAGCTTGCCGCCCAAGGCACCCGGTTCACGCAGGTCAGCAACGGCGCTCAGGTCAACCTCGCAGGCGTCCAGGCCCTCGACCGCGAGCTCGCCGAGCTCGCTCGCCGCATGCAAGAGGACCCTAACGACGCGGAAGCATTCCAGCGCGCCCGCGACGTCGGCCGCACGATGCGAACGACCGTGCCGGAGCTCGCCGGCCTCGGGCACGCTGTCGAGCAGGCTGGCAACTTGGGCGGCGTGCAGGCCACTTCACGCAGCAAGGC
>JACCDR011427522.1_pt1 | contig 10946 bp, 10 predicted proteins | sample 7446431 | NCBI WGS metagenome assembly JACCDR01 (sample SAMN15323443, study PRJNA562643) | freshwater metagenome | isolation source: river surface water | place: USA:Blue River Watershed | collected 2017-08-17 | reverse complement strand
TTGCTTGTCGTTGAGCTCGAGGACCCTCTTTTTCGAAGTCTTTTGGTGTGGTAATAATTTCACGGCTTCTCGGCACAGCATTGAAAATTTCTTCGGCTTTAATTTTCCTTAAATAGTCTTCCGCTTGTCTTATATTTAAAAACACATGAATACCGCGCTTATTACGTCTATTAGAGTCATCAATATTAATTGGTACACCTGGTTTTCCTACAACATACTTGTAACTACTATTATAAAAAGAACAGCCCTCTCTACATTGCTTTCCGTCATGAGTAATAAACACAGTATTAATAAAGTTATCGGTGACATATGTTTGCACGTCAATACCAGGAAACTCAGGCGATTTCTTTTCTTCTTCTGTGAACTCAACCATTCTCACCTTAGCAGTTTTCTTTAACTCAACACCAGCAATAGCGGGTTTCTTGTGTTCTGTACAAAGAACAACTTTATACGCGGTGGTATTTCTTTGTAATCCGATCATTAGCAGCAAGTATATTGTGTATTGTAAAAATAAATATTAAATAATAATAAATGTTTTCACGAGAAAATGAAGCAACTGCGCGTCAACTTCGCCTCTTAATGTCTTTTTTACTTTCCTGAGTTTAATAAGTAATTCAACAAGCGAATCTTCTATTGTATCTGAGCGAATCTGAGCGCTTGTTCTTATTAGTATACAATAAAATGCTTTTTCCGCAGTACTATCATATACATTATTTTTAATTAACTCATCACACAGCCGTAACAAAAAACCGACCCGAAAGCGTAGCGACATACTCATCAACATCGAAACACATTGAACGTTAATATTGTGGGTAAATAAATAATTTTGCTTTCCGACACTAATATTATCTAATAATTCGCTGTGTGTGTCTGCGACTCCGCTTATTGTTTCCAATAACGAAAACGATACTTCTCTAAATTCTAGCAGATCGCTGTTTATTCGCATGATGTCAAATAAAACTGAGTTAATACCGTTGATACGATCTCCAGTTTTCATAAGTAAATATGATTCACCTGTTAAGTTGTCGCCTGGCATCACCCATTTGTCTGCCCGCGAGAATAATTCGTTTATATATTTCTTTATAACATTGCGTAGTCTCATTGGCGCTCTTAGTGACTCATGAAGAACTTTCTCAACAATTTGACGGAATGTCTTCCATTCTATGTCAAGTGATATCACGTTCGCTAAATAATACTGGAAAGCTTCCGGCGAGTCAAAGAATTTGTCTCTGACGGCGTCCAATACTATACTCTCACTAATATCGCGGATAGTTTCCAGTAAGTCATTCTCGTCGACAAATGTTATTGTATTAGAGATAGGCCTCTGAGCAAAGAAAATATCACTTATTTCTTCTATATCCTCACCGCAAACGACAAAATGCACTCTCGCGTGAGCCGAGTCTATGACATTTACTAATTTATTTGTCACGCCACTCGAATGATACACAACTATATCAGTAAAACTAATTAGTCTATCATGCACAACTGAGACTTGTAACCCCGCTATTAACTCAGAAATGATAAAAACTTTACTTGTTTCTTCCGCGAACACACTAACGACTTTGGTGAACATCTTTGTGTCTTATCAGGTCAACCCGATGTATATTAACAAAAAATAAAGTAATAGCTTACAAATTCTTCCATATAGGTCTAGTCATTCGCCACTTTGCGAACTTTGACTGGTTTGTCTTTTCAATAGAAAACACTTTGTTCTCCTTTATTTGTAACCATGGTGGGTAGAGTACAATATTTGTCTTGTTCATGTATACCATACCTTTATAACCATGTTTGATGCAGAACTTAACTATATCGAAGCTTTTGATATGTTCAGGAGCATTCAAAGTACACTTCTGGAAGTTTGTTTCAAATACAATTATAGGTTTGTATTTCTTAATAATCTCTTGCGCGCCGTAAAACACAAGCGGTTCTGACCCCTCGACATCAACTTTAATCAACGCGATGTTTCCCGCAAGCACTAAATCGTCGTCAAGAGTTGTCATAGGGATGGCGGACTTACTGTCTTTAGATGTGACAACCTGCACAGCACCATAGTTGATCTCAACGTTTCCGCCAACTACAAGTTCTTGCACTATGATCTCTCCAGTATGAAAATCACGGTCTTGCACGGTGTTGGCGATGTTAACAAAGCCATTCTCGTGGCCGACAGCCTTGTTTGCAATGATGACATTAGTCAGTTTGTTATCCGCAACATTAGTTTGCAGTAGCTGAAATATGGGTTTGAATGGCTCATATGAATAAACTTTACTGAACATTGTTGCAAATGGTACTGTCATAGTTCCTATGTTAGCACCTACATCAACTGCTATACTGTCCGCGGGTAGATTGCAGAACTTTAAGAAAAGTGGTATCTCCGGGTCAATAAGGTATCCTTCTTTTAACTCTTTACGTATATACATGTCATTCGCGAACACAGTGAACATGAACGACGCGATCTTTTTGTCGCCAAATTCGTTCTTGACTATATATTTTTCCGTTTTAATACTCCCACCGACAACTGGTGCACTAACTTTAGCCTTGCCAAATAACCTCGCGGCTCTTTCCGAGAATTCGGCATCGCGTTTTCTAGCAGTTTGCGTGCAAGTTATAGCTAGTTTGGACAAATATTCGTTACTTTTGTCGAGAAGATTGTGTATGCATTCCGCAAGCTTTGATACTAAAACTATACCAGCAGTGTTTCCAATGTCTTCCAAGTAATTTAGTGGTATCAATGACTTTGACTCAACAACATCAACATCAACGAGGAGACTTGGTTCTTTTACATGTTCGTTCATAGGCGGGTGATTTGATGTTATAACAATTTGTCCTGACAACAGCGCTTCATTAATACAATGCCCAAATCCTTCGGTTAATGAAGGTGCGACGTTAATTGCGGAGAAATGTTGAAGAGTTGACACATCTTTTTTGTCTAAAGATTCAACCCAGTAAATGTTCTTATACTTCACGGACGCGAACGGAAAATCATTTGACTTAGTCCACACAAATTTATTCTTATATTCAAATAATTGTCTGTCAAGGGCAGTGTCAAGTATATGTTTGTTTTTCACGATAACCAAGCGTACTCCCGGGCGAACATTGAGAAATCCGCCGTTAAGGATCCAACATTTGAGTAGTTGTCCAGTTCCCTTAAGAAAGCTTGATCCGGCTATATGTGATATTAAATTATAGTCGCGGCGGAATGACATAGGAGTAATTATGGAACTAAATCCCATATATATTACTTTGCTCTTACACACTCTTACGAGACTTGTGAATAATGATTTGGCTAGAAGCGTCTTACATAAGATTTGTGGTTCCCACTTTATCATCTGTTTGATGTCCCAGTCATATACAAACTCTTGATTTGGTATCCATATCATTTGTGTTTTCGCGAGCTCAAGAGGTATTTTGTCAGGAATATGTTCAATGAATATTAGTTTATCGGGTTTTGGTCGCTTCTCGGTGATTATCTTTGGTAAATCTTTGTCAATTATCACATGAGCGTCCGGGATAAATCGCTTGATGATATCAACATCAACTGCGATGCCGCCTTTCAAGATCTTCACAACAATATAAGCCATATCGTATATAATGAGAGTTATTTTTCAATTTTATAATGTAACTAGTTCATACTCGCTCGTTATAGCTTGATACTAGTTCATCGTATGAATGTTGTAATTGGTCTTGGTCTAATGAATGCAGGTCGCCAAACATAGGATCGCGATTCGGATAGTCATTCCAACATTTACTTGCACATCTGCGACAAGTATTTGTCATTACAAGATAGTGTAAAAAGAGAACAAATTCGACAACCCAACACAAGCAAATCACAGCACATTGTTCCCAAGTGCCTATACCAATGTTAATGAAGTACATAGATATATAAGTAGCTTCGAGCAGAAAACATAAAGGAGACAATATTTTCACGTGTATTGATAAGTTGGCGACGCGGCGGTAACGTATGAGATGCATCCTTATTAACATATCGCATATTAGTATCAAATCAACTGATTTATTAATATAAGCGAACGATCCGAACAACAAAAACAATACAACTTCGCGCATAGTTTATATAATCATAAAAATGAATATTAGCTAAAATATACTCTGAACATGTCTGATAAAAAGAAACTTGACGACCAAAAGAAGCTTGATGACAAAAAAGAACTTAATAAAATGGTGCAGCTGAAATATGAAGATATGCGAATCATATTCGACTTGCCGATAAGATCTTTATATGGATGCAGATTTACCACTGAATCTTTGTATTCCACGTCATCAGCGAAGCAGGCGAAAGCAGTTGTGTCATTAATAGAAGAGGTCGGCAAACAACATAAAGAGTTTAACATAGAAGAAATAATCGACGCAACGGCAAACATTGGTGGTAACTTCATTGAACTAATGAAAATTCCAGCGGAAAAGTACACAGCTATCGAACTAGATGAAGTCAACTATACTGCGTTAAAGATTAATGTCAGATCTGCTCTATTGTTTATGGATATAGACGACAAGGTGTCAATGTTGAATATGTCATGCATGAAGTATAAGTACAGCCCGACAAACACAATTTTTATTGATCCGCCGTGGGGAGGCGTCGATTATAAAAGCGCAGATAAAATAGAATTATACTTGGACGGCGGCAAATTTTCAAACGTATTCAACAAGTTGGCGGAAAAAGTCCAACTTATTATCGCAAAATTACCTTATAACTACAATGTATCGTTACTCAAATCTGGTTCTAAAATTGTGGATATAGTGAAGCCGAATGGTAACAAGATGTATATTCTTGTTGTATACTACGCCAAACCATTAAAACTACCAGAGAGTATTGAGTGCGACAGTGTACCATATAAATCATTTCAAGTAATAACATTATAAATTATTTAGTATACACTATCGCAATGAGTTTGCCAGTAGATATATTTTTTAATTTACATCACGACTTACTTAACATTGTATATGAGTATGTCGACCCGGTATGTGTATCAGTGTTAAAGACAAATGTCAGGCTAACAATAAATGAACTCGAGTCAATCGCTTATTATAATGTCGACTGGGCATACACTTTATATGATAAGTTACGACCATCATGGCAAATCGTAAATTGTTTAGCGAAGAATGATTTGCCGATCGAAAAAATGCGAAATGTTATCTCTCGGTTATCATCTAAACAATCGCTCGCTGAAATACTAACTGCTGGTCGACTTGACGTCGCAGATTTACTAATTGACCTTAACCTTTATCAGTTATCTTCATTCTATCCGCGCCCTGAAGTGATGTGTGAATACAACCCGCTCATACAAAGTTACTTGATTAATAAAGGCATCAAATTCTTCCAACATGTTGACGAGAAGACAGGCGGATTTTATTGGCATATTGCTGGCAAACTTGACACGAAATATGTAAAAAAAATAATACAACTAGAGCCACCTAATAGTCTCTTACATAGACTACGAGAGTTGCCGCCTGAGAAAACACTTCCTGCTGCCATACAAGCCAAAGTAACAGACACAAAAATTATAGAATATTTGCTCACTGGTTACAACCCAGAATTTTGTATATTCTACGAGCTGCTACGAGAGGAAATATTCTTTTGTTGGCAAGATAAACTAAAAGAAGCTGGTATAACTTGTCAACAAAAAGATTTCCGGAAATGTATGAAATTACCAAGTGTTGGTATCGAACTTGATAACATTATCAATGAGTTTGCAAATGATAAGAACAAATTTCGCATAATGATAAGGTCATATAATGGATGGAAAGTATGATAGCAAAAAAATATCTTATTATGTTTGTTCTTTTTTACGTTGAGAAACGAAGGACGGCCGAACCATCACTGATTAGTAAGAAGTTGATAGCGCTTGCGAGAACAGTGAGAACGCAAGAATTGGACTCGGCAACAGATGATGTATAATTCAAGTAGAATTCACGAGCACGCGAAATGTTAATGTGTCCGGATGGTTGATAGGTTCCTTGATAAAGATTGAATGGAATCATGTGAGCTCCAATATCGTTAGGAGTACGAACATTGTGTCCACCAAAGTGATATGGAAGATAGTCAGAGTAAAAGCCAGATGGGAATGGTTGATAAATGGGAACACCATGAGCCTTGATGGAAAGAACGTCAATAGTGCGAATTTGTCGATAAACTTCAGAGGTACGAGGAGTAGAACGAAGAACAGAGAAGGAAGTGGATGTGACACCGGCGACACCAGCGGTTTGAGATAATTGAGCTGCAGTATTTGAAGCAACACTGGCAACATTGTAATGAATGCCGTCAACGACAAGGATATCACCAACAATCAATTCGTTTTCAGCGTCAGGATCAGCACTTTGTGGAGTGGCGAAAGTAGTATTAACACCAGTAACGAGACCACCGGTTGAAAGAGTAATAGAGTCACCAGTAAGAGCGTAACTCTTGAGAACGTTAAAGCCATTTTCTTGTTTCTGGGAGACGTTAATACCACAGAACTTATCCCACTTGTCAAGACTTTGAATGATATCAGCGTCGGAGTTGTTGTTATATGCAGCAATCTTCATACCAACGAAGAGACATTCAGTTGGCCACTTAAGTTGTTGGAGGAGAATTTCATCTTGGTTTTTGTTAACAGTATTATTTTGAATACGATGAACGCGAACAAGGTTGAAGCCAATACGGCGGATGAAAATGTCGTGGATTTCGGGGTTGACAAAGATGTTGTTGATGTAAAGTTCAAGAGTTCTAAGAATGTTGGTGGAAGTATCGACATAACCATTAGGGGCAGCGGCAGTACCAGATCCACGAGGGACGACGTTAACAAGCTTCTTTTGAGGAGCGAGAGCCAAGTTAACATAACGTTGACCGTAAGGAATGGCGACGGAGGGAATAGATAATCTAGGATCAAGATTAAACCAGAAAAGGAGAGGAATGAAGAGCTCAAGGTCATCAGTCTTTTGTCCACTTGGAGTTTGAGGACCGTCGCAGACTTCAGATGTGAAGCGGTGAGCACTAGCATCAGTAGGAAGAGTTCCACTCATAGGCCATGATTGTTGGTCGACAAAACCTTTCTTAGGGATTTCTTGACCCATGCAGCGGGCATAGCCGACTTCCTTATTAGGGTCAACACTAAATTGACGGTAGAAATTATAAGTAGTTGAGTCATATTCATCAAGTGGGTTACCGTTGACCTCAAACTTGGCGCGTTCAATAAAACGCTCTCCTGGATAATTACACCAACGCATTCCGGGTCTGTCACTTTCAGGGACACCAGGGTTTTGGACAAGAGTGGGTTGGTTAAGAACAGCGTGAACAATCATATCATGGAAGAAATCACCAAATTGGGGAATAGAGAATTGAACACTACTACCTAATTGAGGAGCACCAGAGTTGGCGTTAACCTTGTTATATTCATAACCGATAGCGGCGAAAGGCTTATAGTGGGCAGTCATGAACATAATATGAGTGCGTTCGATATCATTAATAGTAGGAGTAGGATCGCGCACAGTAGGGTCTTCCATACGAATTGCCTTGATGCGGTCGAGTCTGTTCTTCAAGTAGTCACTTGCCATAAGCAACTTATCTTGACGACCGTCGTTCGCAATGATTTGGAATATACCACCAGTAGACATCTCACCTGATTTTTTCGAGAAGAGGTATATGAAAAGACACCAAAACTAAATAAAAAAATAAATATTTATTAATAAAATGTTAAATATTTGCCGACGGCCATTTGTTGAGAACTCCATTTGACATAAGTTGTACGACAAATTCGGCGGAATAATTATTTATTTTTATAAATATTATGTTGTCTTCTTTTTTATCATCAACTCAAATAGCGTTTTGCCGAATCCACTAGTTGTATTCATTATAAAAAATGAATATACCTACTAAGTATAACTTAATGGGAATAACCGACTTTTACAAAATCTTTGAGTCATCTGGCGAAATTTCGCTAAATGATATCGGTAAGCGAAAGGTATTTATCGATGCTATGAATGAGTTGTATCGCATGATACTAGGACACGGTTCGACTAGAGGACTAACAGATGCGGAGGGTAAAACTACTATACATATTAAAGGTACTCTGGATATGGTTCTCGACATCTTTCGACAAGGATTGACACAAATATGGGTTTTTGATAGTAAAAATGTGTCTGTGACGAAAGCACCTGAACTAAAGTTGCGGCGCGAAAGACGTGAGGCTGCTCTCGAAAAACTCGAAAAGCATAAATACGCGGCTCCTGTGAAGAAGAAAGTCATATCTGATGATGAAGATGACGACGAGTTTCTTGACAAATCAATGGAAGAAGTCGACAAGAAACGTGTTGCCACGGTGGAGATAGACAAACTAGAGAAGCGCGCATTCGTAATGGAAGACTGGATGATAGCAGATGTTCAATATATGCTTGATTGTATGGGTATTGCGTGGACAACAGCACCAGATGGCATCGAGGCCGAGGCGGTCGCTGCGTTTTTGGCTCGCCGAAATAAAGGTGTCGTATTATCGCGCGATGCTGACGCACTTGTGTACGGCGCGCCATATTTGCTTAAAAAACTAAAAGGCGTGAAAAAATACGAGCTATATGACCTTAATGCGTTACTAAAAGAACACGACATAACTTTGGAAGACATGGCAAAAATAGCGATTATTCTTGGATGCGATTCATTCAAAAAGAAGAAAGAATACTTCGCGGGTATTGGTCCAAAGACAGTCGTTGCTTCTCTAAAAAAGTCTGAAGTTCAAGAGAAGTTTAAAATACCTGAAATCAAAGAAGCTTTGTCACATTATTCGTTGAATATTCCACCCGAAAAAATAAAAATACAAGGACAAGGAATTGTTCCATTAGAGAACACGGAGCGAATTAATGAAATGATCAACTGGATGGTTCGACACGGATTCAAGAAAGACTTGTTAGTGAAGAAATTTAGTAAGTAAGATGTCTCACATTATTTTTTGCCATAAAAAGTGAAAGTCTTTTATTTTATTAAGATGGAAAAAGTTTGCGTTTATTTCCGACCCATTCCATACATTGAAGAAGTATTGTCACTACAGCCAGGTGAAAAGATAGACTTTACTTATTCTGAAGATGGAACATATGATAAGAATGATGTTATTATTGGTATGACAAATAAGCGATTATTTAGAATAAACAAAGGAAACTTACTCTCTGTCGAGTTATGTAAGATAAAATGTATTTCGCATTATAAGAAGAAAGTAATGTCTGATATATTACAAATAGACGTAAATACTGACGCAAAGCTTAACAGTAAGACATTTGAAATAAAAGTGTATAGAACACCTGTCGCTAGTTATATATATGATTGTGTCGGGTATTGGATAAAAGAACGAAGAACAATATACCAAAATACATTGGTAAGTTCGCCGATTTCACTTAGCGAGTTCAAACGTCAATTTGATAAGTTGACAGGAGAAATGAAGATTGAACCAGAGCCACAAAAAAGAGTGGCAATCCGCGCCGCGCTAAGGTCAATGGTGTGGGATACATATGTTAGCACAGACTACAAAAAAGGCAAATGTTTCTGTTGTCGAACTCGCGAAATAACAACAGATTCGTTCGAGTGTGGACATGTCATTAGCGTAAAAGACGGCGGGTCAACTGACTTATCAAATCTGCGACCGATATGCGGTCATTGTAACAAGTCTATGTCAGCTACAAACATGTATGATTTCATAAAAAATAATAGATTCTGGACAAGTTAAGAACTGAATTTGTTAAAGTCAAACTGTTCGACACGCTTTGGGCATTCGCTTGTCGTAATTATTTTTTTCTTTACCCAGTTACTTCGTATGTCGGCGACGCGAAATACAGCAACAAATGGGCGATCGCGTTTATTTGGCGGGATTTCGGCGGCCTCTGTGAGTGGTTTCGGGAAATAATATGGAGCCTTTGTAAGGTCTCTGACATTAACATTATTACATCCAGACTTATGGATATACACCGGATTCTTTGACAAGTGTCGTTGTGTTGTGATGTATATGTCAGCGTCGCCGGCAAGTATACGTTTATACACCATGAACGCGTCATAGTTTGAAATATGTTGGATGACATATCTTGTGTCAACAACCGAGACGACTCGCGAACTCGCAGATGCTTTCTGGCTGCTCTCAAACCCTGTTCGAAACACGCCTGTTTTTGCTTCGGCTATGTTGATCTGAGTCATACTAGCGACTTCCGGCATATCGCGCAGATTTTCTTGTGCATACTTAAAGGCCCGTGAGGAGAAATCAAAGTAATTAACGCGGAAATGATCATGTAAATTCTTCTTGTGTTTCCGCAGTTCTTTAATTAATTTACTCAAGACAACGCCATCACCGGCAACACTATTAAAGATGACTTTCGAGTCTTTCATTAATGCGAGTAAATATTGACTAGTAAAATTTATGTACCCGCTGATATAAAGAGGACCAGATCCATCACCAGACGGGGCCGAGTCTTCATATCGAGCCCATTTGTTTTTATTTTCTGGGTCGTAGAACTGGTCTATCTGATTTTTTGCGTCAAAAGTAACTGACTTGCAGCACGGCAACATCTTGTTTATTAGTGTAAGTATATTCATTTTTATTTAAAATAACAAGGACTAACAGTGCTAGTAACACTACTAATATTATCGACAACCAAATATGGCTATTATCGCCGCCGCGATGGAATATTTTTTCATGTATTAACTTGTTCAGTGGCACATGTAATAAGAGACCAGCACTGACTATAGTTCCAATTAAAATCTGGTTAACAGTACCTTCATCTTTCCAGTCTTGTAACCGACCATTTAAATAATGTGCGATGGAAACGAATGTTCGATATTGTTGCTGTTTTAACATCATTTTATCACAAAACTCGATATCATAATATATTGTATTATACCCAGTTTTTGTGTTAATTGGGTTCTTAATGACGTGATCTATTATAAATGGTATTCTGTTTTGCATAAATAATATATTTTTTTTGTC
>JACCDR011314763.1_pt1 | contig 10947 bp, 6 predicted proteins | sample 7446431 | NCBI WGS metagenome assembly JACCDR01 (sample SAMN15323443, study PRJNA562643) | freshwater metagenome | isolation source: river surface water | place: USA:Blue River Watershed | collected 2017-08-17 | reverse complement strand
CCGGCAGGTGGTGCGCACGCTCATGCCCAACGGCAAGCCCAACCCCCGGGCCTGGGCCGAGTTGCTGGCGCTCTCAGGCCTTGCCGCGCTGCTGTATTCCTTGGCACGGGACAGTGATGACGATGATGAGTTCGGGGGCAAGGGCATGGACGCCCTGACCACGGACCACGAGCGCAACTGGGTCATCCCCGCAGGTGACGGCACCTACATCAAGATTCCGATCGGCTTTGGGCTGGTGCAGCTGGCGTGGAACTTCGGCATCAACAGCATGCGCATTGGCCTGGGCATCATGTCCGCCGAGGACGCAGCCCTGAACATGGGCAAAGCCTTCTTCAAGACCATGACACCTACCGGTGTGGCGGACATGGACTTTGCCAAAGACCCCGCCGCTGCCGGGCTCTACACGCTCATGCCGGGGCTGCTCAAGCCGATCGCTCAGGCCGCCATGAACAAGAACTTTGCCGGGGGCCAGATCACCTACGCCACCGACCAGGCGTACAAGAGCGAGCAGGGGCGTGCCGCCACGCCGGAGGTCTACAAGGCCATCGCCACCGCCATGCGCGAAAGCACCGGTGTGGACTTGGCCCCGGAGATTGTGCGCACCGTGGCAGAGGGCTACCTGATTGGGCCTATGGCCCTGGCCACCACGCTGGCCGATGACCGGGAAGAAAAGGGCTTGGCCCCCAAGGGCTTCGGCAGCGTGCCGGTCAATGCCGTGGCCAGCGCCACCGGCTTCACCCGGCTGGTTCGCCCGCTCAATCCCAGCCAGGAGCTGACCAGCAAGGCCTACGCCCGCATGGACCAGGCCAAGGAAATCCTGCGCCGCACCAACGTGGCCGAGCCCCGTGCCGATGACGTGCTGCAGGAGGACATCGACGCCAAGCTGTCCCGTGCCGCGCAGGCCGGCGCCACCCCTGACGAGCTGGAGTTGCTGGGCGCCTACTTGGTCTACGTGCAGGAGGACAACCGCCTGCGCCGGGAGCAAGGCAAGCTGCGCAGCGCGGCGGACCTGGGGGAGTTTGAGCAGCGTCGGCTGGAGTTCATGCGCCAGTTCCTGGTAACCGCAGGGAGCCATTGATGCAACCTATCCTGCGCATTGATGGGCCGGGAGCTACGCTGCGCTTGGGAGTGCAGCGCAATGGCACGGTTGCTCGATTGACAGCGGCTACGCTGCAGATATGGCGCGCGGGCACGCTCCCATCTCCGAGCACCACGCTGCTTCTGGACGCCCAAAGCATTGACGCTACATGGCACGCGGTCTTTGTGTTGCCTGAAGAGTGGCTGGCGGTCAACCCCCCCGGGCGGTACACTGCGACCCTGACGACCACCTGTGGTATCACCCACTACGAGGTTCACAAAGGCCGTAGGCCCCGCCTTGCGGCGCATACTACGGTTGCCGGAGACTGCGGAGACAGCGGTGCGGTGTGCGTAGCGGAGTGCCCCGGCGGCTCATTATCCTTCACGGTTTTAAGCACCGAACTATTTGAACCCCTGCTGACGGAGGACGGCTTCGTTCTCGTGAGGTAACCATGCCAGACTTGATCCCCGTTCGCATCAGTGGCCTGCCCGCTCTGGAGGCCCCCGTCAAGCGGGAAGCGCTCATCCCCATGGTGCAGGATGGCGTCACAGTGCGCACAGCGGTGGAGCAGTTGGCCGAGGCGTTGGCCGGCACGGCGGACACCATGTTCTTTGCCACGCGGGCCCTGGCCGTCGCGGCCACCATCCCCGCAGAAGTGCAGGCCATCTTTTTGATGGGTTACAGCAAGGCGGGCGACGGCGGGGAAGCGCTGTATGGGCGCGTGCTGGTGCAGCCCACGCACGGCGGCAAGATGCAGACGGCCGACGGCGCGTGGTGGGAACTTTCTGAGGGTCAGCAGGTCGTGCCCAAGATGTTCGGCGCCCCGCTGAACGGCGTGGACGATGACGCCCCAGCCATCCAAGCGGCAGAGGACTACATCGAGCAGCGGCAGCCGGGCATCACTGCGGCCCGCCGTCGCGGCGGCTTCATCCACCTGCGCGGCCGGCGCTACATGATGCGCTCCAGCGTGGTCATCAATCCTGTCCGGTGCGGCATAGACGGCGAGGGGGCGTTTCTAGACTGCAGCTTGCTGCCCAACATGGACCCTGCGGCGCAGCCCGAGTTGGTTACTAACGGCGATGGAGCCGCCGGAAGTACCGGGTGGACGCAAGGGGATATTGCCAGCATTCCCTGGACTTTTGGAAATGGCCTACGCCTGGACCCGGTAACGGAGCAAGGCTCTTTCGGCATCATCGGTCAGAAGATTGCGGTAGCTGCCGGCGCTAAAGTAGTGGTCACGCTGGTTCTCGCGCGCAACATGCCAATGGGTACGCAGCGATACGTCAATGTGGCCTTGCGCACCGGTACTCACAATGGTACAGACAGAGGCCCAGGGTACGGTGGGGGCGTCTTTCAGGTCATACGACCAGAAATTTTGGAAGGCAGCCCACCGCAAACCTTTGAGATAAATTTGACCGCACCAGGGGGCAGTCTGGGGATAGGTCCTTGGTTGTCGGTGCAGTCTAACAACATCGTGACCATAGCAAGTATCGGCGTGAAAGTAGTGCCGAACAACACGGCGCTTATTTTCCGAACCCCACCACCCAACGCCGGAGAGCAGTTCGGTCACGCCCCCTACGAAATCCGCAATCTGCGGATGGTGGGGATCGGTAACGGCACCGCTGGCTGGGGGCATCAGACGGCGCTGGAGCTTGATACGGAGCACAACTTCTACTCCACTCGCATAACGGTGCGTAACGTAGAAGTCCGAGGTTTCAAAAAAGGTATCGTTTTTGGTACGCGCACGTATATCTGCCAGTTTTATAGCTGCGGCTTCTACGGGAACTGGGATTCCATCGTAACGCGAACAGGTACACAAGATTCAGGCGAAAACATTGTTTTTTATGGGTGCACTATATCGGGCGCTAATCGCGCGATATATAACCCAGAAAACATGAATCTTCGATTTGACAATTGCTCTATCGACTATGTACCTGTTGTATACGAAGGTGGCGGTCTGTGCGTTATTGTCGGTGGCTGGATTGAAAAGCGCTTTAATAACCAGTTGAATCTACCCAACAATCCGGCTGCCCGGGGTAAGCCGTGGTTTGACATCTACGAAAATAGCGCCGTGTATATTATTGGCGCTACATTGATGCAGGCCACTCAGGCAAACGACAATGACGACCCTGAAGAGCAGTACATATTCTATGGGCGGAATAAATACTCGCGCGTGGAAATGGAGATACAAGGCTTCAATTTGCGCACTGTTTCCGGTGCGTGGATGGGGGGTTCTGGTCAGTGTTTGACACACCGCATTCGGTCAGGGGGTGGTAACAAACGGTTCTCTACAATGCCGAAAGAGGATGCGCTGCACGACCTTCTAGGTGGGGCGGGGCATATCAGAGGGGACCAAACCAGCCTGCCGTTCCCTGTGTGGTTGCGTGCTGAAGGCTCCTACAGTACCTACAGTGCGTCCGGCACGACGGTGTTCACTGGCGTGGGCAATGCCCCGCTGACATCGCTTGTCACCAAGCGCGTAGCCCTGGCGGGGGATTGGAAGGTCACGATGACCAGCGCGGGCGGTACGGGCGCGACCTATCAAGTCGTGGATCCCAAAGGGCGTTTTGATGGGGTCGGCGCTATCGGCACCCGTTACGAAGGAACCATCGCGTTCAACCTCAACATGACCTTGAACCCGGCCCCCGTCAATCACGCCATAGGAGACCGATGGGTAGTCACCATCAACCCCGACTATGGGCGGGTACTTCTGGGGCTTATCGAGGGGCCTCGTCGAGTGCTCTGGACACTGGCCGCGCGAGTGTCAAGCACGGTTACTGCCACCGTGGGAGACACTACATCAGGCGCGATTGCTTTGACGAAGGAGAATCTTACGCCTGGTTTTGGCATCGCACGGATATTGCTGCCTGTTCGACAGGACGCTATGCACACGGTGCGTTTGAAAACCAAGGTAGTAGGGGTTGCTGGGGAACCAGCCACCACAGCCAACGTGTTTTTTACCGGGCAGTATGTCCGCATAACAGCCACAGACTCGGAAGGTAACCCCGCTTATGACTCTTCTCGGGTAGTTACTTTTACCGAGGTGGCGGTACCCTACACCCGAGACATAGGCACTGATGGCCAAGGCGTCAATGGTTGGGTCGACGTACAACTCAGTTCTCTATACAGCGACGAATCAACTCCTGACAACAACAATTGCTACTGCCCCCGGTGGGCTACCAATCTGTTGCTACAGGTAAATTACGCGTCTAGCACGAGCGGCCTTGTTGTCTATGTTGACAATATAGAAGTCTACCCCCTGTGAACCCCATCATCCGCGTTGATCGCACGACTCAGGAGATACGGCTAGGGCTGTATCGGGGCTGCAGTCCCGCGCGCCTCCGCATGGCTACTTTGACGGTGCAGCGCAGCGGCGTGTGGCCCAAGTCGGTGCGGACATACGAGAACCGCATGACCCCGTGTGGCGTGCAGCGTGTGGCAGTGGATACAGAGGTTCAACCACCTGAGTTTGTGATGGTGCCCGCGCGCGTCACGGACACCTGGGAGGTAGTCTTCGTACCCTCGCAAGCGTGGTTGGATGCGGAAGACGGGCGGTACTCAGGGGTGTTGAGCACCGCCTGTGGGGACGTAGAGGTGGAGTTTCAGAAGGCTGGTGTTGTGCGAGGGCACGCCGCCCCTGTGCCGGTGCCGGCCTGTGGCGAGGTCGGCAGCACCTGTTTGGCGTCCCCACCGTCGCCGCCCCTGGCCCTACCAACCTACGTAGCGGTCTACAACATCAGCGGCTACAGCGGGTTACCGAACGGGCCGCTGATAACCCTGACTCGCGCGCTGTATCAAGCCTGGGGGGTCGTCAGCGCCCCCGCCGACACAGCGCAAACCACCTTCAGCGCTTGGTCGGATGGTGTCACGACACGCACCCGGGATGACGGCATCGCGTTGGCGAATCGCGCCCCAGTGACGGCCCTGTTTGTGCCGGTGACATACACGGCCACCTACAACATCAGTGGCCACGCCACCGTGGCGGACGGGCTGTTGCAAGCCATCACTCGCAATGCCGGGCAAGCCTGGCCGGATGTTGCTGCCCCGGCCGATAGCGGGGGGCGCGTGTTCAGCGCTTGGTCTGACGGTGTCACGACACGCACCCGCAATGACGGAGTAGCCACGGCCAATCGTCCAGCAGTCACTGCCGTCTTCGTCGCTGTGGCCTACACCGCCCGAGTGACTTTTGAAACCACCAGCCTCCCGGCCGGGCTCGTCATTACGGGGGGCTTGCGCACGGCTGTCGGCGGTGTGGTCTGCGCCACCCGGGAACTGCTGCGAGTGGGCGCCCCTGGTGTCGTGTCGAGCGGCGATCTGGGGGGCTGGTACTTCTACGCGAACACCGACACGGTATCCCTCTCTACTACGGGGTCTGCGTGGTCTGGGGTGTGCTCGTTCTTCTACAACAGCGGCAGTGACATTGAGGTGTGGGCGCAGATCGGGGGTGACTGGCAGTTGCTGACCACTCTCGGCGCCACCCCAATCCTGCCGCAAGCCTGCTCCCGCAATAGGTGGCACGAAGTGGTCTTACCCTTGAACGGTTCTTGCACTGCGCTTGAATTTTTCGGTGTACCGGATGACTTCGCGCTGGACAACATCACCCTCGGGCACAATGACGCCCTGGGTCCGCTACCTACATAAGGCCTGCCATGGCAATCAAATCCCTCGTCATCCCGCCGTTTTACCTGGCGGGAGCGCTCACGGCTGAAGCCTTGGTGCTGCCGATCAGCGCCAACGATGCGGCGACTATCTGCGCCCTGTTGGGCCCAGGAAACCACACCTACCTGCGGATCACGTCAGCAACCTCCCTAGAGGTCGTGAAGGCGCAGTGCACCGGCTCGGTGGTGCAGATTGACCGGGCTATCAACGAGTCCTTCGCGGTGGCTCATCCGCTGAACGCCTGTGTGACCGTTGACATGGACACCATCTGCGCGATGAGCGATGTGTTGTGCCAGGAATTGCCTCAGTGCACCAACCTCAGTGCAACGGTGCGTGCGGCTCTGCTGGCCGACGCCACGTTCCTCACCTCGCTGGCAGCCAACGATGCGTTTGAGGCGGCCCTGTGTGCCAACGCCACTTTCCAGAGTTGCCTGCAGAACACGCTGCTGGCCGCGCCGACGTTCCTGCCCACCATCACCGGCAGCGTCAAGTCAGCCCTGCTGGCGGACAGCGCCTTCGTGAGCAGCCTCGCCACGCAGTTGGTGGCCAACGCCACGTTCGTCAACAACCTGACGACGACTGTCGCCAGCAACCCATCTCTGCTGACAGCCGTGGCCAACTCGGTCCTCAACAGCCCCAACTTCTGTGCAAGCGTGACCGCGTGCAACGGCGGCGGTGCAGGCCCGGGATCGTGCCCCGCACCCAACATCACCAGCGTACTGACCCCGGTCACCGCCACCGTCGGCGTGCCGTACACCGGCACGTTCTCGGTCAGCCCGGCCACCAGCGTGGCGGTCACCAACTTGCCTGCTGGCCTGAGCGCGGCCTACAACAACACCACCGGGGTGGTGACCATCAGCGGCACCCCCACTGTCGCGGGCACGGCCTCGTTGAACGTGGTGGCCACCAACACCTGCGGCACCCTGGTGCCGACGGTGCGCACCCTGGCGCTGGGCAGCGTCACCGTGGCGGCGGGTGCTGGGCCAGGCGCCTGCCCGCAGCCCGCGCTCCTGAGCACGCTGACCCCCAGCACCGCCCAGGCAGGGGTGCCCTACACCGGCACTGCCGACGTGGCCAACGTGACCGGGGTGTCCTTCAGCAACGTGCCCTCCTGGGCCACAGCCACCTTCAACCAGGGCACGCAGCAGGTGGTCATCACCGGCACGCCGACCAGCGCCATGACCGGGGTCACCATGACCCTGACCAACGCCTGCGGCGGCACGCTGACCACCTCCGTGGCCAGTGGTGTGGTGCTGGGCAATCTGACGGTCACCGCGCCGACGCTGGTGGCCGGCACGGTGGTCATCGAGCGTTTTGGCTGCGACGACAACGGCACGTTCTCAACCCTCTACAGCACGCTGAAGATGGGCACCACGGCCACGCCGGCCGGCACGCTGGCCTGGGAGTTGATGCAGAGCACTCCGCAGGTTACCTGGAACCTGCCGTCCAACCCGAACAACGTGGCGGTCAGCTCGCTGCCGGGCTTCAACTACGGGGCTACGCATACCCTGCGTGCATCGGGCCCGTGGGGGGTGACCAACACCATCGGTGTCGGCAAGACGGAGATCAGCTCCGGGCCGTGCAACCCAGGCGGCGCTTGATCCAGGCCCGCAGGTGGGCCCTCCAGCCAACAGGCCCCGGCACTACCGGGGCTTTTTTCTGTCGGCGCAGCGGGATGTAGATGGACTCATCGCCCTCAAGGCGCGTGCCCATGCGCATGTTGTAGGCCCGCTGCTTGGCGATGGCGGCTTGAACTTCTGCCTCAGTTGGCAGCCAGTTGAAAGACATGCTCGTTCCTCAAGATCAAAGACCCGTATCCCATTAAGGCGCCCGGGTGGTGGTTCGGCTAGCGGCCAGTGAAATGCACAGGGGTCTGGCAGTGCTGGCGTATCAAGAGGCTTCTTTCCTCGTGAGCGACGAAGAACACGGCGCACCGTGCTGGATCTAGGCGCCCCCCATCACGCGGATTAGTATGCGCTACCCGGGCAGTCAATGCAACGGCATCCCCGCACTCGTGGGGGTGGCCACTGTCGTCAGCTGGGCCAACTCCACCTTGGCGGTGACACCTGGTAACTTGACCACGTAGCACTTGAGACTCAGCGTCAGGCCGGCCGCGGGTATCTGGCACGTAGCGATGTCCACCTCGCCATACGTGCGCCGCAGGCGGGCCAGCACATGCGAGGTGCTGCGGTTGGTGCGTCGCAGCCACTCGGTCAGGGCCGCGGTCGGAATCATCACTTGGTCGTTGGCGTTCACCGCCGCGGCCACCTCCGCAGCGCCCGAGGTGATCATGCGCGAGGTACTGGTCAGGTTCACGATGCGTTGCACGTTCGCAGCAAGGTAGGCGTGCACGATGCTGTCCGCCTCGGTCACCTGGGCTTCAGTCTGCTGCACCTGCCGGGTGATGAGCCGGCAGCCCAGCTCAAACGCTTCGTTGACATCGAACGGCAGCAGCTTGAAGTAGCTGGCCGCCTCGCCCCCCGCTAACGTGCAGGCCACCATGGCCCGCAGGAAGCGGGCACTCATCTGCGCCATCGCGGGGCTATGGCCTCTCAGGTGGTCGTTCCAGTAGGCGTAGCGCTCGGCCAGCGAACCGATGTGGGGCAGGACATTGCGCAGCAGGCTGTGAGCCGTCTGCCCGCCGTGTTCCTCCCGCCACTGGCGGAAGGTTTCGTAGGCGTTCTGTCGCGCCACGCTGATGTGTTGACGCGAGGGGATGGGTACCTCCAGGAAGCGCATGCCAGCCGCCGCGCCACCCGTCTCCGTGCGGCTCACCATGTCAGCCACGTCTGAGTTGGTGGCCAGGAACAGGTAGGTGCTCCACCACCCGGGGGTTACCTCGCCGTTGGCCAGCGCCTTGGGCCGCAGGTTCGTGCTCTGCACTATGAGGTCTGTCAGTGCGCCGGCCACGTCGCTGGCCTGGCTGCCGCGAATCTGCTTGTCCCAGTCGTCCAGCATCAGTGGCACCGCGTTGAGGCGGGGCAGCAGGGTCTTGAATACTGCGGTGTGCGTGGCGTTGGCCCGCTTGATGGTGCCCGGGGTGCGGCTGTAGAGGGACGCCCCGGTCAGCAGGGTGGATGACTTGGCTTCACCAGACCCCGGCGACGGCACAACGATTACACCCCCTTGCATTTCCCGGGGGACGATGAACGGGCTCAGGCAGGCCGACAGTGCAGCCATGATGATGAACCGATCACACCCCCAGTCCGGGCCCTCGTACACCGGCAGCAGGCGGTTGCTGAACTCCACCGCGGCAGCCATGCTTTCGTTGGCCGGCAGCGCCAGCATGCCGCCAACGTGCTCAACGAGCGGTGAGCCCTCGGCGATCTGCACCTCGCTGGGGGGTTGGCCGTCGGTGGTGTAGCGCAGGTTGCCCAACACGAAGTCCTGGGGGCGCACCTCCCGGCTCGGGCCAAAGTGCTCCACTTCGGTCAGGGCGCGCTCGGCGCCGTAGCGGTGAATCAGGGATTTGATGAACATGACAAGGGGGTGTTGTGAGGGGTTGGACTTGGTGACCGTGAACATGGGGTGCACACCCCGGGGCGTCAACCAGGCAACAAGCGGGCCCCAGTCGCCACCGCCCAGCAGCTTGGTGCTGTCGAAGTCGCGGGTGTGCTCGCGCAGGTTGTGATCCAGCACGCCCAGGCGCACCCGATCGTCCACCATGTTGACCAGCCACATGGGCCGGTTGAGGATGACACCGTAGGCCACCACCCCTGGGGTGTCTGTGTCCTGCCGCATCTCCACTTCCCCGGTCTTCTCCCGGTACCGGAACATCTTGTCCACCGGTGCCCAGGTGCGGTCACACTCCGGTGACGGCGGCACCAGGGCATGCTCATTGACCGGGGGCGGGGGCAGCGTGTCGGGCAAGGCCACCATCGCGGCGGCCACATCCGCTGGGGTGGGCTGTATCTCGATGCGGTCACCGCCGCGCCCGAGCATGATGGGGCTCTTGATCTTGCCTGCGTTCGGGCAGCCGGCGCACGCCTCAGGCATGACCTCTGCGAAGTTCGCGCAGGTGCGGGGGGAGTGAAACGTGGCGGCCTTGGTGCGGCAGTCGCGCAGGGACACGGCGGTGCCATAGTCCTTGTGCCCGGCCGACACCGCTTTGAGGGCGTCGTCCCCGCCGTCGGTGAACTGGATGACCGACAGCAGGCCTGACCACACCTCGTAACCGGCCGCGTTGTTGTCGGCCAACACCCGGCGCAGCACTTCGCACCCACGACCCACCAGGGACTTGTCCCGGAGTTGCGCCCAGCTGGCCGGCTCGCTCACCACAGCGTCCGCAAACGCAGAGCGCAAGCCGGCCGGTGTGCTGGCCACTGGGGCCTGGAACCCCGCAACGGCCACGATGCTGCTGATGGCTGACGGCACCGCCGCCACTGCGGGGCCGGCGTCATAGCCCACCAGGGCCGTCTGCATGGCCGCCACGGGCACCAGGGCGTCACCGACTCGGAGAACCTGCACCAGCGGGGCGTCAGGGTACTTGTGGTTGCGGAAGCCGGGCACACGCAGCACCCGGGCAATGTCCACCGTGCACTGGGTATCGATGACCCGTTCACCGATGGCGGCGTTCACTTGCTGGAACACCGCGCTCAGGCGCCGGGCCAGGGGCAGCCATGTGTCGTTGGGCAGCGCCGCGTCGAGGTGCCAGTAGATGTGTAGGCCACCACCGGTGTCCACCACTGCGGTAGGGGTCGGCAGCGCGTGCATGCCGCAGAAGGCGTCCAGCAGGCCCCGTGCCCATGCGCCATCCTGCGAGTGCTTGCGGTAGTCGAGGTCACCCACCAGCACGCTGCATGCGCTGGCCTGGGCTTGCCTGCGCCCCGCAAACTCGGTGTAGGTGCCGGCCGGATCGAAGGCGGCGATGCTGAAATAGACGTTCTCGCCTTGGTCGTTGACCGGCTGGAACGCTGCCAGGAACTCGCGCCCTGCGTCGGACGCGAACACCTGAGATTCGGCCCAGACGTGGCGGAAGGTGCCGCCCGTCGGGGGTTTAACGCAGATGGCCTGAAGGCCCTTGAAATAGGTGACGGGTAGCACTGCTTCAGGCCGCGTAGAGGAAACAAGGCCGCCCCGAAGGGCGGCGGGGCACGTAGCTTACCTTGCGGTGCCGATGCGGAAGGCAGCCAAGGCGGCAGCCTGTGCCGAGGCCGGAGCGGCCTGGGCCACCGGTGCACCCGCAATGGCGGGCGGGGCAACGGGGGGTG
>JACCDR011837598.1_pt1 | contig 10949 bp, 15 predicted proteins | sample 7446431 | NCBI WGS metagenome assembly JACCDR01 (sample SAMN15323443, study PRJNA562643) | freshwater metagenome | isolation source: river surface water | place: USA:Blue River Watershed | collected 2017-08-17 | reverse complement strand
GGTCTATTTTCTTTGTAGTCCAGTCTGCACTCTCTACAGGCAAACTCGATAAGGGTATTAGTGTCGCTATTTCGCAGTACACCCATTAGATTACGATGTTTTGGGCAGCGTAATTCTACTCGCCTGCCTGTATCCGTAATGCTGTTCACACATATACATCGGTACTTAGGCGGTTCGGGGCTTGATTTGATCTATCTTGAACTTAAGTCGATCCATCACAGGCTCCCAATCGCACTGCAACGGAATAATACTCTGAGCTTTTTCGGCTTTCATCCTGGCTTCGTGGCGATTGTTGTAGATATGCCACATAGTGTCAACCATGGTTTCAGGGTACACGCGCATCGATCCCATTTCAGGAAGATGTTCCTCCATAGGACCCTCAACCAAATAGCACCAATCATCGTCAGCCCACTGCATGTGCCCGCCAACCTTGGATACCACAGCCACACAACCCATAGTCTGAGCTTCTAGCGCGGGCAGGTTCTTTCCTTCACCCCAAGATGGGGCTACTAGACAGTGCATTTGAGAATAAAATTCTCGTAGTTGATCTGTGTTCCAGTTATCGTAATGCAAATAAAGTCCTGGACACAAGTTCACAACATCGTCAGGAAGAGAGTTTTGCGTAGTCTTCAAATGCAATTCAGCGTCAAAGTCATCGCCGTGCTCGTCCTTCAAGTATTTAAACGCAATAATTGCAGCCCACGGATTCTTGCGAAGGTTCATGGTACCGTTCATACAAAATCTAAAGGTGCCGTCCCAGTCTCGTTCGGAATCGCTTTCCTTCGGTGTCCACAGCTTAGAATCGTATCCACCCTGTAGAATCTGAATCTTGTCAGGATCACAATACTGTGACATAGCCTGACGAGAAATCTCATCATAAACCAAAAGCAAATCAAGAGGCTCTAAGCGCTCTTCTAGCTTGTTGGTCATTTCGGTAGTTTCACCGAACCCGGTGAACTCGTACATTGTCCAGCCGATTACCTTGTCAGCATATTTGTGGATTTCCTTCGGGAATCCTAGCTCACCAGGATAGGCGTGATGCAATGCAATATCAAAATAAGGCTTAGATGGACGTGGCTTAGTGTAATACATTGCCACATCTACCGGCAACGGGATTCCCGTGTGGAAAGGCTCTAGGTGTACGTCAGCACCAAGTCTGTCAAAATTCTGTAGTAAACTGATACCGTCAATACCGTAACCCGTGTCAGGGTTGATAGGGGTTTTCAGCAGTACGCGCTTGCCTAGGTAACTCATTCTCTCTCCATCAAATCAAACACGATGGATGCGAACACAGGCTCATTACCGTACACGTCTATGTCGTCCCAAAAATCCTTGGTTGGGGTACCCTTGGCTGAGGCTAGCGCCCACGCGATATCCTCTACCAAGCGTCGCATTTCATCAAGAAATTCTTGGTGCTCTATTTCATCAAGTATGTCATCCATACTTAATATACTGTATCTTCGACCTCTCTTGGAATGCCGTACTTTGCTTCAAGCGCTAGGTACATTCCACCAGCATAAGAGATAGCTCCTGGGATAAGTAATAGACCCAATACTGAGTGAGGCGGTGCTTGCGCGAATAATGTAGCTATGTAACACAAAGCATATGTACCAGTTACGGCCACACCTATGATGTAGCCCACTATCATTGTACGTCTTATAAGAATACACACACCGGCTATCATAGCCAGCACGCCTGAAATGACAACTAGTGTAGGAGAAACGTCAGACAATAAGTTTAGCGTTAATATAGGGGCAAAGTATCCATCGTCGCGCAAAAAGAAAGTAATAATCAACCCGACAGCAAATAATACAAGTGCTCTCGTTACATCAAATATTCTACCCATTAAATTACCAATGCAAAACTCATAGTACCAGCGACCAAACCATCTTGCTCAGGAACATCACGAATAATTACATCGTTCCAGAGCACACACGAAACAATGAATACATCGTTAGGCCAAGCGTGGCTTTGGTTTGCCGGATCGTGGAAACAATTTCTAATAGCTGTAGCTACTCTGTCGCAACGCTCAGCAGCGTCATTCTTAAATGTCAAAGTAGTGTCGCCAGTCTTGCGCGTCTGATCACTAAGCACAACAAATTCTAAATGCGGAAAGCGTGCAGTATTGTGTGCATTGGGGTTCGTCCAAGGATTGCGCCAGCCAAAAGTAACCGTGCTCGTACCTGAATTTCGTGGGTTGCGATCTGGTCTAAAATCATCGTTATCACTGCGGAAAACCCAACCGTCACGAAAAGCTTGTCCGATAGGATCGCGGCCTACGTCTGTTCCGATAAGATCAGCAAATTCAGGAAAAGCCAATAGCTTTCGTCGTACAGCTATCAGCAAATCGTTCATAGAAGTCATTAGATTCCTGCCCTACCGAACCAATCATAAAACATATCGTGTACAACTTCGTCCATCTGCTCAATGAAAGGTTCAACACCGTTGAAGAAATGGTGACCACCAGTAGGGTGAGAAGTTTGTAGCGTGCGGGCAATCTGTCTCTTAGTGGCTTTTTTGCCTGGTCTTGTTATGATTGTATCGGTTCCTGTAGGCTTGTCGCCACGAGCCAATTCGAAAATACCGGGATGACGAGCAAACTCAATCTCACCCATCCATACGTCACCAACATGGTGCTCAGACTTACGACCACTGGCTTTCAAATAACCAGTATCAATGTGTACCTTGCTTTGAGTAGCCGCGTATGCAGCGGTCAACAAGTTACCCAACTTACGGGTGCTTGGTGCCTTACCTGGAATGGATGCCTTTTCGAAGTCGCGCTCCATCTTGTGCATACCATTGGTCTCAATATGTATACGTCTATTCGCCATTTTGTCCTGCCAATACACGATCTACCTCAACTACAAAGCATTCTAAGTGATGGTGTTTTGTAGGAGTCCAAGCTTCATCGATAGAACTGTCAATAAGAAAAGTACCCGGAGGCCCCTTGGTAATTTGTACTCGGCTTCCGGGAATGGCTAGAGTCTTTCTAGCAAGAAAAAGAACACCAGAACGGTTCTGTGCCGTTTTGGTGTCAGGAGTCCATACAGGGTCTTTACCAGCGCGAATGAAACCTAGGTCCAAGAAACAACGTTCATTCTCTGAAACAGTTTCCCACTTCTCAAAAGTCACTCCGTCTTGCTGTCCCTGCGTTAACTCTAAAATGCGGCAACGCATTCTTAGTAAACCTGTGTAAGACATACCGAATCCTTTCGTCACTAAAGATATCGGTATTAGCCCTGCCGGGGGCATAGCAACTATCAGTCCATCCCAGGCGGTAGCAGCAGGCCCGGTTGTAATATGTCCCCCGGCAGGGAGCTTATTTATTTATTCCGCGAGCGTCTACAGAGTAGAGATTCTTCTTGGCGCGGTTCCAACCACCACAGGCAGAACACTGTAGCTTCTCATAGACGCTGAGAGTCGTTCTGTGCAATCCCTGCGGTACTAGTGCGTCAGAGCCGCATCGGCCACACACGTTGCTCTCAGAGCCGTACAGAGCCATGTGAGGGTGCATAGACTGTGGAATCCAAGGCAAAACGTCCCAGTACAAATCTTCGGTTAGATCAATGTCACCGATGTTGTACTCTTTCATCAATGCCCAAGCCTCAGGATCGCCTTCGTCACAAAGGTCCCATAGCTCTTGTCCTGAGTGAGCTACCTTGGCGCCAATTTCTAGTTGCTCAGCTACGAAAGCCAAACCATTCTTTTGAAACTTAAAATTGTGCTTGATTACGCGGTACAGATCAATCTCAATGTACGGCGATGGCGGAACATATCCAGCTAGTTTAAATTCAGTGTTTGCGTGCCCAGAGTCGTGTCTACGTCCATTATAGGAAATAACACCGTCAGCTTCATTCAGCAAATCCCAGGCTGCCTGAATCATTTCAGCGTGCCCGGTGTGGAAGTCTGAGTAGAACACTGTCTCTTCGTCACCAAGCCAGCGAGCAGCAAAACTGATCATTGAGCTAGGCTTGACAACCTTTACAATGTTGGTATTGTATGGGCTGCCCCAGAACTTACCAACGGCGGGAGAGTTTTCAATGTCCCATACAAGTATTTTGGCGCGGCTCTTGGCTTCCTCAGCGTAAGGGCCACCTGCCAGAGCTTCTACTAAGTTCAAATTAAATCCTACTATAGACTCTCGGTGAAGTCTTCTACAGCGGAGATAGCTAACTCGTATCTACCAGTGTAAATCAACTCAATGGGAGAGTGACCGAACAATGCGGCCTGCTTTTCATTTAGAAATTCTTCGGCAGTCAAATCGTCAACATCTGCACGACGTAAAAGAAAGCGAGCATACGCTTCTCGGGTCTCACGACGCGGCGTGCGTTCCAGTTGAAGTTCTTTTAGCTCTACTGTCATTAGTAGCACCCACACACTTTCCTACGGTGTTCTTTGATTGTCGTAGCGCCAACCGAATATTGTGTTTTACCTATCGCGTGCGAGAGATTTTTAGCTGACCAAACAAATCCGTTACCTTCGCGCTCATTCAGCGCTCGGATCAAAGCTTCGTTCTCGTCGGAATCAACAAGAGCTAAAATCTCTCCGACCTTACATTTAGCCATGCGCCTAAGTATACCACTCTAATCAATCATGCACAACATCGACTTTACTTAGTCGTAAAGCCCGGTATCTTGGTCAGCGTCTCCGAACCTATTGTACTCGCCAAAAAGCAAAGGATCATCACTTACTGTACGACCAAAACTGTTTGCCTCATAACGAAGAGGTATGTAGTATTCACGGTAGACGTGCTGACCGCCTACCACGGTTCCACCGCCGTAAGCTAGTTCGTCCAAAATCTCGGCAACTACTCTGTCGAACACAGGAACGCCAGTCGGCTCATTGATCGCCGCTGACTTAGCCATCTTAGTGTATTGCTTGGAGTAAGAGTAGCTACCAATACGCTCAGACTGATATGGAGAATAGCTTGCGCTAATTTCATCACGTGTCACGTAAGTGTACACAGCCATATCAAGGATAGCATACTTTACCAGCCTAGCCAACTGCGGATTCTTAGGATCATCAGTCAGACCAGTAGCAAGGTAAAAAAGATCAGCCGAAAGCTGAATAAGCATTTGGGCGCGCTCTTCATCCACATCGGCTTCGTCACCCCAAAAGGTGATCAGATCATCCGGTGTTGGTAGTGTTAGTGCCATGCGGTTCCTCTCGGACTGTATACCTTACCTCGCCCCACAGCTTTTTCTGTTCTACAGGGGTTCGGGTCAGTATGAAATTACCTTGTGAATCATGCATTAGGTCGTAATAAAACGAGTTGCTTGTTAGCTTTACTTCGTCTCCTGGTTTCCACATGGTGCCGAACGCTGTAAATTCTGCGTGGAAAGTTACTACCTTTACCATTTTAACTGCCTCGGCCTTAGCGGCTTCCTCAGCTAATCTCTTTGTCTCATTGTCGCGCTCTATCTGTGCCTTAGTTCGGCGTACGCGTTTCTTTGCTGGCTTAGCTCTTTCAGCTTTTAAATCGGCCAATATCTCTGCGTTAGTGCGACGTGTCTTCTTGGTTTCCATATTTAATATACTGTGAAAACACTAACGGCCCGCGCCCGACGTGGTGGTCGGAAAACGCGGGCCGTTTAAAGTGTTATATTAAACGCCTGGAACCTTTACGTCTTCAATGATGAAGATACGGTCTGGGCGAGTAATAACTGGAAGCCAACGGCTCTCTAGTAGTACCCAGCGAGCACTTGGGTCTTCTACTTCCCAAGTCTTGCTGTACTTACCGATGTAGCCCTGTCCAGCGCCGAAGTCAGCGGTTGGACCCTCTACTAGCTTTACAGGGTTACCGTCATTAAGAGCGGTGAAGATGATCTTGTCATCGGCTAGGAATGGAGAGAAGTCGCCTGGCTCTGCGTCGTAGCTAGAGTCGTACTGACCCTCAACTACGTGCCAGTTGATACCCATGAAGCTAGGTAGTGTACGCATACCACTTGCGAAGTAAGCGTCACGCATACCCTGGCTCATTAGTAGACCGCCACCCTCTGCGTTCTCTGCGAATGCGCGGAAGATACGCTGTAGGGTTAGGCTAGAGCACCATGCGTCAGTTAGCTGTACGCGGTTACGACGCTGGTTCTGGCGAATCCAGCCTTCGAAATCGGCTACCATCTGAGTAGGAGTAGCGGTTTCCCAGCTTACGCCTACGGTACCGAAGTTGCTCTCGTCAAACTTGTAGTCTACGTCAACGTTAGCGTTCTCCTGGTTGATTACAACCATGCCCTTGCCAAGTGCCTGCCAGCAAACGTACTCGGTAAGCACGTCTACACGGTTTACCAAGTCCTGTAGCTCGCGAAGAATAGCCTGCTCAGCGTTCTGTAGCGCGGTAGTGCTTCCGATTTCACGAATCCACATTGTGGTTGTAGGATCGAAAGTCTTCTTTTCACGCGTGTACGCTAGGCTAGCCTGTCCCTGGCTACGGCCCTTCTTCTGTACTACGTTAGCTTCGCTGTTAGGCGTGTTGAACTGAGCCATGGTGCGGGCATTGCGCTCAATGTCCCAGCGGTAGTAAGACTGTGTAATCGGTACGCGTGGCAGAGCGTTTGAAAGAATCAAGTTCTCTGCTGGACGTAGGTCATTCACAACCTCGTTTAGCACTACTGGCTCTAGTAGTGGAATTGGGTTTGCCATTTGTATATCCTTTAATAGTTACCAGTAGCGATTAGAAAATTAGGTAGTCGCGGTTGGCATCTACACGTGCACCTAAAGCGGTTAGCTGCTGAGTCGTTAGATCAACGCCACCGTTTGCAGCCTTGATAAGACTGTACTTTAGGATTCCCTTGTAAACGCGGTTTCCGAACTTAGGAATGTCACCGGCTACGCCAGTGTTAACCTCACGACGTAGGAAGCCAACAAGTGCTGTTGGGCTGTCGTCATCGTCGTGAATCTGGGTTAGTGCGCCACCTGTGCTGTCAGCGGTTACGTCGTTAACGGCTCCACCGTTACTTGAAGATACGGTAAAGGTAGTTGAGCTTGGTACACTCTTTACGTAATACTTCTGGTTAGCAGTTACGCCGTTGGTGGCGCTTACGGATGCAACCTTAACTTCGTCGCCTACGGCTAGGCCGTGAGCGCTAGGAGTGGTGATGCGGTCGTTTGATGCGGTGAAAGTAACGCTGGCTGCAACCTGGCGGTCTGCCTGACCCTGGTACTTTCCGTATGTACCGTCATCGAAACGGTAAAGTGGAGTACCCACGGCTAGTACACCCTGACCAACGGCTAGAGTTACACCGTCCTGAGTGAACCCACCATTGCTGGAAGCAAGTAGCTCGCGATCAGTGGTCTTGCCACCAATCTGGTAGCCTGGCGCTACGTTTACGTCGCCTAGTGCGCTTGTCATTGTAGTAAGTCCTTCTTAGTTAATTGGACGGGATAGGTTCTTAGCCAAGTTCTTGTAACGCTCAATGTCAGCGTCGAACTTTGCGTGGTTAGGCTCTTCGTGAATGGTTGTTCCCTCTTCACTTAGCTTAACGATTGGGTTCTCAGGTACTAGCGCATCGAATGTCTCGCGATCATTCATGCTTAGCTTTACCATTACGTCCTTCTGGGCTGGTAGTACCTTGCCTGCGCGAATTAGAGCCTCTACCTCGTTCTCAGCGTCACGCTTTGCGTACTGCTGGTTGGAAAGCTTTAGAGCCTCAATGTCGCCGCTCAACTTCTCATTTGAGTTAGTCAAAGCTACTACAGCATTAGCTAGATCAGTAACGTCTTCGATCTTCTCGCCACTTAGAGCAAGCTGACTGTTTACGTCTTCTAGCTGTGCAGAAAGCTCGGCTGCGCGGTCGGCCTCACCCTGTAGAGCCTCAACGTCAATGCCCTCGTTCTCCTTCAAGAACGCAAGAGCCTCTTCCTTAGTCATACTAGGAACTTCCTTTTCGTTGGTTGGTGTTTCCTTGGGTGAAACCTCTGCGGGCTTTTTCTCTTCAACAACTTCTGTCTCAGCAGATGGTGTCTCAGGTTCTGCCTCAGCTTCACTTAAGAACAAAATGTTTTCAATAGAATTATCGGCACTTGCAGCCATTATATCTTTAAAGTCCCCTAGACCATTGATATGTGGTCTATTGGTAGCCGCAACATGTAGCAGGGTTGGACCAACGCGAGAACCAGTTGCGCTATCCATGTAGTTCAAGTGCAGAAATGCGGAGGCACCTAGAATGGTTTTACCAAAATCCTCGGCATACTTACTTGCCTTAATAGTTGCGTAAACGCCTGTCTCGTCGTAATCCAACCCTGTTACGCGACCCGCATTATCGCGGGGGTCTTCGGTGTGCTGGTTATCCTTGTTTACAATCGGTACCTGAACTATATCGCAAATACCGGCCTTGAAGTTATTAACAAGAGATTCAGCCATGGCCTTATCCACAAAAATCTTTGTTTTGTGGTTGCCTGGGTGTACAAAGCTTTGGTTCATAGGCAAAATGCGCTTACGAAGCAAGCGCTCGCCTGCGTCGGTGCCTGATAGCGCGACGTAGGAATCCTCGGGAGAGGGAATAGCTACAATATCGTTTGCCATAATAATACCTTTCATCACAGATATTATCGGCAATAAAAAAAGCTCAGCCTTTACAGGCTGGGCTTTAGTGTGTTTTAAGCTATATTAATTTATATTCTGTCGGCCCTCTGTCCAACTCAAACGTAGGCATTTCAACTACCGATCCCGGTCCAGTTGACCAACCTATCTCCCCGATGTTCTGGGCTCTAGAGCACTCTGGCTGCAATGACCACAAACCGTATTCGCGCATTACGCGAGCTAATTGCCAATCCCAACCGCGTTCGTTTCCTTCGCCTGTCGAGAAGTCGCTATCCCAATACTTACCGACGTAGTTAGCCCACCAAAACCTTGTGGTTCCCCATAGCCAGCAGTTAGGAAAACCGCGAACCCTATGTACGCGGCCCTCAGAGCCAGTCTCACGCGTTGAATAGCCACAGACAAGAGCAGTGTTAATCACGCTGTCAACGTAGTCTAGGCCCCAAGTTAAATACTCTAGAGCGTCTGCGGAAGGGAGAATATCTTCCTCACCTAGAATCAAACGACTAGCGCCAAGATCATACGCGGCTTGAAGCGCAACGAAATGATTCTTAGCTGGCCCCTGCAATTCGTTGTTCAAAATAACGTGACAGCGTGCCCTTGTTTTCATGTAAAAATCATTGATTATATACTGATTGGCTGGGCTAGGTCCCATGGGCTCTAGAGAAAATACAAACTCTACATTCTCTACGCCGCGAACGTTAGTCCAGCCATCAAGCGTCTGCTGCAAATACTGCGGTCTGCCTGAAACGGGAGTTGCTACAAATGTTTTCATCATTCACCAAGGTAAGTACAAATGCGGGCCGGTACAGTCGTGTCCATGAACGCACAATCCATGCTCACCACGAACGGATACGGTTGGAATAAAACAACCTGTAGAATCTTCCTCAGCCTCTCGTCTAGACGAAAATCCTTCGGCCCATGTTCCACACGCCTCGCATTCCCAACCCCATTCATCGTTACACGTGGGGTGGACAAATACATCAGAGAAACAGTTCATCAGCAGACAAAAGCTTCTACGACACTAAGTGGCACGGGCTTCAAGTCCCACGCGTCAACACCAACGTGTAGCTCGCGAGAACTAGAAACTCTTACGTCGCTGTGGGTGTGACCGTGAAGCAAGAACTCACCCTCATCCTTTAGACGCCACTGCTCAAAACGAGCGTCGTGAGTGTGATCAAGATTGTATGGAAAGTGAGAAAGCAATACGTTCTTACCGTTTACCTTGATACGAGCAAACGGGGTCACGTACTCAAACACGTCGTCGTACTTGTGAATCCACTTAAAAGCGTCACGGTGCATGGGGTGAGCGGGATCGTGGTTGCCCAGTACCAGGCGCTTACGTCCAGGCAGGCGGCTCATAATGCCCAGGGCCTTGTCCAAGGTACCAGAGTTGACAATCAGATCGCCCAGCACCCAAACTATATCATCATCCTTTTTCACCACAGAATGCCAACCCTTAATCAGTGCATCGTTGTGCGCGGTGATAGCATCTTCGCCCTCGCCAAATCCTCGTAGCTTGGTTACTAGACGGTGGTACCAGTGCAAGTCGCTGGTGAAATATACGTTCGACATGCTGCCAGTATACTAGCTACGCTTCAACACGTCAATCCATGCGTTAAGTTTTTCACCAGACAACGGCCAGGCAGGGTTTGTGTTAGATGCGTTAGTTGTGGAATTGTACCCAGTATTGAAATAGCAAATACCAAGACAGTTACCCAAGGTCACGGCAGCGTCGTAAGCGTTAGGAATTTGCTTGTTTTGAGCAGTTACGGCAAACGAGTCATCACTTTGTCCAAATTCTCCAATAGCCCAAGGCACACCGAACAAGTCAGCCCATGATGCAATTTTATTGAAGTACGTGGGACCGTATTCCCAATATTTTCCGCCTTTTTTAGTACCAGCATAGCAATACACGTCGAAACCTAAAAAGTCTCCCATGTTCCAGCCGTTAGGCATCAAGGTAGCAAAATTCAAATCGCTATAAGATGCGGGCGCGTCACGAGGACCGTACACCCAATTGTAGCCAGTAAAGCAAGGACCTACTTTAATATTACTAGCTTTGGGGAACGCGGCTAACCTAGACGCCGCTGCAAAATAATCAGAGATAGGAGTCTGATCGCCTTCTGGTTCGTGGTGCCAGGTAATCCATACCTTACCGGGGACATTGGCAGTCTGAGCCAAAATATCCTTGGCCCATGAGTCGCCCTTGCCGGTCGCCATTTCTTTCCACGTGAACGGCATTTTAAACGATGCCCACGTTACTCTACCGACAACGGCGTTTGTGTTCATCAAACTAATGGCAGAGCTTACTTGGTTTGCCTCATAATACGTACGGTGCACGCCTACTGGCCTACCGGCTGTCGCCTCAATAGATGTAGGAATTTGATTAGCTCCATAAGCCATTCCCCAT
>JACCDR010763306.1_pt1 | contig 10952 bp, 10 predicted proteins | sample 7446431 | NCBI WGS metagenome assembly JACCDR01 (sample SAMN15323443, study PRJNA562643) | freshwater metagenome | isolation source: river surface water | place: USA:Blue River Watershed | collected 2017-08-17 | reverse complement strand
GTAATGTCGGTAGCCTGCCGGTTTTTTAATGGCTAAAGGTTTTGCTTCTTTAGTGCCTTCAAAGTCCCAAGTTAAGATGGTGTCATTTGTTAATTCGAATACGGCAAAGTTCATGTTTATTCTATCAAACTTATCGTCTCTTGCAACTTCGTTTAGCCAAACACGAGTTTTTTGCTGGGCACAAACAAACAAAGTTGAACATAAACTCATCAGTAGATATAACAATATTTTTTTCATGCTTATTTTCTATGAATTAAAGATGCCATCGGTTGAGCGGTTGGCATAATAACCATTTCGTTTATGTTAACGTGTTTAGGGCGACTGATAATATACCAAATAGCATCAGCAATATCTTCGGCTAGTAGATTTTCAAAACCTTCATAAACTTTTGACGCCCTTTCCTTATCTCCTTTAAAGCGAACCACACTAAATTCAGTTTCTACTGCTCCGGGATGAACTGCAGAAACTTTAATAGGATACTTTGAAAGTTCTAATCGCATAGCCTTATTTAACGCATCAACTGCATGTTTGGTGGCACAATAAACATTACCATTTGCATAAACCTCCTTACCTGCAATTGAACCAATATTAATAATATGACCACCTCCGGCTTCAATCATCATCGGAACTACCGAACGAGTTACATATAATAACCCTTTTACATTGGTATCAATCATCACATCCCAATCATCCATATTACCTTCTTCAATGCTTCCAAATCCGCTAGCCAAGCCTGCATTATTAATTAGTATGTCAATCTTTTGCCACGACTCCGGTAAACTACTGAAGGTATTCATAACATCTGCTCGATTACGTACATCTAATGCAAGCACCTTTACACTTATACCGTATTGCGAAACTAAGTTTTGAGCCAGTATATTTAATTTATCCTCCCGCCTGGCAGTAAGAATTAAATTATATTGTTGCTCGGCTAGTAATTTTGCAGTAGCCTCGCCAATTCCGGCTGATGCTCCTGTAATACATGCTATTTTTCTGCTCATATTTGAGGTCGAATTTAATCAATATTATCTAACACATACTAGTTAAAAAGATATTTATAATACAATTGTATACCTCCATTTTTCATAAGGTATATTTACATCAATTACTTTTCCGTTTACAAGTAAAGTATTAACTTTACAACACTATTCAACTTAATATGAATTACACAATTGAGAAAAGCGACCAATATTCGCTGATAAAAACCGACTTAGTACAATTAGATAAGGATGCTGCAGTTAAGTTATCTGAAAAAGTTAACCATGAAATTGAAAGTAGCAGCAAATATGTAATTGTAAATATATCAGGGGTAAAGGTGTGCAATGCTGAGGCTACGAGGATTTTAATTGAGCTTGGCCTTTCATTACAAGAAAGAAACGGCATGCTTATAATTACTGAGGCTGATGAACCATTAACAAGATTATTTAATAAAGCAGAAATTACATTTATCCCCACCGATATTGAGGCCATGGATTTTGTTTTCATGGACCAACTGGAAAAGCAGTTTTTAAATATGGGTGATACAGAAGAAGGCGCATGATTTTTGAATTGGTAATTTTGGGGAACAGCTCGGCAACCCCTACCCTGCATCGTTCTCCTTCAGCACAATATTTAAAGATGCTCGACCATCATATGCTAATTGATTGTGGAGAAGGAACACAAGTACAAATGCAGCGATATAAAATTCGTAAGTCAAAGATTAAGCATATTTTTATAAGTCATGTACATGCTGATCATATGCTGGGTTTACCCGGATTGATATTTAGTATGAACTTAATGCAACGCACCGAACCACTGCACATATACGGACCGGATGCTTTGTTCAAGATTTTAGACCTGTTCATAGAGCTCACAGATAACCACATGCGATTTGAAATTATCAAGCATGTTACACAAACTGAAGTTAAAGAGGTCATTTTTGAGGATGATGAATTAAAAGTGAGTTCATTTCCTCTTTATCATCGCGTTCCTACTACGGGTTTTTTATTTGAAGAAAAAGAACGTTTACGAAAATTAAACATGGAGGCGTGCGAAAAATATGAAGTTCCTGTATCAAGTTATGCTGATATTAAAAAGGGTAAAGATTATGTTTATAACGGAACCCTTATACCAAATACAACATTAACAAGCGAACCCGGTAGCCCTATAAGCTATGCCTATTGCAGCGACACTCGATTTGATGAACGAGTAGCTAAAAACATAAAAGGTGTAAACCTTTTATACCATGAAGCAACATTTTTACATGATAAATTAGCTAGAGCCATTGAAACCAAACATACTACTGCTAAAGAAGCAGGTATTATTGCCGGCTTAGCTGAAACACAAAAACTTCTTATTGGACATTTTTCTTCAAGATACGATGTAGTTGATGAACTCTTGGTTGAAACGAGAGCGGAGTTTGCTGAATCATACGTAGCAGAAGAAGGCTCGAAATTTACGTTATGTTGATTAAACTTCGCCTTCCCATTTTGCAACAACATAGGTAGCTAGGCAATTCCCTATTAAATTTACAGAAGTTCTGCCCATATCCATAAATGCATCAATAGCTAAAATAGCAAACGCCTTTTGCGCAGGTATGCCTAAAGATTCGACGGTACTCACTAAAATTAGAAATGAAGCTCCTCTTACACCGGCAACCCCTTTTGAAGTAAGCATCAATAACGCACACATGGTTATTTGTTCCAAGATGGTTAATTCAATTCCACAAACCTGAGCAACAAAAACCGAAGCTAATGATAAATACAATGTTGTTCCATCAAGATTAAAACTGAATCCGGTAGGTAATACAAAGGCGACTACCTTTCTTGGAATTCCCATTTTTTCTAAGTTTTCCATCGCCTTGGGCAATGCTGCTTCTGAACTGGCAGTAGCAAAAGCAATTGATAAAGGCTCACTGATGTGGTTGATAAAACTCTTAAATGGTAACTTTACAAGTAATCCAATTGGCACAAGTACAAGTAAAATAAATGCTATAAGTGCTACATATAAAGTAATTAATAGCTTAAATAAACTTTGAAGTACTTCATACCCCATACTTGCTACCGCATAAGCAATGGCACCACCCACTGCGAGTGGGGCAACATACATAACAATATTTGTAAACTTAAACATTACCTCCGCCAAACCCTCAATGGCATTAACCATTTTTTGCTTGCGTTCGCCCTTCACCTGAGCTAATCCGATACCAAACAAAATGCTGAATACAACTATTTGTAATACCTGATTTTCTGCAACTGACTTAGCAATATTCTCAGGAAATATATCAAGAATAACATCGTGTTTTGTTTTCTGACTCAGCAATTGATTGGCCTTATCAACCTGTTCTGTTTTCGCTTGCATGTTGGTGCCTTTTCCTGCTTCTGATATATTTATTGCTGCCAACCCGATAATTAATGCAATGGTAGTAACCACTTCGAAGTATAAAATAGACTTTATCCCCATTCGTCCTACCTGCTTTAAATCACTATGCCCTGCAATACCAACCACCAACGTACTAAATAAAAGCGGTGCAATAATAGTTTTTATCAACCTTAAAAATATATCACTGAAAACTTTCAAATTTATAGCCACATTAGGCCATATTTCGGCAACCGTAATCCCTATGAACATACAGGCAAGAATGCTATACGTTAATGAACGTTTTGCAATGGTAAGTGTGATTATTGATATTAAAAATAATACCCTAACCGGCAGTAAACCTTCTTGAGGAATATTAATGTTGGTCCACCAAGATAAGGAATGTAGAAGTCCATCAATAAAAAAAAGTAAAAGAGTTACCCATGTAATTTTTTTAACGTCCATAACTTCAAACCTAAGCAAAAACCTATGATTATTACAAGGGAATTAGCAGAAGTATTATATTTACTTTTTGGATGTTGTATCTTTTTTGAAATCTAATGAAAGAGAATTTACACAATAACGTAAACCTGTTTTATCCGAAGGTCCGTCGTTAAAAACATGACCTAAATGACCACCGCATTTGGCACACATAATTTCCATTCGTACCATTCCGTGGCTTTTATCAAGCTTTTCATAAATTTTAGTTTTATCCAAGGCTTCATAAAAACTTGGCCATCCGCAACCTGCATCAAACTTAGTTGAGGAAGTGAACAACTCATTGCCACAAGCTACACAAGTATAAACTCCCGGCTCCCAATGGTCTTCAAATTTACCTGTAAATGGTCGCTCAGTTCCTTTTTGTCGCACCACAAAATACTGTTCAGGAGTTAATTGTTGTTTCCACTCCTCTTCCGTTTTAACAATATCAAATGATTTCATTGAGCTATCCTTAGTTAGTTTTGATGAGTTTGATCCAGTGGATTCTGTTTTCGTATTTGATTTGCAACATATAAATGCCAGCAGGTAAATAATGAGCATCGTTAATAACCTCACTTTTCTTTCCGGCAAATGTTTGAATGTTGGTAGTAAAAAGTTCTTCTCCTGTGTAGGCATATAAGCTGGCAGTTATTATTGACTCAAGTGGTTTATCCCATGTTAAAGTTAAAGAATGTTCAAAAGGATTAGGAGCTACCGAAAACTGAACCAAAGTACGGTTCAAATCTTCAAAAACTACTTTTCTAATCTCCGAATAAGAATAACCACCGTTAAAGTCAACTTGTTTTATTCTGTAATAAATCGCACTTAAATCCAAAGCTGAGGATAAGATATTTTCATCTAAAAAATAATAATTAGATACTACCGACGATTGTCCCTTTCCTTTGATTTTTCCTAAAGAAATAAAGTGAACGCCATCAATACTTTTTTCTATTTCAAAAAAATCATTGTTCCGTTCTGAAGCTGTTTGCCAATGCAACTGTACGTTCTCATTGTTTAATGCAGCATCAAATGATAACCATTGCACCGGTGTGGTGGTTTGATTGATAGTTAGAAATCCTGTTGTCCTATAATTGGTAGAATTATACCAACCATTGTATTCAATAATGGCATAATGATAATTCGTTCCGGCTAACATATTGGTTAGGGTAACAGAGCTTCCCGTGCCATTATAAACAATAAAAGTACCTGCGGTAAGTTGTGGTGCTAAACTCAAATTTGAATTCGCCAAATAATGAACAGTATCAACAGGCATGGCTGAAACAGCATTTACCGCGCGCACCAAAACTATACGTCGTTGTCCATTACCACTAACCCACCTTAAATTAACACTGGTATTAGAAATATTTGTGATTACAGCATTAGCGGCCTGAATTGTTGGCTCACTTGGTAAACTTCCTCCCCAAATTTTCCTGACAAGTTGAGGACTATCTACGAACGGATTACGATTATTCTGTATTGCATCAATTGCATTATTGCGTTTGATTTCTTTATCGCTTACAGGATCTTGATTGTGCCAACTAATTAATAAATTTACATACCAGTTATCATAAACCGGATAAGCATTTCCTGCTAATACCTCATTTGCGTTGCCATTATTTTGCCAACTACTTACTAGGTTCTCATAACGTGTCGCCATGTAAAAAAATGCCCTTGCAATATCCCCTTTGTACTCATTATGCGGTTCAAACACAGTGGCTGTATATCCGGCTGTTACACTAGGCCCAAGTTTACCACCATATAAAGTTGTTGTGGTAGGGCTGTTTACACTTCCAAATGGAAAATTACTTCTAATACCATTTACTTTTCCATCACTAGCCATCAGGTGATGTAAATCGCTTACCATAGGTGAACTTGAATTAAACCAACTTTGAGGGAACAAATGCTCTCGGTTATAACAATCACCTTCAACTGAATAATTACCACATTGATCGGTTGCATAGGTATATTCATAGGGAGAAATACTGTCTAATCTAGTACTATAAATATCCCATATTTTACCTCCCAATTGTTTGTCGGTGGTATTATATGATGTCCATACATTACTATATGAAACAGAGGTATGACCTGAAATTTTATTATACAAAACTGTTTTTAGTGCAGCACCTCTATTATTTAATACAGTAGAGTAATAATTTACGGGTATTGCCCAAGCAATACATGTACCGGAAACCGACACATTTTTTGTTGTAGAACCTGTACTAACATGAGTAATATTTCCTGAACTACTGCCCGTAGCAGAAGGGCTGTATCTAGCATAAATAATAGTATTCGGTATAGTTGAATTAACGGCTTGCAAGGTGATAATACTTGTGTACCCATAAGCATAGTTCAAAGATATTTCAAAACCTGAAGGAGCTGATATCACAAGTGGCGCGGTAATAGCTGTACCGGATACAGCATAGCGAAGCGAGGTAGAACTATGAAATGGATATACATTTCCGAACGAAACTAACGAAGTTACTGAAGTAGTTATGGTACCTGCTTTTAGAAACATCGGTAGGCATAAAAGTAATATAACTTTAAATTTTAACACCCAACAAAAGTAACCAAATGATGCAAATGTTGGTGTTAAAATAATATTACTAAAGCAAAAGAGGCTGATCGTAATAATCAGCCTCTTTGCAGGTTAAGCATCCCTTAATATTCTTAGTCGCAAGTATAGGTAATGGTACTGTTAACTTTTCCAAATCTAGTATCAACCTCCAAAACTTGAGGGAATCCTTTGTTATTGAGATTTTTGAAATTATAGGTAACTTCATCAACACTTGGAACCCCATTATCATAATAAGTTGATTTGTAAGTTGCCGGTAAGTTCTTATTATTCAAAAGTTCAAATTCCTCTAAAATCATCCAATTCATTGGTCGACTTGATGTAAGGTTACCGTAGGTATATTCATCAGTTGAATATAACTTAGCTTCCATGGTTTCACGGGTTACAGTATAGCTCGACTTCTTTGTAACATTCCCTTTATTATCAAATGTAAATTCATCATAGGCATAAAGTACCTCCAAGGTATCAGTAAAATTAAATTTGTTTATTCTCTTTAGCACATTGCCTTCATAAATATAGCGCTCCCTTGATTCAATTAAAAACTGATTAGTTACCAACGATTTACTATACGTATTTTTAGTGATTATTCTGTTATTCTGATAAATTAAATCAAAATAAGATACTTTAACCCCATCTTCTAATTTATCAACCTTAATAATTTGACCTTGGGCATTGTAAGTAAAAATATTTTCAGATGAACCATCATCATCACTATATTTTGCAGTGCTTAATCGTTTCGAACCATCATAGGTTAAATCCGTCGCAACACTTTGCCCCATGATGGATGCTGAGAACTTAGTTGGACGACAAGCTGCCGTATCTAATGGATTCGAGGGGGTTGTAGGAGTTGGATTCGAGGGTTTCGGACTGTCCTTTTCATCATCAGAACAAGAAGCCAAACCAATTACTGAAATAGTTAAAATTAAGATTGCTTTAATTACAGTTTTCATATAGCATATTTTTTTGTACAAACATTAGACAACAGAAAAACCATCTACCCCTATATGCACAAAATTTATTTTTATCCGAATTGATTTTCAGTTATTTATTTTTAGCCATTTGTTCAACAACATTTTCACCATCAATGGCAGCACTCACAATTCCACCTGCATAACCTGCTCCTTCGGCACAAGGATATAATCCTTTTATTTGAATATGCTCCAGCGTAATTTTATCCCTAGGGATTCGAACGGGAGATGAAGTACGGCTTTCAGTTCCCACCAGCACACCTTCATTTGTTATATATCCCTTTAACTTTTTGTCGAATTGTTGCAAGGCGTGCCGTAACGAATTGGCCACAAAAGCCGGAAGAAGCAGATCTAAAGCATGCGATTGAATACCCGGCAAATAACTACATTCAGGTAAAGTAGTTGAATGCTTCTTTGCTACAAAATCACCAATCCGTTGAGCCGGTGCTTGTAAACTATTGGTTGAATTAAAACAAGCTTGCTCAACTTGTTGTTGAAAACGAAGTGCAGCCAAATGACCAGAATCAGCAAATAACTTCCAATCTTCCGGATTGATACTTACTACTAAACCAGAATTGGCAAAGGCATTATTTCTTTTACTTGGGCTCCATCCATTAACCACAATTTCGCCGGGTGCTGTGGCAGCAGGAGCAATAATACCGCCCGGACACATACAAAAACTAAATACTCCATGTCCTAAACTTTGGTTTACAACCGAATAAGCAGCAGGTGGTAAATAATGATTCCGCGTTTTGCATTTATATTGAATACTGTCAATCAATTCCTGGGGATGTTCAATTCGAACGCCTAAGGCAAAAGGTTTAGCTTCAATTAAAATTGAGTTGTGATGTAATAGTTCAAAAATATCGCGGGCACTATGTCCTGTGGCCAATATAACCTCATTAAAAGGATATTGTTCATGGCCATTAATTTGAATACTAGTGATGGCATTATTAGAGAAATTGATATTAGTTAACTTACTATTAAACCTAACTTCTCCGCCAAAATATTCAATTGTTTCCCTAATTTTTGTAATAATATGAGGCAACTTATTTGTGCCTATATGCGGATGAGCTTCATATAAAATATGAGGTTCGGCTCCATGATGCACCAACAATTTTAGAATACGCTGCACATCGCCGCGTTTGGTACTTCTGGTGTAAAGTTTACCATCGCTGTAAGTGCCTGCCCCACCCTCTCCGAAACAGTAATTACTTTCAGGATTAACACTGTTAAAACGAGTTATTTGAGCCAAGTCGCGCCTACGCTCCCTAACATTTTTACCCCTTTCAAAAATAATTGGTTTTAATCCTAATTCTAAGCATTTTAAAGCGGCAAAAAGTCCGGCCGGACCTGCACCAATAATGGCTACAGGCTTTTGATGATGTGCCGGCTTAAAATCAAAGGTAAGTTCATTATCAGGTTTGGGTTCACCAATAAAAACTTCAGCCAAAATTCGATAACAAATGGGCTTTTTTCTTGCATCAAGCGATTTTCTTAGGATATGAATGGCACTTATTTCTTTTATTCCTGATTTTTTCCTGAAGGATATCAAGGTTATGTCCTCATCATAACATTCTTCCGGAAATAAGGCAAGTTCAATTTGTTTTCTCATGAGTCAGGGTTTTATCCTAAAAACGTATGAAATGAATATAATGTAGTTAAAATGTTGGCAACAAAAATGTTAAAAAAACAATGGGTATGCTTACTTTTGAGTCGAAATTTTTATCAATTAAAAGTGCAACTTACACAAATTCAATTGTTACCGCTATTATTACATTTACGGCACCAAGATACAATAATGGCCGAAAATAAGGTAACGGAACGAAGTGGAGAGCACAAATCAAGTCGTTTTAAGCAATTAAATTCTGCTTCACAACATCATTTCATTTGCTTTAAAACAATACACAAACCATCTTTTTATCTTAATCAATTTGTAACGCAACATGACAGATTTTGCCAAATTGGGTGAACTATCAACCCAAATTAGAAGAGACATTTTACGAATGGTACACGGCTGTAAAAGCGGACATCCGGGTGGCTCTTTAGGATGTGCTGATTTTTTTGCCGCTATGTTTTTTGAGGTTATGAATCACCGTGCCGAGTTTAATATGAACGGCAATAATGAGGATGTATTCTACCTTTCTAATGGGCATATATCACCTGTATATTATAGTGCACTGGCCCGTAGTGGTTATTTTCCTATACCTGAGTTAGCCACCTTCCGTCAAATCAATTCACGCTTACAAGGACACCCTGCAACTGCCGAACATTTACCCGGTATACGAATTGCAACCGGCTCATTAGGACAGGGCATCTCAGTTGCATTAGGCACAGCATTAGCCAAAAAAATGGATGGTGATAAAAACTTGGTTTACGCCTTAATGGGGGATGGAGAGATTCAAGAAGGGCAAAACTGGGAAGCGTTTATGTTTGCCAGTCACCATAAAGTTGATAATATAATTGTTACCATTGATTTTAATGGACAACAAATTGATGGAAGCACATTAGAGGTAATGGGAATAGGAACAGATATTGAAGCCAAATTAAAAGCTTTTGGATGGGAAGTATTGCAAATGAACGGACATGATTTTTCTTCAATAGTAAATACCATGCAACATGCAAAATCGTTAACAGGTAAAGGCAAACCAATTTTCATTATGATGAAAACAGAAATGGGATATCCGGTTGATTTTATGATGGGCTCACACAAATGGCATGGCGTTGCACCAAATGATGAAGAATTAAACAAAGCTTTGGCTCAATTACCGGTAACAAGTTTTGGCGATTATTAAATAATGAAAAAAGCACTACTGGCAATTATATTATTATGGTGCTGCATGATTCAAGTGCAAGCACAATATGTTAAACCTAAAACAAGAATACTTTTTCTTCTTGATGCAAGTGGAAGTATGTATGCCAGTATGGATAAAGATATCCGTATCAATATTGCTAAACGATTGCTTAGCAAAATTATGGATAGTCTTGAACAAGCCAAAGATGTTCAAGTTGCTTTAAGGGTTTATGGACACACAACCCCACCCGGACAACGTAACTGCAAAGACACTCGTTTAGAAGTTCCTTTTAAGTACAATAATCATAAGGAAATTAAAGAAAAAATAAAAGGAATTATCCCTAAAGGAACAACACTCATTGCACAATCACTTCAAGAATCAGCTTCTGATTTCCCCGCTGAAATAGGTGTAAGGAATATAATTATTTTAATTACCGACGGAATTGAAGAGTGCGACGGCGACCCATGTGCGGTATCTGAAGCCTTGCAAAGTAAAGGTGTGGCATTAAAGCCATTTATCATTGGAATTGGAGGTACCGAAGATTTTAGAAAGGCATTTGAGTGTGTTGGTAGGTATTATGATGCAAATACTGAAGAATCTTTTAATAATGCCTTAAATGTGATCATCACACAGGCGCTTAATAACACAACAGTGCAAGTAAACTTGCTTGATATTAATGGAAAGCCCGTTGAAACAAATGTGAACATGAGCTTTTATGACATGCACAGCAACCAACTAATTACTAATTACGTGCATACCATGAACGAAAGAGGAATACCTGATACCATTACACTCGACCCT
>JACCDR010300056.1_pt1 | contig 10954 bp, 19 predicted proteins | sample 7446431 | NCBI WGS metagenome assembly JACCDR01 (sample SAMN15323443, study PRJNA562643) | freshwater metagenome | isolation source: river surface water | place: USA:Blue River Watershed | collected 2017-08-17 | reverse complement strand
CGCAGAGCGGAGATTACTGTTGATGAATCTGGAGAAATCGTTGTTAAACCCATTACCAGAGGGTTTACCCGAGAGTTCAATGCAGTCACCTATTATGGATCGGCGTCGAAACTATCGTACGGCATTGCCCACCAATACGCATGGTGGGGTAAGATGGGAGGTTTTGTTTCCGGAACCTACAGCCCGGAGGAGAGAAGGGCTCAACTCCAAGCCTCAGTGGGATATCAAGTGATGCCTAATACCCACCTACTGCTGGGATACGATACAAATAAAGACATTACTTTCGGTGTGGGGATGAGATTCTAATGGTTTATGATGATTTTTATGTACCAACCACTTACGAGCGGGTTAAAGCTCGATTTGGAACTAATGGAGGAAAACGAATGAGTAACCAGGCTATTAAAGAAGAGATTACGATTGAGGCAGTAGGTAAATGGGGAGTTAAGGTGGGGGAGCGGTGGTATAAGACGAACGAACCCCTTACTCCGCAGAGTTTCCAGCGAGGGGTTTCTTATTCCGTTCTTGTGAAAGATTCCGGCAAGAATAAGTATATTTGCCAGATTGTCGGTGAGCAGGCTGCGGCCCCTTCGGGTGTGGGTAGTGGCCCGGAAACCGACAAACGATTTACCTCTAGCGGCAATTGGGATGACCGGGATAAAGAGAAGCAGGATCGAATCATCCGCCAGGGTGTGTGGCAGGCTACGGTTCAATCTCCAGCTCTCGCTGCCTTTGCTGGTGGGTCGTATGAAGAGTTTGTTGAAGCCACACGCAAGCTGTATGCGGAAGGGATTAAAGTGGTGACGAATGGATAATCGTGTAGGGGGTACAATCCTTACTGTTAACAGTTGGGATGATTTGTACACCCCTTCCTATAAAGGCCTAAGTGATTGGATAATTACGGGGGTTGAGGATTCGTGGTATTTTGGGGACCTTAAACCTAAACTCAAGGAGAATAAAAAAGAAAACATGAAAGAGATTATTGTTAAGAACTTCCCTAACACGGAAGAGGCTGTTCTGGTTGACCGTTGGTTTTCTCATTATCTGCCGGGTGAGGGTACGGAAGACTTTATCCGTAAGCTTCTGTTGGAAACTATCCCCGACTGGCAGGGTAAGATTCTCACTGAAGCCAAGAGACTTGAAGCGGAAGCACAAGAGAAGAAACGGAAAGATAAATGTAACTAACCCCGGTAGTCTTCTCCCGCTTCGCGGTTGAGACGGCTAAAGAACCAAGGGTGGTTTCGAGAAGTTCCACCATACCAAAAACTTCTCACAATTTGTCGTGCATTGAGGGTAGGGGCGAACCCTGACGTTCGCAAGCGTCGGAAGGACCACGCACAAGCTTCTTCTGAAGCGATAACGTAAAACCTAAGCGACCTGGACACGACAATTAATTTGCGGTGGCCATTTAAATGCTGGACATGAGGTATGGAAGCGCGCTTTTATGGCGGGTGGGTACGCCTGCCAGCCCACCGCAATTAATTTGAGACGGCAGCTTGGGCGTGACCAAGCTATAGGGTACTGCTGCAACCGGGACTTACCGCGCAAGCGGTTCATAAGGGGTCCGCCAACGGCAGATAAGTTAGGTTCAATTCCTAACCGTCTCATTCATTTCAAAGGATAATATGACCAATACGTTATTCTCTACTTCCTACGACAACCTTCACCACCTCTCCTACTTCGAGGATTCCCATTCCTACGTCTTAAACGGCAATCGAGTTTGTGGTCCGTCAACCTTCATCGATGAGACATGGGGTGTACCAAATACACTTAAAGGGTGGATGATGAAACAAGCCGTTTATGTCGCCCATCCAGAAATCCAATCCCATACAGGTAAGCATACCCAGAAGTGGTTGGAGGGGGTCGCTAAACGAGCTGTGGTGGCTGTAGAGGCATTAAAAGAGGAGGGGGGTAGGATTGGGTCCCTTCTGCACAATTACGCTCATGTACGCTCAACCCAGGGGTTAGTAGAGGCCCTCAAACTAACCACAGAGTACGATGAAACCACTTTAAGATGTATTAAGGCATTTGAAACCTGGTTAGATAAGACTAAGGGTACCCCAATTATGATGGAAGCCCTATGTGCTGAACCCTATTTAGGGTATGCGGGAAGATTGGATCTGTTAGATAAGCGGGGAGACAAACTAATCCTCGTTGATTTCAAGACTTCCAAGCAGATTTCAATTACCCAGGTTCTACAAGCCGTGGCTTATGCTATGGCGGTTAGAAAATGGTATGGTTTGAATGTTGAGTTAGTAGAGATTGCCCGGTTCGGAAAAGATGGTAAACTAGAGTATAGGCAATTTCCAGTTAGTTTCGAGTATCAAGAGCAAGTTAGACGGTGTGTGGAGACTTGGAGATTTCAGCGGAGTGAAACCAACAACTACGGATGGAAATCTAGAAAACCATGATACCTAATGAGCTTAAACGTCTGAATAAGTGGGTGAATTATGTCCCTGAAATTAAAATCCCTCTCGACCCCAAAACAGGCAAAGCTGCCTCTTCTACCGACCCCTCTACATGGGGTACATACGAGCAAAGCAAAGCATCGAGTGAAAATATTGGGTTTGTCTTTGATGATACTGGTTATTACGGCATTGACCTTGATGACTGTGTGGTGTCCGGCAAGCTTAATAGTTTCGCCAGAGAAATACTGGGAAAAACTAGATCGTATGCTGAATATTCTCCCTCCGGAACAGGTATTCACATCATCTGTAAGGGGTCGTTAAAAGATGCCCTTAAATTACCGGGTCTTGAAGCTTACGGCACAGGGAGGTATTTCACCGTCACAGGTAAGAATCTTTACCCCCTACTGCCGATACGGAACGTATCTCCATCTTTCCTGGATGCATATAGACCAATACAGGACAAAGCCAGTTTTGACCTTGGAACCAAACTTAACAGTATCAGAGAAGGTGGGCGTAACAATGATTTTACGGCTATTGCCGGGTCCTTACGAGCCAGGAACTACTCAGCGGAATCCATCTTCGAATTATTGATTCCCAAGGCAAGAGAACTTAAGTTTCCTGAGGAAGAATTACGTTCTATTTGTTTCAAGAGTGCGGCAAAATGGGCTCCGAGAGCCGAATATAGCCAAGCCACGGATGAATCGGATTCGTTAGAAGACTTTATGCAGGACGCCAAACCTGTGGATTGGCTCTGCCCTCCCTATCTCCAGAAAGCAACTCTCGGGTTTATTACCGGAGTGGGTGATGCCTGCAAGAGCTGGTTAATGCTGGATCTTGCGGTGGAAGCCTGTAGAGGTGGTAGGTGGTTAGGGAGGTTTGATGTGAAACCCTCCAAGGTTCTTTTTATTGACCAAGAAAGACCTAAAGCAGAGTTTCAGCGGAGATTAAAAGCTCTTCTAACGGAAAAGGGGTTGAATGTTTCCGATTTGTCAGGTAAACTTACTGTTAAGACGGAAACAACATTTTGCGTTAATAATCAAGCCTCATTTGAAAATCTTAAACGTAAGATAGAAGCGGCAGAACCCGACCTACTCATCATCGACTCTTTTGCAACGATCCACGGATTAGAGGAAAATAACAAGTCGGATATGCAGTATGTCATGGAAAAACTCAAACTAATTCGTAATCAGTATAAGTGTACGATTGTGATGATCGACCACGAAGGGAAATCAGCTTTCCAGGATATGAAAGATCGGGTTGAGGTGGTAGATTATAGCAAGCAGAGTGGGTCTGCCGCTAAACCGTATGCAGGAGAGTTTAGTTTGACCGTCCGCCCTTGCCATGAGGGGAGTTGGATATATCACACGAAAGCGAATCTTGGCCCTAAAGCCCCTCCTGTTTTAACCCGAGTTAGAGATTTGAATTCTGAACGAACGTCCATCGTAGTGGAGGCAATTTGAGTCAGTTTGAAATGAAAGATAGTGGTGAGCGGTTGACCTACGAGAGCGGGATGATGCGCGAACCCTCTAAAGGTAAACCTCGGTATGACTTGATATGGCAACCTGGATTGAAACGACTGGCGGAGCTTATGGCGGAAGGAGCGCAGAAGTATAGCGCAGATAACTGGAAGATGGCCTCGACAAAAGAAGAGTTGGCCCGGTTCAAGGAAAGTTTTCTCCGCCACGCGTATCAGTGGTTAGAGGGAGATACGTCGGAGGATCATGTTTCAGCCTGCGTTTTTAACATCTGGGGAGCTGAGAACTGCGTCGAGAATATGCGGAAGATAAGGGAGAGTAACGGATAATGTATAGAGAACTAGAAGTTATAACAGCATCCTACAAGACACAGCGAGTCAAAGTTAAGAATGAGGAGGGAAAGGAGGCTTGGCTCAACGTGGATCCCTTCTTCAACCTGAAAGATCTTCGTTTTGGCCAGAAGTATGTTTTGAATCTAGAGGGTAATACGATTAAAGGAGTTAAACCTAATGTTTAATAATGCGGCGATGTGGTTGGCGAAGCAGAAGGTTAAATCCGCCCTCGGTATTTTTGAGACGGCTAAGATCAGACTGGAGAATGCCCAAGTATTCCTCAGTAACGTAATCGAAAGCATTGAGTCAACCATTCGTTCTAATCGGATTCAGATTAGTCGGATTGAGTCTGATAATAATAGTTTGTATGGTGATATCAGTACGGTTCGTGAGGAACAGCAGCGGTTGGAGAAAGTTAGGGAAAAACTTAAGGATTTGCTCGGAGAATAAATGAACCAACTCCTCACCATCGACTTTGAAACGTACATGGATTCGGAATCCGGCTATTCCCTCAAGAAAATGAGTATGGCCGAATATATCCTTGATCCTCGTTTCAAAGCTCATGGGTTAGCTGTTAGAACGGTTAATGACCCTCAGAATGTAACTTGCTGGATGAGCGGGGAGTTGATGGAGCGGTGGATTAAGGCAGAGGAGTGGGGTAATGTAACTCTCATAAGCCAGAATGCGAAGTTCGAGGCTTCGATTCTGCATTGGATCTACGGTGTCAAACCAGCTAGGATTGTTGATACCATGGCCCTATCTATGGCCCATTGGGGGAATACCGTACCCTCCCATAACCTGGCTTCCATCGCAGAGCGTCTAGGATTGCCGCAGAAGGGTGAGTTGGCGTTTGACGGGGTAAGAGATTTAACCCCCGAACAAGAGGCTCAAATAGCTTCCTACTGCCGTTTGGATGTTGATATAGCCTGTGGGATATATGAGAAGCTGGCTCCGCTGTTTCCTGAGTCGCAGTGGGATATACTGGATTGGACGATTAAGATATTCATTGAACGGGCATTCGAGATGGATACGGAGCGGATGGCCCAAGCCGCCATTATGCTCCAGAAGGATAAGGCCGAGGTCATAAACAAGACTGGTCAGCCGATTGAGGTATTCCGCAGTCAACCTAAGTTTGTTGAGTTGCTGGCGTCAAAGGGCTACAGCCTTCCTACGAAGAAGAACAAGAAGGGTAAGGTTATACCAGCACTCTCGAACCAGGATGCGGCTTTCGTCAGGATGAGAGAAGAGGCTAGTGGCGAGCTGGCCGACCTACTGGCAGCTAGGAAGGTGGCTAAGCAAACCTTGGAGATTAAGCGAGCCCAAAAGGCTTCCCGGCTTAGCCGGTATTCGTTCGACTTGATGTTCAGTGGGGCTATGCAATCCCACCGTTTCTCTGGATCCAATGGCTTCAGCGGTAATCCCCAGCAAATGCCGAAGAAAGGGGAACTACGCAAGGCTATTCGCGCTCCGAAAGGTTATACAATCCTGGATGGAGATTTCACGGCCATCGAACCTCATATCCTAGCCTTCATTTCTGGGGATAGGAAGATGACTACGGCCTACCGGAATAAAGAATCCCTGTATTGCCTCTTCGGGACTGATTTCTTTGGTCGGCAGATCGTTAAAGATGATTCCTTGGAGTATAAGGGTTCAAAGGCCGCTGTCCTTGGTTTCGGATATGGGATGGGAGAGACGAAGGCTATGGCCACAGCTAAGACGCAGTTTGGTCTTGAATGGGATATGCCGACCGCCTCTAAGTTCAAGAAAGCCTATCGGGAATCCTTCCCGGCTGTCCCGGCCTTCTGGCAGAGATGTGAAGTTGTATTAGAAATAATGTCCACGCAGAAAGCCGGATCGGAAGTGCCGTTCCCCGGGTTCCCCCTTCTCGGTATTGGTAAAGCGTATATTGTTCTTCCTTCGGGCTTGAAGATGCGGTACTGGAATCTCAGGAAAGAGTGGGAAGTAAATGCTTGGGGGAAGAAGCGGCCACAGTGGTACTTTGATCGGTATGATAAAAAGACGTTGTTGAAAACCCGCATCTGGGGTGGACAGCTCACTGAGAATCTTTGCCAAGCCCTAGCCGGAGAAGTTTGTAAAGAGGCCATATGGCGACTGAGGCAGGATGGGATTCCCCCAGCGGGGCAGATCCACGATGAATTGCTCGTCTTGTGTCCGGAATCAGACGTTCAAGCGGTAGAGAAGCAAATGTACGAAGCAATGACCACAGCTATGCCTTGGTGGCCAGAACTAATCTTAGAGGCCGAGCTATGCAGCGGCCCATCATGGGGAGAATGCTAATAATGGCAAACACAGATCAGACTAGATTTATTAAAGCGGCAGAGCGACTTTGGGGAACAAACGGCTACTTTGATTTCGAGTTGGAGGAGTTGAAGTTTATCATCTTGGAAGCCGAAGAACGAGGAAAGATATGGGCGAGGATTGGTTCTCCGCTAGGTGTACGGGTTAAGTTGGATGACCGACCGTTGGGGAGGTTGGAATAAACGATGCCTAAGAAGCGTAAAGGACCTAAACCATCTTGGGTTTACCTGGCTTCAATGGCTAGGAGGGTTTTCAGATGGTCGGAGAAGCATAAACTCTGCTGGTCAACCGCTAAAGCGTGTTACATCTGCGGTAAGAAAGCAAAGAAGTATGAGGTAGAGCATGTTATTCCGGTTGGTGCCCGTCCAACAGGGTATGAGGGATGGGACACCTACTACAAACGAATGTTTGAGGGAGAGGTTAAACCAGCCTGTAAACCTTGCCACGCAGCGAAAAGCCGTAGTGAGGCTGCCGAAAGAGCAAAAATCCGCAGAGCTGCAAAAAGGGATAAAACGAAATGAAGATTCTATTGTTCGATTTGGAAACTTTCGGCATGGATTTCGGAGCTGATAAAGGCTTCATCATGGTAGCTAGTTACAAGTGGCAAGGAGATAGTAAGATCCATACCATCACTCGTAAGAACCCTCATAAGTGGACGAGGAAGCTGTTTGACGATAAAGAGATATGCAGGGAGATGGCGAGGGTCATTGGTACGGCAGACATGATGGTGACTTGGAATGGGACGGGGTTTGATTTGCCATTCCTCCAAACCAGAATGCTCTACCATCGGTTGGGATACCTCCCTCCCATCCCGCATGAAGATGGTTTGCGAACTGCACGCAAACGGCTTAAGATGCGGAGGAGCCTAGACAATGTTCAGAAGTTCTTTGGGTTAGGAACGAAGAAAGAGCCGATGGATTTGGCAAGGGTCTGGATGCCTGCGGCAATGGGGGATCCCGTTGCCCTCAAACAAGTTATCAAACGCTGTGAATCGGATGTGAAACTGCTTGAAGAAGCCTACGACTTGATTGGGCCAATGTCGGTGGTTCATCCGAATGTTGCTCTGGTGGATGGTAAACCTGGAGGATGTCCGTTCTGTGGGAAGGTTGGGCAAATGCAGCGCAGAGGTACCATCCCAGCTCTCCGTCACTACCGTCATCGGTTTCATTGCAAATGCGGTAGATGGTCTACGTCTATGCCGATTAAGTATGGGGAGGGGAAGAAATGATTAAAATAAACCTAGCCCCAGAAGAATACGACAAACTTATCCGGAACATTGACCCTCTGTGCCGCTTTTTCTATACTGAAGTAAAAGAGGACAATTTAGTAGTTTCGCCCACCCTCTTGGTGTCTAAGGAAGAGATGTGCTTTGTTAAGCAGGAGGAAAAGAAAAATGCTTGAAATAAAGTGTGCTTGTGATTTAGGGGTGGTTCAAACCTTCACCTTCCGTCTGAATGTGCATGGTGATGTGAACCCAGTGAGTATTACCGAGGCTGAGGGTATTCTGCTGCGTGATGCTCTCCTAGATCGGTTTCCGAAGGAGTTGAGCTAATGGGAAGTATGTTTGATTCGGTAGATAAATTCTGCTCTGAGTGTAAGACGTTTATCCCCGAAACACTAGGGGATTATTCTCAGGTTCAACCAGAGGAAGGTAAACCTCAGCAGTTTATGTGCGGTTATTGTACCCGGCTCGGAATTAAAATCCTACAGGCATATCTAGATATCCAAAAGGAAACCAATGCAAATGAAACGGCAAAAGACGGATCCGCAGAAAATACTTGCTCAACTCAGGAGCCGGAACGAACAGCTGGAAGCCAGGGTGGTGTGGTTGGAGAATTGGGTGAAACAGGAGATAAAGGCAGCTGAGGATTATTGGGATGATAAGTGGGATGAGGGGTTGGGTAAATGAACCGAAGAGATTATGCCTGTAAACTCCTAGAATTGCTTCAGGCACACGATAATGCCTCAGACCAGCTCAAGTGCATCGAGAAGGTTCTGACGGCTTACAAGACTAACTCCCACTTCAAGAGGACAGACAAGAGTGATCTTAGTACCGCTAACAAAAAATAAGTTTGCCATGGTAGATGATAATTGCGAGCATTTTCTAACTTGGAAGTGGCAAGCCCTTACAGCTAAAAACATAAAAAACTTCTATGCCGTTCGGATGATTCATCGTGTCCCTGGATGCAGCGGGGCAGTATTGATGCATCACGCAGTGATAGGTATGCCGCTAAATCGTAAATTCGTTGTGGATCACATTAACGGCGACCCCTTAGACAATAGGCTCAGTAACTTACGGATAGTGTCTCAGCGCGACAATATGGCCAATCAAAAAAGAAAGAGGGAAGGCAAAACCAGCTCTAAGTATGTAGGCGTACACTGGTCTAAACGAGACAAAAGATGGCAGGCCAATATTAGAATTGGAGGTAAGAACAAGAACTTAGGTCTATTTACATCGGAGGCCGCAGCGGCAAAGAAGTACCAAGAAGCGAAATTACGTTTAGAACAACAGGGGATGATACCTAATGAGCCTAAGCCGAAACTTCACGTTAGAGGAACTGATACGGTCGGATCTGGCCGTTAGACATGGTTTATCGAATAACCCCAGCAACGAGGTTAAATCTAAGCTTAAGATCCTAACATTAGAGTTGCTTCAACCCATCCGTGACCTGGTTGGACCAATCTACGTTAATTCTGGTTATCGTAGTGCTGAAGTAAATGCTATTGTGGGTGGTAGGGAAGATTCTCAGCATTGCCAAGGCGAAGCCGCCGATATCGAGGCGGGATTTATCTCCAACTACGAACTAGCTAAAGTAATCAAGGAGAGTTTTGAGTTCGATCAGTTGATTCTGGAGGGATATAAACTCGGCAAACCCACTTCTGGGTGGGTTCATGTGTCTTACCGGAAAGGGAAGAACCGAAACCAAGCTCTAACTGCATTTGTCGGAAAAGACGGAAGAATGGTATACGAAAAAGGGCTGAAGCTGGAATGAATGCTGTTCGACTTCGGAGATTGCATCGATAATGATGAATGGTTAAAGGGGTTCTGGGAGGCGAACCTTAGCTATGTAGAGGGCAACCACACTTCTTCTCTTTGCAAGCCCTTATTGGCTTCGGTTTCTCTTCCCCCGGCTCCCAAACAAACACCCAATCACATTCATAGCAGGGGAGCGCAGTAACCTCTCCCTCCACCCTCTTACCTAGATTCTTCTTACAAACAGGACATCTGGCAACCAGACTAGTTTGGGTTTTTTCTGAAGACTGCTTCTTTTCTTTGTACCACGGGTTCATATTTTACACCCTCTGCTTCGAGTAGCAAGTCTAGTTTACCTTCCATACGATCTAGTCTTTGAGCAATAGCTTCCTTGTAAACGGCAAAGGTGGAGGCGGAGACATACTGAGCCCCCCACCCAAGAAAGAAGCCTACCAGGGTAAATATACCCCCCAGTATACCGAGAACAGACATAATAGTGGGGGGTGTGGTGGTACTATTAACGGCCACGGTTATTCTCTCCCTTCCGTTTCTTCTTATCACCACCCATAGCCCATTCAAGTGCATCTAAAGCAGCTTGGACCTGGTTTCGGGAAGTGGTTTGACCACTAAGCTTCTCTGCGCCATATAGCGTATTCGCGGCAATTCCCGCCCCTCTCCGCTTAACAAACTCAGCAGCTCCCGTCTGAGCAAGTTGGGCAGGTAAAGATCCCGCCCCAGAACCAAACATCATAGCCCGGAAAGACACGGGAGGATTAACAGCCTCTCCCCCCAGCCTATCATCCAACCCTTTGGAAAGAGTTTTGAGATTCGAGTAGAGGGTTTTAAGTTTCTTGTAGCGGTTCATATCAGCTCCGCTGGCTTTCATCGCCGTACTAACCCCCTCCTCCAGAGCCATAGCTAAGGACTTTGCATCTTTCTGGGAAGTATTATCGGCAAACCAGTTAAGAGTACCAGCAAAGCGATTCTTGGCTTCGACGATACGGTTCAAACCAATCTTAGGTTCTGGACCAACACGCTTACCTGTGATGGGGTCTTTGAATGGGTCCGCTCCCTCTATGACCGTCTGATATCGACGCTGCGGGTTTCCGGGGACCGTCGTTTCGTAGTTTATTGTTTGTCCCGGAACTTCTCCGGCAGGCACAACTTTTCTGACCTTCTGCATGGTTAGCGGGTCCACTTCTTCTACAACTCGCGTAATAGCGTAGGAGGGCCGAGAGACAGATCCCGTCCCTGAAACCGTAGGGATTTCAGGCGTAGCTGCGACACGAACTATTTTAGGTTTATATTTCTTATTACCAAGCAAATCGTCCAAGGTGTCAAGCAGCTCATCTACCTTATCGTTAGCCTGCTTATACAACCCCTGCTTACCCTCAGCTCCATTAAGGATTCGGCTTCTGGTCTGCTCAATAGCCTTACGGAAAGGTTCCT
>JACCDR010555418.1_pt1 | contig 10956 bp, 8 predicted proteins | sample 7446431 | NCBI WGS metagenome assembly JACCDR01 (sample SAMN15323443, study PRJNA562643) | freshwater metagenome | isolation source: river surface water | place: USA:Blue River Watershed | collected 2017-08-17 | reverse complement strand
TCTTGATTATCTGGTATGGTTTCTTTGCGGGCTTGGCCTGCGCGTGTTCGCGTTGGGCATCGGTTTGGGGGCTGAACTGGTCCAAAACCCCGTTGTGGGCACCCGCCGTCATCAAGCGGCGCTCCACGCCCAGCTTGTCCATGAGGCCGGTGAAACCAAAGCCATCCATCAAGACGCCAATGCTGCCCACGATGCTGGCCTTGTCCACATAGATCTTGTCGGCGGCTGCCGCAATGTAATAAGCGGCCGAGGCACAGGATTCCTCCACCACCACATAAATCGGTTTTTTGTGCAACGCTTTCAGCCGGTGGATTTCGTCATTGATCAAGCCCGCCTGAACAGGGCTGCCACCGGGCGAGTTGATCAACAACACCAGGGCCTGTGAGCCAGAGTCTTCCAGCGCGCTGCGCATGGCCGCCATGATGTTTTGCGCGCTGCCATCGCCCTCAGAAGCGATCTCGCCTTTGATCGACACCATGGCCGTGTGCGGCATGCTGGGGCTGATGGCGGGGGAGTTGTAGCTGAAAGCTTGCCAAAAAACCGCCGAGATCAACAGCAACCAGGCCAGGCGAAAACCCACCTTCCAGCGGCGGGCCATTTTTTGCTCATGCAAAGTGGCAAAGGCCAACGCTTCCAGCGTGCGGCGCTCCCAAGTGCGATCGGCTGAAGCCGGTGCATCGGCCGTGGCCTCGGTGCGCAGAGGTTCCTGGGGTTCTTGCATGGTCAAAATTCAAGGGGTTTCAAGTTGTAGGCAGTATGCCAGTGAACCACACCATCCCGCTCTGAAAGGTCTATTTTCACCAAGCCACCGCGACAGGGTCCGCCAGCGCAAGCCCCCGTGTCGGGCTGGTACGTGGCGCCATGGGTGGCACACATCAGCCAGCGGCCGGTGTTGTCAAAAAAGCGGTCGGGTTGGTAGTCCATCTCCATCGCCACATGGGTGCAGCGGTTCAGATAGGCATGGACTTCGCCCTCGTAACGGATGGCAAAAGCCCGGCACGTCTGGCCGGCATAAACAATGTCAAAAGGCACGGCGCGGCCACCGTTGAGCAGGTCCGCGCTGCTGCACAAAGGGATCATTGCGTCCATGACCACTCCCGTTTCAAGCGTGTTGCAACAACCAGTCGTGCAGGTCCTGCACGCTGTGCGCCACATGGCGCGGCTTCAAGACATGGAAGGCCTCGGGCTCGTGGGCTCCGTAGCTCACACCCACACTGGCGCAACCGGCATTCAAGGCCATCTGCAAATCGTGCGTGGTGTCACCGATCATCAAGGTGCGCTCGGGCTCCACGCCAAATTCGCGCATCAACTCGTGCAGCATCAAGGGGCTGGGCTTGCCCGCGGTCTCATCGGCCGTGCGTGAGCCATCGAACACATCACGCAGGTCCACATCGCGCAAAGCCTCGTTCAGGCCGTGGCGGCTTTTGCCCGTGGCCACCGTGAGCCAATGGTGCCGCGCCTTCAAGGCGTGCAGCAAAGGCAAGACACCGTCGAACAGGCTGATGTCGTTCTGGTGGGCGATGTAGTGGTGGCGGTAACGCTCGCCCAGCAAAGGGTATTTTTCCTTGGGCACATCGGGCGCGGCATGGGCCAGAGCGGGCATGAGGGCCATACCGATCACATAAGACGCCGCTTCGCGGGTGGGCTCTTGTCCGCCCACATCGACCACGGCCCGCTGGATGCAGCGGGTGATGATGGCCGTGGAATCGAACAGCGTGCCATCCCAATCGAAGGCGATCAAATCAAATTGACGGGGTCTTGAGCTGGACATGGTCGACGTACGCTTTCAATTCAGGGGGCAGATCGGCTTGCAGGGCCACGCGCTCGGCCGTGGCCGGGTGGTTGAACTGCAAACGCCAGGCGTGCAGGAACATGCGCTTAAGGCCCTGCTTGGGCAACGCCTTGTTCCATTCAAAGTCACCGTATTTGTCGTCACCGGCGATCGGGTGACCGTTGCTGGCCAGGTGCACCCGGATCTGGTGGGTGCGCCCGGTCTTGATGGTCACCTCCAGCAGCGTGGCACCTGCCAGGCGCTGGGACACCTTCACCAGCGTGATCGAGCGCATGCCGTCCGGGTCTTCGGGGGTGGTCACTTTGACCCGGCGTTCACCGTCGGGCAGCAAAAACTTGTGCAGCGGCTGGTCAATCACCTTGAGTTTGGCGGGCCATTCGCCTTTGACCAAGGCCAGGTAGGTTTTGCCCGTCTCGCGTTCGCGGAACTGGTCTTGCAGGTTTTTCAGGGCACTGCGCTTTTTGGCCACCAGCAAAATGCCGCTGGTGTCACGATCCAGCCGGTGCACCAACTCCAGCAATTTGGCCTGCGGACGGGCCTGGCGCAATTGTTCGATCACGCCAAAGCTCACCCCCGAGCCCCCATGCACCGCCACCCCGGCCGGTTTGTCGATGGCCATCAGGCTGTCGTCTTCCAGCAGCACCGGGAATTCACGCCCCGGGGCCGGCCGGGCGGCTTTTTCGGCCACTTTGTCGGACACGCGCACCGGGGGCAAACGGACTTCATCCCCGGCCTCGACCCGGGTTTCGGCCGAGGCACGACCCTTGTTGATGCGCACCTCGCCGCTGCGGATGATGCGGTAGACGTGGGTTTTGGGCACCCCTTTGAGGTGACGCATCAAGAAGTTGTCCAGGCGCTGCCCTGCGGATTCCTCGTCCACCAACAACCATTTGACGGCGGGCACCGCAGCGGCGGTTTGGACCCCTATAATGTGATTCACTGGCAATTGGCTGTAAGTGGTTGATTCAAATGGAAATGAATTCCTGAGGACAGGAGTTTAGTCCACCACCACCGCACCAAACCAGATGGTCGATGCCACCGCCGGCACGATTTGCAGACTGAAGGCCAACGCCAACAGTGGCCAATCGCCCCGGAGGTTGGGCCGACGCCCAGAAACCCAGATACGGAATACCCCAAGTTCAGCAGCCTCAGAAGGCTGCTGAACGGATCAAAGCGAGATGTTTGTGTTGTTCGGAACTTTGCTGATGTGGATGGAGTGGCTCACAAAGCCAGGCTCTGCCGTCACGCCCTGTGCCGGACAGTTTGTCTTGGACACCGGGGGAAGCCCCCGGCAGTGGACGAATCTCTGCACAACTTTCCACTCGCCCCATCCACGCGCTACGATCCCCATTCATGTGCTCTCGCGCAGCTGAATGACGGACACTTTCGGCAATTCCCTTCGTTTCAGGCGTCAGCTTAGGCAACGTGGACCCCTAGAGGGTCAGAACGTAAACCGGTCGTGCGCGTGCAGTCAGAAAACTGCAGCGCCCGCCCGACACTGATAAAAAGAAGGAACGCATCATGAAACGGATGCTCATCAACGCCACGCAGGCTGAAGAACGCCGCCTGGCCATCGTCGACGGACAAAAACTCCTCGACTATGAAATCGAAATCGAAGGCCGCGAACAGCGCAAGGGCAACATCTACAAGGCGGTGGTGACCCGCGTCGAGCCCTCGCTTGAAGCCTGCTTTGTGGACTACGGCGAAGACCGCCACGGCTTTTTGCCCTTCAAGGAAATCTCGCGCCAATACTTTGCCGAAGGCGTGTCCGTCAGCCAGGCCCGCATCAACGATGTGATCCGTGAAGGCCAGGAACTGCTGGTCCAGGTCGAGAAGGAAGAGCGTGGCAACAAGGGCGCAGCCCTGACCACTTTCGTCAGTCTGGCCGGTCGCTATGTGGTGCTCATGCCCAACAACCCCCGTGGTGGTGGCGTCAGCCGCCGCATCGAGGGCGACGACCGGGCCGAGCTCAAAGAGGCGATGGACCAGCTGGAATACCCCAAGGGCATGTCCATCATCGCCCGCACCGCAGGCATTGGCCGTTCTGCGCCCGAATTGCAGTGGGATCTGAACTACCTGCTCAAACTCTGGAGCGCGATTGACGGCGCATCGCAAGGCAAAGGCGCATTCCTGATTTATCAAGAGTCCAGCCTGGTGATCCGCGCCATCCGCGATTACTTCAACAACGACATCGGCGACATCCTGATCGACACCGACGACATCTACGAACAGGCTCAACAATTCATGAGCCACGTGATGCCCGAGTTCGCACCACGTGTGAAACGCTACCGCGACGATGCACCGCTGTTCAGCCGCTTCCAGATCGAGCACCAGATCGAGTCTGCCTACGCCCGCACCGTGCAGCTGCCGTCTGGCGGCGCCATCGTGATCGACCACACCGAAGCCCTGGTTTCGGTGGACGTGAACTCGGCCCGCGCCATCAAGGGCGGCGACATCGAGGAAACTGCGACCCGCACCAACCTCGAAGCCGCCGACGAAGTGGCCCGCCAGATGCGCCTGCGTGACCTGGGCGGCCTGATCGTGATCGACTTCATCGACATGGAAGAGTCGAAGAACCGCCGCGAAGTGGAAAACCGCTTGCGCGACGCCTTGCGTCAGGACCGCGCCCGCGTGCAGTTCGGCACCATCTCCAAGTTCGGCCTGATGGAAATGAGCCGCCAGCGCCTGCGCCCGGCCCTCTCCGAAGGTGCCTCCATCCCCTGCCCGCGTTGCGGCGGCTCCGGCCACATCCGCGACACCGAGAGCTCGGCCCTGCAGATCCTGCGCATCATCCAGGAAGAGGCCCAGAAGGACAACACCGCCGCCGTGCACGTGCAGGTGCCGGTGGACGTGGCCTCCTTCCTGCTCAACGAGAAGCGCAACGAGATCACCAAGATCGAACTCAAGCAGCGCCTGAATGTGCTGATGGTGCCCAACAAGTCGCTGGAGACGCCGAATTACAAGCTCGAGCGCCTCAAGCACGACGATCCGCGCCTGGACCATATCGAGGCCAGCTACGAGATGGCCGAGGAGATCGAGGACCCGACCGCCGTCACGCGCCGCTCGCAGGAGCCCACCAACAAGCAGACCCCGGTCATCAAGGGTGTGCTGCCCGATGCACCGGCACCGGTCGCGCCGCCCAAGCCGGTGGCCGAGCCTCAGCCCGCTGCCAAACCCGTGGCGCGCAAGGCCGAGCAGCCGGCCAGCACCGGTTTTGTCGGCTGGCTCAAGGGCCTGTTCGGCAGCAAACCGGCCGCCGAGCCGGCCAAGACCGCCGAGAAGAAGGAAGAGAAACGCGAAGGCAGGGGCGGCCGCGACGGCAACCGCAGCGAAGGCCGCGGTGAAGGCCGAGGCCGGGGTGGACGCGGCGGCCGCGGTGGCGAGCGCGGTGAGCGCCAGGACCGCGGCGATCGCAATGAAGCCCGCGGTCAGCGTGGTGAGCGCCAGGGCCAGCGCCCGGACGCCGAGCAGCGCGCGCCACAGACCGCGGAGGCCGGTGGCGAGCAACAGCGACAGGAACGCGCACCGCGCAACGGCGAACAGCGCGGCCGCAATGGCGAGCGCAACGAGCCGCGCGGCAACCGCGGCGAACGCACGGAGCAGGCGCCTCGTGAACCCCGCGAGCCGCGCGAACCGCGTGGCGAACGCCAGGAACGCGGTGAGCGCCGTCCCGAGCGCGGACCGCGCCCCGACGGGGAACGCCGGCCGGCCGAGGACACCCGCCCGCAGGATGCCAGCGCCGAGCAGTTGCCCGTCGAGGCCCTGAACGGTGGCGACACGCAGCCGAGGGCAGAGAACCGTGCCGAGGGCGAGGCCAACGGTCAGCGCGAACGCCGTTCACGCGACCGTTATGGCCGCGACCGCCGCGAGCGCGGTGAACGCGGCGAGCGCCAGGAGCGTCCCGCACAGGAAACCGGCAGCGTTGAAGTCGCTGCCGACAGCGCCGCGGTACCGGTCGCCGCCGTGCGGTCCGAAGCCCGCGCTGGCGCCATGGCCCCCGCCGCCGCTCCGGTGGCCCCGGGCCTGCCCCGCGTCCAGCCCTACACGCTGCCGCTGTCCGAACTCAACGCCGTCGCCAGCAGTTCCGGTCTGCAATGGGTGAACTCGGACGCCGACAAGATTGCCGCCGTCCAGGCTGCCATTGCCGCCGAACCCAAGCCGGTCCATGTGCCGCGCGAGCGGCCGGCACCGGTGGTGATCGACGAGGGTCCGCTGATCCTGGTGGAGACCCGCAAGGACCTGCGCGAGATGAAGCTGCCGTTCGAGCAGACGCCCGCCCAGGTCTGAACGTCGTCCTACCCATGAAAAAGCCCGCTGTCCGCGGGCTTTTTTCATGCCCGTCGTACAGGCGGGCGCGAATGGACAGGTGCTCTCAGAAGACGTCGACCGAGCCCGTGCGGGCAACCTCGCCGAACAGGCCCTTGCGCACCAGCTCGAGATGGCTGCAGACCTTGTTGCGGCCGTTCTTCTGGGCAAAGTCAATGGCCTGCTCGGTGCGTTCCAGCGCGGTGCTGGGCGAATCATCGGCCAGCACACGCGTGAAACCGGCGCTCACCGTGATACGCCCGACCTGGGGAAAGTTGAACTTTTCCACATTGGCACGCAGGCGCTCGAAAGCCCCCAGGGCCAGGCTTTCCTCGGGGCAGTGGAACAGCACCGCAAACTGCTCACCCCCAAAACGGTAGAGCCGGTCGTGGGTGCGGAAGGTGCTGTTCATGATGCGGGCCACCAGCAGCGTGACCTCTTCCATGATCAGGTGGCCGTGCTTGTCGTTGAGCAGGTGGAAACTGTCGATCACGATGCTGCCCAGCCAGTAGTTGGGGGGCACGCGGTGGCGCCGCTCCTTGCCCGCGACCGGCTCGGTTTTCGAATCCTCGATGATGCCGTCGAGCTCCTCGAGCACCGCGCTGTAGAACGTGTCGTCCAGGGACTTGCGGTTGAGCAGGCCAGTGAGCGCATCGCGGTCGCTGTAGGCCAGCAGCGTGTACATATTGCGGTAGATGTGGTGCAGCTGCGCGATGGTCTGCCTGTCCTCGGGGGCGAGTACGCCAGCCGAGTGGATCTCGATCACCCCCTGTTCGTCCTCGGCACGTGAGTCGCTGAACAGCGGCAGGTAATAGATGCGCGGCCCCTCCTCCCCGGCCCAGGCGACCTCGATCTCCTGACGGCCACGCAGGCTGCGCAGCCGGTCGTAGGCGTCCTCCAGCCGGGGCAGGCTCTGGAAATCGATGCGCAGGGGATCCACGACCTTGCCGCCACCACGTGCATCCAGCGAGACCACGTCCAGCCAGCGTTTTTCATTGTCTTCGGTGCTCACCCGGGCGACGACCACGCGCTGGATCGGTACCAGGTCGATCATGGCCTTGGCCAGGGTGAGTTCCAGCAGGTCGCGATCGCGATGATCGGTGAGCTTGATGAGGTGTTCGATGAAGGTCGTCATGGTGCACGCCGGTTGGTGCGGACCATATTAGCCCTTTCACGCGGCCGCGTCATCCCCCGCAACCCGCAGCGGGCCGGGCCGTCGGCTCCCTCAGCCGCGGGCGGCCTGGCGCCAGGCGTCCAGGGCGGCGGCCGGGTCCTCGCGCTGCTCGGCCAGCATGGCCAGGGCGGTCCAGGCCCGGCGACGCAGCGTTTCGTCCGACAGCTGGGCCAGGGACTGGCGCAGCAGCTGCTGGGCCTTGCCCCACAGGCTCAGGTGCATGCAGGCAATGCCCGCCAGGTACTGCAGCAGGGCCTCGCGCGGATTGGCCATCTGGGCTGCCTCGATGCGGGCCAGCCAGGCCGCGTCAGGCTGGTCCGGGCTCTGGCGAAAGCCGCGTTCGAGCAGCAGCACCAGGCGCAGGCGCAAGGCCTGCGGCAACACGGAGCCGGGACGGACCAGCTGCTCCCAGACCGGCAGCAGCCACTGCTGGACCTGGGTGAAGTCGCCCCCCAGGTCCAGCATGCGCTCGCCGGCCTGCAAGGCCACCTCGGGCATGCTGCGTTCAGCCTCGTCCAGCTGCTCCCAGACCCTGGCCAGCTGGGCCGGGTCGTGGGTGCCACGCAGGAGCTCGCCCACCAGGCCGCGCACGATGCTGCGGCCGGCAGCCTCGGAAAAAGCCCGGTGCTTGCCCAGCAGGCGCACCGTTTCCAGCGCCGAGCGGAACTGCCCCGCCAGGCGCGTCACCTTCAGGCGCAGGCGCAAGGCCAGGGTGCGGCGTGCTACCCCCTGCGGCAGTTCGTCCAGGCGCTGCAGCGCGGCCTGCACGTCGCGATCGTCAAAGGCCCAGCGTGCCATGCGCAGCTGCACACCCTCGCGTACCTCCTGCTCGTCACGGCGCCGGCTGCGTGTGAGCGCCAGCGCCTGGCGCGCATGCTCGTCCCGGCCCGCCCGGTCCTGCAGCGCATGGGCACATTCGGCAGCCAGCAGGTGGGCCAGCGCCATCAGGCGGTTGCCGTGGGGCACGGGCTGTTCGGCACGGGCCAGGGCCGCGGTCTGGGTCACCACGTTTTCCGCGGCCTTGCGCGCGCGAATGAAGCGCCCGGCCGTCAGGTGCGACATGGCGTCCAGCAGGCCTTGCTGCTGCACCCGCTCCTGCTGGCGCTGGCGCCAGCGCCGGGCGTCGGCCGGCAGGGACAGCAGCAGGGACAGGCCGCGCAAAGCGACATACAGCAGCAGGAAAGCCGCCAGCAGCAACAGCAGAACGAGGTTGAGCGACAGGTCAACGCGGTGCGGCGGCCAGAACACCGTCACCGTGCCCGGGTTGTCACCCGCAAAAAGCGCCACACCCGACGCGATGGCGAAGAGGGCCAGGAACCAGAGCACGTTGCGCATGGGGCCGCCTGTGTCTGCTCAGCGCCCGGCCGCCGCCGTGGCCAGGGCAGCCAGCGTGTCGTCCACGCGCGGCAGCTCCAGGGCCTTCATCTGGTCGCGGGTCTGCACCAGCAGGCCGGCCGCCGTGCGCGTGCGACGGGCGTTCGGGTCGAAATACTTGTCCAGCGTCGCCGCTGCCTTCTGCAGGTCGGCGCGCGCCGCGTCGGGCTGGCGGGCCAGCAGGCCCAGCCGGGCGTTGAGCAGCAGGAGCTTGAGGTTCTCGCGCACGAAAAAGGACTGGTCGGGGCTGAGCAACACGGCGTCGGGCTGGTCAATGCGGCTCACGCGCACCAGGCCACGCACCTCGTCCAGCACACGCTGCAGGCTGCGCTGCCACCAGGCCTGCACGGCGTTGTCGGCCAGCGGGGCCGATGCCGCTGCCTGGGGCGCCACCGCCGGCCCGACCGCATTGGCCAGGGGCAGCTCGTCCGCCAGGCGCACCAGTTCGTCCAGACGTGCCAGCAGGGTGGGCGTGTCCGTCAGGGGGGTGGCCTTGATGCGCGCCATGTCGCGGGCCAGGGCGCGCTGCACCGGCGCCAGACGGGCCTGAGGCACACGCTGCACGCGCTGCTCGGCCGTGCGCAGCGCCGCCAGCAGGGGCTCGACGCTGCCGGTCAGCTGGGCCTGCTGCTGCGCCAGGCGCAGCGCGGACTCGATGTCGACGACCAGGTTCTCGTCACGCGAACGCGTGAGGCTCTGCATCAGCTCTTCCAGCTGGCTGCGCTGCAGGGCCACCTCACCCAGGCGCGCCTCCAGCACGGCCTGACGCGCCGCGAGCTCGCGCTCCTGCTCCTGCGTCTGGCGCACCAGAGTACGGGCCTCGGCAGCCGTGGCACCCGCCTCCGCCGTCTGGCGTGACAGCTGGTCCTGCAGGGTCGACAGGCGCTCCCACAGCAGGGCGTTGAGCAACAGGGCGAGCACCGCGATCACCCCCAGCGCCGGCAGCAGCAGGCGGGGCGGACTGGCCGGCACGAGAGCCTCGGCCTGCGGCGCTGCCGCCGGGGCGATGGAAGACTCGGGTGCTGGCTGGGTCTCGGGCGTGGTCATTGGAAGGATTCTATCGAGGCCCGCACATCGGCCAGGGCAGGCCGGGTCTCGCGCACCTCGGCAAAACCCGCGGCACGCGCTGCCTGCGCAATGCGCTCGTGCGTGGTCACGGCACGCGCGCGGCCCCAGTCCACATCGGGCAGGCTGGCCTGCAGGTTGTGCAGCGCCTCGCTGCTGCTGAAAAGCCAGACCGAGCCGTCCCCCGCCGCAGCGCGTGCGCGCTGCAACTGTTCCGCATCCGGAGCAACGGACAGGCGCTGGTAGCTCGCCAGCAGATCGACCCGGGCCCCGGCCGCCCGCAGTTGCCGGGCAAACCAGTCGCGCCCGGCGCCTTCGCTGCTGCGGCCCTCGGCATCGGCGCCGCGCACGATGAGCACAGACGCGCCCGACAGGACGTGGCCACCCAGTCGGGCCCAGAGCGCTTCGGAATCGAACTGCGCGGCTTCCGGTGGCGGTGCGACGATGTTCGCGGCCGGCACGCCGGCACGCAACAGCGCCTTCACGGTCCCCGGCCCGGTCGCCCAGGCCTGCGCCAGGGGCGCAGCGCCCGCAGGGCAGGCCGCATGGAAACCTTCCACGGCATTGGCGCTGACGAACATCACGCCCAGGTAAGACCCGATCCTGGACCAGGCCTGCTGCACGGCGGTGGGATCCGGGGCCGAACCGATGCCGATCAGCGGCAGGGCCCAGGCCTCGTGCCCGGCCTGCTGCAGGGCCAGCACCCAGTCCTGCGCCTCGCGCTGCGGGCGGGTGACGACGACACGCATCGCGCTCAGTGCACGCCCGTGTCCAGCGATCCACCGGACTGCAGCACGCCCTGGCGCAGTTGCGTGGCCACCTGCAGGCCCAGGGCTTCGGCAGCCTCCAGATCCGCCACGGCTGCCGCCGCCTGCGCGCGCACCAGGGCGATACGCCCCTCGGGGTCGCCCCAGGCGGCCTGGATGCCGAGGGTCCCACCCTCCAGGGTGGCGTAGGCGGCCACCGGCATGGAGCAGCTGCCGCCCATGGCCCGGCTCACGGCGCGCTCAGCCGCCACGCACAGCCAGGTGCCAGCATGCACCAGCGGCGCCAGGGCCTGGCGCACATCCTCGCGCTGGCTGCGGATCTCGATACCCAGCGCGCCCTGGCCCGCGGCCGGCAGCATCTGCGCCGGCTCGAAGACGGCCCGGATACGGCTCTCCAGCCCGAGACGTTTGAGGCCGGCGGCCGCCAGCACGATGGCGTCGTACTGGCCGTCGTCGAGCTTGCGCAGCCGTGTGTCCAG